>Ga0308411_10002964_pt1 | contig 11417 bp, 8 predicted proteins | sample HotsprottomLayer_2_FD_203530 | JGI IMG/M metagenome (GOLD analysis project Ga0308411, IMG submission 203530) | Hot spring phototrophic mat microbial communities from Octopus Spring, Yellowstone National Park, Wyoming, United States -... | ecosystem: Environmental > Aquatic > Thermal springs >... | reverse complement strand
GCCGCCCATGCTCAGGCCGGTCAGGTACACCCGCGATGGATCCACGGCATACCGCTTCATCGCATCATCCAGCAGCAGCAAGAGCACATCGGCCTGCATGATCCACGTGGAATGCTCCGGGCATTGGGGCGAGATGGCGATGAAAGGGAAATCAGGCCATCGTTCGATGGCGCGCGGGATGCCATGTCGCCTCACCTGCTCCACGTCCGAGCCGCGCTCGCCGGAGCCGTGCAGGAACAGGATGAGCGGGAAGCGCTGCCGGCGCGAGTAAGTCGGCGGCAGGTGCAGCAGGTAGTCCAGGCCAACCACGCGGGTGACGCGGCGGGAGAAGGTGCGGGCGACCAGTGTCATGGCAAATCGGGCACTTCCAGGATGCGGTAAGGGTGCACGTTCACGATGAGTGTCTCGCCGAGCCGCGTTTCGCGCGCCTGCATGGGCGAGTACTGGCGGTGCTGATGGCCGTGCAGCCACAGGCGCGGCTTGAAGGATTTAACCAGCCAGTTGAAGGCCTCGAAGCCGATGTGGGCCGGATCGCTGCCGTCGTGGATGCCGCGCAGCGGGGCATGGCTGAGCACGATGTCGGCTCCGCGCCCCCAGCGCGCCAGGCCCTGGGCCATCTTGCGCGCCAGCCAGAAGGCGCGCAGCCACTGGTCGCTCTGCGTATACTGAAAGGGGGCACCGGGCTTGTAGCGCGGGCTGCCCTCCAGGCCGGCCAGCCGCAGCCTCCCCAGGCGGTAGCGTTGCAGATCGAGGTTGATCCACCCCTGCGGCCCACGCGGGTCGTCGCGGTCGTGGTTGCCATGCACATAGAAGCACGGCTTGCCCAGCATGGTGGCGATGTATTCCAGATAATCGCCGGGCAGGTCGCCGCAACTGACTACCAGGCTCACATCCTGGCAGCGCTCCAGGATCTGCGGGCTGTGAATCCAGGGAACGATCTCGTCGCTGACGGCCAGCAGTCTCATGAACGTTGTGCGATGGTGAAGACCGGCCAGGCTCCGAACCTCTACTCTCTGACCGACTTCAGGTAGGCCTCCATGAAGGCGTCCAGGTCACCGTCCAGCACGTCGGCGGTCTGGCTGGTCTCGTAGTTGGTGCGCGTGTCTTTCACCAGTTGGTATGGGTGCAACACGTAGTTGCGGATCTGGTTGCCGAACTGCGCGTCTATGTGCTCGCCGCGCAACTGGCGCAGCTCGGCCTCGCGCCTGCGCTCTTCGAGTTCTTGCAGGCGCACCTTCAGGATGTGAAGGGCTCGCTCGCGGTTCTGCATCTGGCTGCGCTGGTCCTGGCAGGTGACGACGATGCCCGTCGGGATGTGGCGGATGCGCACAGCGCTTTCGTTTTTCTGAACGTTCTGACCGCCAGCCCCCTGTGACCGGAAGGTGTCTATCTCCAGGTCGTTCGGGGCGATCTCGATTTGGATGTCCTGTTCCTGGATGTCGGGGTATACGTCCACGCGAGCGAACGATGTCTCGCGGGTGTTGCCGGCGTTGAATGGGGAGAGCCGCACCAGCCGGTGCACGCCGCGTTCGCTGCGCAGGTAGCCATAGGCGCGATCACCGGAGATCTGCAACGTCACATTTTTGATGCCAGCGACTTCGCCGGGCGTGTAGTCAATCTCGCTCACCTTGAAGTTATGCCGCTCGGCCCAGCGCAGGTACATGCGATACAGCATCTCGGCCCAGTCCTGGGCATCCACGCCGCCGGCGCCGGGCTGAATGGTGAGGATGGCATCGGCGTGATCGTGCCTGCCGGAGAACATCAGCTCCGACTCGGCGCGGGCGAGCGCCTCTTCCAGCCTGGCCAGCTCGTCTTCGGCGTCGCGCACAGTCGCCTCGTCGCCGCTTTCGTCGGCCAGCTCGATCATCACGGCAGCATCAGAGGCGCGCCGCGATAGCTGTGCGCAGTCGTCGGCGCTCGCCTTGAGCGTCGCCATTTCGCGCATCAGCGCCTGCGCGCGGGCGGTGTCGTTCCAGAAACCGGTGTCCGAGGCGAGCGTCTCGATCTCGCGAATGCGCTTCTCCTTCGCGACGATGTCAAAGACGCTCCCGCAGACTGGCGATGCGCGCCTGGGCATCGGCCAGCCTGTCTTTCAGTGGGGTTAGCGCTTCCAGCATAGCATGGCGATGATAACAGGAAAGCGGGGCAGCACGGAAGCGCGCAGATAGTCCTGGGAGTGATCAATGTCACCATAATGCGAAATCCAGCAAGTGCCTGCGCGCGCCGCACGAGCTGTGCCACGAAGCAGCGCTGTCCTTCGCCTCGGCTGCATAGGTCTATGACTTGCCATGCGCCGCCAGTCGTCGGCATCCGCGTGCGCCTGAACGAAGACGATGAAGTCGCATGCGAAGGCCAGCCCCGTCACAACCCCTCGAAGGGCATACAGTGCCTATGTCGTGCATTGCCCTCTCGCCCGATGGCCGGCTGCCGGCTTCGGGTTCTCAGGATGGCAGCGTGAGGTTATGGGGCGTTCGATTAGCTTCTACGCGCCGCCAGTTGGAGCAAAGCGGCGTTTCATCACCGCTCACGCCCGCGCCACCTTGGTGTGGCCGATGCCCGCGCCGAACACGCCCACAGCCACCCAAAATTGGGGGAGTCGGAGCTGCGGTCGCTGCCGGTCGAAGCGCTTCTTCCGCGTTTTGCGCATCTCCGCGTGAGGATTAGTTTTGCCCCTTGCTGCGAACGCCCCCCCTCTGACGTTCCACTAATGTCGGTAGCTATAATCTCATTGAGTGTGATGAGATGAGGTTGCGCCGTAAGGCCGGCGCAGCTTCAGTGAAGTGGTGTGTGTAGTGCGGGTTTGGGTTTGAGTTTGGGTTTGAGTCCGGATCACCAGTCGCCGATCCCCGGCTACGTAAGGCAGCTCCAATCCCTGAACCCCTGGTTTCATTGATTGATCAGGCATGATGAGATTTGACCGATTCACCGAACGGGCGCAGGACGCTGCTGCGCGCGCCTATGAAGTGCTTAGCCGCTACGGCCACAGCCAGATAGATACCGAGCATTTGCTGCTGGCGCTGCTCGAGCAGCCGGAGGGTGTGGTATCACAGATCCTGGAGAACCTGGGCGTAGATGTCAACATGATGGCCGGCAAGGTGGACGAAGAGCTGCGCAAGTCGCCCAAGGCGACCATCTACGGCGGCGCGGCAGCGCAAATCTTCATCACTCCACGCGTCAAGCGCATCCTGGATGTGGCTAACGAAGAAGCCAACCGCTTCAAGGACGAGTACATCAGCACCGAGCACCTGTTCCTGGCCATTAGCACCGAGCGCAACACACCGGCCGAGCGCATCCTGCGCGAAGCTGGCCTCACGCGCGACAAGATCAGCGACGCCATCAAGGACCTGCGCCGCGGCCAACGAGTGACCGACCGCAAGGCCGAGAGCAAATATCGCACCCTGGAGAAATACTCGCGCGACCTGACCCAGATGGCCAAAGAGGGCAAACTCGACCCAGTCATCGGGCGCGACGAGGAGATTCTGCGCGTGATCCAGGTGCTCAGCCGACGCACCAAGAACAACCCGGTGCTCATCGGCGAGGCTGGCGTTGGCAAGACCGCCATCGTGGAGGGCCTGGCCCAGAAAATCGTCAGCGGCGACGTTCCAGAGATTCTGCTCGGCAAACGCGTGGTGGCGCTCGACCTGGCCGCTATGGTCGCCGGCTCGCGCTTCCGCGGCGACTTCGAGGAGCGCCTGAAGGCTGCCATGGAAGAAGTGGTGCACAGCGAAGGCGAGATCATCCTGTTCATTGACGAATTGCACAACGTGGTGGGCGCGGGCAGCGGCGCCGGCGCCATGGATGCCGGCAACATGCTCAAGCCGGCCCTGGCCCGCGGCGAACTGCAAACCATCGGCGCAACCACGCTGGATGAATACCGCAAACACATCGAAAAAGACAGCGCCCTGGAGCGCCGCTTTGCCCCGGTGTTCGTGGACGAACCGAGCGTAGACGAGACCATCGAAATGCTGCGCGTGTTGCGCGATCGCTACGAGGCGCATCACAAAGTCAGCATCTCCGACGCAGCCATCGTCGCCGCAGCCAGGCTATCGGCTCGCTACGTCACCGATCGCAAACTGCCGGACAAGGCCATTGACCTGATTGACGAAGCCGCGGCCAAGCTGCGCGTGGCGCTGTTCACCCTGCCCGCAGAACTGAAGGCCAAGAGCAAAGAACTGGAACGCCTGCGCGCAGAGGAAGAGGCTGCCGCAGCCGCTCAGGACTATCAGAAGGCTGCCGAACTGAAGACCCACCGCTTGCGCCTGCAGCAGGAGTTCGACCAGCAACGCGAGAAGTGGGCTACCGAAAAGAACCTGGACGAGGTGGTGGACGAAGATGACATTGCCAGCGTGGTGGCGCAGTGGACCGGCATCCCGGTCAACCAGATGATGGAAGCTGAGAGCGAGAAGCTGCTCAAGATGGAGGAGCGGCTGCACGAGCGCATCGTCGGCCAGGACGCAGCGATCAGGGCCATCAGCGACGCCATCCGCCGCGCCCGCAGCGGCCTGAAGGACCCCAACCGGCCGATCGGCTCGTTTATCTTTCTCGGTTCGTCTGGGGTGGGCAAGACCGAACTGGCCAAGGCGCTGGCCTGGTATCTGTTCGATGACGAGAACGCCCTGGTGCGCATTGACATGAGCGAATACCGCGAAGGCCACACGGTCAGCCGCCTGTTTGGCGCGCCGCCCGGCTACGTTGGCTACGAAGAAGGCGGCCAGCTCACCGAGCGGGTGCGCCGGCGCCCATACCAGGTGGTGTTGTTCGACGAGATCGAAAAGGCCCACCCTGACGTGTGGAATGCCCTGCTGCAAATCCTGGATGACGGCCGGCTGACTGATGGCCAGGGCCGCGTGGTCTACTTCAATAATACCGTCATCATCATGACCAGCAACCTGGGCACGGAATATGTGCGCAAGGGCGGCACGCTCGGCTTTATCAAACCGACCAGCGACGAAGAGATGAGGATGATCGGCGATCACAAGAAGATCGAAGACGCGCTCAAGCGCACCTTCCGGCCAGAGTTCCTCAACCGCGTGGATGAGATCATCGTGTTCGCGCCGCTGTCGGTCGAGGACGTGGAGAAGATCGTCGAGCTGCAACTGCGCGAGATTCGCGAGCGCCTGAGCGAACAAGGCATGCAGATCGAGCTGAAGGAAGGCGCACGCAGATGGCTGGCGCGCCAGGGCTACGATCCGAACTTCGGCGCACGACCGCTGCGCCGCGCCATGCAGAAGCACGTTGAGGGGCCGTTGAGCGTCCAACTGCTGCAGGGCAAATTCAAGGCCGGCGATTGTGTGGTGATTGACGTGAAGCCCGACGGCGACGGACTACAGTTCACAGGCAACGGCTGCGCCGACGAAGGCCTCGATCCCATAGACGCAGGTGCAGCGGTCGCCAACGGTCGCACCGCCGGATCACAAGCAGAGGCATAAAACGGCGAGCCGATGGGCATCGCCCCCGGCCGCACGCGCGCGAGCACCCCCGCGCGGGGGTGCTCGTGCAGCATTCGTCAGCACGACGCCCCCCACACACCTGTGGGCAAGGAAGCCAGGAGGCAGGTATGGGGGCGAACGGCCTGCCCTGCTCCCACCTCAGCCCGCTCGCCGATCGCGTCGCGGCTCAATGACCACCTTTCGTGCCCTGGACTTGATGGAGATCAGCGAGTGCCTCTTTTAACCGGCGTGCGCTCAGTATCCGGTGGTAATATCTCTTGCGGAGGCACTTCCTTCCATGTTCAAACAGATCTCAGACGTGACGAAAGGGTTGTTGGAGCAGCAGTACATCGCATCGGACGAAATCGCGACCGTGGTGTTCCTGGCCGAGCATATGGGCAAGCCGATCCTGGCCGAAGGGCCTGCCGGCGTCGGTAAAACCGAGCTGGCCAAGGCGTGGGCTGCTGCCAGCGGCCGCGAACTCATCCGCCTGCAGTGCTACGAAGGGCTGGACGAATCCAAGGCGCTGTATGAATGGGAGTATTCCAAGCAAATGCTATATACCCAACTGCTGCGCGACAAGCTCAGCCAGGTGATGGGCGAAGCCTCCACGCTCGTCGAAGCAGCAGACGCGCTCAGCAGGGAAGAAAACGTATTCTTTTCCAAACGCTTCCTGCTGCCCCGACCGCTGTTGCGGGCGCTAATGAACGAGCGGCCGGTGGTCTTGTTGATTGACGAGATTGACCGAGCCGACGCCGAGTTCGAAGCCTTCCTGCTCGAAATCCTGAGCGACTTTCAGGTGAGTGTGCCGGAGCTGGGCACCATCAAGGCCGTTCAGCAGCCGATGGTGGTGCTGACCAGCAACAACACCCGCGAGCTAAGCGAAGCGCTCAAGCGCCGCGCTCTGTATCTATTCGTGGATTACCCCACCTTTGAATCGGAGCTAAAGATCGTGCAGATGCGCGCGCCGAACCTGGCTCCGCACATTGCCCGACAATGCGTGGAGATCGTGCAGCGCCTGCGCACCCTCGACCTGAAGAAATCCCCCAGCGTGGCCGAAACAGTGGACTGGGCCAAGGCGCTGGTGGCGATCAATGCCAAACACCTCGATGAAAAGACGCTGAACGACACGCTGACGGTTATCCTGAAACATGAAAGCGACATCCAGCGCGCCCGACGCGCCCTGAGCGGCGGCAAAGGCGGACGAGACGTTGGCGTGAGGTAGGGCAGGCGACATTTTGAGACCTGGGGTTGAACATGGATCAGAGAATCGTCGAATTCATCACTGCGCTGCGATCGTCCGGTGTGCGCGTGTCGCTGGCCGAATCGGCCGATGCAATGAAAGCCATCGCCGCCGTCGGCGTGATGGATCGCGAGACGTTCAAAAACGCGCTGAAGGCGACGTTGGTCAAAGAGCCGGCCGACGTGGCGTCGTTCGAGCAACTCTTCCCACTCTACTTCGGTCACGAAGGGCCACCCATACAGCCGCCGCAGGGTCTGAGCAAAGAGCAACAAGAACAGCTTCGGCGCGCCATCGAGCAGTTGCGCGAGCAACTCCGCCAGTTGATGCAGATGCTGGCCCAGGGACAACAACCCACCCGCGAGCAAATGCAGCAGTTTGCTCAGAAGGCCGGGATCAATCCAAGCATGCGCGGCAGCCGTCAGGTACAGGAATGGCTGACCGAGCGGATGTTGCGCCAGATGGGGCTGACACCCGAGCAGGTGAAAGAAGCCCTGGAAGCCCTGATGAAGCAACTCAAGCAGCAAGGCATGAGCGCCGAAGGGCGCCAGGAAGTGAAGGAGACGGTGGAGGGCAATGCCGAAGCGTTGCGCGAGCAGGTCGCGCGCTTCGTGGGTCAGAGCCTGCTGCAGCAACCCGGCGACAACCCGCGCCGCCAGCGCATTGACGACCTGATGAACCGGCCGCTTTCATCGCTGAGCGAAGCCGAAGCCGACGAGCTGCGCAACCACGTCCGCCGACTGGTCGCCCGCCTGCGCTCGCGCGCGGCGCTGCGCATGCGCCGCGGCAGAAAGGGCCACTTCGACGCGAAAGGCACCCTGCGCCACAACCAGCGCAATATGGGCGTGCCCATAGAGATCAAGATGAAGCGGCGCCACCTCAAACCCAAAATCACCGTGATCGTGGACGTGTCCACTTCGATGCGACCGGTGGCCGAGTTCATGCTACGCATGGTCTACGAGATGCAGGATCAGATTAGCAAAGCGCGCTCGTTTGCCTTCATCGGCGATATGCACGAGATCAGCATGATCTTCGCAGAGCACCGACCACAGGAGGCGGTTGAGATTGTGCTGCGCGAGCTGCCGCCCGGTTACTACAATACCGATCTGGGCAACAGCCTGAAGACGTTCAGCGAGCAATTCTGCGACTCGGTGGACAGCCGCACCACACTCATCTTCGTGGGCGACGGCCGCAACAATTACAACGATCCGCGCACCGATCTGGTGCAGATGCTGCGGATGCGCGCGCGCAAGGTAATCTGGTTCAACCCAGAGCCGCCCTACCAGTGGGGTCACGGCGATAGCGACATGCCGGCCTATGCCCCGCTGTGCCACGCCGTGCACCAGGTAGCAACGCTCAAACAACTGGCCGACGCCATTGACGACCTGTTTCAGACGAGGTAGAGAAAACCGGCCGCCGTTGCGAATCTGGGACATGCAAACTGGATCATCACAGGCATCACCCCAAAACTTTCGGCTAACGGTGCGTGTGGGGCTGGTCTCTGGCCTGACGCTCGCCCTGGCAGCCGCCGCCCAGCAGCTCCCTTCATCGCCGGGGATGCGCGCGCTGGGCATGCTCATCGTCATGCTGGGCTTTGGCGTGGCCGGCTACTTTGCCGCGCGCAAGAGCAGCGTCTCCCATCGCAGCGCCGGCTACGGCATCGGCGCCATCAGCGGATTGATCGCCGGCCTGTGCGTCTCGTGCGCCTTTGTGGCCACCTCGCTGGTTCTGTCGTTCGACCCGGAGAATGTGCGACGCTTGCAGGTCGAGGTGGAGCGCCAGTTATCGCCGGCACAACTTCAGCAGATGCAGGCGGCCGATCTGAACCTGGAGACGCTCACACAGATTTCGCTTGGGCTGAGCATTGCCCTGTGCGGCCTGGGCTTCCCGATCGCCGGGCTGTTGTTGGGCGCGCTGGGCGGCGCCAGCGGCGTAGTTCAGGGGCGGCCAGCAAAGTGAGACTATGAATGTCGGAGGGTTTGAATAGGGCTATGACCCGATTGGAGGTTCGCTGGTGAAGAAGGTTCGCACTGCGTCGCAAATCCAGGCAACAGCAGCGGCGCGCGGTCGCGCACTGTTCATTGCGGCCATCGCGGTTGTGGTTGGCATAGGGATGCTGCTTTTATCAAGCGAATTCCTGGGCCTGCACTGCGTCCTGGCCGCGGCAGTCGCCCTCTCCGGCGGGATTGCTGCAGCACGGGCGGCTATCCCGATAGAACGCGCTGCGTTTCGCAGCGCCGGCGTGATCGGCGGCATCTACGCCACGCTGGGCTATGCCCTGCCCTTCATGATCTACAACTTTATCCGCTACATCAACGTAAACGACGAAAGCGCCGCTGCCCGGGCTGCAGAGCTGACGCCCGATCAGATTGCGATGATGGAGCAGTTCAATGTGGTCGTCGGCGCGGAGTTCTTCCGCGGCCAGGACATCAGCTACCTGTTCGGCTACCTGCTCTTCGGTCTGCTGTTCGGCTGGCTGTTCGGACTGGTCGGCGGCGCGCTCGCCAAGCGGCAGCTCGCCCAGGGCTAACCGCCTGCCGGCAGCGCATCCAGAAAAGCCGCTGCCTGAGCGCGCATGGCGGCCAGCTCGCCCTTGTCGAGGCGATTGAGCGTCTTGACTGCCATGCTGGTGCGCGGGTTAGCGCCCAGGCGATCAGCATGGCGGGCGACGAAATCCCAGTACAGCGCGTTGAACGGACAGGCTCTGGGACCGACGCGCTGGCGCGGGTCAAAGCGACAGCCAGCGCAGTAGTTGCTCATCTTATTGATGTAGTTCGCGCTGGCCGCGTAGGGCTTGGTGCCGACGATGCCGCCATCGGCGAACAGCCCCATGCCGATCACATTGGGCGTGACTACCCAGTCGTAGGCATCGGCGTAGGTGGACAAAAACCATTCGTTGACTTCCTGTGGGTTGATGCCGGCCAGCAGCGCGAAGTTACACAGCACCATCAGCCGCTGGATGTGGTGCGTATAGCCGCGCTCCCACACGCCCTGCACGCATTCGCGCAGGCAGGCCATGTCGGTCTGCGCGTCCCAGTAGAAAGCCGGTAACGGTCGAGTGGCGCCCAGAACGTTCATCGCGCGCAGACGGGGCATCTCGCGCCAGTAGATGGCATAGATGAACTCGCGCCAGCCGATCACCTGGCGGATGAACCCCTCAACCGAGTTGAGCGGGGCGCGCCCGGCCTGCCAGGCGCGCTCGGCGCCGGCGCACACCTCAGCAGGTTCCAGCAGGCCGATGTTGACGAGCGGCGAGATCAGCGCGTGAAAAAGCCAGGGCTGGCCGCTATACATCGCATCCTCATACGGACCGAACTCGGGCAGGCGATGATCCAGGAAGTCCTGGTAGAAGGTCAGCGCGTCGGCGCGAGTGACCGGCAGCGCGAATCCCTCCAGCCGGCCCCAGGCTGTGTCCAGGCGCGCCACCTCGCCGATCACCTCCTGGGTGATCGCATCGGGCGCATACGTCGGAATGACGGGGAAGGATTCAGGCGACCAGTCTTTGCGTGGTGGCCGGCGGTTCTCGGCGTCCCAGTTCCACTCTCCTCCAGCAGGCCGATCGCCCTCCATCAGCACCCCCATGCGACGGCGCATCTTGCGGTAGAACGTCTCCATGAGCGGCGAGCGCGCCGTGCCCAGGTCCGCCGGGCTGGAGAGGAAGAAGCGATTGGGCCACACCTCGACCGGCAGACCCAGTGCCGACGCCAACTGCGAGACGAACTGCGCCCCCTGCCAGGTGCTTGGGCGCATCACGATCAGTCGCTCCTGGGCGCGCTCCTGTCGCAGCGCCTCCAGGAAGGTCGGCGCACGCCGATATTCAACCTGAAACCCAAGCTGCTGCATCTCCTCCGCGAAGTGGCGCATGGCGGAGAGGGCCAGGATCAGCTTATGGCGGTGCCAGGGGCGGGCGCGCAGCTTTGCAGCGCTTTCGATGAAGAGTAGCCGGACGTTGCTCGGATTCAGCCCGCGCTCCGCCAGCCAGGCCGGCCAGCGCGACGAGAGCTGGTCTCCCAGAATCCAAACCGTAGTGCACAGTTGGTTCATACTGCAAAAGCATAGCGCCGGCGTAAAAGCCAAATTGCGTTCGCTCGGGCAGGCTAAAGCGCCTCTGCCTTCACCCAGTCTACCAGCTCATGCACATAGGCGAAGGCCAGCGCAGTGACGGTGTCGGCTGCGCCGTAGTAGATCGCCATGCGGCCGGTGTCGCCATCCACCAGCGCAGCGCAGGGGAAGACTACATTCGGGACGTCGCCGACGCACTCATACGGCATCTGCGGCGACATCAGGTAGGGCGCGGCGCGCGCGATTACCTTCCAGGGCCTGTCCAGGTCCAAAAGCGCGGCGCTGTAGCTATACACAAAGCCATTGCACGAGGTGAGCACGCCGTGGTAAATCAACAGCCAGCCCTCGCTGGTTTCGATCGGCGTGGGGCCGGCGCCGATCTTGGTGTGGTTCCATGGGCTGCCGCCTGCGCCAAACACCCAGCGATGACAACCCCAGTGCACCATATCAGGGCTTTCGCTATAGAAGATGTCGCCGAAGGGGGTGTGGCCGTTGTCGCTGGGCCGGCTGAGCATGGCATATTTGCCGTTGATCTTGCGCGGGAACAGCACGCCGTTCCGGTTGAAGGGCAGAAAGGCGTTCTCGATCTGGTAGAAGCTCCGAAAGTCGTAGGTGTAGCCAACGCCGATGGTCGGGCCATGATAGCCGTTGCACCACGTGATGTAGTAGCGGTCCTCGATCCAACA
>Ga0308411_10002959_pt1 | contig 11419 bp, 11 predicted proteins | sample HotsprottomLayer_2_FD_203530 | JGI IMG/M metagenome (GOLD analysis project Ga0308411, IMG submission 203530) | Hot spring phototrophic mat microbial communities from Octopus Spring, Yellowstone National Park, Wyoming, United States -... | ecosystem: Environmental > Aquatic > Thermal springs >... | reverse complement strand
GAAATTGTCATCCGCAGCGGCAACCCCGGCCGGTAATTTGCGAACAGGCGAAACCCGGAGTCTCGCCTCCCACTGCCGGTATCGGCGAAGGAAAAGGCTTAATCCAGGGATTGTATTTCCGTCAGTGCGGGATTGGCAGTCGGGCGGCCAAGAATATCACCGCACACCTGATAGCGAAAGTTGCCGATCATCAATTCATCGCCCGGAATCAATCGGCTCTCGGTCACGCGTTTCCCGTTGACCCAGATACCGTTTGTGCTGCCGAGGTCGCGGATGATCAAATAATCACGCAATTGAGCGAGGGCACAATGGCGGCGAGAAACTTTCTTTGAATTTAATTGCACGTCACATTCTTGGTGGCGACCGAACAAAAGGATCGGTTTATCCAAGAGTATGCTTGGCCCGTCGGTGAGAGAAAGCAAGTGTGCAGGCATGGGCGAGAATCACTCTTCAGGTGAAAAATTCCTCTCTGTTGATCATAGTTGATCATAGCACAGAACACGCTAGGGGGATCAAGGTGAACTGCTTGTGAGCCGGAGACCGTCAGGCATAATATTCAATCGCCTTGACGATTTCATCGAGATCATTTGGCACTTGTACGGCCCGATTGGCGAACGCCGCCCGTTTGACCCCGCGTTTGCCGAGCTTTGCTTCAAAGGTTTCCGGATCGGAACTGTGATAGGCCACCGTCGCATCGGGGTCTTTCAGGACGTGTCCGGTCAGCACACAGACGACCCGTTCATCGCTGGAGATGATTCCTTCCGCGATGAGTTTTTTCAGTCCGGCCACGCTAGCGGCGGACGCCGGTTCACAACCGAGGCCGCCCGCACCAATTTGCGCTTTAGCATCGAGAATTTCCTGGTCGGTGGCTTCGCGAACTACGCCACCGCAATATTCGAGTGCCCGCAAGGCTTTCGGTAAATTCACGGGGCGATTAATTTCAATGGCGCTGGCTAGTGTGTCGGCCCGAGTATCCTCGTCGTCCATCCGCTTGAGATAACGTTCGATCCGGTCGTGATCGGGGCGACCGTTATTCCAGCGGACTCCCTGTTTCTCGTAAAGCTGAAAAAAAGTGTCGGCACCCGCGGCATTGACGACAGCCAACCGTGGGGTTCGCGGGATCAATCCGAGGTGTTTCAATTCAAAAAAGGCTTTGCCGAAGGCTGAGACATTCCCGAGGTTTCCCCCGGGCACCACGATCCAATCGGGCACCTGCCAGCGGAGGGCTTCGAGAATTCGCAACATGACCGATTTTTGTCCTTCCAAGCGGAACGGATTGATGCTGTTGACCAGATAAATTCCGAGTTGTCGAGACACCTGCTGAACTCGGCGTAAGGCATCATCGAAATCGCCGGCGATCTGGACGGTCAAGGCACCATGTTCCAGTGCCTGGGACAGTTTCCCGTAGCTGATTTTCCCGGAGCCAATGAAGATCACCGCTCGCATAAGGTTGGTGGCGGCGCAATAAATCGCGAGGCTGGCACTGGTATTGCCGGTCGAGGCGCACGCCGCCCGGTTGGCACCGATCATCCGAGCATGGGTAAAGGCCGCGGTCATGCCGTTGTCTTTGAAACTGCCAGAGGGATTCATCCCCTCGTATTGCAAGTAGACCGAGCCGGGTTTCGCCCCGACATATGCCGCCACCGGATCCGAGCGCTGACAGAGCGTCTGACCCTCCCCGATGGTCAAAATCCGATCGTCCGGAGCAAAAGGGAACAGTTCTCGAAACCGCCAGACACCGGAAAAATTGAGCGGATTGTGACGGTCGCTCCATTTTTGCTCAAAATGCTGCAGCGATCGTGGAATCGGCAGTCGATCCCAGTCATAAGCCACATCCAGTAATCCCCCGCATTTCGGGCAACGAAAGTCGGTGCTAGACAGGTCTACGGTCGCACCGCAACCCGGGTTAATACAACGCTGAAAGACACGATCAGTCATAACTGATGCCACAGACAAACGGCATACTCCCTCGCTGCACCTCTCCAGTCATAGCAAAAGATTGGATACTCTGCGAGATCGTCGAGGAAAGAATCTCGAGGCTTTCCTGGATCGGCCTTGCGTGGGGAGAATGCCGAGAATGGGGGGAGAAGCCCGAGGATGGGGGAGAGAAGCCCGTGGATGGCCAAATTTCTAAGATAAGCCTGGCTAGGGAACTTTCCACCGAGGATACTTATGAAGACACACCTTGCCATTTCTGGGGTCTGCGGCCGGATGGGGCAACGCGTCTTGGCATTGGCCAGCGAGGATCCACAGTTTCACATCGCGGCGGGGCTGGAGCATCCGGCGCACCCGTCCTTGGGGCGTGATCTGGGGGAACTTGCGGGCCGTCCTCCCAGCGGTGTTCCCGTGACGGCAGAAATCCCGATTACCATCCGCATCGATTGTGTCATCGACTTTTCCACTCCAGCCGGGACGATGAACTTGCTCCGCACCTGTGTTGATCGGCAAATTCCGATGATTATTGCCACGACGGGATTTACCACGGAGGAACTGGCGGAAATTCAAGCAGCAGCACATCACACGGCGGTCCTGCAGGCCCCGAATCTCAGTCTTGTTGTCAATATTCTCTTCAAACTTGCGGGAATGACAGCGAGTGTACTCGCGGGCCGAGGCTTTGACGTCGAGATCATCGAACGGCATCATCGCTACAAAAAAGATAGCCCGAGCGGTACCGCCCTGGAATTTGCGAGGATCATTCAAGCGGCGATGGGGCAATCCCAGGTTCGGCACGGCCGAGAAGGGCTGATCGGAGAACGCCCGCCGCACGAAATCGGCATCCACGCCGTACGCATCGGAGACAACGTCGGCGAACATACGATCATTTTCGGTGCCCCGGGCGAAACCCTCGAACTCGTCCACAAGGCCACCAGCCGCGATAGTTATGCTCGCGGGGCCCTGGAAGCGGCAAAATTCCTCGCTAACAAAGGTGCCGGCAGTTATACCATGGCGGATGTTCTCGGGCTGTAACCGGAAGTCGTTGCGGCGAAACGGCGTCGGCAAGCTCTCGACCGCATTTCCCAGAACTTCCAGGTTGGTGAGAGCACAAAGGATTGCGTAAAGAAACGGTCTCGTCGAATCTCGCCAACCCGTCTTGACAAGTTCGGCCAAATTCTCGTAGCCATACACCCGATAATTCAACTATCGAACCGCGATTCCGAAACCGGAATAGTGCGGGCCTTTCACGAGGAATCCGGACATGATGTCCGTTCAACCGCCAGCCGCACCAGCATCTGCTGCGTCCGACCCGAAATCAGCGACAGGCACGCCACCGCCGGTGCCATTGTGTGATATCCTCGGCCAGTATAAAAGCCTGCAAGCACAAATCGATGTGGCCGTGCAACGCGTCCTCGGCTCGGGGCAAGTGATTCTCGGGCCAGAAGTCGCGGCGTTCGAGCGGGAATTCGCCGATTATTGCCGGGCCCGGCATGGCATCGGCTGTGCTGACGGCACCACAGCTTTGCTGCTCGCTTTGACGGCGCTGGAGCTTGGCCCCGGCGATGAAGTGATTGTGCCGCCATTCACCTTTTTTGCGACCGTCGGCTCGGTCCTCCGCTGCGGAGCCACGCCGGTTTTCGCCGACATCGACCCGCTCACCTTCAATCTCGATCCTGACGCGGTGGCAGAAAAAGTCACGCCACGAACCCGGGCCATCCTCCCGGTCCACCTGTTCGGGCAGTGTGCTGATATCGGGGCGTTACGCACTATCGCCGAACAACACGGCCTGTACATTATCGAAGATGCGGCGCAATCTTTCGGTGCGGAATACCAGGGCCGGCGGTGCGGCACCCTTGGAGATGTCGCGTGCTTCAGCTTTTACCCAAGCAAGAACATCGGCACCATGGGCGATGCCGGTCTGGTGACAACCGACAATGACGACCTCGCAAAAAAGCTATTCGCCCTGCGGAATCATGGTTCCGAGGTCAAATATTTCCATAAATACGTTGGCTGGAATGCACGGATCGACGCCATCCACGCTGCCATTCTCCGGGTGAAACTTCCTTATGTCAGCGACTGGCTCAATTGCCGGCGGTTGGCCGCCAAGCGGTACGATGCCTTAATTGAATCCAGCGGTTTGAACGGTTTCATCCTCCGTCCAGTCACGACCATTGCTTGTGATCACACTTTCAATCAGTACGTTATCCGAGTTCCAGCCGCCCACCGCGATGCGCTCGTGAACTGGTTGAAATCCCGGGGAATCGGTTGCGAAATTTATTATCCGTTGTCGCTTCATCAACAAGAATGCCTGAAACCGCTGGGGTATCGAGTCGGGGATTTTCCCGTGAGCGAAGAAGCTGCCCGCACGGTCCTCGCACTGCCGATGTTCCCGGAAATTACCGAAGCTCAGCAGCAACTCGTGGTGGATGCCATTGAAGCGTATTGCCAAGCGGCAGGGCAAAAACTCGCGGCATAATTCCGACTGTTGACCCCGGACCAGGTTACGCTGATCAGAAAAGTCTCCCAGGTGTCAGAACGGCCTACGCTCATCACGATGACAGGTTAATCGATCGCAACATCTCTAGAATCGCCTGGCTGACGCTGGCACAGACGGACGACCACGAGGAAAAACACACCGATGCCGGCAATCACGACTGTCCCGGGCTCCGGCACTTCAGGAACCGGGGGAATCGGAGCAGTTCCTGTCGGTCGCTGCTCGTCCGGCGGCACCTCCGATTGTTGAAGCCGGGCGCTCGATGGATTTCCGAGAGGGTCTTCCTCGGGGGGGATCAACGAACGGGTCTGCGTATGGAATTCTCCGGGCCAGGCGAAGAAAAAGAATGCGTGGCTTGAATTCGGCGTCAGCACCGCTATCGCCAGCGTGATCAGCAGCGCCCCCAGGCTTGTGAAATAAGCTGGATAGCTCATGATAACCAACCTTCTTGGTTGCTTGTCTTCTTCACTCGATGCCACTCCCGCTTGCGATAAATCGCCGACTCACATTCCAGAAATCTACCTTCGGCAGAAAGTCCGCGGTGACGTCGCATCGCAAATTCCACCGTGCCTGTCAAGGCAAAAACCTGAGCCAACCGCCCGAACATCGCGAATATCTGTGCTAACCCGTCGGCAATCTGACGGTGCGGCGTTAACTCCTCGATTCTCAACGGCTTTTTCCTATGAGTTCCGTTTCTCTTGTCGGGAAAAGAAAAATTCCTGTATGATTAGCTGTAAGACATTGAGCGATTCAACGAAATCTCTTTTGCTGACAGCGTCTCACCTGAAGGAGAAGATTTATGTCGTACGGTATGCAATACGAAGAGCATCGTCCGTTCGCAGTTGCGGATGCGCCGGCGAACACCCGCGCCATTTTCATTCAGCGGACTTACGGCCATCTTGCGGGGGCGATCCTGGCGTTTGTCGCCCTTGAAGCTGCCCTCTTCAGCACCGGTATGGCCTGGGACTTGTTGAAAGTTCTGTTTGGCGTGCCTTACTCGATGCTGATTTTGTTGGTGTTGTTCATCGGCGGCGGGTACGCGGCACAGGCAATGGCCCGCTCGGCCACATCAAAAGCTGCTCAGTATGCGGGTCTGGCTCTTTATATCGTACTGGAAGCGATTATCTTTCTCCCGTTGCTTGCACTCGCAGAATTGAAATTCCCGGGGCAATACATCGCTTTGCAAGCCGGAGTGGTGACCTTGGCCGCCTTCGCCGGGCTAACTCTGGTCGTGGCCACCACGGGCAAAGATTTTTCCTTCCTGCGACCGATTCTGATGGTGGGCTCGTTTGTTGCCCTCGGTGTGATCATCTGTGCCTTGCTGTTCGGTGCGGCTTACCTGCTGGGGGCAATCTTCTCGGGGGCGATGATTCTTCTCGCCGCTGGCTACATTCTCTATTCCACATCGAATGTGATGTTGTATTACAGTGAGGATCAATATGTAGCGGCAGCACTCGAACTGTTCGCGGCGGTCGCGCTCATGTTTTACTACGTGCTCCGCCTGTTCCTGCAACTCCAATCCAGTAATAACAACTGATGCCAGATTCGGGTGGAATGTCAACCGACCAGCAGTACTGCACCCCTTCGAACCCTGGTTCGAAGGGGTTTTGTTTCGTCCATCCGGCTAGCCCGTGACGATCAACCGTTCGAAAAAATTCCCCTAGTTTTCCGCCGATGTTGCCGCTATTTCCCCCAGACGTTGTCGGTCGGACACGCAGTCTGTTCCGCAAACATTCCCTGGAGGGAAGCCAGATGGCCAGCCGCAATCTTCTTCGAACCTGGGTTCTGTCCACGACCGCCACGGCGGGGTTGCTCCCAGTTGCAAGCGGGCAAACGCCGCCCTCGGATGTACCCGTTCACCCCGCGATTCCGCTAGCACCGACGGCCCCCGGGGTGCCAACTCCACCAGTGATACCATCGAGCGCGGCAGCGGTCGTGCCAGTGGTGGTTCCGGTCGCACCCACCGTACCTGGCGTAGAGCCGCCAGCCCCGGCACCGCTTCCAATGCCAGCACCGCTGACACCACCGTCAGCGATTCCCCCAGCGGTATCCGATCCGATCCCGGCCCCGGCTCCCATGCTTGCCCCCGCAGCCACACCGCCAACCAGCGTGCCGGGTGCACAAGCCGGAGCGTCGATTCCGCCGGCAGTTTCCGTTCCGGCCCCGACTCCTTCGGTGATCAATCACGTCACGCCATCGTCGCGTTCGCCACAAGTCAGTAACAACGCCGTCCCTGAAATGCTGAGCGAGGCACGGGCCGCGTATGCTCGGCTGCGAGATTATGCCTGCCATTATTTCCGCCAAGAAAAAGTCCGCGGCCTTCTCGTTCCCGAACAGCGGTGCGAATTGCGGGTCCGCACGGAGCCGTTCAGCGTCCATGTCAAGGTGGTGAGTCCGAATGAGTTTGCCCACCGGGAAACTTCGATGATCAGCGGCCGTAACGCTGGCAAAGTCTGGTTCAAAGACCGCGATACGCTGCGATTTATTTCCACCGAGGCGACAGACCCCCGAGTCCTTCGCGATACCCGCCACACCCTGTCGGATACCGGGTTGCTTGCCGTCATCGACCGGATTGAAAAAGCAGTCCGACTGGAAAACCGGCTGAATCACCCGGTTCAAGTCCTCGTTTCGGATGCAATCTTTGTCGGAAGACCCTGCAAACGCTACGAGATTTTTTGCGACCGGCCGCATCGGCTGCGCTACGCCGCCCGACATGTTGTCTACATCGATACGGAAACAAAACTGCCCGTCCGTTACGAGGCTTACGATCAACCGACGCCGGGCGGGCCGGCAGAGGGGGAACTGATCGAAGTGCAAAGCTTTGTCGGCCTAAAGTTCAATCAAGGCATGGGAGACGCAGTGTTTGAACGATGATCGATGCGTTCGACGCTCGTTGATCCTTCGACGGTGACAGGGGCAGTGCGAATACCTCTCGGGGGAGAGGGTTTGGGGGAAGCGGCGGGGCCGCCATGGGAAATCATGCGCGGCCCGCCGTGTGACGCGGTTCTACGGTGCTAACTGCCATGGTGCTGCGAATGACGCTGAAGGCTGTTGGCCAAGCCGGGCATTTTCCATGTCAGTGATCGTCGGTGCACGCAAATCAACGGAATCTGATAACTGTACCTTGTCAATGCAGGAAGTCTGCGTTCAGGTGGTTTTTTCCAGGGCCGTGCCGTTGTTACCGAGATGTCCCGCCTCCACGACTGTTTCCATGGAACAGCCATCGACCGATTTTACCAGCGGCCGGCATTCCACCAGCGTTAAAATGTCACCTTCTTGCACCACTTTTCCATCTTGGTTAATGATCGAGCGATGCCAGACCACCTCGCCGCGGCGGCCGCGTCCCTTCAATGTTTTATCGACGACCCGAGTCCTCACACGGATTGTGTCGCCAGCAAACACTGGATTGACAAACCGCCACTCTCGTACTGCAAGCAAGGCGATCGTACGAATCATCGGCATTTGCACGCCCAGGCCACTGGCAATCGAAAAGACCGCGAAACCGTGCGCAATTGGCCGACGGAATGGTGTTGTTTTGGCATATTCATGATCGACGTGCATCGGGTTGTAATCGCCACTGAAACCGGCATATAAGACAATATCTGCTTCCGTGACGGTTCGTCCTGGTGATTCCCATTCTTGGCCGATGGCAATGTCGTCGAAGTACAAGTGGTGCGGACTGAACGCCATGAGAACTTCTGCCTCGCTGCGTAAGGGGCTGGATCGAAGAATGAACCAGCACTCCTTAATCTAGGCAGTCTGCCTCCGCAAGCAAGAGTGTTAGCCGGATTTCGCGAGACAATCTATCGCTCATCATGCTGAGCATAGCGATCTGATCTGTTTGATAAACAGTGCGGGCTCTCGCCCAGCGGCATCGGATGACTTTCACTCGCGGGTGGGGGCAACGCTGTTAGGTGAGTGGAGAATCATCGGCGTCCTGGAATCAATTCGAAACTAGCATATCCTCGGCTAGCGGAGGGGGACTGGCCGGCGTTGACCCGGGGGCAGCGTCGGATCCACCGCGACATAAACCGCTTCCGCTTCGGTCACTGCGAGTTGTTCCGCCCCACGTTCCGCAAAGACCTGGATTTTCATGGTGATCGAGGTGGTTCCGATGCGGACAACCGAGGTCTGGAATCGAACAATATCGCCGACCAGCACCGGCTGTTTAAATTCCACGCGGTTAATGGCCACAGTGACGAAAGCGAGCTCTTTCCCGCCCCAGCGTGCGACAGCGTGGCGGGCCCCGATGGAACCAGCCACATCGATGTAGGAGAGTATGACCCCGCCGAAGATCGTTCCGTACGGGTTGGTATCCCTCGGCATCATCACGACTTGAATCGCCGTGTACGGTTCGTTGACATCGATCATCAGTGGGGTACCCGTCTCGCAAGCGTTTGCAAGTCAGAATCCCGGACGAAGCCGGGTCATCCATCATCCATCCGAGCCGCACCATCGCGGGTGGCAAAGGTGACACAAGCGAATCAACCTGCTGGGCAATGTAAGCGGTATGTTTTGTATCCACCGCCCAGATTCGCCACCCGGAAACCGGCCTGTTTCAAGATCCGTGTGGCAATATATCCGCGTTGCCCGACCTGACAGTAGGCCGCGATTTCTCGATCCCGGGGAAGTTCTTGGAGGCGATTGCGGAGTTCATCCACAGGGATATTGATCGCCCCCGGAATATGTCCGGCAGCATACTCGGTTTCGGTGCGAACATCGAGTAAGAAGGGCCGATCACTGGGTGCCGCCGCCAGAACCACTTCGATATCCAGTTGCGGATGATCATCGCGGATCAAGCCAGCGGCGACGAATCCCGCCATGTTAATCGGATCCTTGGCAGAGCCAAATTGTGGGGCATAACACAGTTCCATCTCTTCCAGATCGAACACGGTCATCCAGCCCTGAATGGCGGCCGCGAGCACGTCGATTCGCTTGTCCACGCCGGCACCACCAACTCCTTGCGCTCCGAGGATTTTCCCGGTGTCGGGTTCGAACAGCAGTTTCAAAGTCATGCTTTCCGCACCAGGATAGTAGCCGGCGTGGTGGGTCGGGTGAACGTAAATCTTGCGGTAGGGGCGATTGGCCCGCCGCAGTGCTTTTTCGGAAGCGCCCGTGATGGCAATCGTGCGCTGGAAGAAGCCGAGAATCGCCGTGCCCTGGGTCCCGCGGTAGCTGGTTTGCCGACCGAAAACGTTGTCGGCGGCAATCCGACCTTGGCGATTGGCCGGGCCGGCCAGGGGAATCTGCGTCGGTTCGTTCAAGACATAATCTGTGACTTCGATCGCATCTCCGACCGCGTAAATATCCGGGTCGCTGGTTTGCAAATACTCATTGACCTGGATCCCACCCCGAGGACCGACCGCTAATCCAGCTTGAACGGCCAAGGGGTTATCAGGTCGGACGCCGATGCCCACGACCACGAGTTGTGCGGGCAATTCTGCTCCCGACAGCAGTCGGACTCGCAAGCCATCGGGTGTCGCCGTAAATCCTTCCGCCGCATCACCCAGACGCAGGGTGACTCCCCGAGCGTGTAATTCCTCGACAATCGGCGTGGTCATTTCCGGATCAAACGGGGTCAATATCTGAGTGTTTTTCTCAACGATCGTAGTAGCGATCCCGCGGCGAACAAGGTTTTCCGCCAGTTCCAGATTGATGAAGCCGCCCCCAAGCAAGACCGCCTGCCGCACCCCGTGATCAACTTTTTGCTTGATGCGATCGACATCTTGCAAATTTCGTAAGGTGTAAATGCCGGGTAAATCGATGCCCGGCAACGGCGGTCGGAGGGGGGCAGCGCCAGGAGCAAGAATCAACTTGTCATACGATTCTTCATAGACACGGTTATGCAACAGATCGCGCACACAGACAATTTTTCTCTGGCGATCGATCGCCTCCACCGCTGTCTGGGGACGGACATCGAGGCGAAATCGAGCTTTCAGCCGTTCCGGCGTGGTGACCAGAAGTTTATCCCGAGTGGCAATTTCGCCGCCAACGTAGTAGGGTAAACCACAATTCGCAAACGAGACATCGGGCCCGCGCTCAAAGACAATGATCTCAGCGTCTTCAGAAAGACGCCGAGCCCGCGCCGCTGCCGAAGCACCCCCGGCAACACCGCCGACAATGATTAATTTCATCCGATGTCCTCCTCGGTAAAAGGGGCAGATCAACAGCTAGCGGGAACAGGAAGTCGGCTGGTGGGCGACGCGGTTCCACGGCATTTTTGCGAGCAGAAGCGCCATGCCGCAGGTATCAGTGACCCCAGCAAAGATTAACCCGGCACCGACAAACGCTGCCAAGGCAAGAAACCCCGGATGCACGAATGCTCCGAGAATGGCTCCCAGCAGCACCAGCGAGCCCGCGGCGATCCGTACCTGCCGTTCCAGCGAAATCACCTTGCGTCCACGAATCACGGGAATCCCCGCTTCCAGGCAAGCCATCGTTCCCCCCTCAACATTCACAACGTTCGTAAACCCGGCCTTGTGAAACGCTTCACAGGCTTGCCGACCCCGGCTCCCCGAGCGACAAATGGTATAAATCGGTTCATCTGCGGGGGCTTGACGACTGGCCAGAACCGCCGCGACATCCAACCGATCCAAGGGCACATTCCGTGCCGCTTCCAGATGCACTTCTTGATACTCAAATGGAGCACGCACGTCGATCAGATCGAGTTTCTTCCCCGAACGAATCAATTCCGCTAATTGCGCTGGTTGAATCGTGGCAACGGACATACAGCACCTCCAAAAACGAACAAGGAAAACTCAATTCAATTGAAAGATCGGAACAATACGATCAAATTTCACAAAAAAACAGTTACGACGCTGTTTTTCCGAAACGAGCTTCGATGCAGGCCAAAAACTTGGCCAAGTGCGGTTCGGTGATCCGGTAATATGCTTTTCGCCCATCCTTTTCACTGGTCATGAACCCGCAGCGTTGCATCAGTCGCAGGTGCTCGGACGCCATGTGGCTGGGAATACCGCAGGCCTCCGCCAG
>Ga0308411_10002958_pt1 | contig 11420 bp, 12 predicted proteins | sample HotsprottomLayer_2_FD_203530 | JGI IMG/M metagenome (GOLD analysis project Ga0308411, IMG submission 203530) | Hot spring phototrophic mat microbial communities from Octopus Spring, Yellowstone National Park, Wyoming, United States -... | ecosystem: Environmental > Aquatic > Thermal springs >... | reverse complement strand
GTGGCAAGCACGCGCGGTCCGTAATCTGCCTCGGTTTCGACCAGGACAAGGTCGGCCCTGAGCCCCTCGGCGATCCGGCCGCGGTCGTGCAGCCCCGCTGCCCTGGCCGCGTTGGCCGCCACGAGGGCCCAGGCCTCGGGCAGCGGCAGCACACCGCGGGCGGCGAGCAGCAACGGGGCCCGCGCCATCGCCGGGTAGAAGTAGTCGCTCGCGAGTATGTCGCAGGCGCCGGCGCGGACCATCGCCTCGGCGCTGTGCCACCCCATGTGGCTGCCGCCGCGCAGCACGTTCGGCGCACCCATGATGACGGCCTCGCCCGCCTCGCGCGCGGCAAGTCCGGTCTCTGCGTTCATCGGGAACTCGCAGATTCGGCAGCCGAGCGCGCGCCAGCGCGCACGCGCCTCGGGGCTTGCGTCGTCGTGGCTCGCCATCGGCAGGCCGGCTGCGCGCGCCGTTGCGGCTGCGCGGGCCAGGAAGGGGGGCACTTCGGCTTCGCGGCCGAGCATCGCGCGTGCAAGGTTCAGCATCTCGCGGCTGGTGATCCCAGCGCGCTCCGCATACCGGGCGGCCCGTGCCGGGTCCTCGCAGCGGCGGGCAATTTCGGCCGTGTGGTCGTTGAATGCGAGCATATGCACGGCGCCAGACAGAATAGCAGCCTCGGCATCCGGCCAGGCGTCCATCGCGAAGGTCTCGAGGCGGAGATGGATCCGGTGGTCGGCGCCAAGCGCCGAAGCGAGCCGCGCACGCGCCTCTAGGAGCCGACGGAACGTTCCGACGCCGCGCAGACCCGGCTCCCAGGACAGGGTGGCGGCGTGATAGGCAGTGGTGATGCCGTTGGCGAGAAGCTGTCGGTCCGTGTCGAGCAGCGCCATCGTCGCATCGATGTCGACTCCCGGTCGCGGCTGGAGCTGCCGCTCGAACGCGTCACCGTGCAGATCGACGATGCCTGGAAGCAGCAGCAGGCCGGTGCCGTCAATCCGCAAGGCGCCAGGCGGGACCGGGGCATCCAGCCGGCCGATTCTCTCGCCCTCGACGAGGCAACGCGCCTCACGCAGACCATTGTCCGTGAGCACGTTCGCCCCGATGACGGCGATCGCGCGCATCGCGAAAAGCCCCTAGAACTCGAAGACGAGCTGCACCCGCTCGGCCGGATACAGCGCGATGCAGAACTCGACGGGCAATCGATCGCTGTCGATGTTGACGTTCTCGCACACGATCACCGCCCGGTTCCGCGGCTGGCGGAGCTGGTCGGCCTCCTCCTGCGTCGGCAGTCGCGCCGTCACCCGCGTGGTTGCGCGCGTATAGTCGGCGAGGCCGCACGTGGCAAGAGCGCGCGTCAGCGTTCCGTGCTCGTGGCTCAGGGCTTGCCGAAGCCCGGGGAACCGCGCCTTCGGAAAGTGGTGCAGGGCGTAGGAGACGGGCCTGCCGTCGGCGAGGCCGAGCCGCTCGACGAGCCAGAGCGGGCGCCCCTTCCTGATCCTGAGCGCAGCGGCGGCAGCGGCCGAGGCCGGGATCTCGACGACGCGCAGGATCCGCCCCGAAGGAGCGCGGTTGGCACGGGCGATGACCTCGGAGAAGCGCGTGCGCGGACCGATGCGATAGTCTATGACGTCCTCGGCGACGAAACTGCCGCGCCCCTGCTCGATGCGGACGAGGCCGCGGCGCTCGAGCTCCTCCATCGCGCGGCGGACCGTGTGGCGGTTGACGCGGAATCGCGCGGCGAGCTCGCCCTCCGTCGGCAGCCTGCTGCCCGGTGCCAGCCTGCCGGCGACGATTTCGCGTTCGATTCCCTGCTCGATCTGCCGCCAGAGCGTGACGCCGAGGCCGCGCTCGATTGCGGCAGGCAGCTCGAGCGCCCCGACCTGCCCGCGCGAGGGCTTCGACATGTCCGAACCCTCGCCGCCCGCGACCTCGAAACGCTCAGGAAATGTCATGGTTCGATCATCTCGGGCGGCATTGCCTCTCGGCCGGCACTGGTGGTACAAGTAGACGTCTAGATGTTAGTCTCAGGCATGACCGACAGGCAATCCCCGATCACAGCACAGGCCGGCCGCCCCGCCGCGGGTTCGAGGCAATGGCGCATGGCCGTGCTCGCCCGCGCCGAACTTGCGGCACTTGAGCAGGCGGTCGCTGCCCTCCGCGATCTGCCCGCCTGGGAGCGGCTTCGGGGGCCCGAGACGGGGATGGTGATGGTGCGCGGGCGTATGGGCGGAAGCGGGCGCGCCTTCAACCTCGGCGAGATGACGGTCACGCGCTGCACTGTACGGCTCGCCGACGGGCGGGTCGGACACGCTTACCTCGCCGGGCGCGACGGCAGGCGCGCGGAACTCGCCGCACTTCTTGATGCAGCCGCGCTCGATGAGGCCATGGCCGACCGCGTTGCCGGACTGCTCGATGCCATGGCCCGCGCCCAGGCGGAGGCGCGCGAGGACAGGTCGCGCCGCGCCGCCGCCACCCAAGTCGCCTTCTACGGCCTTGTGAGGATGGGATGAGAGGGCTCTCCCCGGGCTTCGCCGCCCCCGTCCGCGACTCCCAGGCCGCGTTCCGGGCGCTGCTCGACGCGATGGCGCGGCCAGGCACGATCGTGGTTCCGCGCGCTCCGCCCGCCCCGCCTTCGCCCCTGCCGCCAGCAATGGCCGCCGTGGCGCTCGTCCTGGTCGACCGGGACACTCCGCTCTGGATCGACGCCGAGCAGGATGGCGGCGAGGCGGTCGAGTGGATTCGTTTCCACTGCGGCTGCAGGCTCGTGCCGCAGCCGGAGGAGGCGGCGTTCGTGTTCGTCACCTGCCCGCAACGGATGCCAGCGCATGCGCGTCTTCGCGCAGGCACAGACGAGTATCCGGACACCTCGGCCACGCTGGTTGTTTCCGTCGATGCGCTCGGCAGCGGCGAGGTGCTCCGGCTCACCGGCCCAGGCATCGACGGGGCGACCACGCTTCGCGTCGGCGGCCTGCCCGACCGCTTCGTTGCAGAGCGGGCCGAGAATCATCGGCTCTTCCCGCGCGGGGTCGACGCGATCCTCGTCGCGGGCGAGAGGCTCGCCGCGCTGCCGCGCAGCACTGCGGTCGTGCGTCAGGGGAGCTGACCCATGTACGTCGCGGTCAAGGGCGGCGAACGCGCAATCGAGAACAGCCACGCCATGCTCGACGAGGTCAGGCGTGGCGATCCGTCCGTTCCCGAACTCTCGCTCGAGCAGATCGCCGAGCAGCTCGGCCTTGCGGTCGACCGCGTCATGGCGGAAGGCGCGCTCTACGACCGCGGGCTTGCGGCGCTGGCGATCAAGCAGGCACAGGGCGACCTCGTGGAGGCCGCGTTCCTCTTGCGCGCGTACCGGACGACCCTGCCGCGCTTCTGCGCGAGCCTGCCAATCGACACGGCGGATATGGCGATCGAGCGCAGGATCAGCGCGACGTACAAGGACCTTCCCGGCGGCCAGGTGCTCGGCCCGACCTACGACTACACCCACCGCCTGCTCGATTTCTCCCTCGCGGGAACGAGGCCACCGCCAACCGCGCCGCGGGCCGAGGCGCCGCTCGCCCGGGCGATGCCGCACGTGTCCTCCCTGCTCACGCAGGAAGGGCTGTTGCGGCCAGAGGCACCCGACGACGGCTGCGAGCCAGCCGACATCACGCGCGACCCGCCGCGCTTCCCCGCCGAGCGAGCGGCGCGGCTACAGACACTGGCGCGCGGTGACGAGGGGTTCGTGCTTGCCCTGGGCTACTCGACGCAGCGGGGGTATGGCCGCACGCATCCCTTCGCGGGCGAGATCCGCTACGGCACAGTCCGCGTCGAGATCGTTCCCGAGGAGCTCGGCTTCCCGATCGACATCGGCGACATCGCCGTCACAGAATGCGAAATGGTGAACCAGTTCATGGGCAGCCGCACGGAGGCGCCGCAGTTCACACGCGGCTACGGCCTGGTGTTCGGCCACGGTGAACGCAAGGCGATGGGGATGGCGCTGGTCGACCGCTCGCTGATGGCTGCTGAGCTCGGCGAGGATGTCGTCCACCCCGCGCAGGACCAGGAATTCGTGCTGAGCCACTGCGACAACGTCGAAAGCTCGGGCTTCGTGCAGCACCTGAAGCTGCCGCACTATGTCGATTTCCAGTCCGAACTCGAACTGATCCGGAGGCTGCGCGCCGACGCGGCGGAGCGGGCCGCAGCGGCGCGGCAGAAGGCTGCCGAATGACCACCCCCCCGCGCACGCCGGACCCAGCCTACAACGAGGGCTATCTCGACGAGCAGACGAAGCGGATGATCAGGCGCGCCCTGCTCAAGGCCATCGCCATCCCGGGCTACCAGGTGCCCTTCGCAAGCCGGGAGATGCCGCTCGCCTATGGCTGGGGAACGGGCGGGATGCAAGTCACCGCGGCGGTGCTGGGCCGGGACGATGTTCTGAAGGTGATCGACCAGGGGGCGGACGACACGACCAACGCCGTCTCGATCAGGCGCTTCTTCGCCCGCGTCTCCGGCGTGCGCACCACCGAGCGCACTGCGGAGGCGACCATCATCCAGACGCGGCACCGTATCCCGGAGGAGCCGCTGCGCGCGGGCCAGATCATCGTCTATCAGGTGCCGCAGCCCGAGCCGCTCAGGAAGCTTGAGCCGCGCGAGACGGAGACGCGGCGCATGCATGCGCTCGCCGATTACGGGCTCATGTACGTGAAGCTCTATGAGGACATCGCACGGCACGGCCGAATCACTCTCGCCTACGACTACCCGGTCCTGGTCGGCGGCCGCTACGTCATGGCGCCCTCGCCCATCCCGGCTTTCGACAATCCGAAGATGCACATGTCCCCAGCGCTGCAGCTCTTCGGCGCAGGGCGTGAGAAGCGACTCTACGCAATCCCGCCGCATACACCGGTCGAAAGCCTCGCCTTCGAGGACCATCCCTTCCACCCCTGGCGCGCGCAACGCAGCTGCGACCTCTGCGGCTCCGCGACCTCCTATCTCGACGAGGTCGTGGTGGACGATCGCGGCGGACGGCTGTTCGTCTGCAGCGACACGGATTGGTGCGCGACGCGACGCGCAGCCGGGCATCGGGGCGCCAAGGCCGGTCACAGCCTTGCTTCGGGCGACCGATGAGGGAAGCCCCGTCCATCTCTCGCGAGCCGCTTCTCGTCGCCGAGGGCGTCTCGGTGCGCTTCGGCAGGATCGAGGCGGTCGCAGACGCCTCGTTCTCGCTCTGGCCCGGAGAGGTGCTCGCGATCGTCGGCGAAAGCGGCAGCGGCAAGACCACGCTCCTGCGCGCCCTGCACGGCGATATCGCGTTGGAGTCTGGCCGCGTGCTGTACCGCGCGGCGTCGGGCGAGACGGTCGATGTGCACCGCATGCCGGAGCCGCAGCGGCGCACCCTTGCGCGCACGGAATGGGGCTTTGTGCACCAGAACCCGCGCGATGGGCTGCGCATGGCCGTCTCCGCCGGCGGCAATGTGGGCGAGCGGCTGATGGCAGCAGGCGCCCGGCACTGGGGGCGGATCCGCGCTGAGGCCGCCGCCTGGCTCGCGCGAGTCGAGATCGACGCCGCCCGGATCGACGACCCGCCGCGCACCTTCTCGGGCGGCATGCAGCAGCGGGTGCAGATCGCGCGCGTGCTCGTCACGAGGCCACGCCTCGTGCTGATGGACGAACCGACAGGCGGGCTCGACGTCTCCGTCCAGGCGCGGCTGCTCGACCTGATCCGCACGCTGGTCGGCGAACTCGGCATAGCCGCCGTGATCGTGACGCACGACCTTGCCGTCGCCCGCCTGCTCGCTGACCGCATGCTGGTGATGCAGCGGGGGCGGATCGTCGAGGCAGGCCTCACCGACCAGGTTCTCGACGATCCGCAGCATCCCTACGCGCAGCTGCTCGTCTCCTCGGTGCTGCAGGCATGAGCACGGCCCCCGTCCTTGAGGTCGAGGATCTCGGCAAGTGCTTCACCCTGCATCTCCAGGGCGCCCGGCGCCTGCCGGTGCTCGAGGGCATGGGTTTCGCGGTATGGCCGGGCGAGTGCCTCGCGCTGGTCGGCCCCTCGGGTGCGGGCAAGAGCACGCTCATGCGCATGCTCTACGGGAACTATCTCGCAGGCAGCGGGCGCATCCTGGTGCGCGACGGAAATTCGGTGATCGACCTCGCCTCTGCCTCCCCCAGGCGCGTGATCGCTGCGCGCTGCAGCACCATCGGCTACGTCTCGCAGTTCCTGCGCGTCATCCCGCGCGTGCCTGCGCTCGCAATCGTCGCCGAGCCGGCGCGCCGCGCTGGGCTTCCCGAGGCGGTGGCGATCGCCCGCGCGCGCTCCCTGCTCGCGCGGCTGAACCTGCCCGAGCGGCTGTGGGACCTCCCGCCCGCCACCTTCTCGGGCGGAGAGCAGCAGCGCGTCAATCTTGCCCGCGGCTTTGTCGTCGACTATCCGCTGCTTTTGCTCGACGAGCCGACCGCGAGCCTTGACCCGGCGAACCGCGCGGTGGTGGTCGGGCTGATCGAGGAGGCGAAAGCGCGCGGGGCGGCGATCGTCGGCATCTTCCACGACGCCGAGGTTCGCGAGGCCGTGGCCACGCGCACCCTCCCCGTCCTGCCGCTCGCCCAAAAGGCCGAATGACCGACGAGCTCGTGCTCACCAACGCCCGACTGGTCACGCCGGCCGAGGTGTTCCTCGGCACCGTGACTCTGCGCGGCGGCAAGATCGCCCGGCTCGACCGCGGGAACACAGCCCTGGCCGCCGCCCAGAACCTGGAGGGCGACCTGCTCCTTCCCGGCCTCGTCGACGTCCACACCGACAATCTCGAGAAGCACATGATGCCGCGGCCAGGCGTGCGCTGGTCCTCGCGCGCGGCGCTGCTTGCGCACGATGCGCAGGTGGCAGCGGCCGGCATTACCACCGTCCTCGACGCCCTCTGCGTCGGCGAGGTCGAGCACGCAGACCAGCGCGACCAGATGTTCCGCGAAGGCGTCGCCGAGCTCCGCGCGCTGGCGCCGCGCGGCCTGTTGCGTGCCGAGCACCTCCTGCATGTTCGCTGCGAGATCAGCGTCGAAGGCATGGCGGAGAGCTTCGCCCTCGTCGCGGAGGATCCGCTCGTGCGCATGGTCTCGCTGATGGACCATACGCCAGGGGTCGGCCAATTCGCCGACATCGAGAAGTACAAGCGCAAGAATGCCCGCAGCCTTGGCATGACCGAGGCCGAGGCGGAGGCCTACATCGCCCGGCGCTGGGCGATGCGCGAACGTGTGCGGGAGCCAAACCGCGCCTTGATCCTCTCCGCCGTCGCCGGCCGCGATATCGCGCTCGCAAGCCACGATGACCGCACTGTCGAAGAGGTCGCGGCTTGGGCCGAGGCGGGGATCGGCATCAGCGAATTCCCAGTCACTGCAGAGGCGGCGCGCGCCGCGCGGCAGCACGGCATGGGGATCGTCGCAGGGGCGCCCAACATCGTCCGCGGCGGCAGCCACAGCGGCAATGTGCGCGCCGCCGATCTCGTGCGCGAGGGCCTCGTCGACGTCCTCGCCTCAGACTACGTGCCGGCGGCGATGCTGAACGCCGCCTTCCTCGTGCACGAACGGATGCATGTTCCGCTGCCTGCGGCGGTGGCGACCGTGACACAGCGCCCTGCGCTGATGGTCGGCCTCGCCGACCGGGGCGCGATCGCGCTCGGGCTCCGCGCCGACCTCGTGCAAGTCCATCTCGCAGACGGACACCCCCTGGTGCGGCAGGTGTGGCGCGAGGGGCGGCGGATCGCCTGAGCAGGCTGTGCGCCGTTTCGCCCTCTATTTCGCACCGCCGCGCAGCCACCCGCTCTGGCAGGCAGGCTGCGCTCTGCTCGGCCGCGACCCTGAGACTGGCGCGTTCCTTGCCCAGCCGAAACTTGCAGGGATCGATGAGACCCGCTTCGCAGCAATCACAGCCGATGCGCGCCGCTACGGCTGGCATGCGACCCTCAAACCCCCCTTCGCGCTTGCTGAAGGCACAACCGAAGAGGCACTCCGCAGCGCGGCTGCGCGCTTTGCACGCTCGCGGTCGCGGTTCACGATGCCGCCGATGCGCCTCGCCTGTCTCTCCGGTTTCCTCGCCCTTGTTCCGGAGGCTCCGGCCCCGGCGCTCGACGACCTCGCCGCCGCCGCGGTGCGCGCGCTTGATCCTTTCCGAAGGCCCGCCCCACCGGAGGAGCTCGCGCGGCGCCGTGCCGCCGGCCTCGACGCAGTCGAAGAACGGAATCTGCAACTCTGGGGCTACCCCTATGTGATGGAGCGTTTCCGGTTCCACATGACCCTCACCGTGCGTCTCGAGAAACCAGAGAGCGAGGCGGTCGCCGCAGCGCTGGTGCCATATCTCGCAGAGGCACTCGCCGCACCGCTCGTTGCGGACGCGGTCGCGCTCTATGTCGAGCCTGGCCCCGGGGAACCGTTCCGGCTCGTGGAGCGGTTCCCTTTCGGCGGCTGAGCGCCGCGCGGGTCACGGAGGATCGTACTTGTGGCAGAAGGGGCGCGGGCAGACACTTCGGCCGAGCATGACGTCCGCGCGGGTCAGGCAGGATCGTACTTGCGGCAGAAGGCCTCGGCGCTGAGGCTGCGAAAATCCTTAAGCCGCTGAGCAAGCACTGCATGCGGCCAGTCCCACCACGCAATCCGTAGGAGCGCTTTCTGGATGGGCTCCTCGAAACGAAAGCGGATCACCCGTGCCGGGACCCCGGCAACGATCGCGAAGGGCGGGACATCTCTGGTCACGACAGCGCCGGCACCGATCGCTGCCCCCGTCCCCACCGTGACGCCTGGCAGAATGATCGCCCCGTGGCCGACCCAAACGTCATGCCCGAGGGTGACGGGAGAGGCGCGGCGCCGGGCGAAGAACGACTCCTCGTCCTCCCCGAGCCCGTATTTCGCGGCGCGATAGGTGAAATGGCTGAGCGCCACGCGCGCGAGCGGGTGATTGCCCGGGTTGAGACGGGTGTGCGCTGCGATCGAGCAGAACCGTCCGATCGTCGCGTAGCTGATCGCGCTGTCGTTCACCACATAGCTGTAGTCCCCCATCGTCGTCTCGGCCACGGTTGTGCGCGGGCCGACCTCGGTCCAGGCGCCGAGGGTGCTGTCGGTCACCGTCGCGGTGGGGTGGATCGTCGGTTCGGTCGAGAGTCGTTTCGCCTCGCTCATGCTCGGATAATAGCGCGGCGTGCGCGGCCGGAAATCCCGTCAATGACCCCGACCGTCGCGAGGATGAGCAGGATCAGGAAGCCAACCTCGTCCCAGTTGTTGATCCTGATCCGCTCCGAAAGCGCGAGCCCGATCCCGCCAGCTCCGACAACACCGAGGATGGAGGCCGACCGGACATTGCTCTCGAAGAAGTAGAGCACATGCCCGAGCATCACGGGCAGGACCTGTGGCAAGAGGCCGAACCGCGCCTCGAGGATGCTCGCGCCGCCGGCTGCGCGCACTGCCTCGACCTGGCGCCGATCGGCGTTCTCTATCGCCTCGGCAAACAGTTTCGCAAGCGTTCCCGTATCCGGCACGGCGAGAGCGAGGATCCCCGCGAAAGGCCCCATGCCGACGGCGGCGACAAAGATCAACGCCCAGATCAGGCTGTCGACCCCGCGCAGCCCGTCGAGGATTCGCCGCAGGCCGAAATGGAGCAGGGCGACCCTAAGCACGTTGCGCGCGCCGAGAAAGCCGAGCGGCAATGCAAGGACAGCCGCAAGCCACGTACCGAGGAAAGCCATCGCAAGCGTCTCAGCGAGCGCGTGCAGGAGCGCACCGAGCGCACCCCCTGCCGAGGGCGGGAACATGAACCCGACGAGGAAGCCGATCCGCCCGACCCCGGCCCAGAACGCCTCCGCCGTCGGCGCCACACGCCAGCAGGCGACACCGAGAACGGCAAGCGCGAGAACGGCAACGCTTGCGCGTCGCGCACGCTCCCACGGCGCGAGGCCGAAAACGCGCGGATAGGCACGTCGCAGTGCGGCGAGTTCCGCCGCCGTCATGCCGGCCTCGCCGGTGCTTCGGCTTCAATGATGCGCGCGCGCAGCCTCTCGCAGCCGACATCGATCAGCGCCACGGTCGCGAGGATGAGCAGTACGATCGCACTGATGTCGCTGTAGATGAACTGCCGCACGACAAGATAGAGTTCTTCACCTATGCCGCCCGCGCCCACGACGCCGAGCACGCTCGCCGCGCGCACGTTGATCTCGAAGCGCAGGAGGACGTAGCTCAGGAAGTCCGGCAGCACCTGAGGGACAACGCCGAAGCGTATCGCCTCAAGCCGCCCCCCGCCCACAGCGCTGATCGCCTCGACAGGCCCCGGCGCGATGTTCTCGACCACCTCGGCGAAGAACTTTCCGAGCGCCCCGGCAGCATGCAGGGCGAGCGCGATGACCCCAGCGAAGGGCCCCGGCCCGAAGGCGAAGACGAAAATGAGCGCGAACACGAGCTCAGGCACGCTTCGCAGGGCATCGAGCAGGCGGCGCGCGAGGAAATGCTCCGCCCGACTGCGCGCAAGGTTGGCCGCCGCATCGAAGCACAAAAGGAGCGCCAGCGTGCTGCCCGCGACGGTGCCGACGATCGCCATCAGAACCGTGTCGGCGAGCATCTCGAGCCAGAGATCAAGGCCCCAGAACCACTCGCTGAGATCGTGCCAAAGCGTCTCCGCCCGCAGAGTTGGCAGCGTCCGCGCGACATAGGCAGCGATGTTCGGAAGCCTTGCTGCGAGCCGGGCGAGATCGACCTCACCGATGATGACTGAGGCGACGAAGGCGCCGGAAAAGAGCAGAAGGAAGAGTCCGGTCTGCCGCCGCTTCGCCGAGCGATGGGCCGCGAAACGCTCTGCGAAGCGGGAGATGGCGGGCGTGACTGGCGCAGCCGCCGTCACGTCCGGCGCTGGCGTCGACGCGCCTCGTTCTCCTCTGTGACGGCGATCACGTCGACATAGTCCTCGTGCCGCGCTGGGGCAAAGCGCGACGTGGTCGAGGAAAGCGCGGCGAGAGCGGCCGGATCTCGCTCGTGCATGGTCAGCATCGCCTCGCGGAACGCCTCTTGAAGCGCGGCGGGAAGGTCCGTCCGTGTCACGAAAGGGCTGTTTGGGATCAACGCCGTCCGCCAGATCATGCGCATCGAGCCTTCCGGGATCATCCCCTTCTCGACCATACGGGGGACGTTGCCGCGCCGCTCGTTCGTCCAGTGCGTCGCAGCGGCGTCGTAGCTTCCGTTGAGAACCGCAAGCACCGCGGTCTCGTGGTTGCCCGCAAATCCTGTGCGCGAGAAGAATCGCTCGATTTCTATCCCCTCCTTCCGCAGGTAGTAGGAGGGGAAGGCAAAGCCCGAAGCGCTATTTGGGTCGGCCCAGGCGAGGCTTCGGCCGCGCAGGTCGGCGAGCGTCTGGAAGGGGCTGTCGGCGCGGACGACGATGACGCTGTAGTATCCTTCCGCGCCGGTGTCGTCGCGATCACGCACGACAGGGG
>Ga0308411_10002956_pt1 | contig 11423 bp, 11 predicted proteins | sample HotsprottomLayer_2_FD_203530 | JGI IMG/M metagenome (GOLD analysis project Ga0308411, IMG submission 203530) | Hot spring phototrophic mat microbial communities from Octopus Spring, Yellowstone National Park, Wyoming, United States -... | ecosystem: Environmental > Aquatic > Thermal springs >... | reverse complement strand
TTTCCCTCGTCCTGGTGGTCGCCGCCTCCTTGCTGCTCGAGTACACGCGGCTGGGCCGCGCCACGAAATGCGTCTGCCAGGACCTCTACGCCGCGCAGCTGATGGGCATCCCGGTCAACCTGGTGATCCCGATGGTCTACGCGGTGGGGGGCTTCCTCGGCGTCGCCGGCGGCGTGCTCTTCGCGATGTATTTCAACGCCGCCTTCATCCAGATGGGACTGCTGGCGACCACCAAGGCCTGGGCCGGCGCGATGCTCGGCGGCGTCGGGAACTTCTACGGCGCGGCGCTCGGCGGGCTGCTGCTCGGCATGGCGGAGATGCTGGCCGTCGTGACGGTCGGCAGCGCCTACAAGGACGGCGTCTCCCTGGTCATCATCGTCGCGGTGCTGCTGCTGCGGCCGCAGGGGCTGTTCGGCGGACGGCCGGTGGAACGTTCGTGACGCAGCCCGGGACCGAGCCGTGAGCGAGGGCGTGCTGGCACGCGCCCTGCCCGGGGCGGCGGGGCTCGCGGCGCTCGTCCTCGTCCCCTTCCTTGTCACCGACCGCTACCTGCTGCACGTGCTGAACATCAGCATGATCTTCGCGATCCTCGCAATCGGGCAGAACGTCATTACCGGCTGGTGCGGGATGCTCACCCTCGGCCACGCCGCCTTCTTCGGTGTCGGTGCCTACACCTCGGCCCTGCTGGCGCTGGATCAGGGCTGGCCGTTCCTGGCCTGCTTCGCGGCGGCGGGGCTGGCGGCGGGAATCGCGGGTGCGCTGCTCGCCCTCCCCTGCCTCCGCGTGCGCTCCGACTTCCTGTCGCTGATCACCATCGCCTTCGCGCAGATGTTCTACGTCGTGGTGAACAACTGGACGGAGCTGACGCGCGGCCCGATGGGCCTGCCGCGCGTCCCCCGCATCGAACTGCTCGGCTGGACGGCGCGGACCGAGGCAGAGCTGTTCTGGGTGCTGGGCGGCGCGCTGGCGCTGACGATGTTCCTGGTCAACCGCCTGGTCTCGGGCCCCGTCGGAAGGGCGTGGGAAGCGGTGCGCGACGACGAGGTGGCGGCGCGCGCGCTCGGCGTCAACGTGGCCCACGCGAAGGTCCAGGCCTTCGCCGTGGGCTGCGTGCTGGCCGGCTTCGCGGGAAGCCTCTACGCCCACACCCTGCGCGTCGTGGCGCCCGAGATGTTCCTGCTCGAGGAGAGCCTGATCGTCATGCAGATGGCGATCCTGGGCGGGCTCGCCTCGCTGCCGGGCAGCCTGCTCGGCGCCGCGCTGATGGTCGGCATCCCGGAGGCGCTGCGCAGCACCAATGAATGGCTGATCACGCTCCGGCCGGGCATCGGCGGCGCGCTGCTGCTGGTGATGATGGTCTGGCGGCCGCAGGGCCTGCTCGGGCGGCTGCGGGACGCGCCGCCGCTGCTCGCGCGGATCGCGGCGACGCTGCGGCGCGGGCTGGTTCGGCGCTGATGCTGCGGGCGGAGGGCATCCGCGTCTCCTTCGGCGGCGTTCGCGCCGTGGACGGGGTCTCGCTGTATGTCGGGCGCAACGGCAGTCTCGGCATCATCGGGCCGAACGGCTCGGGCAAGACGACCACCTTCAACGTGCTGGCCGGCGAGCAGCAGGCGGAGGCGGGGCGGGTGACGCTCGACGGGCATGACATCACAGGCGCCGCGCCGCACCGCATCGCCCGCCTCGGCCTCGTGCGCACCTTCCAGAACCTGCGGCTGTTCCCGAACATGACGGTGCTGGAGAACGTGCTGGTCGGCGGCCACATGCGGCAGCCCCGCGCGCTTTGGCGCCAGCTGCTCCGCCCCCCCGGCACCCGCGCGTGGGAGCGGGAGGAGACGGCGCGCGCCGCCGCGCTGGTGGAGGAGGTCGGGCTTGCGGACCGCCTCGGCGCCTACGCCTCGGACCTCTCCTACGGCCAGACGAAGCGGCTTGAGCTCGCCCGCGCCCTGAACGCCGAGCCTCGCGTGCTGCTGCTGGACGAGCCGACCGCCGGCATGAACGACCGCCAGGCACGGGAGATCCTGGACCTCGTGCGCGCCGTGCAGGCGCGGCGTGGCCTCGCCCTCGTCGTCATCGAGCACAACGTGCCGGAACTCGCGCGCTTCGTGGCGCGGATGATCGCCCTCGACGCGGGCCGCGTGATCGCCGAGGGCCGGCCGGAGGAGGTGGTGCGCGACGCCCGCGTGGTCGCCGCCTATCTCGGCCAGGACGCCGCCTGATGCTGGAGGTGCAGGGCCTCGTCGCGGGGTACGGCCGGCGGATGGTGCTGGACCGTCTCTCCTGCCGGCTCGCGCCCGGCGAGGGTCTGGCGCTGCTCGGCCACAACGGCACCGGCAAGTCCACGCTGATCAGGGCGATCTGCGGCATGATCCGGCCGGCGGCGGGACGGATCCTGCTCGACGGCCAGGACGTCTCCGGCCTGCCGCCCGAGGCGATGGTGCGCCGTGGCGTGGTGCATGTGCCGGCCGGGCGGCGCGTCTTCCCCGGCATGACCGTGCGCCACAACCTCGAAGCCGGCGCCTTCACGCGGCGCGACTCCGCCGGCGTGCGCGACGACATCGAGGCGATGCTGGACCGCTTCCCGGTGCTGCAGGGCAAGGCGGACCGCATGGCCGGGCTGCTCTCCGGCGGCGAGCAGCAGGCGCTGGCCATCGCGCGCGGGCTGATGGCGCGGCCGCGCCTGATGATGGTGGACGAGCCGAGCCTCGGCCTCGCACCGACCCTGGTGGCCGACGTCTTCGCCATGCTGAGCGGCCTGCGCGGCGGCGGGCTCGCGATCCTGCTGGCCGAGCAGAACGTCCGCATGGCGCTGCGCGCGACCGACCGCGCGCTGCTGCTGGCACAGGGACGCGTGCTGCTGGAGGGACCCTCGGCGCGCCTGCTCGAGACGAGGGAGATCCGCGAGGGCTATCTGGGGCTTGGTGCCGCATGAGAATGGCGGGGCAGGTCGCCCTGGTCGCCGGCGCCACCGGGCGGATCGGCGCTGCCGTGGTCGCCGCGCTGCGGGCCGAAGGCGCGGCGGTGGTGCCGCACGGCCGTCGCGGCGCGCCCGGCGCGCTCGCCGCCGACCTCTCCCTGCCCGGCGCCGCGGCGGCGCTGGTGGCGGCGACGACGGCGCGCCACGGGCCGCCGCTCCTACTGGTGAATCTTGTGCATCCGCCCTTCTCCCCGCGACCGTTGCTGGAAGGCGGGTGGGAGGAGCAGTGGCTGCCCGGCCTGCTGAACGGGTTGCGCCCGGCCGTGGAGCTGACGCGCGCCGTGCTGCCGGCGATGCGCGATGCGCGGTTCGGACGGATCGTCCACGTCTCGGGCGGGCTCTCGGCGCGGCCGGCGCCGGGCTGCGCCGCCTACTCCGCCGCCAAAGCCGCGCTGAACATGCTGGCGCGCAGCACCGCGCTGGAACACGGCGCCGAAGGCGTGACGTGCAACGTCGTCGCGCCTGGCGAGGTGCGCGAGGCGGACGCGGCGGGTGATGCCGACTTTGCGGCGGTGAACGCGATGCAGCGCGCCGCCCAGGCCGTGCCCGGCACGGCGCTGCCGGAGGAGGTGGCGCAGGCGGTGCTGGCCTTCCTGGATCCGGCGGCGCGCTTCCTGACAGGGCAGGTGCTCTACGTGAATGGCGGGCAGGTGATGCCGTGACGGCGCTGGCGGGACGGATCGCCCTGGTGACCGGCGGGGCCGAGCGGCTGGGCCGGGAACTCTGCCTTGGTCTCGCCGCCGAAGGCGCCGACGTGGTGGTGAACCATCACGCCCAGGCCGCCGCCGCCGAGGAGACGGCCGCGCGCGTCGCGGAACTCGGCCGGCGCGCCTGGGTGGCGGAGGCCGACGTGACCGACGCCGAGGCGGTCGCCCGGATGTTCGCCGCGCATCCGGTGGACCTGCTGGTGAACTCGGCGGCGACCTTCGTGCGCGCGCCGTTCCTGGAACTCACGCCGGCGCAGTGGGACACCAGCATGGGCGCGATCCTGAAGGGCGCCTTCCTCTGCACCCAGGCGGCGGCACGCGGGATGCTGCGGCGCGGTTTCGGGCGGATCGCCAACATCGCCGGCATCAGCATCTACGAGGCCTGGCCCGACTATGTGTCGCACGCCGTGGCGAAGTCGGCGCTGGTGAAGCTGACCGAATGCGCGGCGCTCGCCCTGGCGCCGGTCGTGCAGGTGAACTGCGTGGCGCCCGGCACCCTGATCGTGAACGCCGGCGGGCAGCATGCGACGGTGGAGACGCCGGCGCGGGGCGGCGTGCCGCCGCTCGGAGAGCCGGCGGACCTCGTCCGCACGCTGGTCTTCCTGTTTTCCGGTCCTGCCTATCTCTCCGGCGCGGTGATCCCGCTGGACGGGGGGCGGCGGCTTGCGCGCTGAGGCGCATCAGGCGCGCCGCGACGGTCGGCCGGCCGCCGCGCCGCATCTTGCCGGCCGCACGACATTCTGTTGAAGTCGCGCCGCCACGCCGGGCACGGCCGCCGTCAGCCAGGAGATCAGGCAGTCATGGCGCAGGTCCGCTTCTTCGTGCACGCGCCGCCCGGCTCCGGACCCTGGGCGATGGCGGCGGCGCTGGCGGCCGCCGTGGCCGAGAGCGGCGCCGACGGTCGCGCCTGGGAACTGGTGGACACCGGCGCGAACCCGGGCGTCGGCGCGATGGAAGCGCTGGCGGCCGCAAGCGGGGACCCGAACGCCATCGCCACCTGCACGCCGGTCTATGTGCAGGCGCCGCTGCTGGGCAAGACCGCGCTGACCCACCGCGGGCTGACGCCGCTCGCCCGCCTGGTGGGCGATCGCTACCTGCTCGTCGTGCGCGCCGACGGCCCGGCCGACCCGGCCGCCTTCCTCGCTGCGTTGCGGGCGGGCGGCACGCGCTCCGGCGGATACTTCGTCGGCGGCATCAATCACCTGCTGACGCTCGCCGTGGCGGAGGCCGCCGGCGCGCCCGGTGCGGCGGTGTTCGTGAAGATCGCCTCTGAGGCCGATCTGTTCCCCGCCCTGCTCGACGGCCGCATTGACTGGGCGACGGCAACGCCGGTGGAGATCGCGACGCGCGCGCCGGAAGGATCCGTCCGCGTGCTCGCAGCACTCGCGCCGCAGCGCATGGCGCGCTTCCCGGATGCGCCGACGCTGGCCGAATGCGGCGCGCCGCTCGACTTCAGCCTGTGGCGCGGCGTCTGCGGCCCGGCGGGACTTTCGGCGGCGCAGGTCGCCGAATGGGACCGCATCATCCGCGCCGCCCTCGGCACGCGCAGTTGGCGCGACTATCTCACCGCGAACGGGCAGACCGAGAACCACGCGCCGCCCGAAGCCTTCGCGCGTTTCCTCGACGGCGAATGGGACTGGTACGCGCGCCAGATGGGCGCGGCCCGCGTCCTGCCTAACACCTGATCCATCCCTCACGGAGCATCCGCATGCACGATCGCAAGCGCATCTATTCGGGCTCGGGCGGCGAGAAGAGCGTCGGCTATTGCCGCGCCATCGTGCTGCCCGATCCGCATGGCGACTGGGTTATCGTCTCCGGCACCACCGGCTTCGACTACGCCGCCGGCACCATCTCCCCCGATCCGGCGGAGCAGTGCGAGCAGACGCTGCGCAACATCGAGAAGGCGATGGCCGAGGCCGGCGCCACATGGGAGGACGTGTTCAACTACCGCGTCTATGTGCTCGATGCCGCGACCTGGCAGGCCTGCATCCCGGCGATCGCGCGCGTGATCGGCCCGCACAAGCCGGCGACCACGGCGGTGATCGCACCGGCGATGGACGGCAAGATCAAGGTCGAGATCGAGGTCGAGGCGCGCAAGGCACCCGGCGCGTAGGCGGCTTCACGCCGCCGGCGCGTCGCGCCGGTCGCGCAGCCGCGCGAGTGGCAGCCAGAAGCGCGGCCCGTGCCGCGCGATGGCATGGAAGGGCAGCGGCGCCGGCGCATCGGGGCGGAGCGGCAGTTCCGCCTCGTCGCCGCTCGCCAGCCACCGCGCCGCGGCGCGGCCGAGCGTCGTCGTCATCGCGATGCCGCGCCCGTTGCAGCCGACCAGCGCCGTGACGCCCGGCGCCACCGCGAAGGCGCGCGGCATGAAGTCCGGCGTGACGGCGACCACGCCCGTCCACACGAAGGCGGGCTTCAGCGGCGCCGCGCCCGGGACGATGTCCACGAGCTTGCGCAGCAGCCCACGCGCCATCCGCGCATCGGCCCCCCAGGGCAGTGCCGCGGGGCCGCCGGTGATCAGCCTGCCATCCACCGTGCAGCGATAGGCCGCCTGGTCGCGCTGCGTGTCCGTCACGCAGTGGCGCTCGGGCAGGATCGCGTGCAGACGCTCCGGCGGCAGCTTCTCCGTCGCCACCTGGTGGACCGTCACGGGAAACATGCTGCGCGCCACCGGCGGGCAGAGCCGCCCGACCAGCGCATTCGTCGCCAGCACCACGCGCTCCGCCCGCAGCACGCCCTCGGGCGTCGTCACGCGCCATCCGGAACCGTCGCGCTCGAGCGCGGTCGCCGGGCTCGCCGCATGCACCGCCGCCCCCGCGCGTTGTGCCGCGGCGGCGAGGCCGCGCACATAGGCCAGCGGATTGATCTGCCCGCCGGTGCGGTCGAGCAGCGCGGCGAGATAGCGCGTGGATCCCGAGAGCCGCCGCGTCTCCGCCGTATCGAGCAGTTCCACCTGCTTGCCGATGCGTGCCCAGGCCTGCTGCCGGCGCGCCAGCGCCTCCGCCTTCGCGGGCGTGATGGCCGTGGTGAGCCAGCCGGTCTGCTCCAGCTCGCAATCGAGGCCGAGCCGGCGGACCAGCGCCACCACCATCTCCGCGCCCCCCGCGATCATGCGCGACAGCGCCGCGCCGCGATCCGCGCCGAGCGCCGCCTGCGCCTCCTCCGGTCCGACGGCGAAGGGAAAGGCGGGCACGAGGAAGCCGGTGCTGCGGCCGGAGGCGCCGAAGCCCGCCTCCTCCGCCTCCAGTAGCGCGACGCGCGCGCCGGATTCGGCAAGATGCAGCGCGAGCGAAAGGCCGAGGATGCCGCCGCCGACCACCGCGACATCGGCACGCGCCTCGCCGCGCAGCGGCGGCAGATCAGGCACCGGCGTGCCGCGCGATGACCAGAGCGAGGCCGCAAAACCGGCATGGGACGAGAGGGCCATCGAACTTCCCTAGATCAGGAGGCCAACGCGATGGCCTTCGAGGATCGCCGCTTCCACGTCGTGCGGCGTGAAGGCGTCGCCGACCACATGGGTCGGCACGATGCCCGCCGGCGCCGGGCGCGCAACCCCCGGCGCCGCGATCACTGCCGCATCGAACCCCGCCTCGCGCCGCACCGCGCCGGTATAGGCGTTGCGCAGCACCAGCGTGCCGGGCGCTTCCAGCGCGTTAGCACCACGCGCTTCCAGCGCGATGCAGGCATGGTGCGGCAGCTGCTCGATGCCGCGGCGGAAGAACTCGCGCATCATGAAGATGAAATTCTGGATCTCGAGCCGCTGGCCGACAAGCGGGGAGCGCGTGACGATCGTCACAGCGCAGCCCGCCTCCTGCAGCGCGAGCGCCGTGGCGGCGGCGGTCATGCGGTCCTCGAGGTCGATCAACGCGGCGCGGCCGCCGCGCGGCCCCTCGCCGCGCATCACCTGATCCGGCGTGAAGACCCAGGGCTGGTCCGCGCCGGCGATATCGCCCCGCCCCGCCGCCGCGCCGGTCGCCAGCACCACGTCATCGGGCGCGAGCACGGCGAGCAGCGCCGCATCCGCCACGCGGCCAAGCTGCACCGCGACGCCGGCCTCAGCCAGCATCGCCGCCTTATGCGCGATCAGCCGCGCCCACTCGCCACGCGTCGGCGCCGTGGCCGCCAGGCGCAGCCGCCCGCCGAGCGCATCCCCTGCCTCCACCAGCGTCACGCGATGGCCGCGCTGCGCGGCGACGAGCGCGGCTTCCATCCCCGCCGGGCCGCCGCCGATCACCACGACGTGCCGCGGCCTGGCCGCCGGCGTCTCTGCGGGCCATTCCGCCTCGCGCCCCGTGCGCGGATTGCCGACGCAGGATATGTGGCGGCCGCGGAACAGCCGGCCGAAGCAGGCCTGCTCGCAGCCGACGCAGGGCGTCACGGCATCGCCGCGCCCCTGCATCGCCTTCGCCGGCAGGTCCGGATCGGCGATCAGCGGGCGACACATACCGACGAAATCCGTCGCACCCTCCGCGATGAGCCGATCGGCCAGCTCAGCATCGGGGATGCGCGTGCCATGGATCACCGGGACGCCGGGCGCCACGGCGCGGATCGCGCGCGCGAGATCCGCGAAGGGTGCGGGCGGCAGCCCCATCGGCGGCTCGTGCAGCATGTTGGAGACAAGGTCGCCGTCATTGCCCGCGGAGACATCGAGGTAGTCCAGCGCACCGGCCTCGACCAGCAGCGGCACGATGCGGCGCATCTCCGCGGCATCGAGCCCACCCTCGACCAGCTCATCCGCGCTGGAGCGGATGCCGAGCGGAAAATCCGCCCTGATCGCGGCGCGCACCGCAGCAGCACCTCAGCCGGAAAGCGCGCGCGGTTCTCCAGGCTGCCGCCATAGGCATCGCTGCGCCGGTTGGTCAGCGGCGAGAGGAACTGCTGCAGCAGCAGACCGTGGCCGCAATGCACCTCGATCCCGTCCATCCCGGCCGCCAGGTTGCGCCGCGCCGCAGCGGCGAAGGCGGCGACGATCTCGGCGATCTCCGCCGCGTCCATCGCATGCGCGACCTCGCCGTATTTCTGCTCGTGCACGGCGGAGGCGGACCACAGCGCGACCGGCCGCGCCGTCGTCGCGGATCCCATGTGCGAGATATAGCCGAAGATCCGCGCGCCATGCGCATGCGCCGCGTCCGCGAGCTTCGCCAGGCGCGGGATCGCCGCATCTTCGTAGCAGGTCAGCAGCCCGGTGATGCCGGGCGATGTGGGATGCACCTGCTGCGATCCGAGCATGATGAGCCCTACGCCGCCGGCCGCGCGCGCGGCGTAGTAGGCGATCATCCGCGCATCCGGCCCGCCATCGCGGCCCATGCCGGTGCCGTGGCCGGTCAGCACAAGCCGGTTGCGCAGCACGAGGCCCCCGATGCGCGCCGGCGCGAAGAGATGCGGGAAGGCGCTCATGCCGGCACCGTGGCCGCGGGGATCGGCTGCGGTTCGTCGCGGAAGGCGGCGAGCGCTGCGGGATCAAGCTGCGCCAGCCGCGCCGGATCCAGCGCGCGGGCCCAGTCCGGCGCCGTGCCCAGCACGAGGTCGGCCACCAGCGGCCCGACCGCGGGCGAGAGCTGGAAGCCGTGGTTGGAAAAGCCGCAGGCAAGAACAAGCCCTTCCAGTGCCGGCCAGCGGCCGATCAGCGGCAGGCCGTCGGGCGTCTGCGCCTCGATGCCCGCCCAGGCCTGCGCGATACGGCATTGCGCGAGCGCTGGCAGGATGCCGACGGCATGCGCCCAGGAGCCGGCGATGGCGCTCTCCTGCAGGCGGGTGCAGTCGTCCGGCCCGATCTCCGCCGGCCAGCTGCCGCCGAGCAAATATGCGCCGCCCGGCACCTGCTTCAGCGACAGCCTCCGTCGCTCCGCGGTCACCGTCGGCAGCAGAGTCATCGCCTCGCCCTCGGTGTCGGAGAGCAGCATCTGCAGCGCGCGGCTGCGCAGCGGCAGGTCAAGCCCATGCGGGGCGAGCAGCATCCCGCCCCAGGCCCCGGCGGCGAGCACCACGCTGCCGGCGAGAATGGTGCCCGAGGGTGTTTCGACCCCCTCGACCCGGCCTTGCACGACGCGCAGCGCCGCCGGCTCGCCAAGCCGCAGCACGCAGCCCGCGCGCGCGGCTGCGGCGCGGTAGGCCAGCACCGCGCGGGGCGGGTTCGCCTGGCCGTCGCGCGGCGTGTAGGCGCCGGCGATCGCGCTGCGCCCCAGGCCCGGCACTATGGCGGGCAGCGCCGCCCCCTCGACGAATTCGATCCCGATGCCGCCTGCCGCTTCCCGCCGCCCGCGCGCGGCGAGGCTTTCGGCCTCGGCCTCGCTCTCCGCCAGGTGCAGGTGCCCGCCCTGCACCCATTCGAGGTCGGCGCCGAGCTGCGCGCCGAGGCTCGGCCACAGCGCGGCGGCGGCCTGCGTCAGCGGCCATTCCGCCGGCTTGCGGTTCTGGCTGCGCACCCCGCCCGCCGAGGCCCAGCTCGCGGCCGGTGCGGCGGGCTCGCCGGCATCGCGGTCCACCAGCGCCACCCGCACGCCACGCTGCGCAAGCGCGAGTGCCGAGGAGGCACCGATCACGCCCGCGCCTGGATGGCGTTCGAGTTCCGCAATGGCGTCGATGCCCGGATCATCGCCACGCGGCAGCAACGACCAGGGCGAGAGGCCCGCGGCGGTGATGGCGGCGCGCAGGGCCTCGGCCATCACGGGCGGCGCGCTGCCGGGCGGTCCGTGCACCACAAGCGTGATCGGGTCTGCCGTCATCAATCCCTGCGCGACATCCATCGTATCGACCGATCCGAGACGTGGAAAGGGCATTCTCAGCCGGCCGGCAGCGTGCGCAGCGGTGCGGCGGCGAAGTCTGCATAGAATTGCGCCAGCGCCTGCACGACAACACGCCGCAGCGCCTCGCCTGTCGCCAGGGTCGATGCGGCGGGATCGCCGTAATAGCCGCAATCCCGTATATCGAATACCGGCGCGAACAGTGCGCCCGCCGCGCGCAGCGGGTCCGTCGCCGAATCCTCTGTTATGTAGGGTTGAACAAGGCGCGGCGGCAGGCCAGGCAACCGTGCGGCGATGCGCGCCGCACGCTCGGCCGAGACCAGCGCCATGTGCAGCGCCGTTTCGAACTCGCAGGCATGGCCCACGCCCGCGAAGCTTCCCGCCAGCAGCGGCCGCCACGCCGCCTCGCCCGGCGCAAAATAGTTGACCGCGCCGCAGGCGAAGCCTGCGGAGCAAAGCTCGGTCACCGCGACCCCCATCGGCGCGACATTGCCGCCATGGCCGTTGACGATCAGCAGCCGCGTGAATCCCGTCGCCGCCAGCGAGCCCGCGACCTCCTTCAGCACCGCGATCAGCGTGGCGGCGGAGAGCGTGACGGTGCCGGCCCAAAGCCGGTGATGCGGCGAGAGGCCGAAGGGCATCGTCGGCAGCACCAGCACCGGCACTGCGGTGCAGGCACGTGCGGCATCCTCGGCCACCATGCCTGCCAGCACGTGGTCCGTGCCGACGGGCAGGTGGTCGCCATGCTGTTCCGTGGCACCCAGCGGCAGCACGACGAGCGCGCCGGAGTCGCGCAGCGCAGCGACCTCCGCGCGGGTGAGTTCGGCGAAGCGGTGCAGGCCGGGCGTCATGGCGGGACCTCAGGCATGATGGTGAACCGGACCCGGTTCCTTGGACACTCGGTTGGGTTACGCGGCCATGGGCATGGCCGCAAGCTCGTGTTGGCGGCGTCGTGCGTGTGGGCTGAGGTGGCCGTTTTTCTCGATCAGCCATTGGGCG
>Ga0308411_10002953_pt1 | contig 11427 bp, 11 predicted proteins | sample HotsprottomLayer_2_FD_203530 | JGI IMG/M metagenome (GOLD analysis project Ga0308411, IMG submission 203530) | Hot spring phototrophic mat microbial communities from Octopus Spring, Yellowstone National Park, Wyoming, United States -... | ecosystem: Environmental > Aquatic > Thermal springs >... | reverse complement strand
TTTTTAGAGGGCTTTGTTCAAAAAGTATGTGCTCAACTGTATTAGATAGGGCAAAGGCAGTGGTCAGCAGTGACTGCTCTGCGAGACGACCTACTGCAAGGTGGTTAAAATAGGCAGAAAGGAGCATTGCCACTGAACAGAAAAATAGGGTTACCAAAACAAGCAGTTCAAGTATCCTATTTGACGGACTGCTATTTTGTTGTGAAGGTCTCATTCATTTACTCTTTTAGGGCCAAAAGTGGTATGTTATCATTCATTGTTAAAACAGATGGGGCCCTTATTTGCCATAGATGTCGGTAATTCTACCATAGGCATTGCCCTCTATGAGGATTGCTCAGAGGAGAGGATTGTTCAAAGGCTCTTGCTACCCACAACACTGTTGGGAGATGGGGACATTGAAGTCTTTTTGAGGGAGTTTTACAGTGTCTTTGGCGATTTTATAGGTAGTCAGAAAAAGAAGACCCATGCTGTGGCCTCTTCTGTAGTGCCCACATTGAATAGACCTCTAACTGAAGTCTTCAGGAAGCTCATGATACGACGACCCCTTTTTATAAACTATAAGAATAACCGTATCCTGAGATTTAAAGTCTCTACCCCTAAGACAATCGGCTCTGACCGCATAGCCACTACCGCTGCTGCCTATTTACTCTATAAGAGGGCTGTGGCAGTGGTGGACTTTGGGACCGCTACTACCCTATCTATTGTGGACAAAGATGGCATCTTTCGTGGTGGCGCTATAATGCCCGGCCTTGGGTCAATGCTGGAGTGCCTGCGTGATACAACGGCACAGCTACCCCTTACCAACATCCAAGAGGTGCGGTCGCCCCTCGGTAGAGACACCATATCAGCAATACTGGCTGGTGTAATCCTCGGCACTGCAGGTGCTGTAGAGAGGATAATAGGGGATATAGAGAAAGCATATGCATTTAAGTTACAATTAGCACTCACTGGAGGCCATGCAGGGCACATGAGACCCTATCTCAAGAGACCCTGTACGATTAACCCAAATCTGATATATGAAGGGCTTAGACAGATATATCTGAGGCAGAATATATGAACGAACTGAGGAAGGATCCACTACTAAACCGTTGGGTAGCGGTAATGAAAGATTCCAAAACCCTTGATTTCTATCTATCGGAGACATGGTCCAAAATAGAGACTGTAAAAGATACAGAAAAGGATTGCATGTTATGTCTAAGTATGGCCTCTGAGACACCGAAGGAGATATTCTCTATTAGGGATGAAACTTCTACCGCCCCACTGAGATGGCACACAAAGGTAATACCATGGCCTAACTATGTATTTCAGATAGAGGGTGACCTTGGAAGGAAGGCGGTGGGCATGTATGACAGTATGAATAGCCTTGGTGCCAATGAAATAATCATAGAGCATCCTCTACACAATATTCAGCCCGAAGAGGCCGGTATTAAACAGATGGGTTATGTGCTAAAGACATACAAGTATCGTTATATGGACCTAGAGAGGGACTTTAGGTTGAGATATACGATTATTTATAAGGACTGCAATAATTCCTCTGGCATAGGTGGACACGCCCACTCAAAGGTCATTTCTCCCCCTGTCATCCCAAAGGGCATAAAGGACGAGCTGGATGGTGCAAGGCAGTTTTACTACTACAAAGAGAGGTGTATCTTTTGTGATATGCTCACTGAGGAACTGGCTTTGGGTAAGAGGGTCATAATGGAGACCAGAGACTTTACAGCCTTTATCCCATACGCACCGAGGATGCCCTTTGAATGCTGGATACTGCCTAAGCGGCATGACTGTGCATACCAAAGCATCACTGACAGCGAGATTGATGACCTTGCACTGATCCTGAGTTCAGTTATTAAAAAGTTCAAAAAGGCCTTTAAAGGCATACCCTGTGGTTATGTGATACACAATGCACCAAACAGGATGCCAAGAAAGGACTATTGGCACACCATTGGAGAGGACTTTCATTGGCACATTGAGGTTATGCCAAGGCTAAAGGCTGAAACCGGTTTTGAGGTTAGCAGTGATTTTTATGTGTTGCACACATCCCCTGAGGATGCCGCAAAATTCATACAGGAGGTAAGGTAAAATGGAATGTAAGAAGGTCCTCTTTCCCACAGACTTTTCAGAAGGTGCCTCAAAGGCACTACCCTATGCACTGGATCTAGTAAGGCACTTTTCGGCACGGCTGTATCTTATCCATGTGGTATATGACATTGCCACTGCATCAGGGCTCTATGTACCACATGTATCTATCAATGAGATGTATAAGGAGCTTGAGAACGGTGCCCTAAAGGAACTGGAAAAGTTTGGTTATTCCCTAAGAAAGGACATAAAGGATGTAGAGTATCATGTCCTTAGAGGTGTCCCATATGAGGAGATAATCAGATTTGCCTCCGATAACTCTATTGACCTAATTGTGATAGGCACCCATGGCAGGAGGGGTATTGACCGAGTACTCTTTGGCAGCACTGCTGAGAGGGTAGTAAGATACGCAAAGTGTCCTGTATTAACTGTAAGGGGCGGGTAATTAAACAATGATATATTGTGGGCATGTAACCTAAATTGAGCTTTAACAATAAGGCAAGAGATTGACCCCAATTAAGTGTGTTAGTGGGGGAGCGAGGAACGTCCGAAGCCCCCACTCTCAATCATGATGGCAAGCAGGTCAATCAACACTGATCAATCTTCAAAGGTAACCCTGAGCACCTCTTCTATGGTGGTCAATCCCTGTTCAATCTTATTAATACCTGTTTGCCTTAGAGTTGACATGCCTAAACGAATGGCCTCCCGTTTTATCTCTGCTGCAGAGGCACCCTGCAGTATCAACTCCTTTAGTTCTTCTTTTACAGGCATTATCTCATGGATTGCAAGCCTGCCCTTATATCCCGTGCCATTACACTCAGGGCAGCCACTACCTACATAACACTTCATTGTTCTTGCCCTCTCAGGGGTACATCCTAATTTAATGAGCACTGTCTCCGATACATCCTGTTCGGTCTTACAGGCGGAGCAGATACGGCGGGCAAGCCTTTGGGCAAGTATAAGAACCACTGAGGTGGATATCAAGACCGGCTCAATCCCCATATTGACGAGCCTCGTTATAGTACTGGGTGCATCGTTTGTATGTAAGGTACTGAGCACCAAATGTCCTGTGAGGGCAGCCTTTATTGCTATCTCAGCGGTCTCAAAGTCCCTTATCTCACCCACGAGTATTATATCTGGGTCTTGCCTAAGGAATGACCTGAGCACTGTAGCAAAGTTTAGCCCAATATCCTCCTTCATCTGGACCTGATTAATACCAAAGAAGTTGTATTCTACTGGGTCTTCGGCAGTCATTATATTCACACCAGGCTTGTTCAGGTGTGACAGGGCTGAATACAGCGTGGTGGTCTTACCACTACCTGTAGGTCCTGTGACTAATATCATACCGTAAGGCTTTTCAATGGCCTCAAGAAAGTCAAGTAACTGCTTCTCATCAAAACCTAATTTGTTCAACTCTAACTGGAGATTAGACTTATCCAATAGCCTCATGACTATCTTTTCACCAAATATGGTGGGTAATGTAGATACCCTAAAGTCTATCTCCCTGTCAGAGCCCAACTTGAGTTTGATCCTCCCGTCCTGAGGTAGCCTCCTTTCAGATATGTCAAGATGGGACATGATCTTTATCCTTGAGGTAATCGCATTTTTCATCTTTACTGGAAGTTTTAAAACAGGCTGTAGTACGCCATCTATCCTGTATCTTACCCTTAGCATCTCTTCAGAGGGCTCAATGTGTATATCACTTGCCCTTGAGCGTAAGGCATTGAGTAAAATCCCATTGACCAACTTGACTATAGGTGCATCAACCTGGTCAATAGTGGCCTCATCCTTTTCCTCTACAACGGTAATCTCCTCCATAGCACTGCCTATTACCTTGCTGAGGTCCTCCACATCGCTATCGTCCTTGCCTTGCCCTTTTTGGGCACTGGCCTTGCCCTTTTGATCAGGTGTGAGCTTCACTCCCCCTTTTTGGGAATAGTATTTCTCAATAGCCTCCATTATAGAGGACTCTGAGGCCACATATACTGAGACCTTCATCCCTGTAATAAACTTTACATCGTCAATGGCAAGACTATTAGAGGGATCTGATATGGCTACCTTCAATGCCCCTCCCTCCTTAGAAAGGGGTATCAACTGGTATCGTTTTGCAGTGTCATAAGGGATCATCTTCAATAGAGTAGTATCAATCTTCTGATCTGATAGATTGATCGCAGGCACGCTGTATTGCCTGCTCAGGAAGGTTATAAGGCTCTCTTCATTGATGTAACCGAGTTTTACAAGAACTGACCCGAGCCTTTTACCCTCAAGCCTCTGAATCCTCAGTGCCTCGTTGAGCTGGGCCTCTGTTACAAGATTGGCCTTTAGGAGTAACTGGCCAAGCAGTGGTGTGCCTATTGCCGATGACATAGGGATAAAATAACCAAAATATCCCTTAAAGTCAAACCCAATGGCTATTGACAGCCCTTATTGATAAATGTTTTATTAAGACACCTTATAATCAAGATTATCATCTAAATTGTATTATCCAGAGGAGGCATAAAACCGACTAACACACCTCAGCCTGCCTCACACAAGGTAGCATGAGGGTGACAGTAGGGCAGTAATTGGAACATGGATTACGGCATATATGAATCACACAAATTGTAGGCAATGTACATTAGTTTATGTTAGCCGCAGGTCTTAGGCTTCGTTTATTAACAACAATAACACTTGTGCAATTTTGTTTATTCATGCCGTTCTAAGGAGAGTAAATTTTATGCGGAAGATTAATAGAAAGACATCTAACACAACCTCAGACAAAAAAGACAGGCCCGTGTATCCCATTGGCATAGTGGCAGAGATGGTTGGCATTACAGAGCAGACCATTAGGCTTTATGAAAAAAGGGGCCTGATACATCCTGTGAGACGCAATAAACACAGGTATTTCTCTGAAAACGATGTCTCATGGCTCATCTGTATCAGAGATGCCATACACAAAGATAAGATAAGCATAGAAGGTCTAATAAAGCTCCTGAATTATGCCCCCTGCTGGGAGATCAGGGAATGCACTGAAGAGGTCAGGAAGGACTGTACTGCCTTTATAAACAAAAACAAGAATTGTTGGGAGGCCAAACAACACCTCTGTGCCAACGCAAATACTGAGGGTTGTAGTTCCTGCCCTATTTACATCGTGGGTAATAAGAGGGAGTGGAAAAAGCAAAATTCAAAAAGAGGAGAGAAATGATGACGCAGGAAGAGACACAGCCTAAAAGACAAGAGGACCGACGCCTCCGTATCGTTGATAGGACAATGCGTATGCACGGCAATGAGCCCCATGCCCTTATTGAGACCCTGCACGCTATTCAGGAATCCTACGGCTTTATTGACCTTGACATGATGAGGTATGTATCTGAAAGGCTTGGGGTGCCCTTAAGCAAGGTATATGGCGTAGCTACATTTTACCACTTCTTTACCCTCAAGCCTCAGGGCGAACATACCTGTGTGATATGCACTGGGACAGCCTGTTACATTGGGGGTGCAAAGGCCATCCTTGATGAGATAGGTAGGCAATACAAGATATCCCCAGGCGAGACGACAAAGGACAACAAACTATCCCTATTGACCGCCCGATGCCTGGGCGCATGCGGGCTTGCCCCCGCTGTAGTCTATGACGGCACTGTAGCTGGTAAACAGACACCTGAGTCGGTTAATAAAACTCTGGGGAGGTGGTTTAAAAATGGTTCTTGAAGAACTCCATGAGATAGCCAAGATTGAAAATGAGAGACAGGGTCAGTTTGAGCACACCATCAATATCTGTGTTGCCGCAGGCTGCCTCTCCTGCGGGAGTCAAGAACTCCTTGACTCCTTTAAACGCGAGATTGAAAAGAGGGGGCTTGAGAAGTGGTGTAATGCAAAGGGCGTAGGCTGCCTTGGCCTATGCACCGCAGGCCCGCTTATATCAGTAGAACCAAGCGGAGTCATATACAAGGCCGTTACTGTAGCCGATATCCCTGAGATAATAGACTCCCTAAGTGGTGAGCCCTTAAAGAGGCTTGCCTGTCCCTCTGAGATGTCCTTCTTTAAGAGACAGCAGAAGATAGTCCTTGAAAACTTTGGTAGGCTTGACCCTGAGAGGATTGAGGAGTATATTGCCCGTGGTGGTTATGAGGCACTATTTAATGCCCTAAGGGATATGACACCCTCTTCGGTAATTGACAGCATCGTAAAAAGCGGTCTCAGGGGAAGGGGTGGCGGTGGTTATCCAACAGGCCTGAAATGGACAACGGTCATGAAGGCCTCAGGGACCCAAAAGTATGTGATATGCAACGCCGATGAAGGCGACCCAGGTGCCTTCATGGACAGGAGCGTCCTTGAGAGCGACCCCCATAGGGTGCTTGAAGGGATGGCAATTGCAGGCTATGCGGTGGGTGCTGACAAGGCATTTATATATGTCAGGGCAGAGTACCCCCTTGCGATCAAGAGACTCAAAAAGGCCATTGCACAGGCCGAACAGCTCGGCGTACTCGGTAGGGGGATATTCAACACCACCTTCAACTTTGAGATAAAGATAAGGCTTGGTGCAGGGGCCTTTGTATGCGGTGAAGAGACTGCACTCATCGCCTCCATTGAGGGTAGCAGGGGCAATCCCCGTCCAAGGCCACCCTACCCTGCTGAACATGGCCTGTGGGGCTGTCCAACGCTCATTAACAATGTTGAGACCTTTGCAAATGTGCCTGCCATCATAAGAAATGGCAGTAGCTGGTTTAGTAGCTTTGGCACAGAAAAGAGCAAGGGCACTAAGGTCTTTGCCCTTGCAGGCAGGATAAATAACACAGGGCTCATTGAGGTAGCAATGGGCACTACCCTTAGAGACATAGTCTTTGATATAGGAGGCGGTATCCCAGAGGGCAGTAAATTTAAGGCCGTGCAGACTGGAGGCCCCTCAGGGGGATGTATCACTGAAGAGCACCTTGACATCCCTGTTGATTATGACTCGCTCACTAAATTGGGCTCAATTATGGGCTCAGGTGGCATGATAGTAATGGACAACACCTCCTGTATGGTTGATGTGGCAAAGTTCTTTGTTGACTTCTGTATGACCGAGTCCTGTGGCAAGTGCGTACCTTGTCGTGACGGCTCAGCCCAAATGTATCACCTCCTCAATAAAATAACTAAAGGACAGGGCAGGATGGAAGATATCCACATGCTTGAGAGGCTCTGCGACCTAGTCAAAAACACGAGTCTCTGCGGCCTTGGCATGACCATGCCCAATCCAGTGATGAGCACAATGCACTACTTTAGAGATGAATACCTCGCCCATGTCCATGATAAGACCTGCCCTGCAGGTGTGTGTAATATGAAAAGAGGAGGTCACTGATGAAAAGGTTATCGGAAATACAGACACTGATAATTGACGGTAAAGAGGTCGGAGGTAGGAGCGATGAGACGATCCTTCAAGTGGCCCGTGAAAACGATATCTTCATACCTACCCTCTGTTATCTTGATGGACTGACTGAATATGGTGGCTGTCGGATGTGCATCGTAGAGATCAAAGGGATGCCAAGACTGACGCCATCGTGCACCACCCTGATCCGTGAAGGTATGGAGGTCATTACCAATTCTGAGAGGATAAAGGAATACAGAAAGGGGATACTTGCCTTGCTCTTTACCGAACGCAACCATATATGCTCTGCCTGTGTATCAAACGGCCACTGTGAGCTTCAGGGCCTCGCCCTTACCTTAGGACTGACCCATGTAGAGTTCCCATACATATTTCCAAGGATGCCTGTAGATGCAACCCACGACCGCTTTATAGCTGATCACAACAGATGCGTCCTTTGTGGCCGATGTGTAAGGGTCTGTCATGAGGTAGAAGGTGCCCACACAAAGGATATAATGGGCAGGGGTATCACCGCCAGGATCATCACAGACCTGATGGACAACTGGGGAGACTCAAAGACCTGCACAGGCTGTGGCAAGTGTGTACATGTGTGCCCCACTGGGGCCCTTACAGAAAAGGGCAAGTCCGTAGCAGAGATGGAAAAGCGCAGACAATTCCTGCCCTATCTGAAACTCATGCGCGAAAGGAGATAAGGTAATGGGAAAGATAAGACTTGCCACTTCATGGCTTGACGGATGTTCAGGATGCCACATGTCTTTACTTGATATAGATGAGAGGTTGCTTGAGGTGTTCTCAGCAGCAGACATAGTGTATGGTCCATTGGTAGACTTTAAGGATTTTCCTAAAGGGGTTGATATTGCACTGGTTGAGGGTGCAGTGAGCAGTGATGAGGATGAGGAGAAGATTATCAAAATAAGGAATTGCACCAAGACACTGGTCTCCTTTGGCGATTGTGCCATCACAGCCAACATACCAGGTATGCGCAACTACTTCCCTCAAACCGAGCTCTTTCAGAGGGCCTACTTTGAAAACGCAGATGTGAACCAAAAGACACCCTCTGTGGGGATACCACACCTGCTGCCACAGTCAAGACCAATCCATGAGGTAGTTACTGTGGATGTATTTTTGCCTGGCTGTCCACCCCCTGCAGATGTGATATTTTATGCCATAAGCGAGCTTATAGAGGGTAAGATACCAGAATTAACTGGCAAGACCCGCTTCGGCAAATAAGGAGGCACATATGTCAAAGGCATTAGTAATAGAACCAGTAACAAGGATTGAAGGGCACGGAAAGGTGACGATCTTTCTGGATGATAATAACAATGTCAAGGACGCACACTTTGCAGTGACCCAGTTTAGGGGCTTTGAGAAGTTTGTTGAGGGACGCCCCTTTACAGAGATGCCCTCAATAGTAGAGAGGATCTGTGGGATCTGCCCCGTAAGCCACTCCCTTGCGGCATCAAAGGCCTGCGATGCCATACTAGGGGTAAAGATCCCCCGCGCAGCAGTGAAGATCAGGAGGCTACTGAACTGCGGTGAGTTCATCCAGTCCCACGCCCTAAGCTTTTTTCACCTATCCTCACCAGACCTGCTTTTGGGATTTGACTCAGACCCAACTACCAGAAATATCGTAGGGCTTGCTGCCAAAAATCCAGAACTTGCCAAGGCCGGCATAAGGCTAAGACAAATAGGCGGCCATATCGTAGAGTGGCTCGGGAAAAAGAGGGTGCATCCTGCATGGGTCGTCCCTGGTGGCGTTAACGAGCCCCTCTCTATAGAACATCGTGACATGATGCTTAGAGAGATACCAGAGGCACTGGAGATTATCCAAAACACCCTTACATTTTTTAAGGGTATCTTAGAGGACTTCCGTAAGGAGATAAGGACCTTTGGAAACTTCCCCACCATGTTTCTTGGCCTGGTGGACAAAGAGGGCAACTGGGAGGTGACGAACGGATACCTTAGATTTATAGACCCTAAGGGCAATATAGTGGCCGATATGGTTGACCCCGCTGATTACAAAGACTTTATCGGTGAGTCAGTAGAGGAGTTCTCGTACCTGAAATCGCCATACTTCAAGCCACTTGGCTATCCAGAGGGGATATATAGGGTGGGACCGGCAGCGAGACTCAATGTATGTAACGGCTTTAGCACACCCCTTGCAAACCGTGAGTGGGCAGAGTTCAAGGACCTTGAGAGGGGGCCTGTGCTTAGTTCCTTTTATAACCACTATGCAAGACTCATTGAGATACTGGCCTGCCTGGAATTGGAACAGCAACTACTTAATGACCCCGATATACTTGACCCACACATCAGGGCATTTGCAAGCGTCAATGAATACGAGGGTATTGGTTGTGTAGAGGCCCCGAGGGGCACACTCTTTCATCATTACAGGGTGGATAAAAATGGCCTAATGCAGTGGGCAAACCTTATTGTAGCCACAGGCAACAATAACCTCGCTATAAACCAGAGCGTCCTGCAGGTCGCAAAACACTACATGAATGGTCATGAGATAACAGAGCCCATGATAAACAGGGTAGAGGCCGTTATAAGGGCCTATGATCCCTGCCTCAGCTGCTCAACCCATGCCATAGGCCATATGCCCATGAAGATAACCGTCATAGATAGCAGTGGTAAAGTGGTTGATGAGAAATTGAGGAGATAAATCCTACCTATACCAAAATAAAAGCGTACATACCCCACCTTGTATCAGACCCTACCAGGTGGGGATGTGGTACACCACAATCTACCGATTAGGACACGAGTTCTAACCTCAATTACGGATTTTAGACACACAATTCAGCTGCCCCTTGCAAAGACATCTCTGAAGGGTTGGAAAATTCTGTCACAATCCCCTAAGGTGAATACGATCCAAAGGCAGCTAACTCATCTTGAGCATGCTTAGCAGTTTCACCCTCATCTCTTTTGGCTATAAAGGCCATAGCCACTAAGAGGTCTTCAGGGGTGGTGATCTTTATGTTCTCATAACTTCCCTTTAACATCATTACCGGTGCCCCATAGTATTCCATCAGGGCCGCATCGTCGGTGGCGTAATAGCCTTCACTGTAGGCCTTTTTAAAGGCCTCAATGAGTCTCTGCCTATAGAATACCTGCGGCGTTTGTGCAAGCCACAGACTACCCCTGTCAAGGGTCTCTTTTATCAGGTGCTGACTATCCACATCAATCCTCTTGACCGTGTCTTTTACCGGGACACCAACTACAACACCCTCAACCTCACTCATAATTAGCGACTCTATTGAGGCCCCAATCATCTCAGTCCTAATTAATGGACGGGCCCCGTCATGGATAAGCACAATATCTACATCTCCAGAAAGTGCCTTCAGTCCATTATACACAGAGTCCTGACGGGCAGCACCACCCACAACAACATCCTTGACCTTTGTGATAGAGTGCCTTTTTATAAGTTCCTTTAGCCTCTCTACTCCATCCTCCCTAACCACAGGCACTATCTCCGTAACCATAATTGCCGATTCAAGGGCCTTAAGGGTCCAGACAATCACTGGCATATCCTTTAAGTTAGTAAAGATTTTGTCGCCCTTAAACCTACTGCCAGTGCCTGCGGCAGCAACTATTGCAGCGGCCTTTGGCATAGGGATGGTATTATTGGTCATCCTTTGGCCTTGCAAAGATCATCCTGCCTCCAGTAGTCTGTAGCACACTTGTCACCTCTGTTTGAACTGTACTTCCTATAAACCTCTTGCCATTTTCTACTACCACCATAGTCCCGTCTTCAAGATATGCAACACCCTGATTGGGCTCCTTACCCTCTTTGATTATAAAGAGCCTCAATTCCTCACCTGGGATCACTAAGGTCTTGAGGGCCTTGGCAAGCTCGTTGATGTTGAGGGTCGCTACCCCCTGTATCTGAGCGACCTTTTGCAGGTTGTAGTCGTTGGTAATGACCTTGGCCTCCCTTTTACGGGCCAAGGCAATGAGCCTTGAGTCCACATCCTTGAGGTGTGGAAAGTCCTCCTCTGAAATGGTCAGTT
>Ga0308411_10002950_pt1 | contig 11432 bp, 8 predicted proteins | sample HotsprottomLayer_2_FD_203530 | JGI IMG/M metagenome (GOLD analysis project Ga0308411, IMG submission 203530) | Hot spring phototrophic mat microbial communities from Octopus Spring, Yellowstone National Park, Wyoming, United States -... | ecosystem: Environmental > Aquatic > Thermal springs >... | reverse complement strand
CTGGCGGCCACCCACGCGACAATCAACCCGTCACGAGCACACGGCTCCGTCCCCGCTCAGTCGCGTAGGGCCGGTCAACTTGATGCGGTTGGCGAGGGACATCGGCGAGGCCCGCTCGGGCGACGTGACATCCGCGAGGGGAGGTGGCGGCCCGCGGCGGCCGGTCGTGGTCACACCGGGGTGACGGTGACGGGGATCCCGTTGAGCACGGCGTTGCCCGAGAGCGGGTCGAGTGCATCGCCGTCGGTGAGCAGGTTGCTGTTGACCCCCGCGTGGGCGGCGGCGACGGCCAGCGCGGTGCCGGGCTGGCCGTGGCCCCAGCCGTGCGGGAGGCTCACGACACCGGGTCGGACCGCGTCGGTCACCTCGACGGGGACCACGACCGCCCCGGCCCGGGAGCGGACCTCAGCTCGATCCCCGTCGCGCAGCCCGGCGGCGGCGGCGTCGTCGGGATGCACCTGCAGGGTGCAGCGGGGCCTGCCCTTCACGAGCTGGGTGAGGTTGTGCATCCAGGAGTTGTTCGACCGCAGGTGCCGGCGCCCGACCAGCACGAGGCCCTCCCGCGGGCCCTCGGCCAGGGCGGCCCGCGCCCGCCCGAGATCCGCCACGATCGCCGCAGGCAGCAGCTCGATCGTCGCCGAGGGGGTCCGCAGCAGGTCGGGGAGCCGGGGTGTGAGCGGCCCGAGGTCGATGCCGTGCGGTGACGCCGCCACGCGCTCGAGGGTCAGGCCGTCGGGTCTCGCGCCGAAGCCGTCGCCGTAGGGGCCGAGCCGGACCATGGCGTCGACGAGCCGGTCGGGGGCGGTCGGCCCCCAGAGCGCGGCCGCGAGCTCGTCGACAGGGCGTCCACCGACGGGGGAGTCCGGGTCGGCCACCGCCGGTCCGAGCACGCCCGCGACGAGGAGCTCGTCGATGGTGCCGGGATCGGCGCTCGCGCCCTGCCCACTGGCGATCAGCGCCAGCCGGGCGATGATCTCGTGCTCGCCGGGCCCGGTGGGCTCGAACACCGGGGGCGACCACGACACGTAGTTGCGCACCGAGAGCCCGAAGAAGGCCAGGTGGCACTCGCTGCGCTCCAGCGCGGACGGTGGCGGCAGGATCACGTGCGCGTGCCGGGTGGTCTCGTTGCGGTAGATGTCCACGCTGACCATGCACTCGAGCGAGGCCAGGGCGGCGTCGAGCCGCCCGGCGTCGGGGGTCGACACCACCGGGTTGCCGGCGACGGTCACGAGCGCCCGCACCCGACCCTCCCCGGGGGTCTCGATCTCGTCGGCGAGGGTGGCGACCGGCAGCTCCCCGTTCACCTCGGGGTAGCCCCTGACCCGGCTGCGGTGGCGCCCGGTCCGGTAGCCCCGCCCCGGGCCGGGCGGGCGCAGCCGTTCGTGGGCGGGAGTGGGGAACATCGCCCCGCCCGGGCGGTCGAGGTTGCCGGTGAGCACGTTGAGCAGGTCCACGGCCCAGGCCGCCAGCGTGCCGAAGGCCGTGGTGTGGGTGCCGATCCGGCCGTACACCGCCGCGGTCGGGGCCGCCGCCAGGTCCCGTGCCAGCCGCCGGATGGTCCCGGCGTCGACCCCGCAGAACGGGGCCACCGCCTCCGGCGTGAACGCCGCCACCGCCGCTCCCACGTCCTCGAGGCCGGTCGTGAACGCCGCCAGCCGGCCGGGGGCCGCCAGGCCCTCCGTCACCAGCACCTGGGCCATGGCACACAGCAGGTGGGCGTCGGTGCCCGGTCGGACCGCGACGTGCTCGTCGGCCTCCTCGGCGGTGCGGGTGCGGCGGGGGTCGACCACCACGACCCTGCCTCCCCGGGCCCGGATGGCCCGCAGGCGACCCGGGAAGTCGGGGGCGGTGCACAGCGAGCCGTTGGACTCCAGGGGGTTCGCGCCCAGCATGAGCAGGTGGTCGGTGCGGTCGAGGTCGGGCACCGGGATCAGCAGCGGGCCGCCGAAGAGCAGCCCGCACGAGACGTGCTTGGGCATCTGGTCGACCGTGCTGGCCGAGAACACGTTGCGGGTGCCGAGCGCTCTGACCAGGACCCGGTTGTAGAGGATCCCCGAGAGGGTGTGGGCCGAGGGGTTGCCGAGGTAGACCGCGACGGCGTCGCGCCCGTGGCGCTCGAGGACCGGCACCAGGCGGCGCTCCACCTCGGCGAACGCCTCCGGCCAGGAGACCTCCTCGTAGGTGGCGGTGGCCGGGTCCTGTCCCCGCCGGATCAGCGGGCGGCGGAGCCGGTCCGGGTCGGCGTGCAGGTGCTGGAGCACCGAGCCCTTGGGGCACAGGTAGCCGCGGCTGAAGGGGTTGTCCCGATCCCCCCGGATGCGGGCCACCCGGCCGTCGCGCACGGTCAGCTCCAGCCCGCAGGTCGCCTCGCACAACGGGCAGGTCCGGTGGTGGGTGACCCCGGTGGGCGACGGGTCGGTGGTGGTCACGGCAGGCCCCCTCTCGTTCACGGTGATGCTACGGGCTGGCCACCCGGTGCGCCCGTGTCCGGCTCTAGGCTCCGGGCGATGCCCGAGCGCAGCGAGCCCCCCCCGGCGGGGACCTACCCGGCGCGCTGGGAGGCCGACGTCGCCCTGGCGGACGGGGGCACCGTGCACGTGCGGCCGGTCCGCCCCGACGACGCCGAGCGGGTGCGGGCCTTCCACGCCCGCCAGTCGCGCGAGAGCATCTACTTCCGCTACTTCAGCCCGATGCCCAAGCTGTCCCAGCGGGAGCTCGACCGGCTGACCCGGGTCGACTACCTGACCCGCATGGCCTTCGTCGCCCTGCTGGGCGACGACATCGTGGGGATGGGCAGCTACGACATGTGGCGCGATCCGCGCTCCGCCGAGGTGGCCTTCATCGTCGACGACCAGCACCAGGGACGCGGCATCGCCACGGTGCTGCTCGAGTACCTCATCGTGGCCGCCCGCGAGAACGGCTTCGAGGCGCTCACCGCTCAGGTGCTGCCCGAGAACCGCCGGATGCTGTCGGTGTTCCACCGGGCCGGGTTCGAGGTGTCCAGCACCTTCGAGGAGGGCGTGATCGAGGTCCGCCTCGGGCTCGAGCCCACTGCGGAGTCGTTGGCGCTCATCGAGGAGCGCGAGCGGGTGGCCGAGGCGCGCTCGGTCGAGCGGCTCCTGTTCCCCGAGACGGTGGCGGTGATCGGCGCAGGCCGCGAGCGGGGTGGGATGGGCCACGAGCTGTTCCGGAACCTGCTGGAGCGGGGGTTCGAGGGGCCGGTGTTCCCGGTCAACCGGGAGGGAGGTCACGTGGCCAGCGTCCGGGCGTTCGCGAGCGTCCTCGACATCCCCGACGAGATCGACCTGGCCGTCATCGTGGTGCCCGCCCCGGAGGTGCCCGCGGTGGTCGACGAGTGCGCCCGAAAGCGCGTGCGTGGCCTGGTCGTGGTCAGCGCCGACCTCGACGCGATCGAGGTCGACGGCCGGAGCGGGGCCGAGGTGGTGCGCGAACGGGCCCTGCGCTGGGGGATGCGGGTCATCGGCCCCGAGTCGCTCGGGGTCATCAACACCGCCCCCCGGACCCGGCTGCACGCCTCGTTCGCGCCGGTGCAGGTCGAACCGGGACGGGTCGGGTTCCTGACCCAGTCCGGCACCCTCGGGATCGCCGCCCTCGAGCACGCCCGGCGGGTGGGGGTGGGCATCTCGGTGTTCGTCGACATCGGCGCCCGGGTCGACGTGAGCGGCAACGACCTGCTCCAGTTCTGGGACACCGACGAGCGCACCGACGTGGTGCTGCTGTACCTGGAGACCTTCGGCAACCCGCGCAAGTTCACCCGGATCGCCCGCCGGATGGCCCGCACCACGCCGATCGTGGCGGTCAAGGCCGGTCGCGCAGCACCGTTCGACCGTGACGGCAGCGACGACGGTCTCGCTGCCACGTGGCCCACCGACGCCACCGTGGACGCCATGCTGGCCCAGTCGGGGGTGATCCGGGTCGACACACCGGTGGAGCTGTTCGACGTCGCCCGGGTGCTCGTGCACCAGCCCGTGCCCCGGGGCCGGCGGGTGGCGGTGCTGACCAACAGCCGCGGCTCAGGGGTCCTGGCGGCCGACGCCGTGGTCGGTGCCGGGCTCGAGCTGGCCGGTGAGCCGGTGGATCTCACCTGGGCGGCCGGCCCCGACGCCTACGAGGCCGCCGTCGGGACCGCACTCGCCGACGACGGCGTCGACGCCGTGCTGGTCGTGTACGCCCCGCCGATGCGACCCCGGCGCGCCGAGGTCGCCCGGGCGATCGCTGCGGCGACCACCGGTGCGGAGGCCAAGCCCGTGCTGGCCACGTTCCTCGGAGCGGAGATCGGCACCTCACTGGTCACCGGCGGCTCGGCCATCCCCCTGTTCGAGTTCCCGACGGAGGCCGCGGCGGTGCTCGGTCGGCTCGCCAGCTACGCCGAGTGGTGCGCACGACCCGTCGGCACCGTCCCCGACCTCGACGATGCCGAGCTCGAGGCGGTGCGGACCTTCGTGGACGACGTGCTCGGCACCGCACCGCAGGGCCGCTGGCTCGACCGCGACGAGAGCGCCGAGCTGCTGCGGGTGGCAGGCCTGCCGGTGGCCCGCCACCGGATCGTCACATCGGCGGCCGAGGCCGTTGCCGCCGCCGAGACGATCGGGTTCCCGGTGGTGCTCAAAGCGACCGGGGTCGGGCGCTACCACCGCGGTGAGGAGGGCGGGGTGGCCCTCGACCTGCACGACGCCGCCGCCGTGGCCACCGCCTACGAGCGGATGGCGGCGGGCCTGGGGGAGGCCATGCGTCTGGCGGTGGTGCAGGAGCACGCGCCGCCGGGAGCCGACCTGCTCGTCGGCGGGCACCAGCACGCCTCGTTCGGCGGGGTCGTGAGCCTCGGCATCGGCGGGGCGATGGCCGCCGCCAACCGGGACCTGCCGGTGCGGGTGCTGCCGCTGTCGGACGTGGACGCCCGGCTGCTCATCGCATCGTCGCCGGTGGCGGATCTGCTGGCCGCCGAGGATCCCGACGGGGCCGCCACCGGGCACTGTGAGGCGTTCCTGCTGCGCCTCGGGGCGGTGCTCGACCACGTCCCCGAGGTGGCCGACGTGCTCGCCAACCCGGTCATCGTCGGTGCCGCCGGGGCACTGGCGGTGGACGCCTGGGTCCGCCTCGCCCCCTACCGGTGGGATCCCCGTCCGCCGGTGCGCCGGCTGTGACCGGCGGGGACCGTCGCCGGCTCAGGAGCCCGGGCGTCGGCGGCGCAGGACGTCGCGGGCGGCGGTGATCTCGCGGAAGCGCCGCTCGTGGTCCGCACGGGTCGCCGGGTCGGCGTGCGGGTGGGCGTCGGGGTGGTGGTGGCGGGCCAGGGCCCGGTAGCGGGCCTCGACCTCGGTGGCGGTGGCCTGCGAGCCCAGCCCGAGCGTTCGCAGGGCGGCGGCCACCCGTAGCGGGTCGGGCCGGTCCCCGGGGACATCCGCGTCGAGGTGTGCCCCGTCGGCGAACACCGCCGCCGGGTCCCAGTAGCCGGCGGGATCCCTGCGACCGGGATCGCCGTCCCGCAGTCTGCCGATGGTCTCCTGGTTGCGTGCCCGCTTGGCCCGGAGCCGCCCGACCCACGCCTGGTAGGTGTCGGCCCGGCCCGGGTCGTCATCGGGCAGCACCCCGTCGAGGAGCGCGCCGGCCGAGCTGTCCTCGTCGAGCGCCTGGCTGGCGTTGCTGCGGCGGTGTCTCACGGTCGGCCTCTCAGGTGCCGTCGGACCGGGCCACTGTAGGTGGCGCAGGCGGTCCGGTCACGCCTCCCGCAGCCTCGATCGCGGTTCGCGGGGCAGGCCGAGCAGCCGCTCGCCGATCACCGTGCGCAGGATCTGGGTCGTGCCGCCCATGATCGTGTAGCCGGGGGCGTAGCACGCCGCCCGGGCCACCCGCCCGGCGAGCAGCGTCTCGGGCCCGGCCACCCGGGTGCAGAACGCCGCCACCCGCTGCTCGAACTCGGTGCAGAAGGTCTTGGTGGCCGCTGAGAACCCGGGTGGTGCCTGGCCGAGGACCTCCCGCAGCACGAGCAGGCGACCGATCCGGTAGGTCGACTCGATGGCGGCGATCTCCTGGCGGACCCCGGGGTCGGTGGTGTCGGCGCGAGGTCGCAGGTCGTCGTAGAGGGCCCGGTTCGACACCAGCCGGTCGATGCCGCCCCGCTCGTGCTCCATCTGGCGCATGATCTGGCGGAAGCTGCCGTTCTCGGAGCCCACCAGGTGATCGGCGGGGACCCTGACCCCGTCGTAGACGACCTCGCAGAAGTGGCGGTTCCCGGTCATGTCCACGATGGGGGTCACCCGCACCCCGGGGGCGTGCATGTCGACGACGAACTCCGACAGCCCGGCATGCGGTGGGGCGTCGGGATCGGTGCGGGCCACGAGGTAGCACCAGTCCGCCTCCGCCGCGCCCGAGGTCCAGATCTTGGTGCCGTCGATGACCCAGTGGCGTCCGTCGCGCACCGCCCGGGTCCGGATGGCGGCCACGTCGGAGCCGGCGTCGGACTCGCTCATCCCGATGCACCACGCCGAGGCGCCCGACACGATGTCGGGCAGGAAGCGCCGGCGCTGCTCGGGCGTGCCGAACTGCAGGAGGGTGGGACCGATCTGGCGGTCGGCGAACCACGAGGTGGCCACCGGGGCGCCACCGGCGATGAGCGCCTCGAACACGACGAAGCGCTCGAGGGGGGAGCGGCCCCCGCCCCCCTCCTCCACCGGCCAGGTCATGCCCAGCCAGCCCCGCTCGGCGAGCTCGAGGGAGAACGCCCGCGAGGTGCCGATGAGCCAGGAGTCCTCGGGGACCTCGACCCGGGGACGCCAGCGCGCCGCCAGCTCGCGGGCCTCGGCCTGCAGCTCGAGCAGCGGCGGCGCCAGCTCGAAGTCCATCAGCCGGCGAGCCCCGAGTCCGGCGTGAACGCCGGTGCGCCGCGCTCGCACCACCGGCGCAGCGACTCCCACGGGTAGATGCCGGTGGCGTGCCCGTCGTTCCACTCGATGCCGAGCCCCCACGCGCCCACCAGCTCGGCGGTGCGCACGGCGAGCGGTCGGGGGCTCGACGGTTGCGGCCACGGCACCCCGCCCTGCTCCCGGACGCCCCGGCAGGCCGCGCAGGGGCAGTGCACCCGCAGCTCCTCCAGGCCGAACCGGCAGGTCCGGCCGTCCTCGAACACCACGGTCACCTCGCGGTCACGGGCCACGGTCACCTCCCGGGCGAGGTAGCGGTCCTCCACGGGCGGGCATGCTCCCACGAGCGGTCCGGGGCTGCGTAACCCGGCCACGCTCCGGTGTCACCGCCGGTGCTCGCTAGCGTGGCCGGTCATGCGTGCCGTCGTCCTCGAGTCCTACGGCGATCCCGACGTGCTGGTCCTGCGGGAGGTGCCCGACCCGGTGCCGGGTCCCGAGGAGGTCGTCGTGGAGATCGCGGCCACCGCCCTCAACCGTGCCGACCTGCTCCAGCGTCGCGGCCGGTATCCCGGGCCACCGGCCGACCACGAGATCCCCGGCCTGGAGCTCGCCGGGCGGGTGGTCGAGCGCGGTGCGCGGGCGCACGCCTGGCCACCGGGGGCGGCGGTCATGGGGATCGTGGCCGGGGGCGCCTACGCGGAGCGCATCGCCGTGCACGAGCGTCAGCTCATGGCCGTACCGGCGGGGGTCCCGCTCGCCGACGCCGCCGCCATCCCCGAGGTGTGGATCACCGCCTGGGACGCCCTCATCGTGCAGGGAGGGCTCACCAGCGGTCGCACGGCGCTCGTCCACGCCGGCGGGTCGGGCGTGGGCACGGCGGCCATCCAGCTCGCGAAGGCCATCGGAGCCCGCGTGCTCGTCACCGCCTCCGCCCCCAAGCTCGCACGCTGCCGGCAGCTCGGCGCCGACAGCGCGGTCGACCACCGCAACGGCGACTTCGTCACCGAGGCCCGGGCGCTCACCGGCGGGCGGGGTGTGGATGTCGTGCTCGACGTGGTCGGCGGTGCCTACCTGGCCCGCAACCTGGAGGCCCTGGCGGTGGGTGGTCGCATCGTCCAGGTCGGGATCATGGGCGGCGGGACGGCCACGATCGACCTCGCGGCGCTGCTGCCCAAGCGGGCATCGGTGGTCGGCACGGTGCTGCGGTCACGGCCGGTGGAGGAGAAGATCGCCCTCACCCAGCGGTTCGCGCTCGAGGTCCTGCCCCTGTTCGAGGAGGGCCGGCTGCAGCCGGTGATCGACACCCGGTTCCCCCTCGAGCGCATCGCCGAGGCCCACCGGTACATGGAGACCAACGCCAACGTGGGGAAGATCGTGATCGACGTGGCCGCCGGGTCGGGTGAGGATGGTCAGCCGCCGGGGCGGTCGTCGATGGGGACGTAGTCACGCACCGGCGGGCCGTCGTAGAGCTGGCGGGGGCGCACGATGCGCGAGTCGCGGTCGAGCAGCTCCTGCCAGTGGGCCAGCCAGCCGGCGGTGCGCGGGATAGCGAACAGCACCGGGAACATCTCGATCGGGAACCCCATCGCCTGGTAGATGAGCCCGGAGTAGAAGTCCACGTTGGGATACAGCCTCCGGCTCGTGAAGTACTCGTCGGAGAGGGCGACCTCCTCGAGCTTCAGGGCGATGTCGAGCAGCGGGTTCTTCCCGGTGACCTCGAAGACCTGGTCGGCGGTCTCCTTGATGATCCTCGCCCTGGGGTCGTAGTTCTTGTAGACGCGGTGCCCGAAGCCCTGCAGGCGCCCCTTGCCGGCCTTCACATCGGCGATGAACGGCTCCACCTGGTCGAGCGTGCCGATCTGGGTGAGCATGCGGATCACCGCCTCGTTGGCGCCACCGTGGCGCGGTCCGTAGAGCGCCGCGGTGGCCGCCGCGGTGGCGGTGTAGGGATCCGCGTGGGCGCTGCCCACCACCCGCATCGCCGTCGTCGAGCAGTTCTGCTCGTGGTCCGCGTGCAGGATGAACAGCACCTCGAGGGCACGGCTCAGCACCGGGTCGGGGTCGTAGTGGGGTTCGGCCACCCGCCACATCATCGACAGGAAGTTCGAGCAGAAGTCGAGCGAGTTGTCCGGGTAGACGAAGGGCATGCCCACGCTGTGGCGGTAGGCGCCCGCCGCGATGGTGGGCATCTTGGCGATGAGGCGGATCACCTGCTTGTAGCGGGCGGAGGGGTCGAAGATGTCCTTGGCGTCGGGGTAGAAGGTCGACAGCGCCGCGACCGTCGAGACCAGGATCCCCATGGGGTGGGCGTCGTGGTGGAAGCCCTCCATGAAGCGCTTGCGCACGTTCTCGTGGATGAACGTGTGGTAGGTGATGTCGTGCACCCAGGTCTCGTGCTGCTCCCGGGTCGGCAGCTCGCCGTGGAGCAGCAGGTAGGCGACCTCGAGGTAGGTGGAGCGCTCGGCGAGCTGCTCGATCGGGTAGCCGCGGTAGCGCAGGATGCCGGCCTCGCCGTCGAGCTCGGTGATGGCGCTGGTGGCCGCGGCGGTGGTCCCGAACGAGGGGTCGTAGAACCAGATCCCCGGGAGCAGCTTCGCCCACTCCCGGGCGTCGACCCCTCCGTTGGTGATGGGGATCTCGATGGACTCACCCGTACGGTTGTCGACGATCGTCACGCTCTCGGCCACTGCACCTCCAGCCCGGACCGGGTTCGTGGTGGGCCTGCCTCCGCCCCCGGGGATGCAGCCTACCGGGGCTGCCGGGGGTGGTCGGTCACCGGGAGCGGCGGTCACCGGATGTTCATCAACCGGCGTCGTGGAAGGTCACCCATCTGCGTCACCGGCCCCGGGAGCGCCACCGGACCCGCCGGCGCCGCGGTCCGCAGGGTGGATGCCCGGCTGGCGGGGAGCCTCCTCGGCGATCACGTCGGCCAGCAGGGTGCGCAGCGCCCGGGCGGGTGCGGACAGCTGGGTGCGTCGGCGGCGGGCGATCCCGACCGATCGGCCCGGCAGGCCCTCGACGGGGATCGGTCGCCAGTCGCCACCGACCCACCCGGGCGCGGCGCTGGCCGGCAGCAGGGCGGCGCCGAAGCCCTGGAAGGCCAGGGAGGCCAGCAGGCGCATCCCGTCGACCTCGGCCTGGGCGGTGAGCTCGACCCCGGCCGCCCGGCACTGCTCGTCGAGCTGGTCGCGGAACGAGGTGCCCTGCGGTTCGAGCAGCAGGGGGTAGGCGCCGAGGTCCTCGACCGAGAGCCGGTCACGCTCGTGGAGCGGGTGGCCGGCCGGGGCCACCAGCAGGCGGTCCTCGTCGAAGAGGTGCTCGACCGCGAGATCGGGATCCTCGATCGGCAGGTTCACCACCGCCAGCTCGAGGCGCCCGCTGCTGAGCTGCAGCTGCAGCGACGACGTCGTGGCGTCCACCACCACCAGCCTCACCCGGGGGTGACGGTCGGCCATGGCCCGCACCAGCGGTGGGACGAGCCAGCGTGCCGTGGTGCCGATGATGCCGAGCCGCACCGTTCCCGAGACCTCGGCGTGGAGCGCGCTCACGTCGGCCACGAGCGCTTCCACCTCGGCCAAGATGCGTCGGCCCCGGGCGGCCACCACCTCGCCCTCCTCGGTCAGCGCGCCGCTGCTGCGGTCGATGAGCTGTGCGCCCAGCTCCCGCTCGAGGCGGGCGACGTGGGTGGACACGTTCGACTGCACCGTGTGCAGGGCCCGGGCGGCGGCGGAGAACGAGCCGTGGTCGGCCACGGCGAGCAGGGCGTTGATCTGGCGCAGGTCCATCGCTTCTCATGATGCCATCTATCAGGAAGAACTGTTGGACAGATTGGCTCGGGCGGTGCACACTGGGAAGCAACCCAGCGCGCCGAGGGTGTGCGTTCGTCCCCCCCGAACCCCCCTCGAGCCGGTTTCCGGCACCGTCCCCCCCGGTGCCTGAAACCCAGCACCGAGGCCGGCCTCCCCCCAGGCCGGCTTCGGCGCTTTTGGCCTACGGTGCGGGGCATGGCTCGTGGTGCCGCCGTGTTCGACCTCGACCGGACCCTGCTCGCCGGTGCCAGCGGACCGGTGATCTCCGATGCGCTGCGACGCGTGGGCCTGCTGCCCGAGCGGCGCGCCCCCGGAGAGGACCTGCTGTTCTCGCTGTTCAACCTGGTCGGGGAGAACCGCCCCTCGATGTTCCTGACCCGCCAGGGCGCCCGCATGGCCCGCGGCTGGGACCGGGCCACGGCGCAGCGGGCGGGGGAGCTCGCGGCCGACACGCTGGTGCAGCGGGTCCAGCCCTACGCACGGGTGCTCATCGACGAGCACCACGAGGCCGGCCGCCTGGTCGTGCTGGCCACCACCACCCCGTACGACGCGGTGCGCCCGCTCGCCGACCGGCTCGGCATCGACGCCGTGGTGGCCACGACCTACGGCGTGCGCAACGGTCGGTACACCGGCACGATCGAGGGGGAGTTCATCTGGGGCAGGGCCAAGGCCCGGGCGGTGCGGGCCTGGGCCGAGTCCGAGCAGGTCGATCTCGGCGACAGCTACGCCTACACCGACAGCT
>Ga0308411_10002948_pt1 | contig 11440 bp, 8 predicted proteins | sample HotsprottomLayer_2_FD_203530 | JGI IMG/M metagenome (GOLD analysis project Ga0308411, IMG submission 203530) | Hot spring phototrophic mat microbial communities from Octopus Spring, Yellowstone National Park, Wyoming, United States -... | ecosystem: Environmental > Aquatic > Thermal springs >... | reverse complement strand
CGGCACCCGGCTCGATGACGGTTCCCTCGCCCACCACCGAGAGATCGTCGAGCCGGGCGCCTTCCCCCACAGCGGCGCCCGGCCCGACGATGGACCTGCGGACGACGGCCCCGGCACACACCCGGGCCCCGGGGAGCACAGCGGAGTCCACGACCTCCGCCCCGCTCTCCACGACCGCGTCTGCCATCACTATGGCATGTTCGACCACCGCCGTGCTCGCGATCTTCGCCGAGGGCGCCACCGCCGGCTCGGCCTCGCCCCGCACCCCGTCGATCAGGTCGAGCTGCGCCTGCAGGTAGGTCTCGGGTGTGCCGGCGTCCACCCAGTAGGCGTCGGACTGCAGGGCGTACAGGGTGCCGTCGGCCACCATCCGGGGGAAGGTCTCCCGTTCGATCGACACGCGACGGCCGACGGGGATCCGCTCCAGCACCGAGGGTTCGAGCACGTAGGTGCCGGCGTTGATCCACCGGCTGGGGGCCTGACCGGCTGGCGGCTTCTCGATGAACGCCTGCACCCTGCCGTCGTCGTCGATGGGTACGACGCCGTACCGGCTCGGGTCCTCGACCGGGGTGAGGGCGATGGTGCCCTCGGCACCGTGCTCCTGGTGGAACTTCCACAGCGCGCTCACGTCGAGGTCGGTGAGCACGTCACCGTTGACGACCAGGAAGGTGCTGTCGATGTCGGCCTCGGTCGCCGCGAACCGCACCGCCCCGGCGGTGTCGAGCGGTTCCGCCTCGACGGCGTAGTGGAGTCGGACCCCGGCGCACAGATCGTCGGGGTAGGTGTCGACGAAGGCGTCCGGCCGGTAGCCGAGTGACAGCACGGCGTCGCTGACCCCGTGGTCGGCCAACGAGGCGACCACCCGCTCGATCATCGGACGGTCGACGATGGGCAGCATCTGCTTCGGGGTGGTGAGGGTCAGCGGCCGCAGTCGCGTGCCGAACCCGCCCACGAGGACGATGGCGCGCACGTCGGGACCCTACTGCGCAGCGGTGGTGGGGACCGGGACGCTGTCGGCCGGAGCCGGCGTCTCCGCCGGGGCGGGGGCGCTGTCCGACGGCGCCGGGACCTCGGTCCCCCCGGGCAGGGCCGAGGTGGTCGTGGTCGCTCCCGGCAGATCGGTGAGGTTGTCGAGGGTGGGCACCGACGGAGGCCGGGGCACCTCGGCGCCCTCGGGCACCACTGCGATCGTGATGGCGGCCCGGTCCTGGTCGAGTCGGATCCTGCCGAAGTCCTCGGTGTGGATCTCGGGGAGCGCTTCGAGGTCGTCGGCGGGCCACTCGTGGACCACCACGGTGCCAGGCTGGCCGTTGCAGTCGTAGCCGTCCTCGTAGGTGGTTCCGTTCACCGTGAACGAGTCGCGTCCGAACTCCACGCCGACCATCTCGCCCCACTTGCCGAGCGTGGCGTTCTTGCCCGTGGCTGCGTCGGAGAACGGGTGGATGTGGATCACCCCGTCCTGGTGGGTGTGGATGCCGGTGGTGTCAGGCTTGATGTCGGCGAGGGGCGGCAGGAAGGTGTCACAGATGTAGAAGCCGTAGGCGGCGTGCCAGTGGTCGGCGGTGGTCGGGGCCTCGGCGCTGGCGATCTCGCTCTCGCGGTCAGCTCTGGCGATCACAATCGCCAGGGTGCCCAGGAGCGCGATGGCGAACACGGCGATCGGGAACGCCAGGCGACGCTGCTCGGCACGACGCGGGCCGCCCCCGGCCCGGGCGGCACGCGCCACCTTCTTCGATGAGGAAGCCTTGCCCATGAGCCGGTCAGGCTATCCCGAGCGGTGTCGCCGTCCGGCGCGCAGCTCGGTGAACAGCTCCTCGTAGGCGGCCGCCACCGCCGCCGGGGAGGCCCAGCCCTCCACGAACCGCCTGCCCCGCCGCCCCATCTCGGCCGCCTCATCGGGGGCGTCGAGGAGCCGGCGCACCGCCTTGGTGAACGCCTCGGGATCCTCGGGGGGCACCGCCAACCCGGCACCGGCCCGTTCGACGGTGCGGGCGACCTCCGTGCCCGGGTCGACGCTGGCCACGATGGGACGGCCGGCGGCGAGGATGGAGTAGAGCTTGGAGGGCACGCTGGCGCGCGCCAGGCCACGCTTGAGCGGCACGACGTGCACGTCCCCCGCTGCCAGCACCTCGGGGAGCCGGCTGCGCGGCTGCATGTCCACGAACCGGACGTTGGGCAACCCGGCCGCCCGTCGCTCGAGGCCCGCTCGGGCGGCTCCCCCGCCGTTCACGACGAACACCACGTCGGGTTCGTCGACGAACGTCGCCGCAGCGTCGAGCAGCAGGTCGAGTGATTGCGAGAACCCGACGTTGCCGGCGTACATGACCACCCGCTTGCCCCGCAGGCCGTAGCGGGCGCGGTAGTCGTTGTCGGCCGGGGCGGGCCGGATGCGCTCGGTGTCCACGAAGTTCGGGATGACCCGCACCGTCACGTGCGTCCGCTGCGCCCCCCGGCCGGTGCCGTCGAGCTTGGCCCGGACGTTGGCAGCGAGGTCCTCGGACAGCACCGTGACGGCATCGGCGTGCCGGTAGGTGGTGCGTTCGAGCCAGCGGGCCGCCGCGATCACCCGCGGGCCGGTCAGCAGCCCGAGCTCGACGGCCACGTCGGGGAAGACGTCCTGGATGTTGAACACGAACGGCACCCGTCGGACCCGGGCCACGGCCCACCCGGCCGGGCCCAGCGTCAGTGGTGGGGACATGGCCAGGACCACATCCGGCCGGGTCCGTCCCAGCACGCCCACGAGCGTGGCCAGCGCCGTGAACCCACCGAAGGCGAGCGCCCGGGCGGGGATGTCGGTCTTGTCGGTGGGGAACGGGTGGACCCGGGTGATGCGGCCCCAGGGCGTGGGCTCGCAGCGCACGAGCTGGCCGTCCCAGCCCGGCTCCACGGCGTGATGCTCGTACCAGGGCAGTGCGGTGACCACCTCCAGGCGGTGCCCGCGGCGGGCCAGCTCCGTGGCGATGCTGGTCATGACCTCACCCGTGGGGGCGACGTCGGGCGCGAAGTGGGGGCACAGCACCGTGATGGCCAGTGACCCCGCCGGGCTCCGCGCCCGGCTCACCGGCCCCGCCCCCCGAGCGGTCGGCGGTAGAGCTCGGCCAGGGCGTCGGCGGAGGCGTCCCAGCTGAACCGGGCGGCCCGGGCGCGGGCGAGCGCCGACCACCGGGCCCGCTCGTCCGGTCGGGTCATGGCGACCATCGCCTCGGCCCACGCGACGGGGTCATCGGGGTCGAGCAGCACGCCGGCGTCGTCGACGACCTCGGGCAGGGCGGTGACGCGGCTCGCGAGCACCGGGCACCCTGCGCCCATGGCCTCCAGCACCGGCAGGTTGAAGCCCTCATAGCGGGACGGCAACGTTACTGCGGTGGCTCCGGCGTAGAGCGCGGTCAGGTCGGCGAGCGGGACCCGTCCCGGTCGACACACGATCCCCTGGAGGCCGAGCCGGTCGATCTCGGCGCGCACCGTGGCCTCCGCCGGGCCGGCGCCGCCGGTCAGCACCGCCCGCAGCTCGCCACCCCGCGCCCGGACCAGGGCGAGGGCCCGCAGCAGGGTCACGTGGTTCTTGTGGGGGTAGGTGATGGCGGGGTACAGCACGTAGGGATCGCCGTCGAGGCCGTAGCGGGTCCGCACCTCGGCCAGGCGGGCCGCGGGCACGACGACCGGTTGCGGCGCTCCAGCGGGCAGCAGCACCATCCGCCCGGGATCGACCCGGCAGCGGCGCACCACGTCCGTGGCGACCCAGCGGGACAGGGTCGTGACCCACAGGGCCCGACGCACCGACGGCCCCACCGTGGCCCGCAGGTAGGCGCGCTTGACCCGGGAGAAGTGCTCACCCATGGTCAGCGGCTGCAGGTCGTGCACCGTCACGATGCCCGGACATCCCCCCACGAGGGGCATGGTGCCGCCGAGGTGGTGGGCGAGCTCGATGCCCCGCCGGCGCAGCTCCCACGGCAACCACGTCCATTCGGCGGCCACCCGCACGGTCTTGTCCGCCCCGTCGACCGGCGCGACGACCGTCGGCAGGGACGCCGCGAGGTGTGGGTGAGCGTCGGGGAAGCGGCGGTTGACGAACAGCGTCACCTCCAGATCGGGGTGCTCGGCAGCGTGGCGGGCGAACGCCTCGAGCAGCCCGACGCTGTAGTCCTCGGAGCCGCCCACCACCCCGGGCACCAACCACAGGAGGTTGACCCCGACCCGGCGGGGATTCACCGGCGGACCTCCCGGTAGGCGCCGGCCAGCGCGTCGGCGGTGCGGGCCCAGGAGAACGAGCGGGCCCGCTCGAGGGCAGCGACACCCAGGCGGTGCCGCCGGTCGGGGTCGCCCAGCAGCTCGGCGAGCGCCTCGGCGATGGCGTCGGGGTCCCGTGGCTCGACCAGGATCCCGGCGTCGTCGAGGACCTCGGCGGTGGCGGTCGACGCCGAGGTGACCACCGCCGCTCCCTGGGCCATCGCCTCCAGCACCGGCAGTCCGAACCCCTCCCGCAGGCTCGGGAAGCAGAACACCTCGGCCGCTGCGTAGAGCGCCCGCAGCTCGGCCGGGGCGACGAACCCGAGCGTGCGCACCCGGCCCCCGAGACGGGCGAGGCGCGCGTCGAGGTCCTCGTTCCACCCGACGGGACCGGCCAGCACGAGCTCGACGCCCGGCGCGTCGAGCCGGGCGAACGCGTCGAGGAGGGTGGGCAGGTTCTTGCGGGGCTCGATGGTGCCGGCCCACAGCACGAACGGCCGGTCGAGGTGGTGTCGGCGACGGATGGCCACGACCTCCTCCGGCGAGGCCGGGATGACCCTGATCCCCCAGGGCACCAGGCGCAGTCGGGCGCGCTCGAAGCCGTGGGCGACGCAGTCCTCGAGGGTGGCCTGGGACGGCACCACCACGAGATCCGCCTCCCGGCGCGCCAGCTCCACCGAACGCCGGAAGAACCGCCGGCCGTGGCGCGTGCCGCTGCGCTCGTCGTAGAGGAAGGCGAGGTCGTGCACGGTCACCACCAGCGGGGCACTGCGCGGTGGCACCGCCATGCCGGTGGCGTGGATCACGTCCACCGCCCCGGCGGCCCACTGCACGGGCGGCCAGCGCAGCCGGTGCCAGCTCTCGTAGAGCACGACCCGGGGCAGCGGGAGCGCGCGCACCGCCACGGCCGGCCGCCACGCGGACCCGGGAGGGCGGGGGTGACGGGCGCTGACGCCGACCTGTTCGATCTCGGGGTGGGTCTCGAGCAGCGCCCGCACGGAGTCGAGCGCGGCACGCGCCACGCCGCCAGGGACGCGGTGCCAGCACTGCTCGAGGGTGACCGCCACCCGGGTGGTGCCCGTCATGGCGGGCGAGTCTCGCCGCGACGAGCGCCGCTGCGCACGCCGGCGGCGGCGCATGGTGCCGCGGCCGCCGTCGGTAGCATGGCTCCCCGTGCACGACCCTGACCCCTGCGAGTCCGTCGTCGAGCCGGCCGGGTCCGGGTTCTGGGCGGACCGGCGGGTGCTGGTCACGGGCGGCTCGGGATTCCTCGGGCAGGCGGTGCTCGACCGGCTGCGCGCCCGGGGGGCCACCGATGTGCACGCTCCCGGCTCGGCGGACTACGACCTGCGTGACCGGGGTGCCGTCGAGGCGCTCTTCGCCGAGGTCTCACCCGACCTCGTGTTCCATCTCGCCGCCCGGGTCGGAGGCATCGGCGCCAACATGGCCCGGCCCGCCGATCTGTACCTCGACAACCTGCTCATGGGCACCTACGTCCTCGACGAGGCCCGCCGGCGCGGGACGCCCAAGACCGTCATGGTCGGCACCATCTGCTCCTACCCGAAGTACACCCCCGTCCCGTTCCGTGAGGAGTCCCTCTGGCAGGGCTACCCGGAGGAGACCAACGCCCCCTACGGCATCGCCAAGCTGGCCCAGCTGGTGCAGCTGCAGGCCAACCGCGCCCAGTACGGCCAGCACGCCATCTACCTGATGCCGACCAACCTCTACGGGCCGCGTGACAAGTTCCATCCGGCCGTGTCCCACGTGATCCCGGCGCTCATCAAGAAGGCGGTGGACGCCAAGGAGGCCGGCGCAGACGCCATCGAGGTCTGGGGGACCGGCAACGCCAGCCGCGAGTTCCTCTACGTCGACGATGCAGCCGAGGGGCTCCTCCTGGCCGCCGAACGCTACGACGGGCCCGACCCGGTCAACCTCGGATCGAACCGGGAGCTGCCCATCCGGGATCTGGTCCGGCTCATCGTCGACCTCGTCGGCTTCGACGGCGAGATCCGCTGGGACACGACCAAGCCCGACGGCCAGCCACGCCGCGCCGTGGATGCCAGCCGGGCCGAGCAGCTCTTCGGGTTCCGGGCCAGCACCTCGTTCGAGGAGGGCCTCGCCCGCACGCTGGAGTGGTACCTGGCGAACCGGGCCGAGGCCGAGGCCCGCTCCGAGTAGCGCTCAGCGGCCGAGCACTCCCCGGAAGTAGGCCACGGTGCGCTCGAGCCCCTCCCGCAGCGGGATCTCCGGCTCCCACCCCAGCCGCTGCCGGGCGAGCGTGATGTCGGGTTGGCGCTGGCGCGGATCGTCCTCCGGGAGGGGCTCGAAGACGATCTCGGAGGCCGAACCGGTCACCTCCCGCACCAGCTCGGCGAGCTCGAGCATCGTGAACTCCCCCGGGTTGCCGATGTTCACCGGGCCCACCTCGTCCGAGTCGAGCAGGGCGAGGAAGCCCCGCACCTCGTCGGCGACGTAGCAGAAGCTGCGGGTCTGCGTGCCGTCGCCGTAGACCGTGAGCGGCCGGCCCTCGAGTGCCTGCACGATGAAGTTGGACACCACCCGTCCGTCGTTGGCCCGCATCCTCGGCCCGTAGGTGTTGAAGATCCGCACGATCCGCACCTCGAGCCCGTGCGCCCGCCGGTAGGCCATGGTCATGGCCTCGGCGAACCGCTTGGCCTCGTCGTAGACCCCGCGGGGCCCGATCGGGTTGACGTTGCCCCAGTAGGTCTCGGGCTGGGGGTGCACGAGCGGGTCGCCGTAGACCTCGCTCGTCGAGGCGAGCAGGTACCGGGCCCCTTTGGCCTTGGCCAGGCCGAGCGTGTTGTGGGTGCCGAGGCTGCCGACCTTGAGCGTCTGGATCGGCATCTCCAGGTAGTCGACAGGCGATGCCGGGCTGGCGAAGTGCATGACCACGTCGACGGGACCGGGGACCCAGACGTACTGGCTGACGTCGTGCTCGACGAAGGTGAAGCCCGGGGTGCCGAAGAGGTGCTCGATGTTGGCCACGCTGCCGGTGACCAGGTTGTCGATGGCGACCACCTCGTCGCCGCGGGCGAGCAGGGCGTCCGCCAGGTGCGAGCCGAGGAAGCCCGCGCCCCCGGTGACGACCACCCGGGCCATCAGGCGCGCCCGATGCCGGTGAAGGCGAAGCCGCGTCGCACCAGCGCCGCCCGATCGAGGTGGTTGCGGGCGTCGACGACCCGACGCTCGGCCACCAGGTCGGCGACCTTGTCGAAGTCGAGCCACTTGAACTCGTCCCACTCGGTGAGCACCGCCAGGACCTCCGCCCCCTCACAGGCGGCGTAGGGGTCCGGTGCGATCTCGACGTCGGGGTGGGAGGCGAGGGGTCCCCGCACGGTGGGGTCGTAGGCACGCACCACCGCACCCCGGTCGAGGAGGCGCCGCACGATCTCGAGCGCAGGCGAGTCCCGCAGATCGTCGGTGTTGGCCTTGAACGTGAGGCCCCACACCGCCACCCTGCGGCCCTGCACCGAGCCACCGGCCATGGCGACGATCTTGTCGGCCACCCGGGTGAACTGCTCCTCGTTCACGGAGATGACACCCTCGAGCAGGTCGAAGTGGTAGCCGGCCTCGTGCGCGATGTAGAGCAGCGCCCTGGTGTCCTTCGGGAAGCAGGAGCCGCCCCACCCGGGCCCGGGCCGGAGGAACTCGTGGCCGATCCGCTTGTCGTAGCCCATGCCGAGCACGACGTCGTTGACGTCGGCGCCGACCGCCTCGCACAGCGCGGCGATGGCGTTCACGAACGACAGCTTCGTCGCGAGGAAGGCGTTGCTGGCGTACTTGATGGTCTCGGCCGAGGCAGGGTCGGTGACCATCAGCGGGGCGGGAACACCGATGTACAGCGAGGCCACCCGGATCGCCGCCGACTGGTCGTCGCTGCCGATCACCACCCGGTCGGGATGGAGGAAGTCGGTGACCGCCGAGCCCTCCCGCAGGAACTCGGGGTTGGACACCACGTGCACGTCACTGCGCCCGAGGGCCTGCTCGACGAACCGGGTGGATCCCACCGGCACGGTCGACTTGTTGACCACCACCGCGTCGGGCGGCAGGTGGGGGGCGATCTCACGGGCGGCCGACTCGATGTAGCTGAGGTCGGCCGAGCCGTCGGGTGCTTGGGGGGTGGGGACGCACAGGTAGGCGAACTCGGCGTCGCGCACCGCGTTGCGGGCTCCGAGCACGAACCGGAGGCGTCCCGCCTGCAGCCCCTCGCGCACCAGCTCGTCGAGGCCCTGCTCGAGGATGGGCACCTCGCCACGCTGGAGGGCCTCCACCTTCTCGGGCACCACGTCCGCGCAGACGACGTCGTGGCCGAGATGCGCGAAGCAGGCGCCGGTGGTGAGCCCGACGTAGCCGGTGCCGATGACCGCGATCCTGCTCACGACCCGAGTCCTTTCCGTCCGCCACGGTGCCGGCGGCGTCCCGGGATCGTAGCCAACCACCCCGGGCGTCCCCGCCGGCCACGGCTCAGCAGGCCACGCCCTCCGGCGCGACCGGCACGTCGCCGAGCAGCGTTGTGGTGGTCCCCGTACCGCCACCACCGTCGGTCGCCGCGGCCGACGGCAACGCCGAGGTGGTCGTGGTGGTGGACAGGAACGGGTCGAAGTCCTCGATCGGACGGGGCACCGACAGGATGCCGGTGAAGTCCCCACCGGTGACGAGGGCAACGTGGACGTCGTCGGGCAGCTCCGGGTCCTCCCGGAACGTCGGGTTGCCGCCGACGAAGCGGGCCACGTTGGCGGCGGCCGCCTCGCGACCGGGGGCGTAGAGGATGACCGTGCCGGGGAGCCGGGAGTCGCGGGCGTCGGTGCTGCGCACGGCGACGAATCCCCACGACGACAGGTCGGTGAGGGCCTTGCGGCCCTGCCCGGCGCGGCCCGAGCCGTTGCGCACCTCGACCCGCACGCTGGGGATGATGTTCAGCTCGGGATCCACCCCCCGGAAGACATCGAAGATCGGCTGGGCCGCCTTCTCGTCGATGAACACGACGTCGGCGGCGCCGGCCTTGCCGTCCCGACCGGGCACCGTGTAGGTCACCAGCTCGTCGGGGTCGAAGTCGCGGAACCGGGTCCCGAGGTCGACGATCTGCTCGGTCGTGAGCGCGTCGTCGAGGGTGACCGCCTGCTGGGCGATGCCGATGAGCTGGTTGAGCGTGAACGGGTTGCGGATGCCCCTGGCCACCGCCCGCTTCATCGCGGCCCGGATGAACATCTGCTGGCGGTTGATGCGTCCCCAGTCACTGCTGACGTCGAAGCGCCAGGAGTCGCCGTCGTGGATCTCGAAGTACCGGGATCGGGCGAAGGCGAGGGCCTGGTCGGGATCGAGGGTCACGCAGCCCGGCTCGTCCACGGCGAGACCGGTGTTGCGGTCCCGTGCCGGCCACGGGAAGTAGATCGGCACACCGTCGATGGCGGCCACCAGCTCCTTGAACCCGGCGAAGTTGACCTGCACGTAGTGGTGGATCGGGATCCCGAAGTTCTGCTGGATCGTCTGGATCAACCGCTCGGGGCCGCCGAGCGGGAGCGCCGAGTTGATCTTGGCCTTCGAGCTCGACCCGGCGATGGGCACCCAGAGGTCGCGGGGGAACGACAGCAGCGCAGCCTCACCGCTTCCGGGGTCCACGCGCAGCACCATGATGGTGTCGGTGTTGAGGGTCCGGCCCCGGCCGACGAGCACCGGGTCACCGGCGGCCAACCCGGAACCGTCGTCGACGCCCACCACGAGGATGTTCTGGGGCTCACCGGACACCGGGCGCTCATCCAGCACCCCGCCGATGCTCACCCGGGGGACGTCGCTGACCTGGCGCTGCACGTACGACAGCGACGCCGCCGACGCGAAGCACACGACGACGAGCACGCAGTTGAAGGCGATGACCAGGCGCTGGGGCCAGGTCCGTCTGGGGCGGCGGGGCCGGTGGCGGGACATGGCCGGACAACGCTACCAGCGCCCCCCGGTACCGACGCCGCGGCTCCGGTGGCCCGACCGGAGCCGCCGTCAGGCCACCGGCAGCCCGAGGTCACGGGCGATCACCAACCGCTGGATCTCGCTCGTGCCCTCTCCGATCTCGAGGATCTTGGCGTCCCGGTACTGGCGGGCGACCGGGTTGTCGTCCATGAACCCGTAGCCGCCGAAGATCTGGGTGGCTTCCCGGGTCGCGGTCACCGCGGCCTCGGTGGCGTAGAGCTTGGCGATGGCCGCCTCCCGCCGGAAGGGGCGACCGGCGTCGCGACGCGCCGCCGCCCGGTAGGTCAGGGCACGGGCCGCGTCGGCCATGACGGCCAGATCGGCGATCTTGAACGCCACCCCCTGGTTCGCCCCGATGGCGCGCCCGAACGCCACCCGCTGACGGGCGTAGTCGCTGGCGGCGGCCAGGCAGCCCTCGATGACCCCCAGGGCGAGCGCGGCGATCGCCACCCGGCCCTCGTCGAGCACCGCCAGGAAGTTCGCGAACCCGCGACCCCGCTCACCGAGCAGGTGGTCGGCGGGCACCCGGCAGCCGTCCAGGGTGAGTCCGTGGGTGTCCGAGGCGTGCCAGCCCATCTTGCGGTACGGCGGGTGCACGATGAGCCCGGGGGTACCGGACGGAACGACGATCGCCGAGATCTCCTCGGGGGCCGTCCGGGCCGTGATGGTGACGATCGAGGTGATCGGGGTGCCGGAGTTCGTGATGAACGCCTTCTCCCCGTCGATGACCCACTCGCCGGTCCGCTCGTCGAGCACGGCCCGGGTCCGCGTCCCACCGGCGTCGCTGCCGGCATCGGGCTCGGTGAGTCCGAACCCGCCGAGCGCCCGTCCCGCGCACAGGTCGGGCAGCCACCGCTCGCGCTGGGCCTCGGTGCCGAACCGGAACACGGGGTTGGCTCCGAGGCCCACCGCCGCCTCGAGGGTGATGGCGATCGACTGGTCGACCCGGGCCAGCTCCTCGATGGCGATGCACAAGGTGGCCAGGTCGGACCCGCCACCTCCGTAGCGCTCGGGGAAGGGGATGCCGAACAGGCCGAGCTCACCCATGGCCAGCACGACGTCGAGCGGGAAGGTGTGCTCGCGGTCCCAGCGCTCCGCGTGCGGAGCGATCTCCGCTTCGGCGAACTCGCGCACCACGGCGCGCAGGGACTGCTGCTCGGGGGTGGGTTCGAACTCCATCGGGCTGGATCGTAGGCTCCCGGGATGACCGGTCCCCCGCTCGCCGTGGTCG
>Ga0308411_10002945_pt1 | contig 11440 bp, 14 predicted proteins | sample HotsprottomLayer_2_FD_203530 | JGI IMG/M metagenome (GOLD analysis project Ga0308411, IMG submission 203530) | Hot spring phototrophic mat microbial communities from Octopus Spring, Yellowstone National Park, Wyoming, United States -... | ecosystem: Environmental > Aquatic > Thermal springs >... | reverse complement strand
CCGACTGGACGCGCATATTGTGAGGTAAGCGATGTACGCAACGCCGGCGCAGATCAAAGCGTACCTCGGCGTCACATCAACCGCAGACGATGCGCTGCTGACCGATCTGCTTGTGCGCGCAACTGCGGCTATCGAGCAGATGACGCGCAAGACCTTCGCAGCGCCGGCGGCGACATCTCGGACGTTCGGACGCGCGGTGATGCTGTGGGACGCGCAGTTGAGGCGGGATTATCTGCTGTTGCCGTCCGGCGTCTACATCGCGCAACTGGTCAGCGCGACCGACGGCGACGGTGATGCGATCCCGCTCACCGAGATCGCCACGCACCCGCCCGACGCGCCGTACACCGTCCTCGCGCGGCGCGACCGGCGCTGGTGCAGCGCGTCGCAGCAAGCGACGATTACCGCGCGCTGGGGATACAGCATCAACCCGCCCGCCGATATTGTGCACGCAACAATCCGGCTGGCGGCGTGGATGTACCGACAGCGCGGGACGGCGAACGACCCGGATCGCCCGACGGTGGCGGACGGCGGATTAGTGCTGCTGCCGTCGGCGCTGCCGGACGATGTACGCGCGATACTGGAGCGCTACCGCGATGTCGTATAGTGCGGTCACCGACATCATCGAGTTGCTGGCGGGGCTGGCGGTGCAGTACAACAGCGCCGTCGTTCCCGTCCGGCGACTATCGACGCAACCGAACTGGTCGGACGCGGCGCAGTTGCCGGTGCGGATTATCCCCGTCCTCGGCGGGTTGCGGCTGGTCGAGGGAGGCGTCTACACCCCCACCCGCGCAACGCGGGCGGTGTGGGAGATTGACGATCTTTTACTCGTGCGTGATGTCGGGATGGGACGCGGGGTGGCGGATACGGCGACGGCGCTGGTGGACTACATCGAAGACTACGTTGCGCGACTGCGTTTCGCGTGGCTCGCGCGCGGCGATGTGCAATTGCTCAACGTAAGCGGGATAGTGGATGTTGTCAGATACGGCGAGCGGGCGTATGAGGGCGTTGCGATGACGACGAGGTTCGCACATCTCGTACGCGCGCCGTCGGTATAGGAGGCGGGAGATGTCACACTCTGGAGTTCTTGCCGGGCTGTACGCCGGTAATTTCGCGGTCGAAATCTCGACCGATACCACGACCTGGACGGCGGTTTCTAACGCGACGGTGAAGATAGACGACGTTGAGTTGAACCGACCTTCCGGCGAGGCGTATGTCGGCGGTTCGAGCGACTACGCGACGGTGACGGTCGGTAAACGCGAACCGGTTGAACTGACGCTGACGTTTTTGTACAACGAAGCCTCCAACTCTGCCGCGAACACCGTATTTGACCGGTTCCAAAGCGCCACGCCGACGCTCGCCGTCCGCTGGTCGCCGCGTGGATTGGTCAGCCAGGCGCGCGCCTACGCAACCAGCAACGACGGCGGGGCGGCAACGGGGTTAGGGGTGATCACCAACGTTACGCTCAGCACGCTTGATCCAAGCGACGCAGAGCCGTATGTCGCTATGGTGACGGTGCGAACGCCGTCGTTGCGACAGTATACGCTTGGAAACAGCCCGACCGATCTCTCATAAACGGAGGACGATATGGACAAGCCGGCAGAGATTTACGACATCGAAGCGATCCGCGTTGACCGCAGCGCGCTCAGTATCCGCGAGGCGGCAAGCGTGCTCAACAACGAGTTGAACGCGCCGGTTGTGGCGCGTTTGGTGAGGAAAGCAATCGGGGATCAAGCGGATCGGTTCCCTTTGCGGTCGCTGAAGGCGGTGTACGAGCGGGTGCTGCCGCAGATTTTCGAGCCGGACGAGGCGGTACGGTCGAAGGTCGAAGGGTTGACGCCGGCGGTCGGTGAGATTACGCTCGGCGAGTATCACGAATTTCTCGACGCGAGCGAGCGCAAAATTGCGTTTCCCGAAGTCGCTAAAACGCTGCTCATCAAAGCGTATGGTGAGGAGATACTCAACGAACCGTATGCCGCCGCTGCGTTGCTGCTCAAAAAGATTTTTGACACAGTGGGCGAAGAGGGAAACGGATAGCGCGGGCGACGGCGTTAGGTCTGCTCGACCTCGCGCCGCTGCCCGCCGCGTATACCGAACTGGTGTTGTGCCGGGACATCTACCACTGCCCGCCCGACGCGCTTGACCGGCAACCGCTCCGGCGCGTCGCGCAACACCTTGCGGCGCTGCGCGCAGAGCGGCGGCATCAGGCGCTGATCGCAGCGCATCAACGGAAACGTCGATGAGTGATGTCGTCATCAAACTGAGCGCGGTTGACGCCGCCAGCGGCGTGCTGGAGCGCGTCGCCCAGAACGTCCGCGGCGTCGGACACGCCGCGGACGCCCAGCGCGGCGCGTTCGGGGCGCTGGAGCAGGTGGCGGTCGGCGCGCTGCGGCAGATCGGCGCGGCTGCGGTCAATCTGGCGGTGGCGGGGATTGCTGCGCTCGGAGACCAACTGCGTTCGAGTATCGACGTTGCTGCGAACTTCGAGAGTGCGCTCTTCAAGTTTCAAGCCGTCGCGGGCGATTCACTGTCGAAAGCCGGATTGTCGTTTGATGACGTAAAAGCGAAAGCGCTCGAACTCGGTTCGTCAACGCAGTTCAGCGCACAACAAGCGCTGGACGCGATGACCGAACTGGTGAAAGGCGGCGTCAACGTCAAAGATGTGCTGGGCGGCGCGACGGATGCGACGCTTGCCCTCGCCGCCGCTGCGCAACTCAACCTCGCGAACGCCGCGACAATTGTGGCAAAACAACTCGGCGTCTGGGGTGAAACCGGCGTCACTGCGGCGAACGTCGCCGACCTCCTCGCGTCCGCCGCGAACGCGAGTACGGTGGACGTTGAGGAACTCGCGTTGGGGTTGGCGAACGTCGGCGGCAGCGCAAAAGTCGCCGGGTTGTCGTTTCAAGAGACGGTGCAGACGATGGCGTTGATTGCGCCCTCGTTCAGCAGCGCCGCCGACGCCGGAACGTCACTCAAAACATTCCTTCAGCGCCTGATCCCGACGACGAAAGATGCGACGCAAATGATGATCGAGTTGGGACTTGCGACGAAGGACGGGAAGTCGAAATTCTTCGACGCGAAAGGCGAGTTTATCGGGATGGAGGCGGCGGCGCGGTTGTTGCACGACGCAACGAAAAACCTCAGCGAGGAGCAGAAATTTCTCGCATTGAACACCATCTTCGGAACCGACGCAATCCGCGCGGCGGCGGCGATTGCGGGCGCGGGAGCGGCGGGCTACAACGAGATGGGGCAGGCGATGAAGGACGCGGGCGGCGCGGCGCAGGCGGCGGCGATAATGCAGCAAGGGTATAAGTTCACTTTGGATCAGTTCAACGCGGCGGTGGAGACGTTGCAGATCACCGTCGGCAGCGCGCTGTTGCCGCATCTCACGCAACTCGTCGCTGCGGCGGCGGAAGGCGTCAACACCTTCACCGCGTGGGCTTCCGGTATTCTGAGCGCCGCCGATCCCGTCGCAGCGCTCGCCGCGCAGATCGGGCTGGTCGGCGTGACGACCGGCAGCGTTCAGCAGATGATCACCGATGCGGCAGCGGCGATCTTTTCTGCTTGGAACGCGCTGAGCGCCGCACTTGCGCCCTCGGCGCAGACCGCCTGGAGCGCGGTTCAGTCTACCGTCCAGACCGCGCTTGCGGCAGTGCAGCAAGCAGTGCAGTTTGCGACTGCGCTGATGGTGCGCGTCTGGAACGCGCACGGCGCCGACATCCTCGCATTCGCACAGCGAACGTGGAACGGGATTATGAGCGTCGTCACCGCAGCGGCGCGGTTCGTTCAAGCCGCGATTGAAGCGTTGGTCGCGGCGGCGCAGTGGGTGTGGCGCAATTTCGGAAACGAGATCACCGCCGTCGCGCGGTTCGCGTGGAACCAGATTAAGGTATTGACCGAAACCGTACTTTCGGTTTTGCGCGGTTTGTTCGAGGCGGGGACTGCGGCGCTGCGTGGCGACTGGGGCGCGGCGTGGGAGGCGATCAAGCGCGTCGCCGAGGCGCTGTGGAACGGGATACGCACATCTGCCGAACATCTGATGAACACGCTTTCGTCGCTGTTTCAGTCGCTGTATCCGCGTCTCGAAGAGGCGTTCCGTCACGCGATTGCGGGCGCGGCGTCGCTCGGCGCGGCGCTGATCGACGGGATCAGAAGCGGGGTGGAGAGTGCGGCGCGCTGGCTGGCGGACGCAGCAGCGAGGGCGGCGAAGGACGCGCTCGACGCAGCAAAAGCGGCGCTCGGCATCCGCTCGCCGTCGCGCGTCGCGGCGCGCGAGGTCGGCGTACCGCTCGCCGAAGGTATTCTGCGCGGGCTGACGGAAGGTCTCGCGCCGCTGCCGCTGCTCACGCGCGACGCGGTGACCGCCCCGCCTCCGGCGTCGGCAACGGTCAACGTCGGCGGCATTACCGTCAACGCCGCGCCGGGGATGGATGAGCGGCGGCTCGCAACGCTGGTGCGCAGTGAGATCGATAACCTCACTCGGCTGGCGCGCTTCGGGAGGGTGTGATGAGAATACGCCGGATCGGGACGCTTAATTTCAACGCGGATACGAACATCATCGTTGACGCAACAAACCAGGACGCGCCCGGCATCGGGTTCAACGTGAATGCGCTTTTCGATCCGCAGCCGTTCGCGGCGGAGATCGCGTTTCGGAGGGAGACGCGGCAGCAGGCGCTGAACGCGGTGAATGCATTCGCGCGCGAACTGCATAGTTACGCGCAGCGACGGCAGATCGTTGCGCTTGCGGGCGGCGCGCAAGTGCTTATTGACGACGCAAGCGGCAGTGCAACACTGGAAGCGCGCCTTCGTAACGCAGCCGTCAATCTGTCGAGCGTCGAGACGACCGCAACCGGCGTGATCGCGCGGGTGCGGGTGACCGGAACGCTGGTCGCTCCGTTTCTCAGTACTACGAGTTTGCTGAATTCGTTTTCGTCACTGCGACCGTATGAACGCCGAAATATTTCGCTGCCGGGGTTGAGCGATGAGTATCTCTACAAAAACGGATTTTTTTGTTCCATCTCGAATATGCCGGGTCTCTACAATGCGCTGTTTGCAGTCGAGGAGCGGGAGAGCGCAACGGGGGGAAGCCGCATCCAGGCGATCAATACAACGTCGACTTCAAGCGGGATTACAACGGAGACGTGGAACGCAAACTGGGCGACGTTGACGCGCGCGCGGTTCTCGTCTGCGACAAGCGGAACGATCACCTACCCCATCTCCCCGACCATCCCGGCGGACGTATACCGCCTTTTCATCGAGATTTTCTGTCCAACCACACCGTCGGCAAATGCGCGTTATCTCATCGGTTGGGAAGGGCAGCCGCAAATTGCGGAAACCATAACGGCAGGTCGCTCGTGGTATATGCCCGCGCTCATTACCCGCGACGGCGCACCGATCACGGTGACCCTCCAAGTCCAGAACGTACCGAGCGACACGCTGGTAATGCCGATTGTCCTCATCCCGACCGACGGCGTTTCCGTCTGGAACATCGTCACGCCGCCGACGCTCACCGTGTTTCATATGTACGATCCGCAATACGCCCTTCCGCGCCCTTTCCGAACTATTCCGACCGGAACGATCTACGGCGCGCCGGGATTTGTTTCGAGTCGCCACATTGCGGTGTTTCTCGGTGTGACGACGCTAAATCACAACGACCTCACCGGCGCATCCGCCAACTTTGACGTTCGTTCGTACCGGATCGAACCCGCCGCGTTCGCGTGAGGAGGCGGCTATGCTTGTTGCAATCGCCGAACCACATCAACAATTCCCCGTCCCGCTCACCGTCGCGGACTATGAGTTTTCAACGTTCGACGACGGCGACGAGCGCGGGCGCGTCACGTTGCCGCCGGGCTACGCGCGCTCTGGAGTTATGACGCAGATCGGCGATGAACTGATCGTCTACTGTACGCAACTCTCGCGCACCGTCTGGCGCGGGCAGATCGAACGGATCGAGGAGGCGCGCGACGGCGGCATCACCTGGCACGCACTGGGGTTCGGCGCGCTCCAGCGCGAGGCGCGGATTTCGGTCGTGCAGAATATGACAGACGCAAAGAAATGGAAGCCCGTCAATCCCGGATTTATGCCCAATAGCGGGTACGATTCGCGCCCTGACCTATGGGATTATGAGTTTGTCCCGGTCGGAGGGTTTATATACATACGGATAAGAACAAAGAGAACGTTTACAATTTCAAACACGACGCTCTTCTTCGTCGCGTATTTGTATGACCAGCCGGAACGTTACGCAACAATCACGTCAAGCGAACGCATATACGTAGGCGTGTTTTTGACGGGTCTGGCGTCAGGCGTTTGGGTTGCGCCAGTAACAGCGATTCCACAACCGAATGCGTACACGCTGACGCTCGGTGCATTCACTAGTATCGACAATGAAGGGGTCGTCACGGCATCGACGTGTTACGGCTGGGTCGTCGGCGTGCGGGCGTCCGGCAACGAGACGACCGTGGGTGCGACATCTGTTGCGTTTCTTGTAAGAATCAACGACCCGGCATCCGGCGGAATCAACGCCGGGTCGCTCTCTACCGCGCTGATCGCACGCGGCGGATGTTGTGACATCTACCTGCCGCCTCAAACGATAGTTGATATAGAAAACCCGAACGCAAACCTACGCGAAATTATCGAGCACGTCAGAACCGATTATTCGTCCGTCAGGTACCATCTCAAGCGCTTCCTGCGCGACCGACCGCTGCCGACAATCGATTTCCGCACAGACAGCACGCTGGTCTGGCGCTTCCCGGAAACGACGCGCGTCGTTGACATCTCGAAAGCGCCGAGCCGCATATTTACACAACATCGCGGCTATTGGACGGATCATCTGACCGCGACGACAACGATACAATCGCTCGAATCGCGCCGACAACTCGCCCGGCGCGTCGCCGGCGTCGGTGAGTACGGCAGCAAGACGACCGCAGACGCGCGGCGCGACGAGGCGGCGATTGCGATGGATCGCCAGATTGCACCGATAACGGTCGAACTCGACAATTCGCGCTACGAGTTGATGACGCGCGAAGGAGTTGCGGTTCCGAATTGGGCGGCGGATGTCAGCGACTATGCGATTGTGCCGGGCTACTACCGAAACGCGAAAATCACTGCGCGCGTCATCACACGCGAGCGAACGACGTATACCGTCTCGTTCAACCCGGATGATTTTGTGACGGCGCTGAGGTGAGGAAGGAAATGCCTCGTCAACTATTTCCATACGTCGGCGGAAAATACCTCGTTGCGCCGGAAATCAACCGACGGTTCGGTGAGATCGATACGCGCATCGACGCCTTCACCGGATCGTCGAGTTGGATACTCGCGTCGCCGCCGGTTCGGTACGAGATCGTCAACGATCTCGACGGCTACGTGGTCAACTATCTGCGTGCGGTCAAGTACGCACCGGACGAGGTTGCGCGGCATCTGGACTTCCCGCGTGCAGAGTTGGAGTTGATCGCGTATCACCACTACACTAGAGACCGACTGCCGGAACTCGTCGCGCGGTTGGGCGGCGACCCGGACTACTACGATCCAATTCTCGCGGCGAGGTGGGTATATGTGATGGCGTATAAACTCGACCCGTCGCTCACCAAGCCCGGCGGCTGGTCGGTGCGCGACGGGCGGTTGATCTACGAGCGCGGCGAAGGACGAATACGCGGCAGTATGACCTCAACGCCGCGTCTACTCGCCCGACTTGTCAAAGAGCGCCGCGTTTCCGAATATGTCACCGCTCTGTCCGAACGTCTAAACAACGTTCAAGTATTCTGGAACGATTTCGAGATTGTCGCCGGGAAAGCGAAACAACCGGAATTCGGCGTCGTCGGTATTCTACTCGACCCGCCCTACCCGCGCCACCTGCGCGACTTCGACTACGACACCGACGGCGCGGATGTCTGGCAGCGCGCCGCACGCTGGGCGGTCGCCAACGGCGACAATCCCAGACTGCGCATCGCCGTCTGCGGCTACAACGACGCCGACAGCGACGCATTGTTTCCGTCCGATTGGCGGCGGTTCGTCTGGCGACGCAGCGGCATCGGGCAGTATAAGGATCGAGAGTGCATCTGGTTTAGTCCGCACTGCGGAGGAGGCAGTGATGATTGACGATAACCCGCTTATCTTCGCACCGCACAGCATCGGCGCCGCAACGTTCCGGCGCATACTGCGCAGCGCGCGCAGTCCGGCGTTCGTCGAGACCGAGACGCTGCTTGCGGCGCTTGACGACTGGGGCGCAGATCGCGGCATCGCGCTGGCGTTCTTTGCGAAGGAAAGCAGTTACGGGCTGCGCGGCGTTGCGGTACGCACGCGCAACTGGGGCAATCTCAGACGCGGCAGACGGATGATCGCGCAAACGCCGCACCCGTTCGCGGTCTACGCGCGCTGGACGGACGGCTTGAACGATTGGTGCGAGTTGCTCAAAGAGCACTACTGCAAGCGACGCGGATTGTGCCGCTTGCGTCAGATACTGCCGCGCTACGCGCCGTCTGCGGACGGCAACAACCCGGAGCGTTACGCAGATTTCGTTGTGGCGCTCGTTCGGCGTTGGCAGAGAGAGGAGCAACGAGATGGACATCATTGAAATCTTTCAACTGTTGGCAGCGGGGCACGTCGGGCTGACCGCAACTGATTATCTCTGGAACGCGGTCTTCGGCGCAATCGGCGCGGCGACGGCGTACCTCGCCGACAACGAGGGCGAGGTGATTTTGCCGCGCTACGACGCCGAGCAGCACAGCGTCGAGTTGGGCGCGTTGGGGAGGGTGCTTACCGGCGCGGGCGCAGGCGTGCTGGTCGGCTACTCCGGCTACGTCCCGTTCGTTGCGGGCGTCGTTGCACCGACGCTGCTGCCGGCGCTGATCGATAAGATCGCCGGTTTCGTGGAACGGAGGCGAAAATGAAACTCGATATACTGCTGCTGGTCAGCGCGTTCGCACTCGCGTTCGTTCACCCCGACGCGGCGCAAGTCGCGGCGACGGCGGTGCTGCTGCTGCTGGTGACGCGCATCGAGCGGGGGCGACGGGCGAGGAAAAAGAAAAGCGCCCCAGTTGCTCACTGAGGCGTTTTCGGTGAGGCGGCGGTCGTTACACATTCCACAGCGGCGGCGGATAATTGCTGTTGCGGATTGCGTCGGCGGGCGTTTCGCCCGTCCCGAACAGGTATTGATTTTCGAGTTCCGGGCAGAGGGTGATGCGCACTCCCCATCCCTCGCGGGTGGGATAGATAACAAGATCGACAAGACCGTAATCAAATACGAGACTCTCGATAGCCTTTGCTAAGTCACGACGGTAGCGCGCCGGAATAGGCGTCCCGGCTAGGAAATCATTTGCGCCTATGTAGGCGCTGTATTTATCATTCGGGGCGTTCGTGTAGCGTACATAGACATCCGCGAACCAAGTCCCCTGCTCTGGTTCGATCTTGATCGAGAAGGGGGGAAAATAAACGTCTTTTGTGTGATAAACCGTCTTCATCACTGACCTCCTTATAACTTGATTGCGATTACGCTTGTAGTATACCGCGCTTCGGTGCGGTTGTCAAGAGGGAAAAGAAAAGCGCCTCAGCGAGATGCTGAGACGCGAAGAAAGCGGGGGCGTCTAGTCTAACATCTGCACATCAAACGCGAGGTCAACCAGAGCATCGACCGGATTTGCGGCAGTTCCGCGTCGGTACACTGTTTGATCCCCGTTGTCAACGAGCGCATCGGCAACCCAGACACCGACGCCATCGAACCAACGAATTTCGATTCGCAAAACGGTTCGTTCCGAGAAGCCGAACAGCAACGTCGTCAGCGCCCCCGCGCGGATGCGGTGTTCCGCAGGGATGGGCGTGTCTCTGAAGATACTGTAGTCGATGCAGCGGATAACGTTCGTCTCTGGAGCGTCGCCGTCGCGCACGCGAAGGAACGCCATTCCGGTGTCGTGCCAACGCTCGACTTGGATGATGTGAGGTATCATAAGAGTGGTTCCTTTCTAAATAGAATTGTCGCACGCACAGTATACCCCGCTTTCGCGGGGTTGTCAAGAGGGAAAAGAAAAAGCGCGCAGCGCCAAATGCTGCACGCTGAAGGTGAGTAAGGGTTGATTAGTAACGCTGGATATCCAGCACCAGATTGAGCGCTGCTTCCGTCGGAGTCTCGCCCTCGCCGCGCCGCAGGCGATGCCCGCGAGCGGACTCAACGAGGGCGTCGGCGATCCAGTCGCCGTTGTTGATGCGCCAGATTTCAACATCTTTGACCAAAGGATCGCGGAACAGTAGAGTAACCAGCGCGCCAATTCGGTGCCAGTCCGATTCGGGGAGATGCGTTGCTATAAGCATCTCATAATTGAGCGGTTTCACAAAGTCCTTATCCGTAGCCGAGCACGCCTCGCAGCGTGATACGACGCGCATAAGTTCTTCATAGTTCTTATAACGTTCGATCTTGACCGACGTAATCATTGTGCACCTCCTAATAATAAATGATTGTCGCGCACATATTCTACCACACACCACACCGTCTGTCAAGTGTCAAATCTCAACCAAAATCCCGCCGAAAGCCCTTGACAAAAAGGAACTTGTGTGCTAGGCTAACGACCGGCGTAGTAGACGCCGACTTAGACGAGGAGAAAGGAGCCTATGTCCATCTCATTTACAGATTACCTCGACTTGCTCTACGGCGACGACGCTGCTGCCTATACAACCGTCAGCGTCAAGTTGACCGACGGTCGCTTCAAATGTCAGACGTTCTCGCTGTCGCAACGCGCCGAAATCGTCAAACACATTGAGCGTCACCTTGCATACGACATCTACATCAAGCGCGCGTCGCAGAATAAGATTCCAGACCCCGGATCGTCCGGCAGCGCCAAACTTGCACACCTCCAGCGCGTCATCACCGCCGACATCGATATCCAATCCGCTGCACACAAAGCGCAGACGCTTCCGGCGTCGAAAGACGACGCACTAAAACTGTTGGCGGAAAGCGGCTTGCCGGAACCGACGCTGATCGTCCACACCGGCAACGGTCTGATGCCGATGTGGGTTCTGCGCGAACCGCAGAAAGCGGACGACGTTGCGCCGGTGCAGTCCGGCGTCGAGGCGCAACTGCGCATCACCGCCGCGCGGTACGGCTGGACGCTCGACACTACGAGCGATGCCGCGCGGTCTATTCGGGTGATCGGGTCGTACAACTGGAAGCAGCGCCCGCAGAAGAAGCCCGTCACTATTATCAGAAACAGCGACCGCTACTACGATCTGAGCGACTTCGCTACGTTCGCGCGCAAGCCGCTCCTCGCGCCGAAGCGCGTCGGCGGCGCGGCGACGCGGGAAACGATTGAGACGTTGCTGAAATACATCCCAGGCGACGGGCTGGAGTACAATATGTGGCTTGCGGCGGTGTGGGCGATCCAGTCTGCGCTGTCGGAAGAGGACGCGACCGAGGTGCTGGACAACTGGACATACGACTGGGAGAAGCACCGGAAGCCCG
>Ga0308411_10002944_pt1 | contig 11445 bp, 7 predicted proteins | sample HotsprottomLayer_2_FD_203530 | JGI IMG/M metagenome (GOLD analysis project Ga0308411, IMG submission 203530) | Hot spring phototrophic mat microbial communities from Octopus Spring, Yellowstone National Park, Wyoming, United States -... | ecosystem: Environmental > Aquatic > Thermal springs >... | reverse complement strand
TTAACAAGCAGATCCGGGGCACCGTCCCCATCCACATCCCCACAGGCCAATCCTCGACCGATGTTCCAGAATCCGCACAGAGCCGGGCTATCGAGCGACACGTCAAGGAAACGGCCGTTGCCCACGCCTGCTAGCAACTGGTTGCGTTCGGCATAGGGCTCCCAGAACCCCTGTCCACTAGCACGGGCATTTCCGCCTAAAGCCACTCGGCCGTTGACTAAAGCAATGTCCAACCAACCGTCACAATCGAAATCAGCCATCAGTGTGCCGAACCCAGTACCACGCCAGTGGGTGTCCGTCAGGCCGGCGGCAGTGGACTGATCGCGGAACTGGCCGCGAGGGCCTTGTTGCCAAAGGGTGTTTGTCTCACTGCCCAGGTGGGTGACGTATAGGTCGAACAGACCGTTGCCGCTGACATCTCCCAGAGCCACGCCCATACCCGCCATAGCCGTCCCTGTGCCTGAAGTGGCGACTCCACGAGAGACAGCCTGGTTACGGAACGTACCATCACGCTGGTTGATCCACAGATGATTAGGCTTACCGTCGTTGGCGATGAAGAAATCCGGCCAGCCATCGCCATCGAAGTCGGCGCAAACCACTCCTAGACCCGGCCCAGGCAATCGGCCGATTCCGGAGGCGAAACTGACATCCTCGAACTGTCCGAGTTGTTTGTTGGCTCCGAGATTGCGGAACAGTTTGCTAGCCACCGGACTGAAGGCCGACGGGGCACAGAAATCCCGCTGTCCTTGTGGCGACAAACACTCGCGACGTGGATCGTAGTCGAGGTAATTGACCACAAGCAGATCAAGCCAGCCGTCGCGGTCATAATCAACGAAAGCTGCCGAGGTTGCCCACAGGGGGTTGAACAGCCCAGAGGAGGCGGTGACATCGGTGAACTTGCCATTTCCCTGGTTACGCAACAGACAAAGACCACCGAGACGAGTCAACAAAACATCCGGTCGGCCGTCGTTGTCCATGTCGCCGATAGCCACACCGTGCCAGAAGTCGGCTCGATCAAGGCCAGAGCCGGCACTAGCATCGCGGAAGGTGCCGTCGGCCAGCTGGAGGTATAGCTGATTTTTCTTGCCGGTCGATCCACCGTGGTGCAACAAATAGAGATCGAGCCGGCCGTCGCCGTCAGCATCAAAGATAGCGCATCCAGATCCCATGATGCGAGGCATGGCATAATCACCCGGCGAACCGGCATCGTGGATAAAATCAACACCGACCAGAGCACTAATATCCTCGAACCACGGGGGGCCAGCGGATGGGGGGACTGGTTGTGAGCAACCCACCAGTGGTAATACCAGCAGGAGGCAAATACTGACGATATCACCTCTGCGATTTGAGAGCGATCTGAGTCTGGCCACTTGCGACCGTCGCACGGTGAGCAACTTTCTCTTTGGTAAGGACTTGCGTCCTAGTACACTAGACAGGACTCGAACCTGTAACCTTCGGTTCCGTAGACCGATGCTCTATCCAATTGAGCTACTAGTGCATCTCTTTCACTCACTCATCCTAGAGGTCTAACGGGCTTCTGTCAACCGTGCTCGCCCCACAACTTTTTCGGACTGGCTGTTCTCCCCTACACCTGGCCTCCTGCTCGCGACTACGGATATATTTGTATGCAATTCGCCCTCGTTTCGTTCCTTCTGGAAGAGTCCCCTATCGCCGTTGGCTGGACAACTTGACATAATATTCCAGATGAGCACACCTGACGGACTGCCCTGTCCGCAACCCACAAGCCGAGAAGCGACATGAGTGAGCTGTTAAAGTATGTCCCGGGCCTGGCTGATGTGCCCGTTGCTGAATCCGCTATCAGTTCCATCGATGGTAAACGCGCTCGCCTAGCGTATCGTGGCATCGCTGCAGAAACCCTGGCGCGCGAAAGTACCTTCGAGGAAACGGCTTATCTGCTGCTCAAGGGCAAACTGCCCACCCAGAAGGAACTCAGCGACTTCGACCAACAACTCCGCGAACATCGCCGCATTAAGTACCGCCTCGTCGAACTGCTCAAATGTCTGCCCGAGAGTGGACATCCCATGTCGGCTATGCAGGCCGGCGTTGCCGCCCTTTGCATGCTCTATCCGGTACGCACCGTCACCGATCCCCGACTCAACTGGGAATCGGTTATCAATCTCCTCGCCAAACTCCCCACCATCGTTGCTGCCTTCCATCGCCTCCGCAATGGCGATGAAGCCCTTCGCCCCCGCAATGACCTGTCACACGCTGCTAACTTCTACTGGATGCTCACCGAAATGGAACCCACGCCGGCTATCATTCGGGTTCTCGATGCTGCCCTCATTCTCCACGCCGAACACTCCATGAACGCCTCCACGTTCAGTGCCCGTGTCACCGCCTCCACCCTCGCCGATCCCTACACGGTCGTCTGCTCGGCCATCGGCACCCTCACCGGCCCTCTGCACGGCGGTGCCAACGAAGAAGTTCTCGACATGTTCGACGAGATCGGTACTCCCGACAAAGCCCGTAGCTGGCTGGAAAACGCCGTCGCTACCAAACGCAAGATCATGGGCTTTGGCCATCGCGTCTACAAGGTCAAAGATCCTCGCGCTACCGCCCTTCAGGAACTCGCCGAGAATGTCTTCGCCGAGATTGGTCGGCCTCCCCAGTACGACCTCGCCCTCGAACTGGAAAAGGCCGCTCTGACCATCCTCGGCCCTAAGGGCATCTATCCCAACGTCGATTACTTCTCCGGTATCATCTACCAGTCGCTGGGCATCCCTCGCGATCTGTTCACCCCCATTTTCGCCATCGCCCGTACCGCCGGCTGGCTGGCCCACTGGCTCGAACAACTCAAGAACAACCGCATCTTCCGCCCCGAGCAGATCTACGTCGGGCCCACTGATGTCCCCTATGTGCCCCTGGAGGAACGGCGTTGAGATTGCCTGAGGTGAGCCAGCCTCGTTTATGGCCCCTTGGAAAAAATCACACCCGGAGCCTGGGCTGGAGATCACTTCCCTAGCAAACCGATGCTGATACGGTAGTCGGCAGCCGCCTGATCCACACCGCGTGCTGCATCCAGTTGTTGCCATCGCTGTGCCGCTTCGGCTAGTGCCTGACTGGGATCGGCTCGGTTCAGCAGAGTCGATTCCAGGGCCTGCACCACGGCAGCTCGTCGAGCAGCCTGATCGGGAACTCGCAGGCAGTAGACAGGATTCTTGATGTTGTGCCACTGTAACTGGGCACGTTCGAGAATGTCACGCAAGGCCCGGGTGCGTGCCGCATCCAGGCCGAAGGCATCCCAGCGTTCGCGTAGTAGTTGTTCCGAACGGGTCGGCCCGCCCGACCAACGCGGCTCCAAAGCGATCTGCGCCGAGCGAATCGCCCCGGTCAGTTCGGCTAGCAAATCGAAAGCCGCCTCCGCCTGCGTCGAGGTCACTGGCACCGCAGCCAGCCAGCCCATGCCGCCTAGATAGGGGACGCGGTTGACTCCCCCAGCCACGCTTCGTGGCTGGCCTGTGTAGCTGAAATAACGATGCGTGCCAGGCACTGCAGTCAGACCGATGCGATCGCGAGTGTTGGGATTGTTCTGCAAATCCAGTAACACCCGAACCGGCGCGATCGCCAGGACAGCCTGGCCCGTTAGCAAAGCGCGTTCCGGGCGAGTTTCACGGCCCGGGAGTCGGCACTGCTGCAAGCGAGCTAGCAATTGCAACGCCGCTACAAAGCCCGGACTGGCGAGGCGTGGCTGGCCACTCTTCTGATCGCAATGAAACGAGAACAACTCGTCGAGTTGATCGGCTCCCGAGGGTTCGTCGGTGGGAATGCCGCGTCGGACGTAGCTGGCCGCCACCTGATAGAACAGCGTATCCAGTTCACCGTCGTCGGCTGGCAAAGCCGGCAAGGAGGGGCCGGCCTTGCCGCTGGGATGCTGATCGCGGAAGAACTCCGCTAGCGTGGCAAACTCCTCCCAAGTCGTCGGCGGTTGCAGCGGCTGGACGGGAGTGAGACCGCGTTGCTTCTGCCATTGCTCGAACTTCTGCCCCATGCCATCGGCGTTGAACAGGTCGCTGCGATACAGGCAAATGGCAGACTCACCGACCAGTGGCAGAGCAACGGCTTGACGATCCCAAAGCAGTAATTGCTGTCGATAGCCGGGCAACAATCCCTCCCAGACATAGGCGTTGCCGCGTACTTGAAGGCTGCTCGGTATCGGACGCAGTTGTTGCCGCGCTGCATAACGAGTCAGGTCAGCCGGCTGCAGCAACCAGACATCGGCCTGTGGCGGCTCCTGGGATGGATCGAAGGCAACTGTCTCAACGCGAGCCTGCTGGCGGTGTTGCCAGGGCCGTGATTGGATCGCGATCAACTCTGCTAGAGAGGGAGGGCAGGCCACTCGCAACGTTGTATTCTGGTAAGGCGACGCTTCAGGGGGCGGCAAGTACCGCTGACAGCCCAGGATAGACCAAACGAGGAACAGACTCAGCAGGAAGCCGCTTTTGAGTTGCACGGCCATTCTCGCTCCACTACAATAAGTGCATCTCATAGGGATGGTGTGCCATCATCTCATTGTATCAACAGAAGGAGCAACAAGGTGGTGTTCGAGGGATTTCGCCACCTTGCATTCACCGAATACTCTCGTTCGTGCAAACGAGAAGTCTTTTCTACGGTGACTCCTTCCCGATGAGATGAGCCCATCTCACAGGAGATTAGTAATCGGCTATACAGCCTTGTTGTGTCGTTTCTTGATCGTGTTCACGTTTTGTGAATCGATCTCTCCTGGTACGAGAGTTTACTTCTAAAGAGGTCTTTCTCTATGAAACTCAGTCTGCTCGTCCTGACGGCAGGCAAGCAACAAGGGAAGCTACTGGACATCAAACTCCCACAGTTTCTCGTGGGACGCGATCCCCAGTGCCACCTGCGACCGGCCAGTCCGCTCATCAGCAAGCGTCATTGCGCCATCATCCAACGCGACAACAAAGTTTTCATTCGCGACTTTGGCAGCACCAACGGTACTTTCGTCAACGACGAGCGTGTCGAAGGCGAACGTGAGTTGCATCACGACGATCAGCTGAGAATAGGCCCGATCTTGCTTGCAGTTCGCATTGATGCTTCTGCCCCCAGTCCAACTCTCACGCCGGCCCCTGCCAACAAGACCGCGCCTGCTAAGACCCCTGCTCCGCCGGTCAAGGCCGAACCGGCCCGCTCTTCCTCGGACACCAAGGAAGACGACATCGTGGCTATGCTAATGTCTTTGGACGAGGGCGACACCGCGAGTGGCTTGAGTTCGGCGGGTGACGGCATCCCCGATGGCAGTACGATCATGGACATCAAAGTGCCCCCTGAAGTGCTGGGCAGCAAACCCGCCGACAACAAATCCGCCTCGACTCCGGCCAAGCCGACTATGGGAGATACTCGCAGTGCGGCCGCTCGCATTCTCGACAAGATGACCAGGCGACCACGCTCCTGATTGGTTCATCGGCTCTTTCGCCCTTTCTCCATCGCAACGAGGCCGACTTTCCATCGGCCTCAGAAGTAGACTATTTTGTCCATTCCCTCTTCCAACGACGACGCACCTCTTCAGATCCGCGACTGGCTCACGCCGCGCTTGCTGAACTGGTACGTCCGGCATCGTCGCGATCTCCCTTGGCGTGCCAATCGCGACCCGTATCGCATCTGGGTCAGCGAGGTCATGCTCCAGCAGACTCAGGTCGCCACGGTCATCGACTATTTCCAGCGTTTCCTCGCCCGATTCCCCACCTTGACCGACTTGGCTCGTGCTGACGAGCAAGAGGTGCTACATCTCTGGCAAGGTCTGGGCTACTACCGCCGCGCTCGCGATCTGCTCCGCACTGCGCGGCTGCTCGTCGAGCGACATCAAGGTAGCTTTCCAGCTGACCCGGCGGCTCTGATGGGGTTGCCCGGTATGGGGCCGTACACTCGCAATGCCGTTCTCTCGCAGGCCTTCGACCTGCGCTTGCCCATCCTCGAAGCCAACAGCGAACGGCTACTGAGCCGGTTGTTCGCGCGGCGGCAATCGCCTCGTCAGTCAGCGGCTCGTCGCTGGCTCTGGCAGGCCGCTGAAACTCTGTTGCCGTCCCGCCAGATCGGAGAATTCAATCAAGCCCTGATGGAACTGGGTGCCCTGGTCTGTACTCCGACCGCTCCGGCTTGTGGAGAGTGTCCGCTGGCCAGCCGGTGTCTGGCACGCCAAAGCGGTCACCCCGAGGAGTATCCTGGACGCGCACCGGCCAAGGAGGTGACTGCTGTCGAGGAGGTCGCCGTGGTGCTGCGTCGAGCCGACAAGGTGTTGTTGGCCCAGCGGCCGGCCGATGCTTCACGCTGGGCCAGTCTGTGGGAGTTCCCTCACATCGAACTGGCAGCGACCGAGTCCCACGAACAGGCGGCCCAGCGATTGTTGCTCGGCCTGGGCGTGCAAGCCCGCCTCGGTGTGGAACTGGCGACCATTCGGCATCAGGTCACTCGCTTCCGCATCCGCCTGGTCTGCTTCGAGGCCGATCATCTTTCAGGAGTGGCGCACTCCGAATTTTATCAGCAAGTATCCTGGCTACTTCCAGAGAAACTCGCCAGATATCCCGTCAGTTCGCCCCAACGACGACTAGTTCACCGCGTCGCCGAGTCGGGCGGACAGCGACACCTGTTTTGATACGGCGACCAAGACGATCTGCCTACGGAGCTGGTGCCTCAAGAACCTCGCGCCAGCGACGAGGCACCCCGCGATAGGCGGCGAGATAGGTGGCCTCCAAGGGCACGGGAACGTAAGCGTCCTCGGTCAGAAACAGCGGCATGTCGATCAAGGCTCGGCCGACGGCGGTGGGTTCGATGTAGGCACGTTTGCGTGAGCCGGCCGAGTAGGCAACGAGGGTGAGTGGTTCGTCGCTGGGCAGGACAAAGGGGTCGTCGCACAGTTCGCTCCAGATGGCCGCATGGATGCCCTGCGGATCGCGCGGGCCAGGCGGAAACAGATCGATGAGGAGCAGATGATAGCCGCGAAACAACGCCTCGACGGCCTTGTCCACGAAAGAGGTCAGGGCGTGCCGCGAGGACTTGTTGCCCGGAGAGACGATCTCCAGCAACGCGACGATGGCATCTCCGCTGGCATGGCGGATGACGAGGGTACGGCGTTTGAGGACGTAGTCGTTGAACTCGGCCTCAGCGGTCAGACGCATGGGCGGCGGAGCGGTGGCGACGGCGGAGCCGCTGGGGCTGCTGGGCGGCAGCGTGGGCGAACCGTTGGGCAGTTCGGGTTGGTGCAGGGTGAGAATATCGGGGCCGAGCGGGCCGGCGATTTGTTCGGCCTGGGCGTAGTAGTCCGCCGGCAACAGTCCGCCGTTGAGGGCTTCCTGGATGGCCGCGATCCAACTCAGGTGAAAAGCGTGCCAGGTTCCGGCAGAGACGCGCGTCCAGTCGTGGATCGGCATGAGGCACCTCCTGGCGGTATTGTAGTCGATTGCCTGGAGTGTATCACTGCGTCGCACGCTGGGCTAGGGTCATCTCGGCGGCCTGATGGCGATTGCTGATGGCGAACTGAGGCAGCAGTCCGCCTAGCAAGATCAGAGCGGACAGGATGAGAAACGCCGTCTGCTCACGCGGGGTGATGTGCAGCGACACGCGCGATGTCGATGGTTTGCCGGTAAACAGCAGCAAATAGACGCGGAGGACGGCAACCCCGTTGAGGGCGGCGACGATCACAACCGTGATTCCGACAATGGGGTTGACGGTCAACGCGCCGTCGATGAGCAACTCACTGGCCAGGAAGCCGGAGGTGCCTGGGAATCCCACACAGGCCAGGCCGGTCAGCAGGAAGCCGACCGCCAGCGGCGGGCAACTGGAGTACAGCCCACGGTATTCCGTCAGGGCTAGTCGGTCGAAGCGAGCTTCCAGGGCGCGGAGAGTGAGTCCGAAGCCGACCAGCGACAGAGCGAGCGAAGGCCATAGAGCCAGTGCCCCGGTGAGGCTGATCGTGGTGTGCAACTCCATGCCGACCAGCACCAGAGCGGCGTGACTCAGCACCAGAAAGGCAAAGAAGCGGCGTGCCTCGGTCTGCACCAGAGCCATTCCCGCTGCATAGAGGGCGGTACACAACGAAGCCGCTCCGATGCTTTGCAGAATCCAGTCCGGCGTGGGGATGGGCAGCACCAATCGCAGGGCGGCGTACATGCCGGTGATGGGAGCGACGGTGAGCAGAGCCGTCCCAAAGGAGCCGTTCTCAAACAGATCGGTGACCCAGACGTGCAAAGGAAAGGTGCCGCTCCGCAGCAGGACGGCGGCCATCAGCAGCACCGCCGACACTGTTCCGGAGGTGGCCAGACCGCCAAGCAGCAAGGCGATGAACAGGCCCATGTGCAGCAGGTAAACGCCGGTCGGCCGTTTCCTGGCCCGCAATTCCAGATAGGGAGGCAACACGCCGATGAGGAGCAGCAGAGCTAGATCGACCGGAGCCAGACAGGCGAAGGTGGCCACGCGAATGGCCGCTCCCAGCAACAGCCGAGAGAACGAGAAGCGAACCATCTTGGTTCGCGCGGTGGCCAGTACCGTCAGCCAGTGGAGCAGGGCGATGCCAGGCACCAGCGGCGCATTCAACTCGTCTAGCATCAGCACGGGTCGGCCCAGCAGATAGGTCAGCACGCCTTGCGGGCTGGCCGTCGGATCAACAGCAAAGGCCACCCATGCGGCGATGCACAGAGTCAGCAAGGTACTGACGAACGCCAGGCACACGTTCGCGGCGGTCAACGGATCGCGTAGCCGACCGACTACCAAGGTGCCGAGCAATCCCACCGCAACGGCCAGTTCCAACCAGGGGATCGACGTGAATGGCATGGTTCGTACCTACCTCTGACCGCTGACTGGAGTTGGTTCGTTGCTCCAACTGCTGATGTGGGTTGGCTCCCTCCGGTTGGCAGGCAGCTGATTGAGAAGCCCCACCCAGCGTCGTTCCAGTCGATCCAACCAGCGGAACAGGCTCAGGAAAGGGGCAACGAGATAGTCGATGAGCAGAGCATCGAGATAGCCGCGCTCCAGGGCGAAACGGTACAGCCAGATCTGGAACGCTCTGGGGGCGACGGCGACAGGCACAGTCGAGGGGCGCGGCAGTCGCTTGCCAATCGCATTTTCTAGATCGTGATAGTCGCGTAAAAGCGACGGAGCGCGGATGAATTGCAGGGTTCGCAGCAGGGCGTTGCCGAGCAGATGCGTCAAGGCGATGTACCAGAAGAACGGCAGCCAGTGGCCCAGGCCGATCTCGATCAGGATGACACCCACCTGCGTGAGGGCACCGAAGGCCAGGGCACTCTTGATGTCTGTTTGCACGGCACCGACGAGGTAGGCGTAGAGGGCGGTAAGTAAGCCCAGCACGAGGATGGTCACGGCCAGCCAGACCGAGGCGGCGATGAGCGGACTGGTACGCAGCAGCAGAAACGCTCCCAGGTGGACGGACAGCGCACCATAGAAAATCGCGCTGGAGGGCGTTGGCCCTTCCATCGCTCGGGGCAGCCAACCCGAAAAGGGAATCAGAGCGGATTTGCCGGCTGCCGCGATCAGCAGCAGCAAGCCGATCACTAGAGCTTGCCATTCGGTCAGCGAGGTCTGGCCGTGGGGCCAGGGATCGCTTCCCATCAACTGGTCGAAGTCGCCTTCGCCGGTCATGTGGTGCAGCGTCACGGCGGCCAGCAGCAAAGCGGCATCGGAGATGCGATAGATGATCCACACCTGTAGCCCGTTTCTGGCCGGCGCAACGCGTTCCAGGTAGAAGGCCACGAGCAGGGCACTCGATAGGCCGACCAGTTCCCAGCCGGCGAACAGGGTTTCGATGGTATTGGCCAGAGAGGTCGTCATCATGCCGGCCAGAAACAGCGAGAACAGCACGAAGAAGCGATTGTAGCCCGGCTCGCGGTGCAGATAACGGGCGGCAAAACCGCTGATAGTGCCGCACAACGCGAAGGACACGATGGTCAGCGGAACCGACAGCCGATCGAACTCGAACTCGACCGTAAAGTGGTAGTGTTCGTGATCGGTATCGAGGCCGGGGTTGATAGCGATCCAATTACCGAAGCTGACCAGGAGATGATCGGAGTCGCTGGCCAGCATCAGGGCGGGAACGGCTAGGGCGGCCAGAAAGCCCAGAGTGATGAGCCACTGACTGAGGCGATTGACGGTGCGTTCGGCCAGCGAAATGCCCAGCAAGGCGGGCAGTCCGAGGCAGGCTAGCAGGACAAAGGGGACGACCACCACCACTTTGCCGCAAGCTTTCGCCAGCCAGACTAGATCAAGCATGGTTGCCTCCCGCTGCTGCCGACGGATTCTCAGGAACCGCAACGATGGAGGCGAATTCCAGATGTTCGCGCCAGCCGCGATACCAATCGAACGAGGAGGCAGCCACCGGCAGGGAATGAGCCGTTGGCGTATACGGTTGGAAGCGGCCCTGGCGGTAGACAGCCAAGGTGTTACGATCGGGATGCAGTACCGCCAGTTGCACCCAGCCGTTGTCGGCCAGGGTGCCGAGCGAAGGGTTCTTCTTGAGGACATCGAGAAGAATCGCCTCGGTCGTCTCGCAGACGATCAGCAGGCGAACCGGCTCGTGGAATTCGACCATCTGCCAGGGTAGGCCGGTACGCAGGTCGCTGGCGGCTCCGTCCATCACGCCGAGCAGAGCCGTGACGTTGTGGGGCAACTTGGTGCCGCAGCCGTACCCCATCGAATCGACGTGCGAGAAGTAGTATTCGAGGTTGATGCCGGCACACACAGGAAACACGGCCTGGAGCAGTCGGGTCAGGATGGGCGCGCCGGGAGGATCGCTGGTCGGATCGTAGGAGGTCAGGAAGGCACGGCGGTCGAGGAACAAGCCGCGAGTGCGTTCGCGTCGGCCGACGATGCACAGGGCGTTGGTGGCGTGTCCCAGTTCTGGGCGAGGCTGGGCCAGATCCTCGCTGCGGCCCTGGACGTGGCGACGGGCTTCCGCCGGAGTGAGCGATAGCGGAGCGGACTGGAATCGGCGACAGCGTTCATGGGCGTTGCGTTCACAAGCGATTTCGAGACGTTGTTGCACCGCTTCCAGGGCCGCGCGGTGCGTGGCCGGGACGGCCTCGAGATCGAACAACTGGACAGAATCGTCGCAGGTGTTGTGATAGCCGCCGACGAAGTAGCAGTCCGCAGGGATGCGAATGCCGCGTTGGAGCAAGTTGGCTCGCACAGCCGCATCGTTGAGCAGGGCGGCGGCGGTACGGCTGTTGGGGCCTCCTGGACTACCGCCACACGCGCCGCAGTCGTAAGCGGACTTGTGCGGATTGTTCAGGCTGTTGGAGCCGTGTCCGATCAGCAGCACCAGGGGAGCGAATCGCTGGGTCAAGCCGATGTCGCGGAGCAGGCGTTCGGCCTGATCAGTTCTCTCCTGCACGGTGAAGCCGAGGTGTCCCGGCTGGGGGCCAGGGGGCGAGTCAGCGGGGCGATCCAGAGTCAGACGCGTGC
>Ga0308411_10002942_pt1 | contig 11449 bp, 7 predicted proteins | sample HotsprottomLayer_2_FD_203530 | JGI IMG/M metagenome (GOLD analysis project Ga0308411, IMG submission 203530) | Hot spring phototrophic mat microbial communities from Octopus Spring, Yellowstone National Park, Wyoming, United States -... | ecosystem: Environmental > Aquatic > Thermal springs >... | reverse complement strand
GAAGCGTAGCATTGCCACACTCGCGCCGGTGTTCAACACCGGCCGCATGGTCGCTGAGTATACCACAGTGTGTTATCTGCCGAGTGCCCTACGTCATCTCAAGCTCATGGACAATCAATTGCAGGGAGCAGCAGCCCTGGCCAACTGGCGACGAGGGCTGCTACACCACTGGAACCAAGTCAAGGTGGCCCACGTCGAGGCCAACGGTGCCGATCCCTTGCACGTCGGCGGGGAGTTACACATCAAGGCACGCATCCATTTAGGAGCTTTGAAGCCCGACGATGTGCAAGTGCAACTGTTCCACGGTCTGGTCGATAACAACGGCACGATTCCTCAGCCCAGTACCGCACTCATGACGGTGCAAAGTGGCCCCGACGGGGGCAACTGGCACTACGAAGGCAAGATTCTCTGCCAATCCAGTGGCCAATACGGCTACTCAGTGCGGGTATTGCCTCGTCACCCCGACCTAGCCAACCCTTTCGAGCCGGGGCTGGTGTGCTGGGGATGAGAGAACTCCGGCCCCTAACGGGGGCCGGCTCGCTCCGGCCCCTAACGGGGGCCGGCTCGCTCACTCAGCGAGCCGCCCTGCGTCAGCGGGCGGAGTTGTTCCCAACCCGCTTACGCGAGTGGAATCGCCAGGGATCGTCCCTGTTGCGGATCGCGTAACAGAACTTCGACAGGCACCTGCTCGTGGAAACTGGCTCGGAGAAACGATTCGTTGGCTGTGTTCTCTAGCAAACGTCGCACCAGATAGGCCATCCCTGGCAGCAACTGACCGTAGGGCGTATAGACACGCACTCGGCATCCCATGCTGACCAGGGCTTGCTTGATGGGATCGGCCATGCCGTAGAGCATCTGGATTTCGTAGGCCGAGCGGGGCAAGCCAAGTTCGCTGGCGACGGCCATCGCGTGCGCTAGACTGCGGACGTTGTGACTGCCGAAGGCCGGCCGCAACCAGCGATGGTTTTCTAGCAGATAGCGACTCAATCGTTCGTAAGCCGCATCCGACTGCCATTTCTCTGACCAGACCGGAACGGGCCAGCCCAACTGGTTGGCCAGGATCGTCTCGTAGTCCCAGTAAGCTCCCTTGACCAGACGCACGGCAACGGAGGTGCCGCGTCGCTCCGCCCAGGCGCGAAGGCGTTGCAAATCGCTCGCTGTGTCACGCAGATAGGCCTGGATGGCGATGCCCACATCAGGCCAGTCGCGGAAGTCCGGCTCGGTCAGGATTTCCTCAAAGATTTGCAGGGTCAGATCCTTGGCACTGTATTGCTCCATGTCGAAGTTGACGAACGCGCCTCGGCGGCGTGCTTCGAGGAGGATTGGTCGCAATCGCTGCCGTACTGCCTTGCTGGTGCCTTCGGGATCGATGGCATCAAACTGGCTGTACAGAGCCGACAACTTGACGGAAACATTGACCCGGGGAATCGGCCCGCAGTCGTCGCTGTCGATGAGCGGTTTGTCGCTCATGAGGCGTACCGCTTCAGTCAGGCCACGCAACAGTTGCAAGTATTCGTTCTGAGCCAACTCGGCCTCTTCCTCAGTGACAGTTGCTTCGCCGAGTAGATCGACTGTGAAGGCTAGATTCCGTGTGCGTAGACCTCGGATGGCTTCGATCGCCTCGGGGATGTTGCTGCCAGCGATGAATTTCCGCGCCAAGCGCCTGGCCGAGAGACGCACGAGGGCAGCCATCCAACTGGCCAGCAAGCCGTGGGAAGGCAGCAATCGCAAGCCGAGACGAATCCAGCCCGGTATGGCTGGGCCGGCTTCCGCGAAATACTCGCGCAGGTGCCGAGTGATGTCTGCGGGAGTCTGCAACTGGGGCAACACGTCCACAAAGCGAAACAATTGCAGCTTGACCGCTGGTTCTCCCATGCTGAGTTCCAGCAACTGATCGTCCCACCAGGCTGGCCCAAAGGGAACGGGGCGATCTAGAGCAATGCGGTCAAAAATATCCCGGCCGATGACTCGCGTTCGCGTCTCGACATTCTGATGGTTCATGGACTTGTCGTTCCTCTGCTACGCGCCAGCCATTTGCGCTGCTATAGTGATCTCTGACTGCAGCGCATTCTTGATCAGATCGGACGACCTCATGAGCGACGCTTTCCACATCGGCAAATTTCAGGTTCTGGGTACTCTCGGCAGCGGTGCCCACAGCACTATTCTGCAAATCCGCCGCAACGCGGACAGCAAACAATACGCCCTCAAAGTCGTACCAGTGGACGGTCCAGAGGATCAGAAATACGTCGATCAGGCCGAGCATGAGTTCCGCGTCGCCAGCATGCTCGATCATCCTAATCTGCTAAAATTCTATGCGCTAGAGAAAGTTAAGGACTGGTTTTTCCGCCTTCGCAAGGTTCACTTGCTTAGCGAGTTCGTCAATGGCAAGACGCTCGACACCTGCCCGCGTCTGACCATTCCCCGGTTGGTGCAGGTCTTCAAGGCCGTCGCCGACGGCATGGTACACATGCACCGCCGACAGATCTGTCATGGCGACCTCAAGCCCAACAACATTCTGCTCGGTCGCAATGGTGTGGTCAAAATCATCGACTTTGGTCTGGCCCGCATCAAGGGCGAGACGGTCACCCGCATTCAGGGCACGCCGGAGTACATGGCTCCCGAGCAGGTCAAGCACTCGATGATCAACGAGCGGACAGACATCTACAACTTCGGCGGCACCATGTATCGGCTCGTCAGTTGGAAACTGCCTCCACCAGTGGTCTCCGAAGAAGACGGCAACATGCCGTTGGATGCCAAAACCTGGGCACGCATCTACAAGCCGGTGGAAGAACTCCAGCCCAAGACCCCCCCCGCTTTGGCGGCTCTGATCAATCAGTGTTTGAGCTATGAGGCGGTTCGCCGCCCCGAACGCATGAGCGAAGTGCAGAATACGCTCGATCGTCTTTGCGATGAACTGGTCAAGACAGCAGACGACACCCTAGAGGCCCTGGAATGGTAAGCCCTCGTCGGCCAAGATTTCAGCGGCGACGACGAATTACCTCTCGATGTCGTTGTTCGACACTGGTTAGCCCAACCGGGGCTTGATCTGCCTTTTTCCCCGCGAGGTTTCGCACACATGGCCGAGTTCACCGATCGCGAGCAATACATCCCGATTCGCAAACGCGACCTTATTGACCTGCTGTGCAAGGATTCCCGTCTCGACCCCAGCAGTGCCGATCGGTTTCGTCAGTTCGCGCAACTGATCAGTGCCATCTGGCATTTCGAGTACCATCAGAAACACGAGCAACTCAAGGATGCCTATGCGCCGTTCGATCCCGATGCAGTGACCATCCCGCTGACACAGTTGACTCCTGACCAGCGTGCGGCCAAGATCGATCAATTTTTCGAGCAGTTCATCGCTTTGATGGAGCGGAGCAATTTCAAACGACTCAGCCGACGCGAAATTGATGCGGCCATCGAGGGCGGAGCCAGCGACTGGGGGGTCAACATGTCGGTGGACTGGGACATCTTCGAGCGACTGGAGATTTTCCAGCGTGGCGAGGCCCAGATACTCCGCACCAAGGGACACTGGTTGTTCTTCTGGCGAACCATCGAGAAGAAGGTGGATTCGTATCGCCGACTGGTCATGCTCGTCAAACTTCGCAAGAGCAAACGATTGCCCGCCTACATCGACACCGACGACATCTTCGTCAAAATGTTCAAGGACATTCCCAAGATGGATCTGGAAATGATCCTACCCGGCACTTCGTTGCAGATGCCCTTGCTGCAAAAGCTCAAACTCGGCGGATCGTTCATCGGCACGATTGGCTACGGCATTTACAGTCTGGGCACCAAGCTGGTTGCGGCGATCTTCGTCCTGATTGGTGTCGCCACCACTTTTGCCATCGACGCAATTGAATTTGCTGTTCTCATGCCGTTGTTCATTCTCTTCGGCTACGGCTACAAGCAGTACCATGCCTATCAGGTGACCCGGCAGCAATACGCCAAGAAGCTGGCCGAGAATCTGTACTATCAGAGCCTGGACAACAACAGTGGCGTGATCGCCCACAGCATCGACGAGGCCGAGGAGCAGGAATGTCGCGAAACCTTGTTGGCGTATTTCTACCTGTGGAAGTATGCTCCGGCGGCGGGCTGGACTGCGGAGCAACTCGATGACTATATCGAGATGGATCTGGAAGCCAAGGTGAAACTCAAGCTCGATTTCGAGATCGGCGATGCCATCGCCAAGCTGGAGTCCTTGCAACTCGTCACCAGCGAGGGCGGGCACTATCAAGCCGTTGCCATCGACCGCGCTCTGCAACTACTCGACCAGCGGTGGGACAACTACTTCCCCTACCATCGAGCTTGAACACGTTGGCGGGCGGAGGGAGCGAGCTACCTCAAGCGAGCCGCACCCCTGAACAGGGGCTTGCTGTACCTGTTCGGCTGGTGACTTACAGTGCTTCGCGGAGAATGCTTATCAGACCTTCCATCGTGACCTCACGCGGATTGACTCGATGCAGTCGTTTGATGGCGAATGCCTTCTCGGCGAAGCCGGCCAATTGCTCTTCTTTGACTCCCAGTTCGCTCATACGACCAGGAATGCCGATGTCGGCTCGCAGTTTGTCCACAGCGACGATGGCTCGTTCAGCGGCCTGTTGCTCGCTCAAGCCGGTCACATCCTCTCCCAGCAGGGCAGCTATTCGCGCGAACTGAGGCACGCGCATCGGCAGATTGTAGCGCATGACGTGAGGCAGGAGCAAGCCATTGCCGGTGCCATGCGAGCAATGGGTCGCACCGCCAAGCGGGTATTCTAGAGCGTGTACCAGAGCCACTCCAGCGTTGGAGAAAGCCAGTCCGCCCAGCGTCGCCGCTAGAGCCATGCCCTCGCGAGCCTCGGCATCGGCTGGATTGGCGACCACTCGCCGCAGATATTGGGCGCACAGGCTGATCGTTCGCTCGGCAAAGAGGTCGGCCATCGGATTCTTGCCCTGATAGACGGAGCGTTCCCCAGGGGGCAAGGGGAACCGGGCATTGTCCACAGCGGTATAGGCTTCGATGGCATGGCTGAGCGCGTCGATGCCGCTGTCGGCGGTCACCCGTGGCGGGCAGGAGTGTGTCAACAGGGGATCGACGATAGCCACATTAGGACGAATGAAGTTGCTGAGCGTGCTGACCTTGACGTGATTCTCGGTATCGGTCAACACTGCTGCTGCGGAAACCTCTGAGCCGGTGCCCGCTGTGGTGGGCAGACAGATGAGCGGCATGACGGGGCCGGGCACCTTGCCATCGCCGAAGTACATTCCTGGTGTGCCGCCGTGCGTCAGGACGACTGCCGTGATCTTGGCCAGATCCATGTTGCTGCCGCCGCCCAGTCCGAGGACGGCATCGGGGCGAAAGTCGCGACCGGCCGCGATGGCCTGATAGGCGACTCGAAGCGACGGCTCTGGTTCGCCGCCGCTGAATAGTTCGACATTGACTCCCACCTCGCGCAAGGGAGCGAGTACCGGATCGACCAGTCCGGCACGCACAAGGACGTTGTCGGTAACCAGCAGCAAGCGGCGAATTTTCAGCGAGACGGCGACCTCACTGAGTTGCCGAGTGGCGCCATCGCCAAAGAGAATCTGCCCAGCCGAGTGAAAGGCCCAGGTCGTGCGCATGCGAGAGGCTCCAGATGCAATGCAGGAGAGCAGAATACTGGGCGGCGAGGATTATTGTCGGGCCGGGCTAGTTGAGGGTCAACCCGTGTCCTGCACCTTTTCTTCTGGCAACCTGAGTAATCTCGCTCACAGCTTGGTGAGTCTGCTCGGTTGTCCTGTGTGTTGGAGACTCTTGCTTGCAGGGAACAGTCTCTCGCACAACTGTTTTCCATTTGCCGACATCTCGTCGTAGTAGGCCGACCCTGCGGGCTTTATCCCACCTTCAGACTACTGATAATTTCAGATCTCTATAGCATCGCAAAAAAGAATTACAAGATCCAATGAAGCGACAGAACCACGGCATTCGCGATCAGAAGCGATAGCCGTTCATGATTCTTGCTCTACACGAGTCCGACTATGCTTTGGATGGAGGAGTATAAAAACGAACTGCTGCCAACGCGAATGGGGCTTGCCAGTGAGGAGTGACTTGGGTATAGTAGCATTGCTATGCGGGCGTAATTCAGTGGTAGAATGTCAGCTTCCCAAGCTGAACGTCGAGGGTTCGAGTCCCTTCGCCCGCTCTGCCTTTCTGCCGTTGTCTGGCGATGACTCACAACCAATAACCTTGACAGAACAAGCACTTACGTCGATCTACTCAACCATAGCCTTTCTTGACCTGTCCCCTTTGCCCGACTAAGTTTTTGGACGACTCCTCGCCAACTGGTTCGTCATCGCTAAAATGACCCAGCCGACTGGCTTTGCCCACCTGCCTCCTAATTCCGATGCCTCCGCTCCTTCAAGGTGAGCCGGCCAGCCGATTCGATTCCACAGTTGCAGGTGGCATCGAGCGTTCCGGCCCGATGCTCCTGTTCACGAGATGCGAGAGGGATCAGCGATGACCAAAGCGATCGGTGAAATGACGCGACGCGACTTGCTTCAACGGTCGGCGGGTGCAGCAGCATTGGCGGCCCCATTGTTCGTGCCGGCTACTGCTCTAGGGCGAGCCGACAAACCGGCTCCCTCCAATCGGATCACCCTGGGGGTGATTGGTGTTGGCCCACGCTGCACTTACAACCTCAAGTCGATGCTCCAGTTGCCCGACTTGCAGTGTGTGGCAGTGTGCGATGTGCAAGCGACTCGCCTGGCGGCCGGTAAGAAACTGGTAGACGAATACTACAACAACAAGGACTGCGCCACCTACCGCGACTTCCATGAACTGCTCGGCCGACGGGACATCGATGCCGTCCTCATCGCCACCGGCGACCGCTGGCACGCTCCCGCCTCGATCCTGGCCGCACGCGCCGGTAAGCACGTCTACAGCGAGAAACCCTGTGGCCTGACCATTGCCTGGTGTCAGGCTCTCGACGACACCATTCGCTCGACAAAACGCGTGTTCCAGGCCGGCACGCAACGCCGTAGCGTGGCCAACTTCCAGGCCGCCGTCCGCCTGGCTCATAGCGGCAAACTCGGCAAACTGCACACCCTGTACGCCTCGGTGTACACTCCTGAGGTTCTGACCGCCTGGCTGCCCGCCGAACCTACTCCGCCCCGCGATCAGGTGGACTGGGATCGCTGGCTGGGGCCGGCTCCCTGGCGACCCTACAACCAGCAATACGTCCAGGGACGATGGCGCGGCTACTGGGACTTCGACTCTGGTTGCCGCTTGCTCGACTGGGGTGCCCATACCGTCGATCTGTGCCAGTGGGCCAACAAGGCCGACGACACCATGCCCATCGAATACGAGCCGTCGGCCAACAAGATCACCTGTCGCTACGCCAATGGAGTCAAGCTGATCCTCGACTTCCTCAAGACTCCGTTCAAGGAACGGCCCGGCTGGATACAGTCGCTGGGGACGTGCCCGGTTCGTTTCGTCGGCGATGAGGGCTGGGTCGAGGTGGGTGACAGTGGTGGCATCGAAGTACATCCGGCTTCGCTTCGCAGTGAACTCAAGGGACTGGGCGAGAAGCCGGCTCGCGGCCTGGATGTCGGATCGCACGCCCGCAACTTCCTCGATTGCATCAAATCGGGCGGATTGGCAGCGGCCAACTCGCAGGTCATGCGCCGCTCTCACATCGCCTGTCATGCAGCCGCTCTGTCGTGGCTGCTGAATCGCAAACTCCGGTTCGACCCCAACAAGGAGGAGTTCATCGACGATGCCGAGGCCAACGGTCTGCGATCGCTGCCCTCGCGCAAGGTGTTGTAGTAGAGGCGAAAAACGCCCCGATGAAAGAGATACTCTCATGAAAGCGATTTCAATCGTTCTGGTCACCATCCTGTCGGTGGCCTGCCTGCTCGCCGTGGTAGATGTGTCTGGAGTGCAGGCCCAGCCACCAGGCAAGGGCAAGGGCAAAGGCTTTGGCAAGGGCGGCGGTGGTGGGCCGGGCATGCAGGCCGACCGCGAGATTTTCCACTTCCTGCTGGACAACCGCAAGGACATCCGCCGCACCATCACGAAACTCGACGATGGGGTCGAAACCCTCACCGAATCGGACAAGGCTGAGGTGACGAAAAAGATCCAGGAACACGTCGAGTCGATGCATCGTCGCGTGAGCAACGGCCAGGGCATTCACCTGCGTGACCCGCTCTTCGCTGAGATCTTTCGCTACTACGACAAGATCGTCATGAAGATCGAGAAGACCGCCAAGGGCGTGAAGGTCAAGGAAACCTCAAAAGATCCGTATGTGATTCAGTTGATCCAGGCTCACGCCGAGGTGGTGAGCAAGTTCATCGCCAACGGCTACGACGAGGTTCACCGCAATCACAGCCTGCCCAAGGCGAAATAGCTCGCTGACTCCGCCCACTGACGCGGGGCGGCTCGCTACAACGAGCCAGCTTGCGTCAGCGGGTGGAGTCCAGAGCTTTCTCACAGCAGCGACCAGAGTTTGCGGCCCAGCCACTCGACCGTGAGCAAGCCTATCGCTAGCAGAAAGAGCACGCTACTGTTCCACAGCGGCACCGCTGGGCCGGCCGCGTTCACCGTTCGCTGTTGCCCCGCTGGTAGCTCGTCGAGCAGTTGGCTTGCTGTCGCCAGAGTGTAGAACTTCCCCTGACTCGTCGCGGCGGCTTGTTCCATCTGCGGTTGATCCATCCGCAATTGCTCGCGCTCTCCCGGTGGAGCTAGTACCTTACACTCCACCTGTGGCCGGGGTTGCACGGTCGGCTCCGCCAGCCAGAAGCGATACTCGCCTTCTGGGGTCTGATCGAGGATCGTCTCGAAACTTGCCCGACTACCTTCGATCCGACTCAACTGGAGTGTTCGCGTCTCGCGTTCCTGTGGATTGCCGGGTATCTTGCGTTCCACCACCACTTTCACCTCCGCACGCTCGCTTGGTGGTGGCTCCTCATCGGGAAACCGGACGCGTATCTGGATCGGCTCACCGCGACGGTACGGGGTCTGCCGATCCAACCGCAACTCTACCCGTCCCAGCCGAGTGCGAGCCAAGTGGCGAATTGCTGCGATCCAGAACTGGTTGTAGTGCTGCTGATCCTCGCGCCAGTTCCACCGCCAGGTCTCGCTGAAGCCGAAGAACAGACACCGCCCTGCGCCAGCGAAATGTTGCAACACCAGAGGATGCTTCAGACCCTCGACCGACTTCCCCGATGTCTGACGCACTGCTGGAACTGTCGGATGCGTCGCCAGCACCTCCGCTGCACGCTTGGGTACATAGCCGTCGGCGTACCAGTAAAACTCCTTCAGTCGTGCCCAGACTTCCTCGCTATCCTTCTCATCGGCTCCCCAGCGAAACAGAGGGTGCAATCGACCCGCAGGGGTTCGCTCCAGGCGATAGCTGTCCAACAGAAGCTCTGAATCAGCGGCACCATCCGGCCCAGGTTGGTCGGAGAGCAGGTCGATGGGCAACACGTCCGCTAGCGGGGTGTTGCGGAAAGCCCACGGCGAGTGCCGTTCGCCCGCTAGTACGAGCAAGCCTCCCCCACGCTCACGCACGAAGTCGGCGATGTTTTTCCACTGCTCCATCCGCTTGCCGTCGGGCCGCTCTCTGGGATCGATGTCCCCCAGAATGATCACATCGTAAGACCACAGATCGTCGTCCCGGGTGTGAACCTCTTGGGGCATCCCTCGAAACGGAGTCGGTATGGCCGGCAACGCCGTCCGATCCTGCAATGGGAAGTCCGGGTCGGCATCCTGCAAAAACACTCGCAAGTGGATGCTCTTGTTGCCCTTGACTCGGCTGCTCTCTCGCTCTAGTAGCGTCTTGAGGTAGTGGTACTCGTAGCGGCGATAGCCCTCGATGTACAACACCCGGATCTGCCGGTCGTCTCGCACCAGCACCGTTCGTTCCAGCACATTGTTCTCACGATCCACCTCGCCCGGCTGGAAGGCGGCTCGGATCACATAGACCTTCTCCCCTGTGGTCGTCGGCTGATGGATCAACTGCACGCGGGCCGACCGGCGATTGGTATCCAGAGGAACGGCTCGCGTGTCCAACGGTCGATCGCTGCCCTTTTCGTACAGCGAGACGGCGACATTGCACTGCTCGTAGCCCTGAGCGGTCAGTTGTACCTGGAAAAACACTCGATCGTTGACAAAGACCACGTCGGGCACTTGCAAATCGTGCAGGTAGACATCTCGTGCCTCCTGGGCATCGCCGATGCCGACGAGGAAGAGCGGCACGCCGCGTTGGGCGGCGTACTTCGCGGCTGAGGCCAGATCCTCTCCTTCGGTGGTGATGCCGTCACTGAGCAGGATCACTGCCGATAGAGAGGCCGCGCGAAAGTCGTTGAGTACCTGTCGGACAGCCAGCCCCAGTTGGCTGGTGTCGTTGGCCTCGTCAGCACGCAGGGCAGCGATGGCCTGTCGGGCCGCTTCGAGATCGCCCTCACTGGTGACCTCGGCGATCCGCTGAGCGCGGGTCGAGCAGCGGTAGATGTGCAGCCGAACTCGTCGTCGGCTAAGCAGTTGCCCTAGCCAATCGTCGGAACCGCCTCCCAGGAGCAGCGTCTGGGCCAAACGCAGTCGATTGGCCGGAGTCAGAGGCGGCATCTCACCAGGTGGCCGAGCGGCCAGTGCTTCCTGAAGAGCCTGCTTTTCGGTGTCCGACAGGTTGGCCTGAGCAGCCACGGCGTTGGCCGCACGCTGGATCGCCTCGTCTCGATAGGCATCGTGGGTGGACATGCTGTGCGAATCGTCGATCAGGACGACCAAATCGGGCCAGCCTTGCCGCTCGAAGTGCAATTGCAACTGCGGCAGAAACACCACCAACAGCAACAGCAGCAAGCCCAATCGCAGGCTACCGAGCAGCACTCGGGCGGCGGTCGAGGCTTGTCGTCCCTCGTGACGATAAAGCAAAGCGATCAGCACTGCAAACAGCACAACAAGTAGGCCGACCAGCCAGGGATCAGTGGCGGCATCGACGAGGTAGCTGGAATACTCCAGCCGCCAACGACTGCCCTCGCCGATGGCCGGCGGCGGCACGTCGAAAGCGCGCTCGACGGCGGCTCGCAGACTTTCCGGCAGGAAGCCGAGGAAATCCCCCGTCCAGGCGTTGTGCCCCAGGACAAAGGCCACAGCGGCCAACCCGGCAAACAACAGCCAACTGGTTGCAGTCAGCAACCAGCGCAGCCGGTTGCGGCGACGCTGTGCCTCCGCAGACAGCCAGCCGATGCTCGTTGTCGGCCTGGCAGTGGCGTTGCCTCGCTCTGGCTCGTCGTTCGCTGAGCGATGATGGCCGAACAGCCAGGCCAGTACCGCCTCGGTGCCCAGGAGAACCAGGACGATCAGCAGCAAAATGCGAGCGATACCATCGCCCTGCGGTTTGTAGGTCACCTCGGCCGGCGAGGAACCGACAGGCGGTGGCGGAGGCGGAATCTGAGCCAGATCGGTGACCACCACAGCGTCCCATTCGGGATAG
>Ga0308411_10002941_pt1 | contig 11449 bp, 19 predicted proteins | sample HotsprottomLayer_2_FD_203530 | JGI IMG/M metagenome (GOLD analysis project Ga0308411, IMG submission 203530) | Hot spring phototrophic mat microbial communities from Octopus Spring, Yellowstone National Park, Wyoming, United States -... | ecosystem: Environmental > Aquatic > Thermal springs >... | reverse complement strand
AAATTCTTTGACATCGTGACGGATTACAAAGAAGCCGTCGCTCGTTTCAGTGCTCTTCAACGAGCCGAAATTGCTGAAATCGGCGCTCGCGAACGAGGTGTATCTGGATTACATCGGTTTCAGTGCTCTTCAACGAGCCGAAATTGCTGAAATTTCGCCCGTCGCCCGCTGCTCGCGCCGCGCCGGACGGGGTTTCAGTGCTCTTCAACGAGCCGAAATTGCTGAAATGAAACCCCCTTCGGGTTTCGTCCCTATCCGGGCATGAGTTTCAGTGCTCTTCAACGAGCCGAAATTGCTGAAATTGATCCCAAGAGGTTTAAAAAGGGGGTTTCTGTGAAGTTTCAGTGCTCTTCAACGAGCCGAAATTGCTGAAATGCGCCGGTACGGGGTTGTGGTCATACGCTGTACGTGTTTCAGTGCTCTTCAACGAGCCGAAATTGCTGAAATTTTGCGTATTTCACGTGGGCGCAGGTGTCGGCGCTGCGTTTCAGTGCTCTTCAACGAGCCGAAATTGCTGAAATCATCAAGAATAGCGGACATCGACGGCGCGTTGAATTGTTTCAGTGCTCTTCAACGAGCCGAAATTGCTGAAATCGCGCAGGCAGTGCGCATCGTTGCGCACACCGGCAGTTTCAGTGCTCTTCAACGAGCCGAAATTGCTGAAATGGTGATGAGGCATGGCGCCGTCCGCGAGCTTGCGAGGTTTCAGTGCTCTTCAACGAGCCGAAATTGCTGAAATTATGATGCCGGCGATCCCGACTCGGTGGCGCTCGCCGTTTCAGTGCTCTTCAACGAGCCGAAATTGCTGAAATCCCGACAACCAAAAGCGCGACGGAGAAGATGATCGAGTTGTTTCAGTGCTCTTCAACGAGCCGAAATTGCTGAAATACGAATCCACGCTCACCCAGATATAGAGCGACCCCGGTTTCAGTGCTCTTCAACGAGCCGAAATTGCTGAAATCACGGCCCGGTCACGGCTTGATTGTTGCGGTCATACGTTTCAGTGCTCTTCAACGAGCCGAAATTGCTGAAATCCCTGACGCCCCCTCCCTCTGGCGACGATCTCTCCTGTTTCAGTGCTCTTCAACGAGCCGAAATTGCTGAAATCGCCGAACGCCCGCAGCAAACGCCCATTGCATCCAGTTTCAGTGCTCTTCAACGAGCCGAAATTGCTGAAATCGGATGCGCATAGGGCAACTCCTATCACTGACAGAGGTTTCAGTGCTCTTCAACGAGCCGAAATTGCTGAAATTCGCGCCGAAGGATCGCACGAGCGTATGAGAGCATGTTTCAGTGCTCTTCAACGAGCCGAAATTGCTGAAATTCCGGGCGGTACCACGGCCCGGGCGTCTACCCGTACGTTTCAGTGCTCTTCAACGAGCCGAAATTGCTGAAATATGCCCTCAACGACGTTGAAGAGTATCATCAGGATGGTTTCAGTGCTCTTCAACGAGCCGAAATTGCTGAAATATCTGTGATATGACGGATACAGTGAGCACAGCATAGGTTTCAGTGCTCTTCAACGAGCCGAAATTGCTGAAATTTGTCTGGCGCGTGTCGGTCGTGGCCGACGATGCGGAGTTTCAGTGCTCTTCAACGAGCCGAAATTGCTGAAATCCAGCCGGATTGTCGCGTGGACAATATCGGCGGGCGTTTCAGTGCTCTTCAACGAGCCGAAATTGCTGAAATAGATCATCACGGATGACCCGGATATCGGACTCCGTGAGTTTCAGTGCTCTTCAACGAGCCGAAATTGCTGAAATGAATCTGCGGCGCTCGCATCCCTCTGGCGCGGCGGCGTTTCAGTGCTCTTCAACGAGCCGAAATTGCTGAAATTGCGTATCTCGATATGGTTCAGATCGATACGGTCAAGGTTTCAGTGCTCTTCAACGAGCCGAAATTGCTGAAATCTTCGCGCCCCACGATGCACCAGTACCGATCCCCGCCAGTTTCAGTGCTCTTCAACGAGCCGAAATTGCTGAAATTCAATCCAGATGATTTTGTAACCGCGCTGCGGTGAGGGTTTCAGTGCTCTTCAACGAGCCGAAATTGCTGAAATGGATGATAATTCCACCATTCGCCTTCCGATACGCGGTTTCAGTGCTCTTCAACGAGCCGAAATTGCTGAAATAGTTCGTAACGCGAATTGTCGAGTTCGACCGTCAGGTTTCAGTGCTCTTCAACGAGCCGAAATTGCTGAAATTTTCCGAATACGTCGCCGCGATCTCCGAGCGACTGCGGTTTCAGTGCTCTTCAACGAGCCGAAATTGCTGAAATCGATAGTGACGTGCTGGCGCTGCTGAACTCGGGCGAAGTTTCAGTGCTCTTCAACGAGCCGAAATTGCTGAAATAAACCGCAACACAACGCCGCACATCGCCAGTCGCTCGCGTTTCAGTGCTCTTCAACGAGCCGAAATTGCTGAAATCAGTACCGACGCAGACCAAGAGAACGACGACCGCGGTTTCAGTGCTCTTCAACGAGCCGAAATTGCTGAAATGCCATACTGACCTCCTACGGCGACGGCGCGCGTACCGTTTCAGTGCTCTTCAACGAGCCGAAATTGCTGAAATTCACGTTGGGCGCACGCATGCTTGGCCGCATCGTCGTTTCAGTGCTCTTCAACGAGCCGAAATTGCTGAAATGCAAAGCCGAAACAGTTCGCGTGATGGGGATTAAATGTTTCAGTGCTCTTCAACGAGCCGAAATTGCTGAAATAAACTGTCAACCATTCTTTTTAGGTGCGAAAGGAAGTTTCAGTGCTCTTCAACGAGCCGAAATTGCTGAAATCCACAATCAGAGTGGAATGTAGTGCTTGCACGTGGTGTTTCAGTGCTCTTCAACGAGCCGAAATTGCTGAAATGCGTCCTTAAGCAGGCGTGCCCGACTCTTCTTCCTGCCGTTTCAGTGCTCTTCAACGAGCCGAAATTGCTGAAATGAGTCTGGGCTACTGCGTGCGCATCCAGATTCTGGACGGTTTCAGTGCTCTTCAACGAGCCGAAATTGCTGAAATGTATAAAACCAGGATCGATATTCCGAGCATTGCAACGTTTCAGTGCTCTTCAACGAGCCGAAATTGCTGAAATCGTACCGCACGGCTATTTGCTACTATCTTGACAACGTTTCAGTGCTCTTCAACGAGCCGAAATTGCTGAAATCGAAAATTACGGCTACGCCACATACACGCTGGACGAGTTTCAGTGCTCTTCAACGAGCCGAAATTGCTGAAATAATACATTGCGAAACTGATAGAAACACTTGACAAGAGTTTCAGTGCTCTTCAACGAGCCGAAATTGCTGAAATTTGTGTATGAAGATGTATGGTGTATCTTGGACAGAAGTTTCAGTGCTCTTCAACGAGCCGAAATTGCTGAAATCGTGCTGAAAGGAAGTTGCGGCTTTCGTGGATCGAGCAGTTTCAGTGCTCTTCAACGAGCCGAAATTGCTGAAATGTGTTGCTGGTCAGCACTGGCTGGTACTATGTGCCGTTTCAGTGCTCTTCAACGAGCCGAAATTGCTGAAATTAACGCCGTTTGTCAAACGTGATTAGTGAACCAAGAAGTTTCAGTGCTCTTCAACGAGCCGAAATTGCTGAAATGCAGCATACCGGGTCAAGCGCCAACTCGAACGACGGTTTCAGTGCTCTTCAACGAGCCGAAATTGCTGAAATGATCGGCGCGGCGACGGCGTATCTTGCGGACAAAGAGTTTCAGTGCTCTTCAACGAGCCGAAATTGCTGAAATGTGTTGCTGGTCAGCACTGGCTGGTACTATGTGCCGTTTCAGTGCTCTTCAACGAGCCGAAATTGCTGAAATCGTACTCGCCGACGCTTGCGACGCGCCGGGTGAGTGTTTCAGTGCTCTTCAACGAGCCGAAATTGCTGAAATATAATCATTATCGAGCGATTGCGGTTCCCCGTCCTGGTTTCAGTGCTCTTCAACGAGCCGAAATTGCTGAAATGTTTGGAGACCGCATCCACGCGCCGGTATACGACGGTTTCAGTGCTCTTCAACGAGCCGAAATTGCTGAAATTACGGGAAGCCAGCACACGCTGCTCAAGCATTATCCAGTTTCAGTGCTCTTCAACGAGCCGAAATTGCTGAAATCCGACTAAGCGCTTAGGGCTTGCAACCCGCGCGCTAGACGTTTCAGTGCTCTTCAACGAGCCGAAATTGCTGAAATGTTATAAGATCGCAGAAATTGAGCGCTGGTTAGGAGTTTCAGTGCTCTTCAACGAGCCGAAATTGCTGAAATACCCTGATGCCTTGGCAACTTTCCCGTACAATCAACTGTTTCAGTGCTCTTCAACGAGCCGAAATTGCTGAAATTTGTACCGCGCGTGCGAGACGCATACGCAGTGGAAGGTTTCAGTGCTCTTCAACGAGCCGAAATTGCTGAAATCTTGTTAGTCTCCACTGGCTGGTACTATGTGCCGGGATGTTTCAGTGCTCTTCAACGAGCCGAAATTGCTGAAATTCAACCAGAAAGGGGGAACCAAGATGAAAGACCAATGTTTCAGTGCTCTTCAACGAGCCGAAATTGCTGAAATTATGTCGAAGTCGACGAACAGTCGGCGGGTGTCCAGGGTTTCAGTGCTCTTCAACGAGCCGAAATTGCTGAAATCGAAATAGGAGACGTACCACAGGCAACGCGCGAACGTTTCAGTGCTCTTCAACGAGCCGAAATTGCTGAAATCGGCGATAAATGCGCTTCAAAATGCTATCAATTCCTGTTTCAGTGCTCTTCAACGAGCCGAAATTGCTGAAATTGGTTCTCAAACGCAGGGCGCTGAACGCATTTATCTGGTTTCAGTGCTCTTCAACGAGCCGAAATTGCTGAAATTCCCGTGGGCCGACCGCCGCCTCTGGTTCATCCAGGTTTCAGCGCTCTTCAACGAGCCGAAATTGCTGAAATTATGGGGCATTGTGTACGACGCGGCCGATCCTGACGTTTCAGTGCTCTTCAACGAGCCGAAATTGCTGAAATTATGATCAGGTGTGTGTCGTGCCTCAAACATCAATGGTTTCAGTGCTCTTCAACGAGCCGAAATTGCTGAAATCCAAACAAAAACACCGTCGGTCGGGACTAAAACAAGGTTTCAGTGCTCTTCAACGAGCCGAAATTGCTGAAATTGTGGATGTTATCAAGTACGGCGAGCGGGCGTATGAGTTTCAGTGCTCTTCAACGAGCCGAAATTGCTGAAATTGTGATACAGTCTACCGTCCAGACCGCGCTTGCAGGTTTCAGTGCTCTTCAACGAGCCGAAATTGCTGAAATGAAAATCTCATACGACGAATCTGAAGCAAGCGGGGGCGGTTTCAGTGCTCTTCAACGAGCCGAAATTGCTGAAATGATGATGTGTTGTGACGCTGCTACGACTGATGACCAGAGTTTCAGTGCTCTTCAACGAGCCGAAATTGCTGAAATCGCGGTGATCCGCAAGCCAGAGAATGGTAAGCATTTGGTTTCAGTGCTCTTCAACGAGCCGAAATTGCTGAAATTCGCCGCAGACGCGAGAAGGTCGGCGACGTTCGCGGGTTTCAGTGCTCTTCAACGAGCCGAAATTGCTGAAATGCCGCTCGCGGAAGGCATCTTACGCGGGTTGACCGAGTTTCAGTGCTCTTCAACGAGCCGAAATTGCTGAAATTATGTCTGGTCTCTACAACGCGCTGCTCGCAGTGGGTTTCAGTGCTCTTCAACGAGCCGAAATTGCTGAAATGCATATGCACCAACTGCTACGGGCATTTTGGTTCTGAGTTTCAGTGCTCTTCAACGAGCCGAAATTGCTGAAATCCAGCTCTCTAGTCCTAATCCTCGACGTTCCCGGGTTTCAGTGCTCTTCAACGAGCCGAAATTGCTGAAATCCCACGACATATCATCGCCCGACGGCGGGGGCGTGAGTTTCAGTGCTCTTCAACGAGCCGAAATTGCTGAAATGAACACAAATCCAATGACCATCAACGTGACCGGCAGCGTTTCAGTGCTCTTCAACGAGCCGAAATTGCTGAAATCGATCCAGAGTATTACGATCCGGTGCTGGCGGCGCGCTGTTTCAGTGCTCTTCAACGAGCCGAAATTGCTGAAATTGGCGCCCCCGGCGCGTAGGGGGTACGGCTATGTCGCGTTTCAGTGCTCTTCAACGAGCCGAAATTGCTGAAATAGCGTGATCGTGGACGGTACGGCTTGCGCTGATCCAGTTTCAGTGCTCTTCAACGAGCCGAAATTGCTGAAATGGTTTATTCAAGCTCGGCGCGGCCGGCGCGTCGTCTGTTTCAGTGCTCTTCAACGAGCCGAAATTGCTGAAATTCGCACTGTCTCTGCCTTGCCGTTGCCATTCATACGTTTCAGTGCTCTTCAACGAGCCGAAATTGCTGAAATGTTCTGGGCGGAAATGTTTTGATGTTTTCTCCCGCCGTTTCAGTGCTCTTCAACGAGCCGAAATTGCTGAAATTCGGGGGGAGGCGTGAGGGGCGCGAGCGTGTACCTGTTTCAGTGCTCTTCAACGAGCCGAAATTGCTGAAATTTTCAATACGACGTGTACGCGCGGGTTTGAACAGAGTTTCAGTGCTCTTCAACGAGCCGAAATTGCTGAAATACAAAAACAATCCCCAACTGCGCGGTGAGGGCCTGCGTTTCAGTGCTCTTCAACGAGCCGAAATTGCTGAAATCAATTCTATCGAGTTTTGGGAGTTTGATTCGTCTGAGTTTCAGTGCTCTTCAACGAGCCGAAATTGCTGAAATCGTCCGGCGCGGGGGCGCTGGCGATGCGCTCGGCGCGTTTCAGTGCTCTTCAACGAGCCGAAATTGCTGAAATTCCAGTGATACGCGCGCGGGTTTGCCTGTTTGGACCGTTTCAGTGCTCTTCAACGAGCCGAAATTGCTGAAATCGTCGAAACCCGTAGTGATCATAGTTCGCTTGCCATGTTTCAGTGCTCTTCAACGAGCCGAAATTGCTGAAATTGGTCTGCTCCGCGACGGCGCGTTGATCGGCGTGCAGTTTCAGTGCTCTTCAACGAGCCGAAATTGCTGAAATCGTCGAGTTCTGGTCGCTCGACAACGAGAACGCGGGAGTTTCAGTGCTCTTCAACGAGCCGAAATTGCTGAAATGTTCGTAGGGATCGACTTGCCGTCAGAGGTACAGGGTTTCAGTGCTCTTCAACGAGCCGAAATTGCTGAAATCTCAAACGCGCGGCGGATTGGGCAAGCGGAGTGCGGTTTCAGTGCTCTTCAACGAGCCGAAATTGCTGAAATTGTGACACTGCTGATGATCCGACAGCGAGCGCGAGGTTTCAGTGCTCTTCAACGAGCCGAAATTGCTGAAATCTGGCGCGAAAATCTGATCCCCGCGCTGCTCGACCGGCGGTTTCAGTGCTCTTCAACGAGCCGAAATTGCTGAAATATGAGAATGGAGGGGTGAGAGCGCCCCGCCGGAGAGGTTTCAGTGCTCTTCAACGAGCCGAAATTGCTGAAATCGCTGCTCGGCGAGTTCATCAATCGACACTGGAACGGTTTCAGTGCTCTTCAACGAGCCGAAATTGCTGAAATTCCGCCAAACTAGCGTACATATAGATGTGTACCGAGGTTTCAGTGCTCTTCAACGAGCCGAAATTGCTGAAATAGATACGCCCCTTCCGGCGCTTTGTCGCCCGGCGCGTAGTTTCAGTGCTCTTCAACGAGCCGAAATTGCTGAAATATGTGACAGAACTTGTCACAAGACCTGCGAAAGAAGTTTCAGTGCTCTTCAACGAGCCGAAATTGCTGAAATGTAGCGCGCCGAAGGATCACACGACCCGATCAACAAATGTTTCAGTGCTCTTCAACGAGCCGAAATTGCTGAAATCATACGGCTTGTACGCTGGAATGTCGAAATTATATGTTTCAGTGCTCTTCAACGAGCCGAAATTGCTGAAATGCGACATCGAAATGACGACGCGCAAGCGCTACCATCGATTGTTTCAGTGCTCTTCAACGAGCCGAAATTGCTGAAATTACCAAAGCGAACTTCGTGAACAACCGCCTTGCCATGTTTCAGTGCTCTTCAACGAGCCGAAATTGCTGAAATGCCGAACACTGCGCGCGCCGGTTGCGGAAGAGTACAGTTTCAGTGCTCTTCAACGAGCCGAAATTGCTGAAATCAAGTGCACGTCAACGACACAAACAACACAAACAACTGTTTCAGTGCTCTTCAACGAGCCGAAATTGCTGAAATCGTCTTCAGCGTCTCCTCGCCGAAGCCCCGCGCGGTGTTTCAGTGCTCTTCAACGAGCCGAAATTGCTGAAATTCAACACCATTTTTGGCAGTGACGCTATCCGCGCGGGTTTCAGTGCTCTTCAACGAGCCGAAATTGCTGAAATCGTATTGTGACGCCGCAAATCGCCCCTAGCCCCGTCCGTTTCAGTGCTCTTCAACGAGCCGAAATTGCTGAAATTCACCCGCGAGGTGATTTTCGCGTTGCGGTAGTAGCCGTTTCAGTGCTCTTCAACGAGCCGAAATTGCTGAAATTTGTGGAGTTGCTGGCGGGGTTGGTGGTGCATTTCGAGTTTCAGTGCTCTTCAACGAGCCGAAATTGCTGAAATCCAATTCTTAGAAATAGGGTTCGCTTCGACTGCGGGGTTTCAGTGCTCTTCAACGAGCCGAAATTGCTGAAATACCGCCTTCAGCGCCCGCAGCGGGAACTGATCCGCCGTTTCAGTGCTCTTCAACGAGCCGAAATTGCTGAAATCCTTCCTTCAGCGCTTGATCCCAACGACCAAAGACGCGAGTTTCAGTGCTCTTCAACGAGCCGAAATTGCTGAAATTTGAACTGAACCGACCTTCCGGCGAAGCGTTCGTCGGCGTTTCAGTGCTCTTCAACGAGCCGAAATTGCTGAAATTTTTGGAAATCATCTCGTACCCTCTCTTCTCTATGGTTTCAGTGCTCTTCAACGAGCCGAAATTGCTGAAATGCTGGTCAACGTTGACCGGGCGCGACTGCGAACGACGTTTCAGTGCTCTTCAACGAGCCGAAATTGCTGAAATTGAGGCGGCGGTGATCCGGGCGCGGCTGTTGGGGAGTTTCAGTGCTCTTCAACGAGCCGAAATTGCTGAAATCAACTCGTAGCGCGAGTTATCCAGTTCAATTATCAAGTTTCAGTGCTCTTCAACGAGCCGAAATTGCTGAAATTCCGGTTCGCCGGATCGCCCCTTCGCTTTTTACGGGTTTCAGTGCTCTTCAACGAGCCGAAATTGCTGAAATTGAACTTGTCAACGCTCATCTCCGGCGCGCTGGTGGAGTTTCAGTGCTCTTCAACGAGCCGAAATTGCTGAAATCTGCCGCGCGTCGTCTGCGTCGAGATCGAACGACGCGAGTTTCAGTGCTCTTCAACGAGCCGAAATTGCTGAAATGCAAATTTGCGTCGGGCTTTGTGAGGCTTACGCTTGGTTTCAGTGCTCTTCAACGAGCCGAAATTGCTGAAATCGACGCCGACAGCGATGCACTGTTCCCGTCTGCGTGGGTTTCAGTGCTCTTCAACGAGCCGAAATTGCTGAAATTTGTTTGCAGAAAGAGAAACCCCGCGCTTGTGAGGCGCGGGTTTCAGTGCTCTTCAACGAGCCGAAATTGCTGAAATTTGGGTCATCAGACCCCGGCTTAGGAGGAGGAGAAGTTTCAGTGCTCTTCAACGAGCCGAAATTGCTGAAATGTCCCCGCGCTTGCCGATGCGTCGGGACGGTGGGGAGTTTCAGTGCTCTTCAACGAGCCGAAATTGCTGAAATCTTGCTCCAGTACCGGCAGCGCCAACTCTGCCGCGTGTTTCAGTGCTCTTCAACGAGCCGAAATTGCTGAAATTCAAGCGAGAACGCCAGAACGGATGGGCAATCCAGACGGGTTTCAGTGCTCTTCAACGAGCCGAAATTGCTGAAATTGACGGAAAGACCTACTACGTTTATCAGACAATCGAGTTTCAGTGCTCTTCAACGAGCCGAAATTGCTGAAATCCGGTAACAGCGTCGGCGCAACGACGCCCGCGACAAAGTTTCAGTGCTCTTCAACGAGCCGAAATTGCTGAAATGTGGATGTTGTCAGATACGGCGAGCGGGCGTATGAGTTTCAGTGCTCTTCAACGAGCCGAAATTGCTGAAATCGTGCTGCGAACAGCGCGCAGTCCGGCGTTTGTCGAGAGTTTCAGTGCTCTTCAACGAGCCGAAATTGCTGAAATGCGGGTAGAGCAGCAGCGCCGCCGTCTGCGCAATCGTTTCAGTGCTCTTCAACGAGCCGAAATTGCTGAAATACCTTTTCACGCTTGTACTTGTCGTACAGATAGCGTGTTTCAGTGCTCTTCAACGAGCCGAAATTGCTGAAATCTAGCGTGCTGTCTTCACGAAGATTGATTACCGTTTTCGTTTCAGTGCTCTTCAACGAGCCGAAATTGCTGAAATGGTTGTACCGCCGCTTCACCGCCTTCCGCCGCCTGCGTTTCAGTGCTCTTCAACGAGCCGAAATTGCTGAAATGCCCTAATCCCGATCCTGGTCGTTACTGGCATTACGTGTTTCAGTGCTCTTCAACGAGCCGAAATTGCTGAAATGCTCGCGGCGGTCGCGGCGCTCGTCCTGCCGCTGTGTTTCAGTGCTCTTCAACGAGCCGAAATTGCTGAAATAGACCGCGCGCGGGCATCGCCTGCGTCGCGGGGAGGTTTCAGTGCTCTTCAACGAGCCGAAATTGCTGAAATTCTCGGTTGAACTGGTGATCCGTGGGCGCGCGATCGTTTCAGTGCTCTTCAACGAGCCGAAATTGCTGAAATCGTCTGCGAGCGATGATCGAGCAGCGGCGCGGTTAAGTTTCAGTGCTCTTCAACGAGCCGAAATTGCTGAAATCCAGCCAGTCAACGACCCAGCGCAACGCCGGCACAGAGTTTCAGTGCTCTTCAACGAGCCGAAATTGCTGAAATCTCGACCTCCGCTCCCTTCCTCGCCCGTGTTCTAACCCCTACTACCTGCACTTCGCCGCTCCTGAGCCTTCCTGTCGCTTCATCTCAACGCTCGTATTTTAGCATGGATGGGCGCGTTTCGCAACTCGATTTTTGCGCCAGAACCGCGTCAAGTTGCGAAACACGCCGCTTCCCTTTCCAATCAGCAAAACGTTGCAAAAACGGTTGACACCCCGATCAGACGCGCCGCTGTTTTGACCCCGCGTCGGACGGGTTGCGAGAACGACGCCGATAATGCCCCCAGGATCGGGGATCGAGCGTCGAACGTCTGGACATCACATCGCGTCGTTGCAGATGACTCGGCGACATTGCCCGACGGAACCGGCAGTGCACCGTCGAACGTCTGTACCATCACACCACGTCGTTGCAGAACCGGCGAAATTCACAGACGGCGCACTGCCGCCGCGATGTCGGCGGCGGCGGCATGCGCTCATGGTCGACGGTGGCGCGGATGGCGGCAACGGTCTCTTTGACGCGCGTGCGCA
>Ga0308411_10002932_pt1 | contig 11459 bp, 10 predicted proteins | sample HotsprottomLayer_2_FD_203530 | JGI IMG/M metagenome (GOLD analysis project Ga0308411, IMG submission 203530) | Hot spring phototrophic mat microbial communities from Octopus Spring, Yellowstone National Park, Wyoming, United States -... | ecosystem: Environmental > Aquatic > Thermal springs >... | reverse complement strand
CTTGGCCAACGCGTTGCTGGGCAATTCCCCAGCCGCGGCCGTGCTTGAAATGACATTCCGTGGTGGAATTTATGAGGTCAGCGAGCCGCTCGGCATCGCGTTGGCGGGTGCTGCCATGGAGGTGGCAGTGGTGGCCGCTGCTGGCCGCTCGTGGACGCTCGAGCTTCCGCTCTGCCGCACCCTGAGGCCCGGCGAACGTTTGGTGATGGGCCGGACCGAATCTGGCTTGAGGACCTATCTCGCGGTTTGCGGGGGGATTCAGTCACCCCTTCGGCTCGGGAGCCGCTCCGACGAACAGCCCCTGCAGCGGGGCCAGTTGCTGCCGACGGGAGCCGGAACCGTCGCCAGCCGGCGGCTTTCCAATCCCGAAACGACCTGCCATCAGGGTGTCCCGATCCGGGTTTTGGACGGCCCGGAGGCCGACCGGTTGCTCGACCCGAGCATCCTGGAGGCCGCGGAATTCCGGGTGAGTTCCCAGAGCGATCGAATGGGCATCCGGCTGGAAGGGCCCAAGGTGGCCACTGCCCCGGAACCGGAGCGGCTCTCCGGTCCTGTGGCCCCTGGGGCGATCCAGGCGGCAGGAAGCCAGTTGATTCTGCTGGGGGTCGCCTGTGGGACGATGGGAGGCTACCCCCACGTCGCCCACGTGATTTCCGCCGACTTCGATCGGGTTGCTCAGCTCCGCCCCGGCGATTCAGTCCGCTTCAAGCGCGTCTCCCTGTCTCAGGCCCGCGACCTGGACCGCGCAGCTCGCACCCGCCTATCCGCCAGTCTGTTGAGGATCGCGGCCGTCGCCGGCTCAGCTTGGGTCGGGGGGCCGGAAAGCGTGGGTGGCCTCGGAGGCCCATGAGGCAGCCGTCAGGCAGCCGACCGGGATCCTCGCTTGATCTTGCCGAATTCGGCGAGTTGGAGTATGCAATCGTTCCTCACGTCGCATGCTCGTCGCCGCGTCGGGGATCGCCCTAGCGCGGGATGGTCGCCTCGACCTCGCACGAAGGGTCGTTTGATGGGACACGGTCGCCGGAACCGAAGACTGCTTTCGGTGCTGTCCTGCGTTGTGCTTCTTGCAGTCGATGGAGGATGCCGGCGGTCGCTCTTGCTGCGGGGCGACGATCCCGGGCTTGCCCGAGGGACGCACCCAGAGCGTCCGCAAGCCCCCGTTCGGCTTGACCCCAAAGCCACCGGACTGCCGGCGGCCATCGGTCTTGCATCCTCGGGGGTCGCCGGCGATTCCGCCGATCTGCGGCCGTTCTCGCTGCCCGCTCCGACCGCTGCACGCGATCGGCTCCGAGAATTGGACCGGTCTGAAGTTCCTCCGCCGGCTCCCACTCCGCTGCTAGACGCCGCGCTCCGTCGCGCTGAGGAGCTCGAGCGCATCAGTCGGGCAGCGGTCCTCGAAGCCCAATGGCCTTCCCTCAACGCCCAGGAGCCCCCCCCAATCCTCTCGATCCCGCCTGCGTCCGGGAGCAAGCGTCCAATCCGGCCCGCTGCGACCACCTCGACAACACAGGACCTCCAGTCTTCACAAGCAAACAGCAACGCGCCCTCATCGGATCCCGGGCCCCAACCCGATCCCGAACCCCAGACGCGGCCCGATCCCGAACCCCAGACACGGCCCCATCCCGATGCGAGAACTTCGGCAGTGCCAGAGGCCATGGATGACGCGGCTGCACCCCAGAGGTCCGAGATCCCTGCTGTCGCTGTCCCGGCGGATCCTCGCGCCGCCAGTTCCGCCGCCAGTTCCGAGGAATGCGGGCGATCGAATCCGCCTCCCGCTCCCTCCGCCGAGCTGCGGGATGTCGGCGAGGCCTCGGAATCCGAGAACGGTCCTGACCAGGTCCATCCCGTGCCCCCCGCGCAGGACGCCGAAGCGGTCTTCGCGGCGACGCCAGGAAATCTGACGACGGTCGCCGGTGCACCCTCTTCCGCCCCAGCCGATCCACCAACCCCCTCCGCTGTCCTCGATACGGCCCTCCCGGCCTTCGAGAACCGGACCCCCCTCACCATCAGGGCGATGCAGATCTGCCGCGAGGTTCGAGGTTTTGGGGATGTCGATCCCCTCGACTCGCGCAGCCTGCGGGCTGGCCAAACCATCCTTCTTTACTGCGAGTTGGACGGCCTCCGCGACCTGCGGATCGCGGCAGGCTTCGTCTCCCGGATCCACTCGCGGGTCGAGCTGTTCCGATCGAAAGACGGGGCGCCGATCTGGTCGCAAGACCTGGGCGTCGCTGAGGATCACTGCGCGCGTCGTCGCCGAGACTCATTTGCGAATTGCCGGATCACCCTTCCTGTCCCGCTTCCACCGGGAGACTACCGCTTGCGACTGATTCAGAACGACCTCGTCGAAGGGGGCTCCGCCTCCGCTGACATTGCCCTGACAATCGTGCCCTGACGGAGCCACCGCCCCGCCTCCGCTTTCGACCTCGTGTTGCTTCCGGGCGCGGCGACCAGGCGTCAATCTTGCCAAGTTGCGGTCGAGTCCGGAAGATACGAACAGGCTCCGACGCGACCTAGGCCTGGTTTGAGAAAATCCCATGAAGCCGCGGACGTCTCGATTCCGAGGGAGTGCAGTCGTCGCGCTCACCGCGATTGGACTGTGGACCGCCGCCGATCTGGCGGGTCTTTTGCCCACTTGCTGCCTGGCCCAAGATGAAGTCCTCGTGCCGCAGCCGCCGGCCGAGGGATTCGACGATTCTTTCTTGATGCCTGACCCCTCGTTCGATGGGCTCGATCCATCCTTCGGCGAGGGCCAGGAGTCGCCGCGTCGTCGTCGTCGCGGGCGGCCGGATTCCGCGAGGCGAGGGGAGCAGTCGGCTGTCAAGGGATCCTCCAGCCGGCCGGCTCGGGATCAGGGAGTCCGGGGCGGGAAGAGCTCGGGGCTCTCATTTGCTCGCGACGTCGCGCCGATCCTGGTTGCTCGCTGCATCGGTTGCCACTCCCCAGGGCGTGCTGGAGCCGATCGCGGAAAATTCGAGATGACCACGTTTGCCGGGTTGATGAAAGGCTCTTCAAGGGGACGGGTGATTGTGCCTGGTCAAGTGGCCGAGAGCCGGCTGCTGCGGCGGATCCGCGGCGATGAGACGCCCCAGATGCCTCAAGACGGAGACCCTCTGGAGCCCGAGCTGATCGCCCAAATCGAGTGGTGGGTCGGAAGGGGGGCCCGGCTCGACCCTGAGCTCGACCCGGCAGCGCCGATCGCCTCCTACGCTGCGTCGCTGAGCGAGCTGCGCAAGGCCCAGCTCGCCCGGCTCGATCCCCGGGAGCGGGATCGCCGCGTCGAGGCGGCGGGCCGCGACCGCTGGAAGCAGGCCAATCCCAAGGTTCAGCCTGAGGTCGTTGCAGGCAGCCGATTCATCCTCTTCTCCAAACTTCCCAAAGATCGGGCCGCGAATCTCGTGAAAGCAATGGACGGGCAATACGGCCAGCTCCGCCGGATGCTTGGCCCGAGTGCCGTCGATTGGGTTCAGAAGATCGGGCTTTACGTGTTCCATGATCGCAACGACTTCATCGAATTCATTCGAACCGTTGAGAATCGGTCCGTGGACCCGGGGATCCTGGTCAGCGCGAAGCTGGCGATCGATGAGCCCTACATCGCGGCAGTTGACCCGCTGCGAGGGCAACCCGAAGAACGAGGGTCTGGTCCGCGCCGCCGCTCCGGGCGGGGGCGACCGGTTTCGGCGGCCAGCGATGGGGCAAGCGCTCGGTCGCTTCTGGGCCTTTTGACGGAGGGCCTCGGGGAGGGAGCGGTCCTGGCCCACGGGTCTTCGCCGCGATGGCTGGCCTGGGGCGTCGGCGCTTATCTGGGGGCCCAGGTCGAGCCGGGTCATCCCGAATTTTTCAAGCTCCGCGAAACGGCCGCGAGCATCTACGACAACGAGGGCTGGCCGACCAAGGCCGTCGAGGCCCTGGGCGAGACGGACCGCGTCTCGACCGATGAGATCCGAGCCGTCGGTTTCGCCATCGTCGAGTTTTTGATGTCGCCTCCTTATCGGCAGCACTTCCCGGCGTTTGCCCAGGCGATGAGCCGGGGGCCCGAGAAACTCGACGATGCGCTCCGCGACGTCTTCCGGGTCAGCCGTGAGGAGTTCCTCGCAAGTTCGGGAGAATGGGTCGCGCTCGAATACGGGTCGAGCCGGTGAGCAGGAAACTGAGACGTTACCACGGCGGGCCAACCTGCTGACGTCGCGGGTGGTCCTCGAGAATCGAGTGAATCGATGAGCGAGACTCTCCGCTCTGAACTGGGCGATCATGAGACAAGCCGATACTTCATCCCCGCCGGCGAAGGATCGCGTCACGTCATCTTTCCCGGAGTCGAGATCCGCACGGCCGCGGGCGATCAATTGATGCTTTCGGTGGTGCGGTTCGAGCCCCGCGCCCTGGTTCCCGACCATTCCCATCCACACGAACAGATGGGCATGCTCCTCTCTGGCCGGCTCGAGTTCACTGTGGGAGGAGAGACGCGGGTTTTGGGTCCCGGGGATCTTTGGCGAATCCCCGGCGGGACCGTGCACCGGGTCCAGGCGTTGGACGAGCCGGCTTTGGCCCTCGACGTGTTTCACCCGGTTCGGGACGACTATCGGTGAGCCGCCCTGTCTTGGCGAGGGATTCCCCCTCGATTCCGGGGGGTTGGGCGGCGGCGATTGACGGTGAAAACGGGAGTCAGGTGACGTCGGAGGACTGACCGGAAGCGGTGATTCAGCGATCATGGCGCGCGTGGTGGTGATTGGATCGAGCAACACCGACCTGACGGTTCGCCTCCCCCGTCTGCCGGGTCCAGGCCAGACGGTGTTGGGTCAGTCGTTCGCAACCAGTCCTGGGGGGAAGGGAGCGAATCAGGCGGTGGCGGCGCGGCGGGCTGGGGCGGAGGTCGTTCTGGTCGCGGCGGTCGGCGACGATCACCTGGGACACTCCGCGATCGAGGGATATCGGCGGGAGGGGATCACGGTTGAGCATCTTCGGGTCGTTCCCGGAGTCGCTTCCGGCGTGGCTCTCATCTTCGTGGGCGAAGGGGGCGAGAACATGATCGGCGTTGCGCCTGGAGCCAACCTCGAATTGAGCCCGGAGGATGTCAGCCGGCTTCCCGACAACCTTTTCCAACCCCGCGACGTGCTCTTGACGGGCCTCGAGATTCCGATTGCCACGGCGTTGCAGGCCATGCGGCGGGGCCGTTACGGGGGGATGCAGGTGATCTTGAACCCGGCCCCCGCGCCCTCCCTTCCGACGGAGGAGATCGGCGAGCTTCTGGCCGCGGCCGATGTGATCACGCCCAATCGCGTGGAAGCGCTGATGCTGGCCGGGGCTGGAGTTCCGGGGGAAGCAAGCTTCGACGCCGCCGGTTGCGTGGCTCGGCTGCGGGACCTTGGTGCACGCGGGGTCGTGATCACCCTGGGTTCGCGTGGCTGCCTGGTGGCCGATGGCCCTCGACTGGAAACGATCCTGGCCCCTCAGGTGGAGGCGGTGGACACCGTCGGCGCGGGTGACGCCTTCAACGGCGCGCTGGCGGTGGCCCTGGCGGAGGGCCGGAGCCTCGTCGCCGCGGCGGCTTGGGCCACGACCGCCGCAGCACTGGCGGTCACCCGCCCCGGTGCCCAGGCAGCGCTGCCGACACGTTCGGCCATCGACGCTCTGGCCGCTCTCCCCGAAGCCTGATACGTTCAACGGGACGGCCGGTGTGCCGCTCGGTGAAAGGGGGATGGGTATGGCGATGCGCGTCGATTCCATCGCGGTGATTCTGCTCCTGGTGCCTGGGGTCTGGCTTGGCCTCGGCGGCGACCGGTCCCTCATTGCCCACGATCGCCCGTCGGGGCCGATCCACAAATCACGCTCGGCAGTCATCGCCCGTCATGGGATGGCCGCCACCAGCCAGCCGCTGGCGAGCGTTGCGGCCATTCAGATCCTGCAGCAGGGAGGCAACGCGGTCGACGCGGCCATTGCCGCCAACGCGGTGCTGGGAGTCGTCGAGCCCATGTCGTGCGGAATCGGTGGCGACCTGTTCGCCATTGTCTGGGATGCCAGGACCCAATCGCTCCACGGACTGAACGCCAGCGGGCGTTCTCCCCGGGCCGCGACCCGGGAATTCTTTGAATCCCAGGGTCTCAAAGCGGTCCCGGTGCATGGGCCGTTGAGCTGGTCGGTTCCCGGCTGCGTTGATGGGTGGGATCAGCTCCGCCGAAAGTTTGGGACGAGGCCGTGGTCGGCCCTGCTTGAACCCGCCATCCGCTACGCCGAGGAGGGGTTTCCAGTTTCGGAGATCATCGCCGCCGAGTGGAAAGCCTCGGAGCAGGCACTCCGGGCCATCCCGAGCTCGTCGGCTTGCTTCCTTCCCGGAGGACGCGCGCCGGCGACCGGCGAGGTCGTTCGGAATCCCGGTTTAGCGCGCTCCCTGCGGGCGATCGTCGAGGGAGGGCGGGACGCCTTCTACCGTGGCGAGATCGCCCGCGCGATCGCCGAATACTCCAGGTCGGCCGGCGGCCTCCTGACCCTGGAGGACCTCGCCGAACACATTTCCACCTGGATCCAGCCGGTCTCCACGACCTACCGGGGATTCGAGGTCTGGGAGCTGCCGCCCAACGGTCAGGGCATCGCCGCGCTGCAAATGCTCAACCTCCTCGAGCCCTACGACCTGGCGAGCCTGGGGGCGGGGTCGGCCGACGCCTTGCACCTGATGATCGAGGCCAAGAAACTGGCCTACGAGGACCGGGCCCGCTATTACGCCGACATGGAAAAAGCCCAGGTTCCCGTCCGCGAGCTGATTTCCAAGACCTACGCCGCCCGCCGGCGGGCGGAAATCGACCCCCAGCGCGCCCATCCCCGGCCGACCGCCGGCGACCCCCTGGAGGCCGACACCATCTACTTGACCGTCGTCGACCAAGACTTCAACTGCGTCAGCCTCATTCAGAGCAATTTTCACGGCTTCGGCTCCCACCACGTCCCCGGCGAACTGGGGTTCGCGCTGCAGAATCGAGGATGCCTGTTTGCCCTCGACGCGACCCACCCCAACAGTCTTGAACCGGGCAAGCGGCCGTTTCACACCATCATCCCAGGCTTTGTCACCAAGGAAGGCAAACCCTGGCTGAGCTTCGGCCTGATGGGGGGAGACATGCAGGCCCAGGGGCACGTCCAGGTCCTCTGCAACTTGATCGACTTCGGCATGGATGTCCAGGAGGCCGGGGACGCTCCCAGGTTTCGCCACTTCGGGTCCTCGGAGCCAACCGGCCAGCCGGCTGAAGGGGGGGGATGGGTGGTTCTCGAATCCGGCCATCCCCCGGAGGTCCGCGGCCAGCTCGAGGCCAGGGGCCATCGGGTGGTTGAAGGGGGTCGCGGCGGATTCGGCGGCTACCAGGCGATCCGCATCGATCTGGACCGAGGGATTCTGATCGGTGGCTCTGACCCACGCAAGGATGGAATGGCTGTCGGTTATTAAACGGCGGTGGCCGCCAAGGCCGCCTCCCGACTCACCGGATCAACGGCCGGATCTCCAGTTTGCGGACGATGATCTCGGCCCCCTCGGACTGGATCATGATCTTGCCGCGGGTGAGACTCGATCCCGTCCCGACGTTGACCACCACGCCGTTGACCGCATTGATGATTCGGTCTCCCTGGCAAACGACCTCCATCCGATTCCATTCTCCGAGCGGACTCTCGACGTCCCACCGGCCACGGAAGCCGATGACATCCTTCCACTCGGGATCGCGACCCCACCAGTTGAACCGGCCCGAGTTCAAGGTCCGCGGCTCGCCCCCCTTTTGGTAATAGAGTTGGCCATCGCTGCCCATGCGAGTCTCGCAGGTCAGGCTGGGCCGCTCAAGGCCGGGCACCATGATGAAATCGCCACACCCCCCCTCGATGATCTGGCACTCCTGGGACTGCATCCAGAAACCCCCTGCGGCACCATCGGGGCCAACGCAATGCAGCAGAATCCCCGAATCGCGTGCCTTGTCGGCTCGGGGCGGCCAGGTCTTGCTTCCCCATTTCCATTCCACGATCAGATGGTAGTCGGAGAATTCCTCGCGCGTTGTGATCCCCCCAAACTCGCGCCCGGAGATTACCAGCATTCCGTCCCGGACGGTAAACACCCCTTCCGGGTCGTCGTAGTGGTTGCGGTGCAGGTAGGTGTAAAAACCATCGAGGTTCTTGCCGTTGAAGGCCAAGATCGGTTCTCCCGAGCGGACCTCGAGAGGCTCCGGGGGGGAGCTGTTGGGAGGGGGGGAGGCAGGCTCGGTTCCGGCGACCGCGGCTCCCCAAGCGAGTGCGGCCGCGAAAGCCAGGACGGCGGCGCGACGATCCAGGAAGGTCATGGTGAGTGTCTCACGCGAGGGATCATGACGGGTCCAGAAAACTCATCTCCGCTGGCGGTGAATTTGCCCGCCGAGGCTTCTGCAGACCGACTCCACCCGGGCGACCACTTTTTCGTCCGGGCATCCAATGGAAAGGATCATCCCCTGGCCACCGGGGATTTGGTCGGGGGGGGTGACCCCCAGCCGATCGTTGGCGATTCCCATCGTCGTCAAAATCTGGATGGCGAGGTTCCCCTCCGCCGAGTTCTGGAAGAATGAGACGACCCGAAGTTTGGGTTCGGGGCTTTGGACAACCCCGGGCCGAATCTGCGGCATTTCCATGGTGGGCTGCTCTCGTTTCGAAGGTCGCGACCATGCGGTGCAAAGCGGCGGTTGGCTGAGGTGCCCCTCGAGCATTCCGCCTCGCTTCCGCCTCAGTTTGACGCTCCAGACGGCCTTTCGCAAGGCTCGGCCACCGCGCCAGGAGTCGTGCGAACGAACCGAGCTCAGCGATCGGCGGCCGCGATTCCCTGGGTTTGGCTGAGTCTCGATTCCCTGGGTTTGGCTGAGTCTCGATTCCCTGGGTTTGGCTGAGTCTCGATTCCCTGGGTTTGGCTGAGTCGCCGGGCGACCCCCGATCCGCGAGTTCGGGGGGGGGCCTGCGACCGCTTCTGCGCCCTCGGAGGGCTTTCTGGATCTCGGCACAGGCGGGAAGTGGCCAATCGCGGTTTGGCGTCATCACGATGTCCATTTCGGGCAGCACCTCGTCTCTCCGCGGCCAAGGAGGAGTAAGGATCACGTCTCAATTCAAGATTCTGGCGACTCGAGGGGGAAGTCATGCGGAGGATCATTCGGCCAAATCGGCGGCGCCGGGGTGCGGCGGTGGTGGAGATGGCTTTGGTCCTCAACCTAGCGCTTCTGCTCTTGTTGGGCATCTGCGAATTCGGCCGCTTCGTGATGTTCCGCCAGATCCTGACCCACGCCGCCCGCGAGGGAGCTCGAATTGCCGTCGTTGGCAAGGCCTTCGATCCAGAGCTGACCTGCGAGGCCATCGCCGAGACGGTGCGTGGCCAACTGGCCGGTCAGTCGGTCGCCAACCTCGCAATTGAGGTTTTCATGACCAACCCCGTCACCGGCGAGTCCATCGGAGAGTGGGATGAGGCCGAATTCGGCGGGGCGATCACGGTCCGGGTGATCGGGGAATATCACCCGATGCTTCCCACCACTCTGGGCGTCCTCCCCAATCCGATTCCCATCCGCGCATCGTCGATGATGCTCTCCGAGGCGAATTGATCGCTCGCGGAACATGTTGTCGGACGACCTCGGGTCGCCGCCGCGATGAGACTGCCGGAAGGCCGGGCGACCCGAGTCGCAAACGCCGTGGGGCTCTCCGAGAGGACGAGTTCGGGGTTGCCGGATGTCAACGGCGTCGGGGCCGGTGTCGAACCGCGTCGTCGCCGCTGTGGCGGAAAGCAAACGGTCGGGTCGGACATCGGCCCAAGCGCAAGGCCCGGGCCTAGGGTTGAATGGAAACGCGCTTCTTCGAGAGGCCGGATCTGTCACGAGGTCTTCCATGAAACGGATCAAGCCGCAGCGACTTTGCTGCCGACGTTCAGGCGTGGCTGCTGTCGAGCTGGCCTTGACTCTTCCCCTGGCCCTGACGCTCTTGGTTGGCACCTGGGAGCTTGGCCGGATCATCGAGATTCAGCAAGTTCTCAAAACCGGAGCACGCGAAGCGGCACGTCAGGCAGCCTCGGGCCTGCTCACCACCGCGCAGTGCCGCCAGGTGGCGATCAACTACATCCGCAACGCGCTGAATGACCAGGCAGGGGTTATGACTGGGAATCTCGGAGTGACGATCACGGTTTATGCCAGTGACAATTCCACCACGCCCATCGACATCGACGTCAGCCAAGCCGAATCCCTCGACCGATTAGAGGTCCGGGTCACGCTCCCCTACCGGGACGTCCGCTGGATCAACTTGCCGATGATCACCGGCGCCGGAACCTTGCAGGCCCAGTCAACCTGGGTCTCGCTCAAGAATTTTCCCTTCCCGACAGACCCACCCCAACCCCCCACCGGTTGACGACCAGCCGGAGCAAGATCGCAGGGTACATCCATGACACGGGTGAAAGTTGCCGCGCAGAAGCAGCGTCGCGGAGCCGAAGTCGTGGAGACGGCGCTGGTCTTGAACGTCGTTCTCCTCGGACTCCTGAGCATTTTCGAGTACGGTCGGCTGGTGATGGTCCGCCAGCTTCTCAACAACGCGGCCCGCGAGGGGTCGCGGTACGCCGTGGTCGGATCGGCCGAGACCCCCCATGTGACCACCGAACAGATCCGCGAGACGGTCAGGTCGTATCTGGCCGGGCAGTCGATCGACATCACCGATATCAAGGTCTATCAGGCGAATCCTTCGACCGGGGACTGGGTCAGTGACGCCTGGGCCCAGACGCCCTACGGCGGAGCGATCGCCGTGCAGGTGGAGGCGATGTATCGCCCAATCCTCCCCACAACCCTGGGGATCATCCCCAATCCGTTTCCGGTCACGGGAATCTCCATGATGCTCAGCGAGGCCAACTGAACGGCGGGAATCGAAGGGCGACCGGTCGCCTTGCGGCGGCCCGATCGCCAGTGGCCATGATGCCGCCCAGGTTCAACATCATTCCGAGAAGGGGCATTCCATGAAACGTGAGAATTCGGGACAGCGGCGCCGCGGGAGCGTTGCGCCCATGATCGCGGCCAGCTTCGTGGCCATCTGCGGATTCGTCGCCTTGGCGATCGATGTGGGCCGGATCGCCGTGGCCCGTCTGGAGTGCCAAAGCGCCGCCGACGTCGCGGCCATGGCCGGGGCCCGCACCCTCAACGGGATTATCCCCCAGGACCTCGATTCGGCCACCGCCAACGCCCGCGGCGCCGCTGCCCAACACAAGGTCATGGGCCAACCCATCGTCGAATCGGATCTGGTGGTCGAGCACGGAACCTACCGCTACGACCGCGCAGCCCAAAAGTTCGTGACCTCGTTCACCGTCAACCCCGGCGAGAACTACAACCTCACCCGGGTGACCGTCCAGAAATCGTGCCCCACGACCTTCGCCCGAGTCTTCGGATTTTCCATGTTCGACGTCCAGGCCACCGCCACCGCGGCCCATCGGCCCCGCGACATCGCGATCGTCCTGGATTACT
>Ga0308411_10002930_pt1 | contig 11462 bp, 10 predicted proteins | sample HotsprottomLayer_2_FD_203530 | JGI IMG/M metagenome (GOLD analysis project Ga0308411, IMG submission 203530) | Hot spring phototrophic mat microbial communities from Octopus Spring, Yellowstone National Park, Wyoming, United States -... | ecosystem: Environmental > Aquatic > Thermal springs >... | reverse complement strand
TGGCGGTTTCCGAAGATCTCGGACTCGACGCGGGGCGGCTGCTCAAGACGCTTCTCGCGGAGGCGGGAGGCCGGGGCGGCGGCACGGCGCGCATGGCGCAAGGAAGCCTGCCGCGCGAAGCGCTCCCAGGAGTCCGGCAAAAGTTAGAGGCGGCGTTGGGAGCGGGCGCGACAGTCTGACCGCGCCCGAAGTTTTGCTTGCGTCTCCGTGGCCAAACGTGCCGAGCTCTATCTTAGCTTCGCGGAGTCTTGCCGCTTCGCCAACGCCGCCTCGATCTCGCGAAGCGCCCTGGCGAACTGCCGCGGGTTGCTGACCTGGAAGACCCTGCCGCCCAGGCTTCGCGTCAGCTTCTCGATCGGGTCGTCAAACGGAAACCAGCGCGGAAAGTAATTCAGCCGGAGGTAGAACACGGGCGGCGCTGGGCCAGGCAGATTCCCGAGCAGCCGGCGGGGGTCGCCGGCGCTCTCCCGCGTGACCGGGCCGACGAAGATCAGCGCCTCCGGAGGTTCCGCACTCGTCATCTGCTCGGCAGCCAGGCGCGCCAGCAGGCGCGCGGCGCCGTCGGCGGCGCGCAGCTGCTCGATGCCGATCGTTGCCAGCTCGAGCTCATCCATCGTCTCGCGGAGGGCGCGCAGAGCTTTCTCGTCGAAGCCGGGCGCGCGAACGAGCTCCTGCTGGCGGTGCAGGCTGATGGCGTGGAACGAGCTGGCGCGCAGGGGCGTTTGCTCGAACAGCGAAATGAGCGTCGTGACAAGCAGCGCCTGATCGAGCTGTCCCATCTGGACCGAGCGAGGGTGAATCGGCGCGACATGCAGGAACAAAGCCACGCGGCGAGCGGCTTGTCTCGCCGGTGGCAGGCGCCGCCAGGAGGCCAGCGCAAGCGGGGCAACCTCGCCGGGGGCCATCAAGCTCGCAACCTCCCTCTCATCCGACTTGAGCCGGAGGCGAATCTCCCAGGACTTCTGGCAGGAGCGGCCCTCGGCATCGGTCAGCAGCCAATCGATGCGGTAGTCGCCTTCGCCGATCAGGAAACCGCCGGAGAGGCCGGCCACGTCCCTTCGCCGACGCAGGCCGGGCGGCAGGGTGCCCGCGCGGCGGAAGTAGTGGCGGGCGTTGGTTTGCCGGGATATGACCCGGAACCGAATCCGGAGGGTCGTGGCGCTCTGGGGAAACTGATCGACGGGAAGAACCGCTTCGTAGCCCGCCTGGTAGCGAAAGGCGAAGCTGATCACCGGCTTGATGGGACGCACGGTGCACTTGAGCCGCGGCGCGGCGGCGGCCGCCGCCAGATCCTGCTCGAAGCGCTCGATCCAGGCCCGCCCGCCCGGCGTGCTTGGCGAAATCATCTCCTGGCCCGTCACGCTCAGCGCGACAACCAGCAGGAGCGGCAGACGAACAAGCCGGCTCGGCAAGCGAAACTCAGCCGTCCGGACCGATTCAGCCTCCAATGGCGTACATCGGACGCGGCGGCGCGACGAAACGGCTGGAGTTGATCTCATGGCCCAGCCATTTGGCACGAACCGTCGAGCGAATCACCGCCGCGATCTCCTCATCGCTCGCCCCGCTGCGAAGCAGCCCTTTGATGTCGGTCTCCTCCAGGGCGAACAGACAGTAGCGCAGCTTGCCGTCGGCCGTCAGCCGGATTCGGTTGCATTTCAGACAGAAGGGCCGGCTGACCGAACCGATGAAGCCGATCCTGCCGACGCCGTCGGAGAAGAGATATTCCGCCGCGGGGGCGCGTGGGTCGCCGTCGGGGACGGGCACGAGCGGGCCGAACTCCCGCGCCAGAATCTCCAGGATCTCGCCGGCGGTGAGGACTCGGTCAGGTCTCCACAGCCCTTGCGCATCGAGCGGCATGAATTCGATGTAGCGGATCTCGAGGCCGTGCCTCCGGCCGAAGTGCGCCAAGGGAAGAATGTCCGGCTCGGTCAGGCCCTTGACCGCCACGGCGTTGATCTTGATCGGCCGGTAGCCCAATCGCAGGCAGGCGTCGATGCCCGCCAGCACACGGTCGAGCTCGTCGCGCCGCGCGATCTCACGGAAGCGCCCGCGATCGAGCGTGTCCAGATGAATGTTGATGCGCCGCAAGCCGGCCTCATAGAGCGGCCGGGCCAACTCGGCCAGAAGGATGCCGTTGGTGGTAATGGCCAGGTCGGTGACACCCGGAAGCCGACCCAGCTTGCCGATCAGCACGGGCAGATCCCTGCGCAGGAGGGGTTCACCGCCGGTCAGGCGGAGCTTGTGCACCCCCAGGCCGACGGCGACGCGCACGAACCGCTCGATCTCCTCGAAGCTCAGGATCTCCGCCCGGGGGAGGAAGTCGACGGGCTGCTCCGGCATACAGAAGAAGCAGCGAATGTTGCAGCGATCGGTGACGCTGATGCGCAGGTTGTCGTGCAGGCGTCCGAAGGTGTCAACCAGAGCCTCGGCGGGCATGGCGGCCTCGGCTCAGCCAATGGCGAGCATGCGCTCGATGGGCACCAGCGCCCGAGCCGCAACCTCCGGCGCCACCTCCACGCGGGGCTCCAGGTGCGTGAGCGCGTCGCGCAACTTCTCCAGCGTATTGCGCTTCATGTAAGGGCACTCGCTACAATTGCACTGCTCGTTGGCGACGAAGTAGAAGCGCTTGTTCGGCGACAACCGTTCCAGGGAATGGAGCACGCCGCTTTCGGTGACCACGATGAACTCCTCCGCCGGGTGGGTGGTGCACCACTGGATGATGGCGGAGGTGGAGCCGATGAAGTCGGCCATGGCCAACGTCTCCTTCGGGCACTCCGGATGAGCCGCTACCAAAGCCGTCGGATGCTCCGCCTTGACCGCGGCCACACGGCGAGCCGAAAAGGTCGCGTGCACGATACAGGCGCCCTGCCAGACACGGAGATTCTCCCGACCGGTCTGGCGCTTGACGTAATTGCCCAGGTTGATATCCGGAACGAACAGGATCGTTTTGTCGGGAGGAATCGAGTTGACCACCTTGACGGCGTTGCGCGACGTGCACAGGATGTCGCTTTCCGCCTTAACCTCCACCGAGGTGTTGATGTAGCTGACGATTACGTGGTCGGGATACCGGCGTTTGTAAGCGCGGAGCTGCTCGACCGGGCAGGCGTCCACCAGGCTGCAACCGGCCTCTCGGTCCGGGACCACGACAATTCGGTTCGGGTTGAGCACTTTGGCCGTTTCGGCCATGAACCAGACGCCGCAGAAGGCAATGACTTCGCCTTCGAACTCCCGAGCTTTGCGAGCCAGTTCCAGGCTGTCGCCGACGGCGTCGGCCAACTCCTGGATCTCAGGCTCCTGGTAGTGATGGGCGAGGAGAATGGCGCGTCGCCGCCGCTTGAGATCGATTACCTCCTCCGCCAGTGTTTGCGTCGCCAGCATCGGGGACCCAATTTGCTTTCATTGTAACAGCAAACTCCGCCTGCCCCCGGCTGGCGCCGCGCGGCACTCGGTTAGAAGCCCTCGGGCGACGGAGGGCGCCTCGGGCCCCTTGGCTCGCCCGGTCGAAACGGCCTGAGCCTTTTACCGAAGGGGCGCCAGCGTGGGCGCCGCTGCTGTAACTCCTTCCATTGCTCCTGCGTCAGCACCATGCGCAGCTTCAGGCTCAGCTCGGTAAAGGCGCGCGTCAACTCGCCACGGGCCGCCACCAGTCGGTCGATCGCCTGCTGGGCTCTGGCCTGATCGAGGACCGGCTCGGCGAAGAGATCCTCGACCTCGGCTTCGGCCTTTTCGACGGCGGCGCGCTTGTCGATGATCTCGGCGCGGCTCTCCTTGAGGATGGCTGTGATCTTCTCCCGCTGCTCGTCCGTGAGATTCAGCTCACGCGCCAGCGGGCTTTCCCACCAGGGGAAGTAAGCCCGCGGGGGTTGTGCCTGCGCAGGCATCAGCAGAGCCAGACACCAGAGCAGGACTTTCATGGCTGCTCCTCAAGGAGCGCCGAAATCGGTCCGGCCGCCAGCGGCTCCGCGCTTTCGACCAGCGCGTAGACCTCGGTAAAGAACTGCGAGTCGTTGGAGGCCCGCGTCGGCTGCCGCTCGGGTGCAGGAAGCGACAGCAGCAGCCCGAGCACCAGGACGGCTACCGTAGCCAAGGCCGCGGCGGGCTGGAGGCGCCATTCGGCCGGCCGTTGCGCTTCGATCTTGCGGTAGATGCACCGGCGCTGCTCCGCCAGAAACGCTTCCGGCGGCTGCGGCAGCCCTGCCAGGAACTGCTTGCGCCGTTCAAGCAGGCTCTGCCAGCGATGCCGGCAGGATTCGCAGGACTCAAGCAGCGAGGCCTCCGGACCCAATCCGTAGAGGAGCTCGATCAGCTCGTCCTCGCTCAAATGCTTGTGCATGCTTCTTCCCTCAATTCAATCGGTCAAAAGTTCGGGATGTTCGCTGCACCCCGTACAAATCTCTTAACAGCTCACGCAGCTTCTTCAAGGCGCGAGCCATATGGGCTTTCACCGTGCCCAGGTCAAGCTGGAGGATCTCAGCGATCTCCTCCAGCCGCCGGTCCTCGTAATGTCTGAGCAGGAACACGGCGCGCTGGCGCGGCGAGAGCCGGCGGAGCGCCTCGGCCAGACGCCTCTCGATCTGGCGGGCAAACAGTCGGTCCTCGGCCGACGGCGCCCGGTCGGGCGTCACCGCCAGGATGAACTCTTCGTCGTCAGGGTTCGGGCGCCGCTTCCAGAACCTCCAGGCGCGCGATCGGAGTCGGTCCAGACAGGTGTTGACGGCGATCCGCGTGAGCCATTTCGCCCGATCCTCGACAGGCGGCGCCCCGGCGTGCTGCAACGCCCGGTAGGCTTTGAGAAACGAATCCTGCGCGGCGCTGTCGGCTTCGTCCCGGTCTTCGAGCAGGCGATAGCAAAGGTTGAAGATCCGCCGCTGCTCAGAGAGCATCCAGTGGTCGAACTGCTCCGGGCGCTCCACTTCAGCCACACGCTGCGCCCATTCGCCGGCCACGGCGCCCATCACCACCACTGACGCCTATTGTCGAAAAGAGTTTACATCGCCGGGCCGCCAACCCACAGGGGGCTTGCGCCGAGGTCGGGGCGGCGGATGAGGCAACCGGTCGGGGACTACGCGGACCGAGGTGGTGAGCTTGAGCGGATAGCGCCCCCCGCTCGGGAACACAAGCTCCACAAAGTAAGCCGTCCAGCCCTTGGGCGGTGCCGGCACGACCGCCCGGTACAGGCCGTCACCATCCTCGACCATCGGCGAGCTTTTGTAGGCGGGCCCGATTCGCTCCAAACGGAAGTCCCGTGCCGCCGGGTTGGTTGCCTGCCAGAGGTGGACCGCAAGCGGCTTGTCCTCTGTTTTCACCAGGATGCCCCCCTCGGGCGGCATTGTCCAGGAAAAGCGCGGCCGCGGCCGTTCGTAGATGACAGACTCAAAGAAGGCCATCAGCGTCTCGGCGGCATCCGACCCCCTCAGGGAATGATCGACGTTGGGGATATAACGCAAGTGCTTCTCGCCGGGCAGGTCGTCAAAATAAAACTGCGAGGAGTCCGGTAGGAAGAATTGGTCGCCGGCAGCGTTGACGATGAGCTTGGGCATGGTGAACCGCTCGCGGTAGTGGTAGGGTTCGACCGCGCGCAGCAAGGCCCGGAACTGGGGCGTGCCCATCCAGTTCATGATCCCCATCCGTTCGTAGTCGGCGATGGCAGGCGCCCAGAAGCCGTAGGCCCGCCGGTGGTGAATCATGGACACTTCCAGGTTTAGCAGATCGATGACGAACGGCACGATCGCCACCACACGCCGGTCCACCGCCGCCGTGGTCCAAGCGGTCCAGCCCCGCTTGGAGCCGCCGCAAACGACAAAGCGGTCGACCATGAGCCCTCCGCCCGCCTCGGTCCGGAGAAACTCCGTCACCGTGTCCATGGCCCGCACCGCTGCTTTGGTCATGGGCAGCCGCGGCAGCCACCGCTCCTGGCCGGTGCGGAGGAACCGGTCCCAAGCGTAGGCAATGAGCGCATCCTCGCTGCGGCTCTGTCGGTCGCCACGAAACAGGAGCGGCTGATTGGGCACCATCCGAAGCTCGGCGGCGACTGCGGAAGAGTTTCGAGCGATCCGCGCCAGCATCGGATCGGCGGCCACCGGTGCGGCATCGGAGTTTCGCCCCCCGCCGATGAACAGCAGTCCGATGGAACTGCTCACCTTGCGGGGCACGACGATCACCAGCCAATGCGTCCACTCCGGGCGGTCCACCTCCTGCGAGCTCAGCCAGGTTTGCGAGGTCATCTCCAGCACATGGGTGGTCTCGTCGAGCGCGGGGTAACTTCGAACGAGGCGGTAGCGGAAGGTCGGATCCGGCGCAGCGACGTAACGGTCAAGCGCCGTCTCGACCCCGAGCGCCGCCTGCGGCGGCGCCGCGAGCAACGCCAGAACGACAAGCCGGCAAATCCGGTATCGCTTCATTGGAAACTTACCGTCACCACATTCGCCGCCCTGCTGCGGAGGGTGAACTCGATCGGAACCTCGCCCCGGCCGAGCAGCATGCGCGGGAGAGGCCCCAGATTGACCTGATCGAGCCCGGGGTATTGAGTCTGGGCCACAGGGCCGGCAACGTCGACGTCAAAGCCGCCCACCCGCGCGGAACCCGCACCCGGAGCGCGTCGCAAGCCGGTGCCGAACAGGGACAGGTACACGCGGTCATCCGGTTCCCCCAGTCCGACCGGTACCGGCCGGCGGCCTCCAGCGGGCGCATGGACATCGAAGATCTCCTGAACGATCTGGCGGCCATCTGGTTTGACCACTACCGCCAGCGCGGCGGCCACACCGGAGCCGTCGCCGTTGGCGCTGAACAGCGCCGGGGCGACGTCTTCAACGAGCAGCGCACCTGAGGCCACCTCCTGTCCGCGGCGGCGCACCACCACCCGCGCCAGTCCGGGAGCGACACCGCCGGGCAGAACGAAGTTCACCTGGTCTGGGGAGACAAAGTAGAGCAGAGCTTTGGAATCGGCGCCCCGGGCGTCTCGAATCTGGACCTCGATTCCGCCCAGTTCCTCGGGCAGCGGCGGTATGGCCGTCAAGGCGCGCGGAACCAGCTCGCGACCGTAGAGGCTCGCGATGCCCTCCGGCGCCGCCAGCGGCTTGTCGATTGCCGCCGAAAAGACGGCCAAGGGAGGGGCAAACGGCAGCGTGTCTGGAATGACGCGAACCGGGGTGGTGCATTTCACCGTGAGGGCGCCGACGGGGAAGGAGAGCTCGACGAGGAAGGCGGTCCAGCCCCGCGCGGGGGGCGCCGGCCGCGCCTCGAAGCTTCCGTCGGGACCGGCGGCGAGCGGAGTGCTCGTCCAGCTCCGGCCGATCGTCGCCACCCGAAAATCGCGCGCCGAAGGGTTCGTCGCCTGCCAGAGCCTCACTTCGGCCGGCCGATCTTCGGCGCGGACCCGAATACCGCCGCCGGGCGTAACTTCCCACCGGTAGCGCGGGCGCGGGGCGCCGGCCAGAACCATCTGAGCAAAGGCCAGCACCGACGTCAACACATCGCCCTCCTCCAGGTCGTGGCTGGCGTTTGGAACGTAGCGCAGGTGCTTCTCTCCGGGAAGCTCATCGAAGTAGAATTGGGAGGAGTCCGGCAGGAAGAACTGGTCGCCGGCAGCATTGACGATGTACTTGGGCATCGCCAGCCGCTCCCGATAAGAGAAAGGGTCCACCAGGGCGAGCAGTTGCTCCTGGCGCCGGGACCCCGCCCAGGCCATGATCCCCAGCTCTTCATAATCGCCGACAGCCGGCGCCCAGAAGCCGTAAGCCTGCCAGTGGTGCTGGAACGAGGCGTGCACATTTAGTAGATCGATGACTAAAGGGACGACGGCGACGACGCGGCGATCCACGGCCGCCGCAAGCCACGCCGTCCAGCCACGTTTGGAGGCGCCCGCAACGATGAACCTCTCCACCGTCAGTCCGCCGCCCTCCGGGCTTCGAAGAAAAGCGGTAACAGTATCCATGGCGCGCACGGCGGCCTTGGTCATCGGCAGTTGCAGGGGCCAGCGTTCGTCGCCGCCACGCAGATACTTGTCCCAGCTATAGGCGATAAGAGCGTCTTCGCGCCGTGGCCGCCCCTCGTCGGGGAAGGTCAGCGGCTGGTTGGGCACCGCCTGAATCTCGGCCACCACCGCCTGGTTCGCTACGGCGGCCATGCCCAGAGTCGGATCGGCTGCCCCGGGCTGCGGGTCATCGGTCGAACCGCCGCTGATCAGCATCAAGGCGACCGGGTGACGAACGGAGGCGGGCACGACGATCCGGAGCCAGTGCCGCCAGACGGGTCGGTCCACCTCGTCCGCGGAACGCCAGCGCTGCGAGGTCATCTCGAGTACGTGGGTCCGAAAGCCGAGGCCGGAGAGCGTAGCCACCCGGCGCCAGGAATAGGCCGGGTCCGGCTCGGCGACGTAGCGGTCGAGCTCGGTCGGCGCCGCCGCCACCCATTGGACGGCGAGCAGAACCGCGGCGAGCGCCCATTGGAAGCCGGCGTTTCTTGGGAACATCGACTTCTCCTGATCCTTCACATTGGCTTCAGGCTTCAGTTCGGGCGGCGACCGACGGGGCCCGTCCCCCGGCCGCGCTGCCGCTCGATGCGATTGTATCCAAGCGGCTAAGCAAGCAGGAGGGAGATCCGCCATTTTCGTTAGAATTTGAGGCGCGTGAGGATCACGATCTCAAAGGAGAACTATCTCAAGGCGATCCTCGAAGCAGAGGCCGAAGGGGAGATGGTGATCGCCGCCACGCTCGCCCGCTGGCTCCGCGTCTCGCCGCCGGCGGCAGGGATGGCCGTGCGCCGCCTGCAACGCGACGGCCTGATCCTGGTGAGGAAAAACGGGGAGATCGTGCTCACGCCGGCCGGCCGCGAAATCGCCGCTCGCTTGTTCGCCCGCCACCAGTTGATCGAGCGGATGCTGGCGGAGATCTTCGGCATGGAATGGTTCCGGGTACACGACGAGGCCGAGCAGCTCGAGCACGCCGTCTCGGAGGATTTCGAACGGTTGCTTGTAGAGAGGCTTGGGCCGGCGGGCCGTTCCCCGCTCGGCGGGCGCACCGGGCTGATTTCGGCGCAGGAGCGCAGACAGCGAGGCTGGCGGCTGCTGGCCGAGGTCGGCGACGAGACCTGGGTGGAGGTTCAGACCATCTTCGACCGGGATCGCGCCTTGCTGGAGTACTTGGATCGGCTCCAAATCCGGCCGGGCGTGGCGCTCGAGGTGACCGCCCGCAACGTGGATCAGACCATCAGCTTGCGAGTCAGCCGAGAACCGGTTCAGTTGGGGCTGGCGGCGGCAGGCAAGATCTGGGTGCGGCCGCTCGCCCCCCCGCCGGCGCCCGGGAGAGCCGCCTAAAGCAAGGCGCGGAAGTAATCGATCGTTCGCGCCAGCCCTTCTTCGAGCGGCGTCGTCGGCGCCCAGCCCAGCAGGCGCCGCGCTTTCGAGATGTCCGGACAGCGCCGGCGCGGATCATCTTCAGGCAGCGGCCGATGATGAATGGGCGAGGGACTGCCGGTCAGGCGCAACACCATCCGGGCAACGTCGAGCACGGTGATCTCCTCCGGGTTGCCCAAATTGACGGGGTAGCGCTCCTCGGTGTCCAGCAGGCGGCGAATCCCGTCGACGAGATCATCGACGTAGCAGAGGCTGCGCGTCTGCAACCCGTCACCGTTAACCGTCAGCGGTTCGCCGCGGAGGGCTTGCGTGATGAAGGCGGGCACCATTCGGCCGTCGCCCGCCTGCATGCGCGGGCCGTAGGTGTTGAAGATGCGCACAATGTGAGTCGCCAGCCCGTAGGCGCGATGATAGGCGATGGTGAGCGCTTCGGCGAAGCGCTTGCTCTCGTCATAGCAGGATCGGGGGCCCACCGGATTGACATGGCCCCAATAGGTCTCCCTTTGCGGGTGCTCGAGCGGATCGCCGTAACACTCCGAGGTGGAGGCCAACAGGAAACGGGCGCCGTTGCGGCGCGCCAGCTCGAGCAGATTCCGCGTGCCGACGGAGCCGGCCAGCAGCGTCGCGACCGGATGCGAGAGATAGTGGACCGGACTGGCCGGAGAGGCCAGATGCAGGACGAAGTCGACCGGGCGATCCAGTTGCACCGGCTCGGTGACATCGACCAGGAGGAAGCCGAACCGGCTGTCGCCGGTCAGGTGCTCGATGTTGCGGCGGGAGCCGGTGATCAGGTTGTCGAGCGCCGTCACCGAGTGCCCTTCGGCCAGAAGGCGGTCACAGAGATGGGATCCGATAAAACCCGCTGCCCCGGAGATCAGAAAATGCAATCAACCTGCTCCAGCGCCATCATTGTAACGGAATCGGCCGCCTCGGTCAGTGATACATTCGTGGTCTTAATGGGATGAGCCCGCCTTCGGAGCCCGAACAGTTAATTCTTGCGCTGCTATTGGCGAGCTCGGCGGCGCTCGCCGGATTGAATCTCCGCCGAGCGGCCATGAGCGTCCTGCACTCGCGCCCGGACGCCGATTTCCGTCTCCGGCCGCTCGGGCCTCGGTTGCGCCGCCTGCTCCTGGAAGTCCTCCTCCAAAGCAAAGTCATCCGCGAGCGGCCGGCGGCGGGCTTGGCCCACGCGGTGGTCTTCTGGGGTTTCTGTGCCTTTGCTCTCGCCACGGCGGACCACCTTACCGCCGGTTTCGGCCTGGAGCTGGTTTCCCGCCAAAGCGCCTTTGGCAGGACTTACTTCGCCGTGGTGGCCGCCTTTGCGGGCGCCGTCGCCTGCGCCATCACCGGTCTGGCCGTAAGGCGGTTTGTCCTCCGACCGAAGTGGCTCGGACCGCTGTCGCTCGAATCCGGTGTGATCGCTCTGCTGATCCTGGCGCTGATGTTGACCTACCTGGCTGAACATTTCCGCTGGGGCGACAGCGGGCGCTGGCTGTGGTGGGTCCACACCCTGGCGCTGGTCGTCTTTCTGCCTCTGATCCCCCGCACCAAGCATCTGCACTTAGCGCTCAGCCCGGTCACCGTCTTTTTCAAGCGCCAGGGCTTCGCCGCCATACCGCCGCTTGCCGGCGATGAGGACTTTGGTCTGGAGACGGGTCGCGACGTGACCCGCTTGGCCGCTCTGGCCGCCTACACTTGCGTCGAGTGCGGCCGATGCAGCCAACACTGCCCGGCCAGCCACACCGGCAAGCTGCTCGACCCCAAGCAGATCGTCCTTGGCTTCCGACGCTTTCTCAATGAGAACGGCCCTGCCTCCGAGGCGAGCCTGCTGGGGACACACCTGGCGCAGGAGGCCATCTTCCAGTGCACCACCTGCGGCGCCTGCGAGCAGCAGTGCCCGGTCGGCATCCAACACCTGGGCTTGATCGTGGGCCTGCGCCGCGGCGCGGTCAACACCGGCAAATGGGAGGACCCGCACGGCACTCGGCTGATGTTGAACCTGGAGCGCCACGGCAACCCGCTCGGGATGCCGCCCGCCGAACGGGACAAGTTCGTCAACGGCCGGCGGCTGCCGCTCTACGACGGCGCGCAAGAATACTGTCTGTGGCTG
>Ga0308411_10002927_pt1 | contig 11467 bp, 6 predicted proteins | sample HotsprottomLayer_2_FD_203530 | JGI IMG/M metagenome (GOLD analysis project Ga0308411, IMG submission 203530) | Hot spring phototrophic mat microbial communities from Octopus Spring, Yellowstone National Park, Wyoming, United States -... | ecosystem: Environmental > Aquatic > Thermal springs >... | reverse complement strand
TGGCCGGGGTGCCGGGTATTTCCTACCGGCGGAGTCGACGGTTTTTGTCCGGATTGTGGCGACCGTGAACCAGCGGGTGGCGTATTTGCAGCAGCGTTTCCGATTGACCGAAGCGGAAGCACTGGCCGAGTTGGAACGCCGGGATCGTCGCCGAGGCGAGTTGCGGCAATTATTGACCGGACAACTTCAAGAGAATTGCTATGATTATGATCTGATTCTCAATACCTCCCGGTTATCCATTGAAACCTGTGCTCAGATTATCGCTCAGGTGGCTCGCGCGAAACAATGGATCATCGACTGACATCCAGCTTGTGGATCTTGAATGAGTTCGGCTTTTGACAGGTATGTAGCCGCTGTTCGGGCTCATCGGCCGAGAGCGGCTTTAGTGCTGGGATCTGGTTTTGCTACGGTGCCTGAGCCTTTCCAGCCTGTGGCGCGACTTTCCACAACGGATATTCCCGGATACCCGGCCCATAGTGTTGCCGGCCACCGTGGCGAGTTCGCTGTGGGGTACTGGTTGGGGGTCCCGCTGGTGATTAGTTATGGCCGACTGCATCGGTATGAGGGGCATCCGTATGAGGTGCTGACCCGAGCAGTGCGATGGTTTGCCGAGTGGGAAATTCCGCGGGTGATTTTGACAAACGCGGCGGGGGGAATTCGTTCGGGGATGCCGGTGGGCTCGTTGATGCCGATTCACAGTCATCTGAAATGGCTGACTCCGAGCGATTGGCGTTCCGGGATCGCGGCTACAATTCCTGATTCGGGATCGCGGATTTATTCGCCAGAATTATTGACACGGATGGAGGAGCTTGCCCCGAAATCGCGAACGGTACAAGCGGGCTGTTATGCGGCCTTGACCGGACCGAGCTACGAGACCCCGGCGGAAATTCGGGCATTGCAAGTGCTGGGAGTCGATGCCGTCGGGATGTCGACGGCGTGGGAAGCAGAAGCCGCCGCGGCGGCGGGGCTGGAAGTTCTGGCAATTTCGTGTATTACCAATTTGGGCACAGGCCTCAGCGATGAGCAATTGAGCCACACGCAAGTTCAAGCAGTTGTGGCTGTGGCTCGGCAGGATTTGCGTTTGCTGTTTGATCGATTGTTGCCGACGTTTGCGTAGAAGTTCGAGGGATACGAGGAGTTCTCATACGGCATTGTTTTAAGATCTACTCCCTTTCCTCGAACCTCGAAGAGGAATTAGCTTACTTTCCTGCTTTGGCGGCGGAATATTTTTCTTCAACTGCTTTCCAGTTCACGGTGTGCCACCAAGCGTCGATGTAATCGGCACGCTTATTCTGATACTTCAGATAGTAAGCGTGTTCCCAGACATCGATCCCGAGCACTGGGACAAGGCCATCCATCAGCGGGCTGTCTTGATTAGGCCGCTTAATCGCTTCGAGCTTGGTTGTGGTCGGATTGTAGACGATCCAACTCCAGCCGCTGCCGAACTGGCCGAGGCCGTTGGCCTTGACGGTTTCTTTCATCTTGGCGAAATCCCCGAACGCCTGATTGATTGCCTCGGCAATGGCACCGGTGGGTTCGCCGCCGCCGTTTGGGCCCATGATTTCCCAGAACAGAGCATGATTTGCGTGGCCTCCGCCATTGTTGATGACCGCTTGGCGGATCGATTCCGGAACGATTTTGATGTTGCGGAGCAGGCTGACAATATCGTGGGTTTGCAGATCGGGATGCCCTTCAAGGGCTTTGTTCAGGTTATCGACATAGGCCTTGTGATGCCTTTGAGAGTGGATTTCCATGGTCAGGGCATCAATATGCGGTTCGAGAGCATTAAAGGCATACGGGAGAGCCGGCAAGGTATGGGCCATAGCTTATCCTCTGGCAGTTTTGAGCATGATCAAAAATAGGCAAGGATTCACCCCGTCGCTGGAGGTTCCTTGTTCCTAGTCTAGTCGCTGGGCAGGTGGATCGACAATAAGTTGTGGCGTCGGGCTGGGATCATTTGGGCGAAATCCGGGCCAGTCCGGACAACTTATGGGGAGTCATGCCGTGGCGGTTGGCACTGCCTTGCGAAAAATTTCGCTGGAACCGATCCGGGGTAAAACGGCTCTGTCGCAATTCGAAGGCAAAAGGTTATAATGCTGTGGGGAAGCGATGATCAGATTTGAGTAAGGCGACATCATGGATTCGTCGATTTATGTGACGTCCCCGGCAGTTGCACTGCCGCAGTCGACCAGCGGTCAGAGTTCGGAATCGCCGAGTATGACGGAACTGTTGCGTCAGATTTTAGAAACGCAACGAGAACAACTGGCGTTTATGAAGGGGCAAGCAGCGAATCAAGATGCGGGGGCACGCTGGCGGGCGTTTTTAGGCCGCTGGGATCAGGATTTTCCGGGTGTCGGTCAACATTGTAAGGAAGTCTTGCCAATCATTGAGCGTGCCTATTTACGATTGATCCAGGAATTGACCGAGCGACTGCGTGAAGATGCCGACGGTCTGGACAGCGATTTCGCCTTGGCGGAGTTTTTGGATCGGTATGGGATGCGGCTTGGTCAACTGGGCGGGATCTTGAGTCAACTCGGCCCCTTGGCGGATGCCGCAGCGGGCGAATCGCCGTCGTAACCGTGAGTGGCATACCGCTGGGCGGTCGCGGGTGTGGGACGTGCCTGCATGGGCAATCGTCGTGGTTCCCGAACCTTCCGCTGAAGATACGATTTTTCATCTCGTTTCGGATTCGTAATCTGTTATGGAAATACCTGCAGCGGATTTGGTGCAAATCAAGGATCGGTACATTCAGGGATTGTATCTGCAAGCGTATGCGCAGGGTCAAGCGTTTGGCGATTTACGTACCTGGACTGGGCCGGCAGCGCGATTACTGGCAGGTCGATTAGCGATTCAACTCGGCGCTCCGATTCTTGGTCGGCGATTGCATCTGCTGGCGTACCGAGAGAGTCCGGCCTACCCGGAAGTGATTTATTATCATGCCCGTTATCGCCTGGAGCGGTTCGGTCCACTGTCGTGCTGGCAATTCATGCAGCAACACCCGGACTGGTCGGAATCATCCCCGGAATTGCGCGCTGACTGGTTGGCCTTGGCGGGGTATGTGGCCAGTCGTTTTCGAGATTTTGCCCGGGCTGAGCGGTATTTTGCCGAGGCCGACGCCTTGGCGGCGGATCGCGCTTGGATCAACGTCGAACGGTCGGGGATGTTGGAAGCGGACGATCGCCTCGACGAGGCCTTGGCAGCGCTTCGCCGCTCGCTGGAACTTCAGCCCTGGTTTCGGCCAGCGGTGCAAGCGATGGCTCATTTGCTGTTGCGGCAAGGGAAGGCATTGGCGGCTCTGGAATTTCTCCAAGAGGCGGTTGAGAACCTCGAATCCGGAATCATTGTCGCTCATCTGGCGACGGTGCAATTGGAGTTAGGCTATTACAAAGAAGCCCGTGAAAGTTTAGATCACTACGCAGAACTCAGCCCGTTAATGGAAGCAGAGTCGGCGAAGTGGCTGGCAGCTCGGCGGAGTGATGTCTCCTACTTTCTTGGGGAATTCGCCGAGGCGGCAAAATTCGCTCGTGCGGTGGAGGAACCGTTTTATCTGGAATTCGCCGAACGGTTGGCGAACTGGCCCGAGTCACAGCCATGCCAGCCAACCCGGCATATCCTGACCGCCGAGCTACCAGCGAAGCTGCCGACGCCCGTCGGCGACCTGCTTCGCGATTACTGGAAGAAGCAGCAGGACAAGGGCGAGTCACCATCACGGAAAGCGGACGAGTCACCCCCGCCGAGCGTGGAGCAGTCGGCCGAGCCGCCATCGGAAGACGCGGCCGGGGGATTTCCGCTCGAAGGCTTGCCCGATGCAAAAGAGCGGCGACGGTTGGAACAAGCCGGCTGGAAGGTAGTTGAGTTCCGGGTCACGCTGGAAATCGCCGAGCAGTTGATTTCCCGTGGTGTGCCGTTCCTCGTCACGTTGGTTGAGCCCGGTTTTACACAAACCCGCCTGGCGATTGGCTGCGATCCGACCCGGGATAGCCTGTATCTTCTCGATGGGAATGAACGCAGCCACTCCGAGGCACCGTTTCGAATCATTAAGGAACGATACGGAGTTTTCGGGCCGATGGGGATGGCCGCGGTTCCAGCTTGCGAGGCCGGCCGTCTTAAGGGGCTTTTATTTCCGGATCGGGAAGGGATGGAACGGCTGTACCAGCTTCAGTGTCAACTCATCGATCGGCACTTTGATGCCGCCGAGCGAGCCTTGCGGGACTGGACGGCAGCTTCTCCGAACGAGCGTCTTCTCAAATGGGCTTCTTTCGCCTTCGCGAAAGCAACCTGGCACCCGATGCGTCAACTCGAGTCGTTGGACCGACTCCTTGCGGAAAGTCCCCAGCAACCGGCGTTGCTGTTGATGAAATCGGTCGTGTTCCGCGAATTGGGTCGATCGTCGGAACGGCTGGAATTATTGCAACAGGCCGGGGGCCGGGCCGATTCGGATCCGTTGATTGCTCAGACCCTGGCACAAACGCTGCTTTCGGATCATCGCCATCAGGCGGAGGCGGTGCGGCTTCTTCGCCGAAGTTTGCGGCAGCGTCCTGGGGCAGCAGCGGGGTATTATTTGCTGGCCACGTATGCCTGGGAGCATCAGCAGTTTGAAACGGCGGTAGAATTGTACCGGATGGCAGCCTGCCTGGATGATCGCGAGGAGCAGTTTGCCGAGATCTACCTTCGTTGTGCCCGGGCCGTTGGCGGACCAGCCGCTTCCGAGGCAATGCGATTATATCAGAATCGTGCCACCCGTGGGGTGGTGCCGAACACTCTGGCAGTCCGGATGTTATTCTCGTCCTTGAATGCTCGAAACGAACCGGACCTGGCATTTTCGGCGTTGAATCACGCTGTCGAGAAACTTCAACGGTTGCAGCAGTCGGCAGCAGAACCGTCTCGAGCCGAGGAAATCCGCGCTGGGCTAGCGGAACTGTTGTTGTTTCGTGCGGATCAATACGCCAATCGAGGCCAATTTCACGAGGCTGAAGCCGATCTTGATGCGGCGAAATCACTGGCGGATCCGATTTTGTGGTATAAGACCGCGGCGAGAGTGGCCCGCGCTCGACCGGTTTACACCCAGTCGTTGGCAGCGGTGCAGGAAGTGATGAAGCGTGATCCGTTGAACATCGAAGCTCACCGGATTGCCGTCGCCTTGCTGATCGAGACTCAGGGTCGTAAGGCGGCGCGGAGCCACCTGGGTGTGCTCTGTCAGCGGTATCCGCAGTTCTATCCGCTAGTGCGGCTGCGGGCCGAGTATTTGTACCGCGATCCGGATGAGGCTGCCGTCCTGGCGACTCAGCATCTTCTCGACTTGTGCCCGCAGGATGCCTGGGCATGGCGGCAACTGGCCCTGGTTTACGCCGATCGGAAACGGCATGACGAAGCGCTGCATGCAATTCGGCAAGCTGCGAACATCGAACCGAATCACCCCTCGCAGTTCGCGGTGCTCGCGCATGTTTATCGCCGGGCCGATCGAATGGACGAATCGTTAGAGACCCTGAAACAGTTGGTGCAGGAGTATCCGGATCATGAACTGGCCATCTCGGAGCTCGTGCAATACAGCCGAGGGGTCAAAGAGAAGCAGGCGGCGTTGAAGCATATTTCTGAGCAACTTCATCGGCACTCCTTCACTGGGGATGGTCTGGTCGCTTATTTTGAGCAGGCGATTCGCCTAGTTCAGGATCCGGAAGATCAGGAGCGATTGTTTGCCGACTTTGAGCGATTTTTAGAAGAACGTCCTGATGTTTGGCAGTGCTGGTCGATCGCCGTGCAAATGCTGGTAATGATGCACCGAGCGCCTGAAGCGTTATCCCTGGCCGAAGAATCGACGCGGCGATTTCCCTTGATCTCGAAGGTGTGGCTTGATCTGGCGGAGGCGGCCGAGGCGGCGAAAAATTCGGAGGTACGCTTGGCCGCGTTACAGCAGGCCGTGGCGGTCAGTCCGGGCTGGGCACCTGCAGCGAAAGCCCTCGCGGATTGGTACAGCGAGAACGGAGATATTGAGGAATCGCTTCGAACGTTGAAGCGGGCAGTCAGTTTGAATCCGCTCGATCCGTGGGTTCGCTGGCTTTTTGCGGAAGCATTGTGGCATGCGGATCGGGGAGAAGAGGCGTTGGAGGAAGCGAAAAACGCTGTCCGTCATGAGCCCCCGTACGATCCGGATATTCCACCGCGTCCGGAAAATGCCTGGAGTGCCGTCCAATTCTGGTCGGAACGGCTGTTTCAGCCGGAGGCCGCCTTGGAATTGGCCCGGGAGCAAACGCGTGATCGAGGCGGCGACCCGCGTGTCTGGGTTCGTTATGCACGGACGATCAATGAAATCGCTTCAGCACCAGAGATTTTAGCGGCCATCGACAAAGCCATTGAACTCGATCCACGGCATGTGGATGCTTACGATCTGAAAGCGGAACGACTGGCACAATTGGGGCGTTTTGAGGAAGCGTTGGCGGCTGCCCGTCCGGCGGTGCTTCAGGACGACTTGCCCCTGGTGTTGCAAGGCCGATCGGCCTGGATTGAAGCCCGTCGTGGGAATTATCAGCAAGCAATCCCAGCAATGCAGGCCCTGGTCGCGGTGGACCCTGATTATCTCTGGGCATGGCAACAACTGGCCGAATGGTACGACGAGACTGGCAATTCGGCAAGCTATTTGGAAGCAGCAGAACAATTATGTCGGCTCCGTCCGGACCACCCCGTTTCATTAACCATGCGTGGCGAAGCCAAGTTGCAAGTCGGCGACCGAGAGGGTGGGAAGGAAGATCTTCGGGAAGTGCTGCGGAATTATCCGAATTATTCCGCAGCGGCAGCAATCCTGTTTGATGCCTGCCTGACCGATAACGAGCCGCGGGAAGCACGGACGGCGTTGGCGGTCTTGCAAGAACACTTGACTGGCCCGGAAGTGCTGGTGAAACAGTTGCAGCTCGCGATTCAATTGAACGAGCCCGAGGCAGCGTCGCGAGCCTTTGCAGAAATTTGTCAGACGCCGACCGATGGCCCGGCCACATGGTTACAACTGGCGATCACACAGATGCGGAACGCCGGCTGGGGCGAACGTGCGGCAGCGTTGATGAAAGAAGCTTGGCAATCGGGCGAAGAATTCAACCCGTGGGCGGCGATTCTCTGGCAAGAAATTCCCCCCGGCGAAAATGCCCCGCTGGAAGAAAAGCTAGAGGCAGTGGCAGCGGCCTTGAGACAGTCGCCGGACTTTCTTGCTGCGCACGATCGCAAAGCGGAACTTCTGACGCTGATGGGGCGAATCGAGGAAGCGATGCAGGCGCTTCAGCCCGAAATCGTCGGCGATCCGGTTCCGTTGCCCTTGCGTGGCCGAATCGCTTGGATCAAGGCCCGCCAGGGCGAGCGGGCGGCTGCCATCGCGTTGATGAACGAACTTCTCAGCGAGGAACCGGATTATTCCTGGGGCTGGCGGCAACTCATCCACTGGTACGATGCGGAGAACCGGCCCGAGGATGTCTTGGAAGCTGCAAATCAACTGGTGCGACTGAATCCTGACGACCCGATTGCTCATGTCCTGCGTGGCGAAGCCCGGCGGGCACTGGGCGATCATCGCGGGGCAAAAGATGATTTCCAGCGAGCATTTGAGGCGGATCCGGGGTTTGATACGGCCGGGCTGCAACTCGTGGGGGAACAACTCGAAACCGGGGATGTGGCTGCAGCAAGTCAAACGCTGAAGGCACTCGAGTCAATTTCCAACGGACCGATGTTCCGCTATCGTTCGATCCAAGTCGCCGCTCGCCTGGGTCAGCTGGACGTAGCTCGAAATCAGTTCAGGCAACTGGGTGCCGATCCGAGCGTCAGTCGAGCGCTGCTTCGCGATGCGGCCTCGGCGATGGGGGAAGTCGGCTGGGATGCGGAAGCGGAGGAAGATTTATCGGAATTGACCCGCAACGGGATTGTGACACCAGCATCTGCCGGGCTCTGGGCTGAGCGGTTGATTCAAACCGGAAAAGATTGGAAAGTCGCCGAGGAATTGTCCACGCTTGCAGCCCGAAATCAGCCCGCGGGTCGAGAAGTCGTCCTGGTGTACGCTTGGGGACTTGTGGTTCTTGGCCGGGCCGACAACGCGGTGGCCACCATCCAGCGTTATGCCGAACTGCTTCGTGGTGCCGATGAGAGCTGGGGTCGGGCCGGGGCAATTCTTGCTGAGGCCGGGCACTTCGCATTGGCAGCCGCTTGGCTGGGGGACTGGCGGGAACGGAGCCAGCTCGATCCGTGGGTTCTTCGGCCCTTACATGATGCGTTGCGGGCCATTGGCCGAGACGAGGAAGCAGAGGCGTTGCTGCGTGAAGTCGCGGCTCGGTATCCCCTAGCCGATCTGTCACCGGATTTCCGGGCTTGGCTGGCGATCCTGGCAATCCGAAGTCGCGAGATCACGACGGCAAAACAATATCTCCGCAGCATCGATCAACTCGGCCTGCCCGATGGCATCAAGCTTCTCTGTGCCATGGCCGCCGCGTTGCTTGCTGTCGTCGAAGCTAGCCCTGCTGAGAAAGCCAGGGTCTTTGCCGATGCCCGGGAAGATCTCTGGGTGGCGGCCCAGGCGTGTGCCAGTGCCGATGTCCCACCGGGAGCCGGTCGAATGTTCAAGGAGGTGGTGAAATGTATCCACGCCGAGGTCGGCACTTTATCCTCGCGATGGTGGGCGTGGCGGCAGCAAATTCGTCCGTGGGTGCGCGGCTAAACGATCCTCGATCACCTTCATAGCCATGATCAGCCTCACTCCAGGACATGAGCACTGATTCGCGGGATGTGTGCGGTCATCGCGGCCGGATACAGCCTGGATCGGTCTCGATGACACGCCCGTTATGTCAAGCCAGGAAACAGTGATGACTGGAAACTCATGTCGAGGTCTGTTCGAAGCGGTGTCGTTCGCAGCGCGGGCTCATCGCCATCAGGTTCGCAAAGACGGACAGACACCGTATTGCGCTCACGCATTCCGAGTCTGCTTGACCATCCGGCATATTTTTGAAATTGACGATCTGACCACGCTTACTGCGGCATTGCTGCACGACACTCTGGAAGACACCCCAACGGATTACGATGAGATTTGTGATGCCTTCGGTGATGACGTGGCGGATTGCGTCGCGGCGTTGACGAAGGATATGCGGTTGCCCGAAGCTCGACGTGAAGCAGTTTACGTGGAACAGTTGCTCGCGGGGAACTGGCGAGTAACCATCTGCAAGCTGGCCGATTGTTACGATAATCTTGTCGATTCCCGTCATCTCTCCCGTCCGGCTCGGCTCCGTCAGATCCAGCGCGTCTCATGCTATTTGGAAGCGTTGCGTTCGCGGCTGCCGGAAAAGGCGGGGAACGCTTTTGCCATCGTCGAAGCGATGCTCGAGGAAGCACGAGCCTGGGAATAACACCGGTGAGAGAAGAAGGTGGTCGGGGTTTTTTTACCCGGGATGTCGTGAAATGATGGTTTAACTCTCCAGATGATGTTTCTCGATCAAGCGGTATAGCGACCGCCGGCTGATCCCCAAGAGTTTGGCGGCAAGCACCTTGTTTCCGTGGGCGGCGTTCAAGGCTTCACAGACAAGTTGCCGTTCATGTTGATCGAGATCATACAGTGATCGTTCTCCGAGCAGATTGGGAGGGTTGCTGCCGAAACTTTCCGAGGTCGAGTGACTGCTGCGGATGGTATCGACGGGGCTTGCCTCGGAATCCTCGGATTCTGGATCGCGTTCGCAAATGCTGCGATCATCGTGATCCTGAGGATCGGTGATGGATTCAGGCAGATCGCAGCAGCGGATCTGATAATTGTCGGCGAGGATTTGTGCTCGTTCGAGGACGTTGGCTAATTCACGAATGTTTCCGGGCCAATCGTAGGCGATCAACGCGGCCATTGCTTCGGGAGTGACGGTGCAACGGATTGGGCCGTACTGCCGGGTTGTCAAAAAATGCTCAATCAGGATCGGAATATCTTCCCGGCGTTCCTTGAGTGCCGGCAAGGCGATGTGAAAGACGTTGAGGCGATAAAACAGGTCTTCGCGGAAACGGCCGGCTTTTTGTTCTTGTTCGAGCGGTTTGTTGGTGGCCGCGATAATGCGGACGTTTGCGAGCCGTTCCTGAGTTCCGCCGACCTTGCGGTAGTGGCCATATTCGAGAACTCGGAGGAGTTTCGCTTGCATCGCCGGGGACATTTCCGCAACCTCGTCGATGAACAGCGTTCCTCCTTCCGCGACTTCAAATAATCCGGGTTTGCCGGAAACGGCACCGGTAAATGCTCCCTTTTCGTGGCCAAACAACTCGCTTTCGAGCAGTGATTCCTGCAGGGTGGCGCAGTTTACCGTGACGAGTGGCTGATTTTTTCGTGGGCTGTTAAAGTGCAGGGCTCTGGCCACTAGTTCTTTCCCGGAACCGCTCGGTCCCCGAATCAATACGGTGGCGTCGGTCGGTGCCACTTTTTCGATCAGTTGCAACACGCGTTGAATGGCCGGGGAAATTCCGATGATGGTATATTTTGTGGATTCGAACACCAGTCGCTCGACATATTGCCGCAGACGCACATTCTCCATCTTGAGCCGGCGAACTTCGAGCCCGCGATGCAGGATCGGGAGAATTGTCTGCATCTTGAACGGTTTCAGGATGTAATCGTAGGCTCCAGATTTCATGGCTTCGATGGCCGTGGGGATGGTGCCGTGCCCCGTCATGATGATGCCGACGAGTTGTGGATCGCGAAGCAAGGCTTGCTTGAGCAATTCGATGCCATCCATTTCCGGCATCATTAAATCGGTAATCAACAAGTCGAAGCCGTCGTGGTTCAAAATGTCCAGGGCTTCCTGCGGCCGCGTTACGCCGACTGCGTCAAACCGATTTCTGGCCAGGCCGTCTCGCAAGGCTTTCATGAGCTCAATTTCATCATCCACAATCAGGACACGGCCAAGCGGCGATTCCACGGGCAGAAGTCTCCGGAGCGTTCACGTTCTGAAACAAAATCATAAGAAATTTCTTGGACAACGGAATTCATGTTTCGCAGAATTTTTTTACTTGTCTTGTTACGGATTGTGCTGTTCGGGCCGAGTACAACCAGATGTCCGTAGAGTGGAAAACAGTCTCAAAGCAACAATCGCGCCGAAGAATCAAGCCGTTAAGGCAAAGACTTTCACTGACCGAGGTGGCCAATTCTTGAGAGGTGTTCTTGCAACTGCTTATAATTGAAGTATCTCGGGATAATTGTGATGTCAAGAAGGGAGGCCCGGTGAACTCGCCGCCCCGGATGCTGATTGTTGGGACACCACCGGCGTTGCCGTCAGGATGGGCCGAGGCATCGCAAGTCGTTCCCGTGGACGACTGGGCGTTGCTGGCGGAGATGCTCCGCTCCGGGAATTATGCCGGCGTGATCGTGGATTCTCTTACCGCCCAGAATCAGATGGCTCAATGCTCGCGGAACAGCATCATTTTGGGGCATATCGACAAAGGGATTGCGCTTTTGGATCTGGAGGGCCGTGTGCTCTGGGTCAAT
>Ga0308411_10002923_pt1 | contig 11471 bp, 7 predicted proteins | sample HotsprottomLayer_2_FD_203530 | JGI IMG/M metagenome (GOLD analysis project Ga0308411, IMG submission 203530) | Hot spring phototrophic mat microbial communities from Octopus Spring, Yellowstone National Park, Wyoming, United States -... | ecosystem: Environmental > Aquatic > Thermal springs >... | reverse complement strand
TGATCCGGCTGGCCTGCCCGACATTGGCAGGCCGAAACCGCGCGAGCTTTTCTCGGGCTTCAGCGCGGAGTTGCGGTATCGCCGCATAATCAAACCACGATGGGATTTGCTTCGACTCCAGACGCTGAAAGCGCTCGACTTGAGCCGCCTGCCGTTCCACATAACCGGCGTACTTCGCCTCCAAAATCACCTGTTCGACGACGGCGGGCGGATACTGCGTGGCCTCGGGACACCACGCCACGATTTGCTCCCAAGTCGTTTCGGTCCGTTGCAAGTGCCGCATCAATGTCAGCCCTTCATACCGACGTCGTTTGAGCAATTCTGTGAGTTCGGCGATTTGAGAGTTCTTCCGCTCGAAACGATGCCAATCGTCATCCTGGACCAAGCCCACCTGCCGGCCGAGCGGGGTAAGTCGCCGGTCCGCATTATCGTGCCTTAACAGCAGACGGTACTCGGCCCGCGAAGTAAACATGCGGTAAGGCTCATCAACTCCTCGGGTGACCAGATCGTCGATCAACACGCCGATATACGCTTGATTGCGATGCAGGATCAAAGGTGGTTGGTTTTTGAGTTTCAAAGCGGCATTGATCCCGGCCATTAAGCCCTGGGCGGCGGCCTCTTCATAACCCGTCGTCCCGTTGATCTGGCCAGCAAAATACAAGCCCGAGACGTATTTGGTTTCCAGTGTGGGGTGCAACTGCGTCGGTGGGACGTAGTCGTACTCGACGGCGTAGCCCCACCGCATGATCTCGGCATTTTCCAAACCCGGAATGTGCTTCAACATCTCATATTGCACATCTTTGGGAAGACTCGTTGATATGCCATTCACATAGTATTCCCAGGTATTCCGCCCCTCCGGCTCAAGGAACAACTGATGTCGTGTCCGATCGGCGAAGCGTACGACTTTGTCTTCAATCGAAGGGCAGTACCGCGGTCCTCGGGAGGCAATTTGTCCGGAGTACATCGGCGCGCGGTGTAGATTCGCTCGAATGATGTCATGAACAGTGGGATTGGTGTAAGTGATGTAGCAGTCTAACTGGCTTTGGAGGATCCGTTCCGTGGCGAAGCTGAACGGTCGTGGCTCGGGGTCCCCGGGTTGGGGCTCCATTTTTGAGAAATCGATCGTTCGGCCATTCAGCCGGCAGGGCGTCCCGGTTTTGAAACGGGCCAATTCAAAGCCGCAAGCTCGAAGGCTGTCACTCAGTGCTTCGGCTGACTGGTCGCCCGCACGGCCACCGCGGGTTTTGGCTTCCCCGACGTGCATCACTGCTTGCAGAAAAGTACCCGTCGTCAGTATGACTGCGGCGGCGCGATAGGCTGTGTCGCCCCGCGTCATCACACCGACGATCCGATGTCGTGCTAACGGTTCGGAGGAATCGCCGGGTCCGGTCGTCGCTGGCGGAATCGGCTCCAACAATAAGGATTCGACGATTTCTTGCCGCAACGTGAGGTTGCGTGTCTCCTCGACGATGTGCTTCATGGTGAATTGATAAAGTTTTTTGTCACATTGCGCGCGGGGCGAGTGCATGGCCGGCCCTTTACCCCGGTTGAGCATGCGAAACTGGATGGCCGCGGCGTCGGTGCACTTAGCCATCTCGCCGCCCAAGGCATCGATCTCACGAACGATTTGTCCCTTGGCGACGCCACCGATCGCGGGGTTACACGACATCGCCCCTACCATGTCGGCATTCATGGTGAGCAAGCAGGTTCGCAGGCCCATGCGCGCCGTTGCCAAGGCAGCTTCTATCCCCGCGTGCCCCGCTCCCACAACCACGACATCGTAATGGAAGGTCAAAGTTGCCATCGAATTCATCGTAATACGGCACCGCCAACCGATCGACGTTGTTTTGTGTGTCTAGCATAATGTTAGAAGCCTCTCATGCGGAGCGGACCATGCGTATCTCCGAGCGATCCCCAGCGCGATGTGCTGGGTTCACCTTAATCGAACTCCTCGTGGTCATCGCGATTATCACGGTGCTCATTGGCTTGTTGTTGCCGGCGATCCAAAAAGTCCGAACGGCGGCGGCCCGCATCCAATGTGCGAACAACATTAAGCAAATCGGATTGGCTGCCCACCATTACGCCGACCTGAACCGAGATCGTTTGCCGAAAATCTGGAATGGGGCCTATTGGGGGCCGTTTGATGATCGTGTTGGCTATGCCGAAGAACCGCTCCCCGATTATGATCCCACCCGGACGCTTCTTTGGCCCTTTGTCGAGGGGAACGCTAAGGTGTTTCGGTGTCCTCACGGGATCGACATGGTCCCCAACAGCCCGACGCGAGGACGGCCCGTGCAGATCTCTTACGCGATCAACGGTGTCAGTGGTGGACCAGCGGGTGAATCGCTCACGGTCATCTCGAATGCTGTCGGTACCAGCCATTTGATGTTCGCTTGGGATCATTCCCGCCACCCAGGTTGCGCTACCAATTCCGTCAATCCCCCCGGAATTGGCCCCGGCTTGCCCTGGCCACCCGATGATGCTGATGCCCTCAATCACTACCCCGAGTTGCGTCACGGCGGCGTCTACAACGTAGTCTTCTGCGATGGCCATGTCGAAGCTCTGCAGAAAAACCATCTCCGTCGCGAGATGTACTACGTTTTCCCTTGAAAGAATTCGGGTCGGCATCAAGGTTGACCCCGCCGTCGTTTACAGAATCGACGGTTCATCGTGGCTCGGCGAAAGCGAAGTCGTTCTTGGAGAGCGGAGAAATTCCATGTCATTGCTCGACACTGTCGTGATGGGCTTGCAACAGGTTGCTGCCGATCAGGCCATGAAAGAGGCCGCCCTTGCCCATCTTCGGGACTGGTTAACCTTGCCGGAATTTGCACCGTATCGACCGCAGTTAGAATGGTTGATTCAAGAAAAGAAGTGGGCCGGTTTGCTCGACCGCTTTTACCAAGTCCTACCTTTTGGCACGGGGGGCCGCCGAGGGCCCGTTGGCATTGGTCCCAACCGTATGAACCCGTGGACCTTGGGCGCGAGTGTTCAAGGGCACTGTGATTATTTACGGCAGCGCTTCTCCGGTGTCGCGCGTTTACGGGTCGCCGTGGCCTACGACGTTCGTCGCTTCGAGGATCGCCAGGGCCAATACAACCGCACTTTGCCGAATCCGCTCCTCGGTCTCACCAGCCGTGATCTCGCTCGCCATGCCGCGGCGGTTTATGTGGCCAATGGCATCGAGGTTGTTTTTCTTCCCCCGGATTCGCCCCGTTATCTCGCCACGCCGGAGCTTTCGTATGTGATCCGGGAAATGAAATGCCACGGCGGGCTGAACGTCTCTGCCTCGCACAACCCCCCCGATGATAACGGGGGCAAATTCTACGATGAACGCGGTGCCCAACCCGTCCCTCCGGATGATCAGATCATGTCGGATCTGGTTGATCAAGTGCGTCAGATCCGCGTCCTGGAGTGGACCGAAGCGGTTCAAAGCGGACGAATCCTGTGGCTCGATGATTCCATTCATCGAGGGTACATCGAACTCTGCCGCAAACAAAGTCTGGTCGCTCCTCCGAAGTTCGACGAGATCGATGTCGTTTTCACGCCTCTTCATGGCGTCGGGTCGATGACCGCGATGGAGGTCCTGGAACAAGCAGGATTTCGCCCGGTCGGGGTGGCTGAGCAGATGACCCCCGATGGCCAGTTCCCCAATGTGACACAAAGCCCCAATCCGGAAGTCCCGGTCGCTTTTGATCGGGCCATTGCGTTGGCGCGGGAACGGCAATCCGACCTTGTGCTGGCGACCGATCCCGACGCCGACCGTATCGGCGCCGTGGTTCGTCAGAAGGCGGAACCACCGCAGGACTATCGCTTTTTGAGCGGCAACGAGATTTGTGCTTTGTTGACATACTTCAAACTCGAACGACTCACTGCCGAAGGCCGCCTTCCACCATCACCTATTGTCGTGGTCACGGAAGTGACGACACGCCTCGTGACCCGCATCGCCGAGTCGTTCGCCGCTCAGGTGATCAATGATTTGCCCGTCGGTCTGAAGTACATTGCGGATGTCCTGCGGCAGCTGGAGGATCATGGCCGGTATGAAGAGGTCATTGGTACCCCAGCCGATTTCATCATCGGCGGAGAAGAGAGTCACGGCATTTTGGCCATGCCGCAACTCCGCGATAAGGACGCGGCGAGCGCGGCGTTACTTCTCGCCGAACTGGCCCTGGACTGCAAGCGTTTCGGACGCACCGTGCCGGAGTATCTCGAGGAGCTTTACCGTCGGTATGGCTATTTCCGCAATGAACTGCGCAATTTGTATCTCACGGGTCTGGAGGGCAGGCAACAAATGCTGCGGATGATGGAGAGTCTGCGGCGTGATCCACCGACCGCGATCGCTGACCTGCCGGTGCGTGGCGTCGAAGATTGGCAGGATGAGCGGGGGCGATTTGGGCCATTGAAAGGAGCCACAGACGCCGCGAGTCGAAACGTGCTGGCTTTCTCGCTGGGCGAGTCGGCACGAATCATCATTCGACCCAGCGGCACCGAGCCGAAAGCCAAGGTCTACGTCGAGGTATCCACGCCGCCAAAGGCCCGGAGCCAAGACGTTTCTACCTGGTCCGAGCAATGCCGACAGGTGGATCTCCAAGCGGCGTGCCTCGCCGACGCCTTTGTGCAACAAGCCATCGGCCGCGCCAAATCGTGATCCGGTCAAACACAGCGCATCCGGGGCGCGCAAGTTTATTTCCCGCCAGCGTTTCTTTATGGGAAGGAGCGCCCCAACCAGCAGCCCGCTTCCCGAATGCTTTAACAAAACCCTTTGAGGTACAAGGTGATGCGTCCGATCGGACGTTTAGGAGCTTGCTGTGTGCTCCTCGTGCTGGCTCAAAATGCCGCGGCGGATGGAGTCATTGCTTATCGGAATGAAACCCCATTTGCCGTCGTGATCCAAAGCAGTGCGGTCATTGATGGCGTCGGGAAAACCGGCAAGCCGCAAACTCTTTTGCCAGGCGAACGGGGTGTAGACAGTCTGATCGCCCGAGGGAATCGGCGCGTCGTGATTTATGATGCCCGCCGAGCGAATACCGTCTTGTTACAAGCGAATCTGAACGTCCAAGAAAACGCCTTCTATCGAATTGTCCAGCGCCCTGACACCGCCGGTAGACCGAAGCTCCCGCAAGCACCAGTTCTCGACTTAGTGAAGTCCCACCCGTCTGCATTGCTCCCCCAGTCCGGCGAACCCCCTCCGCCGAAGAAACGCTGACCATTCATCGCCACACAGGGATGGCCCACGCCGAGACACCGAATCATCGGCCGAGAGGTCGGTTGAGCGGGGTGTTACCCAGAGAGGGTCATAAAAAAACCGCGGATACACTCCGCGGTTCTCTCCCTTCGTGCCCGAGTCTTGCTCTCGCAACATCTTTACGGCATAATCAGTTGCGGCGGCACGTAGCCTTGATACTGCGCTGCCAATTCACTTACCTTCGCGGCTCCCGCAAGCGGCAACACGACGCCTTGCCCGGCGGCAGCGAGTTGAGCATTCGCGAGGGCAGCAAAGGAGCCGAGCATCATCCCCGTTGGCGTTCCCGCCCAATTGACGGAAGTCCACCAGACCGGGCCGTAGCCCGCCACGAATCCACGAGGCGGTACATAGAGCTGCTGATAGGTCGCATACGGACTGAACGTAAAGCCATAGTGGTAAGGTGTGATCATTTGGCTCGACCAGCCCCACACCGGGTGGAACGAGCGGTTCAGGACCATCGGTCCTGTCCACCATTGCTGCACTCCGACCGGCGTGAACGCCAAACGATACGCCCCGGGATACACGATCACCTGGTTGAATCCCAACGGCGAAATGTGCCAACGCCAAACAGGCACGCCGACGAGGTTAAATGTTCCGTAATTGCCGACTCGGTAGCCACTTACGACTGCCGGCGGCAGCTGGGCGTGCGCCTTGCTCGGCAACGCCGTCAGCCCTCCCAGCGCCCCGCAGGCCAACACCAGGCTGAGAAACCATGCTTTCATCGGATCACCCCCTGTTGCAGTTTGGCGCGAGACCAGGTCACTCAACAAATTAGATGCAAAAACTATGCCGAGGGTTCACTCGATGCCGCTTTACAGAATTATACCGATGATCTCTCGTCATGTTCATCGGCACCTGCTGGGTCCGCGTGACGACAGCGCACGAGCCGATACCCGCCAGATGTGGCCATGTGGTGATTTTCTTTTGCTTCCCAATGTTGACCGTCTTGCAATCAATTGACCCCAAATCGCAAATTGAGCAACGATATCACCTGAATGCTACATTTGTTTCATGAAAAACAATTCAATCTTATCACTGCGGAAGAATTTCCACCTTTTTGAGCAGCAAAGCGTTGGATTAGATGGTGCTGTTTTTGATGCAATCGAAACGACAGAGAATCGTCGCTGCAAATTTGTTGTTCTTGCTGAGAGTGCTCTGGAGCGTGTTCGCAAACGATTAGCGATTATCAGCCAATTGCAAGCCCCTGTTTTTCGGAGAGTGCTGGGAATTGCCTTAAACGAGACACCACCTTGGATAGCCCTTGAAGCACGAACCGACTGCCTACTGGTAAACGAAGCAAGTCTTCCCTGGCCAGCAAACTCCGTCTTGGATTGTTGCTACGACCTGTTGCAAGGCATTTCGGAGGCACATCGACTCGGGCTCGTTCTCAATCTTCGGCCAAGTCGTATTTATCTTGAAGGGATCGACGTTATTCGGATCGACCCCATATCGTTGCAACTCGGCGCATCCGCCGAGATGCAAAAGATTGACAGCCTTTGTGTCAACGATCATGCTGAGTCTCCGAGCGACCCTGCAAGTGATCTGTTCCACCTCGGCACAATTTTACATTGGATATGGACGAAAAAGCGGCCAACAACGGTATGGGATCCGGTTCATGCTTCGGCAGCGACTGATGAGGTCTTTCTGCATGAATTGATACAACAGTTGATGGTCGAGGACCCTGTGGAGCGTCCCTCGGCAGCGGAACTATGTCAACTCTTAGCAGCCCAAATTAAGAAAACTGCCCTGGCACCCGAATTGTCTGGTTCACGAGTCTGTGTTGTTTCGGGCAACCGAGCGGACAGTGTGCCAAGCAGTACCCCGGTTGTCGATTGTGCGCCGGTTACACGTTCACACCATTCACGGAATGGGGCGAGTATCCAACTTGGTCGGTATCTCTTGCACGAAATGCTCGGCCAAGGCGGTATGGGCCGTGTCTACCGAGCCACGGATACCTCGGATGGCTCCACCGTAGCTGTCAAAATCTTACATGACCACTTGGGAGCCAATTCGAACGTTGTCAAACGATTGCATCGGGAAGCCCGTTTGCTCGCTAAGATCGCGAATCCCTTCATTGTCAATTTGCTGGAATTGAATCGCGATGGGGATCAGCATTATTTGGTGATGGAATTTGTGAACGGTGTTTCGCTCGATTCGATTCTCAAAGACCAACAGATCTGCCCCGATGGGAAAGTTCCGGAGGCATTTGCGGTTGCGATAGGCACAGAGATGGCTTTAGCCCTCGCCGATGCCCATCGGCAAGACATTATTCATCGGGATGTCAAACCGCATAACATCATGTTAGTTCGTGGCTCGCAATGGTATGCGAAGATTCATGGACAAAGCGTTGTGACGTCGCCTGTCACCGGCTCTGCAAAACTTTGTGATTTCGGATTGGCGCGGATGATGACGCCCACGGATTCCGACCATTTGACTCGTAGCGGCGCGGTTTTGGGCACGCCATGGTACATGGCTCCAGAGCAAGCGCTCGGTAGGCCAGATGTGGGACCGCAGGCGGATGTTTATTCGCTCGGGGCGACGTTATTCCATCTGTTGGCCGGCCGACCGCCTTTTCTTGCCGATTCATCCACGGCAATGACTCTCAAGCATGTCAATGAGCGTGCACCGGCACTTCGACAATTCAACTCGGCGATTAGTGAACCGCTGTGCCGAATTATTGAAAAGTGCTTAGCCAAGCGACCTGAGGATCGTTTTCGCGATGCAGCGGATTTATACGAGGAACTCGCTCGTTTGCAGCGCGGTGAGCCAACTCGGTTCATCGCTCACCCGCGTTTGCCCCCGACCGTCGGGCAAGTGCATGAATACCTCTGGACCTGGGAGATGCAAGCGCCAGCGGAAGCAATTTGGCCTCATGTCGCCAACACCGAGCGATTTAATCGTGCGACCGGTATTCCCCCAGTCGAGTTCCACTCCCAGTCGTATCCAACAGCCAACACCTCGAAATTGCTTCCTGAGGTGCGCCGTTTTGGTCGACTCCGTGTCAAGGGGCTTACTCTCGACTGGCGCGAACATCCGTTTGAGTGGATCGAAGGACAACGCCACAGTGTGCTGCGAGAGTATACCCACGGACCCGTTCGTTGGCTCATCAGTTCCGTTGAGTTGACACCTCGTGCGGACGGCGGTTGCACGCTGACACACCACCTACGTTTCGAGCCACGGCATTTCCTTGGGCGAATGGTGGCTGCCCTAGAAGTCGGCTGGAAAGCCCGACGGGCTTTCGATCGCGTCTACCGCCGAATCGACGCTTTCGCTCAAGGCGCCGACATCCCGGACCCCTTCGAGTTGCCTCCAGTCATGACCCGCCAACAGCGCCATCGAATGAACCACATCATCGACCAGATGGCCACCATCGTCCCCTATACAGTTCTCGAAACACTCGCTGACTATCTCACTCAGGCTTCGAGTCAAGATATCGCTCGAATTAAACCACTTGAATTAGCTCGTCAATTAAATCTTGACCCCGAACATCTCATTCCCGCATTCTTACATGGTGCACGGCTCGGGCTATTTATGATGCTTTGGGATGTGCTCTGCCCACGCTGCCGTACCTCCGCCAGTTTCGCGGAAACTCTCCGGAGTCTCGCACAGCACAGTCATTGTCCGGCCTGCCAATTTGATTTTCCTCTCGATTTCACTCAATCTGTTGAACTCGTCTTTCGCGTCCATCCCCAAATTCGCGCGTGTGAAACCCGAACCTATTGCGTTGGCGGGCCCGCCCATTTCCCGCATATTGTTGCCCAAATTCGAGTCGGTTCACAGGAATGTTTTCGCCTCCATTTGAATCTCTCTCCTGGTACGTACCGAATCACAGGACCGCAGTTTGCTCAGTCCTGGGACTTTGACGTTCTGTCCAATCGAGGGGTAGTAAGTTGGCAACTCCTTTTACCCGACGATTTGGTCTCGATACCCCACTCTTCATATACACATCAACCCAAAGTGTCGTTCCGCGCCCGCAAACAGGAATTGTTAATTACCAATCAACATGATCAGGAATTGTTGATACGCGTTGAAAGGACCGTCAATCGCACTGATGCTTTGACCCCGGCCCGGCTCTCATCCATGCCGCTCTTCCGCCAACTTTTTCCCAGCGAAGTCCTACGCTCAGGTCAACTTTTGTCACTGTCAACGTTGACTTTCCTCGCAATCGATTTTCATGTCGATTCTCAAATTCATGACACACAAGGCAATACCTTGGAACCTCAGCAAGGCCGTGCGATCCATCTCATTTATGATTTCTTCCAGTTCGCTCGTGAAACGGCGCCCAAATACGGGGGTCTGGTCGTCAAATCGCTTGGTGAAAGGCTTCTCATGGTGTTTGATCAGAAATTACAGGCGCTTCGCACCGCGCTGGAACTGCGTCGGCGAACACAACAGCCTGAGAAACCGGACAATACGAGAGCACGCCAGTATGTTCGAATGGGAATTCACAGCGGACCTGCCGTACTAATGACGATTAATGACCAAATGGAATACTTCGGACCGACCCTCACTCAAACCTGGCAGATGCCCGACCGTCTCCATCGTGGCCAGATAGGTTTGTCTTTTGCCCTAGCGTCCGATCCGCACATTGACGAGTTTCTTCGAGGAGAAAATTTACCCACAAAACTTGTAGATGGTTCGACAGCGAACGGCACACCCTACCTTGTTCTTTAGCGTGATTGATGATTCAGCTTATGTTATTATTGTGCGATCCAGAGATGCACGATGTGGTTGTTCCTAGATCTGGGCGTTTGGCCTGCTCCTTCTTACGGTAATGCTCAAAGTCACTATTGCGGTGTTCACGGGTGAAATGAAAATAACCCGGGCAACAGCATCCTAAAGGAAACAAGAGCCTGAAATACAAGGCAGATTTGTGCTTGTGGGAAAAAGCTCGTGATCCCGTCTCGATTTTAATTATGTTGAAACAGAGGATGGCTATAAAACTCTCATGAGCCATTGTTCCGTGGCGCTGCTGGGGCAGCATGGAGGAGAGCCGCCTTGCGATGGGCAGTTATCACATTTGTGGGGGCCGCTCTGGGCCTTTGGGAAGGTCAACCCGCCCTTGGTCAGGCTCCCGACCGTCTTCGGGTCAGTGAGAATCGACGGTATCTGGTGACGGGAGATGGCAAACCGTTCTTTTACCTCGGCGATACGGCTTGGGAGTTGTTTCATCGGCTGAATCGGGAAGAAGCGGAGGAGTATCTGCGGGATCGGGCCGCCAAAGGGTTCACGGTCATTCAAGCTGTCGTGCTTGCGGAGCTTGATGGCTTGAAAGATCCTAACCCTTACGGCCAGATTCCACTGATCGAGAACGATCCTCTTCGGCCAAACGAGAAATATTTCGAGCACGTGGACTGGATCGTTTCCAAAGCGAACGAATTGGGACTGGTCATTGGCATGCTTCCGACCTGGGGCGACAAATGGAACAAGAAATGGGGAGTTGGCCCGGAGATTTTTGATCCGACCAATGCGGAGTCTTACGGCGCATGGTTGGGCAAACGTTATAAGAATCGCTCGATCATCTGGATCCTCGGTGGTGATCGCCCGGTGGAAAATGATCGGCATCGGGAGATCATCCGGTCCATGGCCAAAGGTCTGCGGAAGGGCGACGAAGGCCGACATCTCCTTACGTTCCATCCGGTGGGCGGCTCCGGCTCCGCGGAGGTCTTTCATGCCGACGACTGGTTAGACTTCAACATGCGGCAAAATGGTCACGGCATTGAATTCACGGGCCGCTACGAGACAACTCTCACGGATTATCGTCGCACGCCCGTGAAGCCGATCATCGATGGCGAGCCGGTGTACGAAGATCATCCCGTCTCCTTCAAGGCGAATGCACTGGGATATACCACCGCGGCGGACGTGCGACGGGCCTTGTATTGGGACTTGTTCTCGGGAGCGATGGGGCACACCTACGGCAACCATGCCGTGTGGCAGATGTACGCCCCGAATCGCGCGCCTATCAACAACCCTCTGCGACCGTGGAAAGAGGCTCTGCAAGCGCCTGGGGCGAGCCAGATGCAACATGGCCGAAGGTTGCTGGAATCGCGACCATTTCTCACCCGCATCCCGGATGACTCGATCGTGGTGACCGACAAAATCGCGACTGTGGTCCCAGGGGCTGGTACGCGGCGCTTCGTGGCCACGCGCGACGAGCAAGGAACATACGCGATGGTCTACGCCCCGGTTGGGCGATCGTTCCAAGTCCGTCTGGACGTCATTCGTGGCA
>Ga0308411_10002922_pt1 | contig 11471 bp, 8 predicted proteins | sample HotsprottomLayer_2_FD_203530 | JGI IMG/M metagenome (GOLD analysis project Ga0308411, IMG submission 203530) | Hot spring phototrophic mat microbial communities from Octopus Spring, Yellowstone National Park, Wyoming, United States -... | ecosystem: Environmental > Aquatic > Thermal springs >... | reverse complement strand
GCTTCTTCCCAGGAGAACATCTGGGCAAAGGCGCGCTTGAGAAAAGGGTGCTGAAAGCGGGAGGCAAACTCACCTGCTGAGAGGGTTGCCCATTTTGCCATAGGGAGCAGGTACGGCATCATCTTCATTCCAAACTCACGCCAGTCCACGGTGTTCATCAACTGGCGCGGTTTGCGATACAGCGCTGAGAGGTCAAAATGAGTAAATTGGCGCACACCAGCGCAGAATTGCTTGATTAATGGTGCATCTTGAGGGGAAATTTGGCAGAGGTGATCTTGAAGCTGGTCGGGATCGCAATAGACAATCAGCGTGTTTTCTCCATCGGTGATGCGTTGATATTCGTTATGATTGATCATCGGGCGGTTTTGGATGGCACCGAGTTCTAGCCAGAGGTCATTAAAAGGTTGCCCTTTGCCTGATCCAAATAGATAGTGAATGCAGCCGTCAAAAGTATACCCCTTGCGCTCCCATGCCGTGCAAAGTCCGCCCGGCAAATGATGCATCTCAAAAATCGTTGCTTTATAACCGTTCATTCGGGCATAGCAGCCGGCTGCTAAACCCGCAATTCCCCCACCTATAATCAAAATGTGTTTTTGCATAGCATTATTTTACTATTGAATTCCACTCCAGACAGTCTCAGAACTTCCTCCTTCTTCGAAAGTAACCGGTGCGTAGGATGCGTCGGTAGCAGTGAGGGCTAAAACCATAGCGGCAAAAGCATCTTTTGCGCTATCTCGCTCGGCAGAATTAACAGTGCTGAACCAATCCGGTAGGGTACCTTCTGAGTGCTTGAAGAAATGGCTTACCCATTGATCCAAAAAGCCAAACCCAGCCGCAAACGGTAGATAGCGATCAAAGAGAACCGGATTCGGTTGTTGCTTCTCATCTTGCGTCATCTTTTTGAGGGATGTGGCGAAGGTCTGCCATTGAACGGCTTGATGTACCCCTTCGTCAGTGAGTGTCGAAAGGCTGAGGGAGAGACTTAATCCAACCAAACCTGCCAGCAAGAAGCCACCGCCACTGCCCATTAGAATCGCTCCCGCTGAATACCTCCACCCGATGCCGATCCCCACCGCAAAGATCAGCAAGCCAATCGTCATAATTGCCCCGGATAGAAAAGCAAATTGTTGGCGTTTATCTGTTCGCTCGAGGCTATGCCAACCACGCAGGGTCAATTCGTCATCTAAAGCTTTTTGGTAGGTTTTGGAATAAGCCAGTTGAACGACCCGTGATAAAGGTACGCGATCGATTTTTTGGAAGCGAAACAGTACATCCAGAAAGGCTTCTTCGTGAGGTTCAAGGGGGTCTTTGATGGGCTGGCGGACGATCTCGAAAACGCTCTGTCCCCAATGGCTCTTTTTTTCTTCAATGCGCAGGAAGCCTCTTTGGGTGAGGTCAAAAAGGGTTGCCAATGCGGCGGTAGAAGAACCGCATAGGTGGGCTGCCAAGCCAGGCGATAGCGCTTGAGGAGGAAGAGTGTGCAATTTAAGGGCTTTGGCTGCACCATCTAGTTGCCTTTGAAAGTACAAGCGTTTCCGAAGGAGAAAGGTGATGCTTAACAAGCTGCTAATTGCGGCGGCTATTCCCCCTTGCAAGCGTGCCGTAGAGGCTGAGATTTCAGCTTTCAAAATGGTCTCATACCCTAGTCGCTGAGACCGGATTGGATTGGTCTTGAGGTCGCCATAGAAGTGTGCATGTGGCAGGCTCTTTGCCATTCCGATGCCTGCAAAGGTAAGTACACCCAGGACGCTAAGCAGACAGGTCATTAAGTATATTGATACATCTTTTTTCTTCATTATGTTTCCTCTAAAAAACCTGAGGATTCTTTATAATTTTACAGAACTCATGTTAACAAGTGAATAACGCCGGGGTTAACGTTCCTTAAGAGAACAAAGAGAAGTGCTGGTTCACTCCTCGGTGCTGGCTTAAGGCGTGTTCTGTGGGGGGATTCCTGCGGAGAAAAAATGGTTGAAGTGAGCTAGGGGAGACGGCATTGTTGCTGGTAGGGTTATGACTCTACCAGGGTTGTTGGGTGAGGCCATTACATATTAGCGGGCTACTTTTTCAACGTAGGGGATGGCGCTCTTACAAGGTTCGGTGAAGTACTGGGTGATATTTTGCCAGGTAAGCGGCAAGCCGTTGTTGACCGTCTGGTGGATAGCGTAGGAAAGACAGCCTGGACCGACGTGATAGTTGGCAGCAGTCATTCGCCAGAGGTCTTCAAAATTGCTTACCCGCCCTGGCATTTCTCCGGTGGCATTGTACACAATCTGCGCGACTTGATCGCAATTTGCCCGCACAGTCTTGGCGAAGAGGGGAATGCTGAAAAAGGTGTTTGTCAGGTCGATGCCGGCCGGACATTCTGGGCAATCGGCTTTTGCCTGGACCGCCAGAGCGCCGCGCAACATGGCTTGTTGATCCTGACTCAGGTGGAGGTAACCTTGATCGCAGGTCTCTTGCGCAAGAATCAGCGGACAAAATTGATGATAAAACTGGTCGTTCCAGAGTAAGAGCGCCTCTGCGCCGAGGTCGGTGATCTGCCCCAAGCCGAACTCAAAGGGCACTTTGAAGATGCCAGGCCAGAACTGGCTTTCCTGAGCGAAGATGTTTTTCAGGAATTGAGCAGGAACTCCGTTTTCATTTGCCGCTTCGATGATTTTGGCGTCAAATTGATTCTGCCAAGCTTGCAGGTAGGGGCGCGTCAACTCCAATCCGCAGACATCAGCATAACCATTAGGAAGCAATCCACCGCTGGGGCAAGTGGAGGCATCGACAACTCCCTGGCTGATCAATCGTCCAGCTAAGTAGTAATAAGGTTCGTCCGAAGATAGAAGATCGGTATTGCTGGTTGAGCTGAGCCACAGCGGCGGACCTCCCACGGGTTGAAAGGCTTGCCAGGTTTCCGCGCAACTTGCCAGGGGATTGCCCAACCACTGGCTACTCAAAACATCGACATACCAACCGCTATCACTTGGAGTCTGGCGAACGCCAGTTTCAACCACCCGCACCAAAGCTTTATATTTGGGGCTGGTATCCCCAAAGCTAGAGATCGCCCAAAACTGAACTTCGACCCCTTCAAGGGGAGTCGGTTTCAGGGGTACAGAGCAACTCTGTCCTTCGCAATAGAAGGGTTGGTCGGCATACATGCCTTCGATGGCAATAATGCGTTCATTTGGCAACGGTTCCTGACCGCTGATGAATAGATTGGGCATGGTTGGACAGCGGTTTTCAGGAAAGGTCGGTTGACAGCCTTCTAAAGTGATCGTTGCTTGGGCGAGCGGTAGCTCGATTACCAATTCTTTTTGGGAGGGTTTACTGGATATGTAATGTAAATACAGGCCTTTGCAACCAAAGGTATCAAAGCTCCCCACCAAAGCAGGTTCACAGGGTGGGGTAGATTGCCAGGCTTGATAGACATCCAGTCTGCATTGGGCGGCTACTTCTTCAGGTTTGGGAAGTCCTTCGTGATCAATGTAGATGCGACAGACAACGGAACTATCTAACCATTTTAGCAACCACCATTCATATTCTATGTAGGCGATTTGAATCGTTGTCTGCCTGACAAGCGGAGCGTCTTCACCGATTGCTGGGGCTGGGTTTTGAAGTAAGCCTAACCAGAAACCGATGCCGAACACCAAACAGATAAGAACGCTCGCCGCTCGTTTCATCCTCTCAGATACGATAACATGTAAAGCACTGATTGTCAACAAAATTTGCCCAAATTTTTCAATGAAAATTGCCAGCATGGGCGGGGATAACTAATTTATAATTCAGGCAGCCACACCCGTGTACACAGCGCTGCAAACTACTATCCTCAGGAAGCATTTGTCAAGGTGATGGCTTGCAGATGGTTCAGGTTGCAGGCTCTGCGAAAGAAAAGGACGCAAATCCCTGAGAGAGTCGGGAGAGGTCGATGAGATCAACGCTGGCGGTGATTCTCTAAAAGGAGAAAATGATGCCCCCTGTTCTTTACTTGATCGATGGTCATGCTTTGGCATATCGGGCTTATTTTGCCTTGACGCGCGGCAACCCCGAAGGATTCCGAACCAAAAGCGGTGAACCAACTGCCGGAACTTTTGGTTTCGTCAGTGTTCTCTTACGATTATTGGAAAATGAGAAGCCAGAATATCTGGCGGTTGCCTTTGACACCGGGCGTACCTTTCGAGATGAGATTTACGCCGAATATAAAGCAACTCGGGCAAAAATGCCTGATGATCTCACCCCTCAGATTGACCGCATTCGGCAAATCCTGGATGCTCTGCAAATTCCTCGCCTCGAAGTGGAAGGCTATGAAGCTGATGATGTTTTGGGAAGCATTGCCCGACGAGCTGTCCAGGAGGGGTACGCAGTGAAGATCATAACCGGAGATCGCGATCTCTTGCAATTAGTTGACCAGCGGATTGTAGTGAATTTGCCTGGCAAAACCCTCGCAGAAGCGGAAAATTATTTCCCTGAAAATGTCCAATCGACTTTAGGGATTTTACCCCATCAAGTTGTGGATTATAAGGCGTTGGTTGGGGACAAATCGGATAATATCCCCGGTGTGCGCGGCATCGGTGAGAAAACAGCCATTTCACTGTTGCAGAAATACTCCAATCTGGATGAAATCTATGCCCACCTGTCCGAAATTCCGGAAGCCATCCGCAGGAAGTTGATCGTCGATCGAGAGATGGCTTACCTGAGCCGTAAATTAGCAACGATTGTCACCGATTTAGACATCCCTTTTGATCCTGAGCAAGCACGCTTAGGGCAGTTTCATTTCGAGCAAGTGGAAGAGATCTTCCGTCAACTGGAGTTTCGAACTTTGATGACCCGCTTTCGGGAGGTTGCCGGGCTGTACGGGTTTAAGCTACCGGGCGATCGCAAAAACGGCGCTCAACTTTCCCTTTTTAACGTCGTCCAACCCGTTGAAGCCGCCATTGAGGTCTCTACGTCTCTGTTGCCATACGAGATTATTGCGAGCGAGTCTGACCTGCAAGCGTTGGTTGCACAGTTAGAGCAGGCATCGGTGATTGCGCTGGACACAGAAACAACCGCAACTGATGCCATGCGGGCTGATCTGGTTGGCGTGTCTCTTGCCCTGAATGGAGAGAAGGGCTATTATCTCCCGTTAGGACATCACTTGAATTCTGAGAATCAACTGCCCCTACCGCGAGTTTTAGAAGCCCTCCGAAAGCCGTTGACCGATCCGAAGGTGCAAAAAATCGGCCATAATCTTAAATACGACTTTATCCTGCTGGCTCGGCACGGATTGCGTGTCCAGCCGCTAACGTTTGATAGCATGATTGCTGAATGGTTATGTGACCCAAACTCTCATAATTTGGGTTTGAAAAACCTGGCTTGGGTGCGCTTGAACTGGCAGATGACGACCATCGAGGAGCTGATCGGCAAGGGTAAAAAACAGCTCAGCATGGCAGATGTGCCCATTGAGCAAGTTGCGCCATATGCCGCCGCTGACGCAGCGGTAATCTTTCGCCTGCAACCTCTTTTGCTGAAAGAACTGGAAGAGAAAGCAGCCCGCAACCTCCTGGAGGAATTGGAGATGCCGTTGGTTACGGTGTTAGCCGATATGGAGATGACAGGTATCTGCCTGGATGTACAACGCTTACGCAATCTATCAGAGGAGTTAGAAGAGCGGATGAAGGGCATTGAGGCGCAGATTTATGCGGCTGCCGGGACTACATTTAACTTGAATTCACCGCCCCAATTATCCGATGTGTTGTTTAACCGTTTGCGCATTGCTCCACCCAACCGCAATCAACGTACAGCAACCGGCTTTTATTCTACCCGTGCTGGCGTCCTGGAAGAGCTGAAAGGCAAACATCCGGTGGTGGATTGGATCTTGGAGTATCGAGAACTTGCCAAATTGAAGTCTACGTATCTGGATGCTTTACCTCAGCAAGTGAATCCGGTCACCGGTCGCGTACACACTTCTTTCAATCAGACTGGTTCGGTAACTGGCCGCTTGGCTTCCTCCGAGCCAAATCTGCAAAATATCCCAGTGCGGAGTGAGACCGGACGGCAGGTGCGTCAGGCGTTTGTCGCTGCGCCGGGTTGTGTTCTGATCTCGGCCGATTATTCTCAGGTAGAATTGCGCATTGTGGCACATATCGCTCAAGACGAAGCGATGTTAGCAGCTTTTCGCGCCGATCAGGATATTCACGCGGCAACTGCTGCAGCGATTTACAATGTGCCGCTCGAAGCGGTGACGAAGGAACAACGCCGACATGCCAAAGCGATCAATTTCGGGTTGATCTATGGGATGAGCCCTTTTGGCTTGACGCGCACCACGGATTTAACTCTGGCAGAAGCAGAAAATTTCGTCGAAGCCTATTTCCGTCAGTTTCCTGGGGTAAAGGCTTATTTAGACCGGGCGCGTTTACAGGCGGCCCAACAGGGCTATGTGGAAACCTTGTTGGGACGAAGACGGTACTTCCCAACATTAAGAACCGAGAAGAATCCTGCCATTCGCAACCGCGAGGAAAGAGAGGCAATCAACGCGCCCATCCAGGGGACGGCTGCGGATATCATGAAATTGGCAATGATTCGTGTCCCGCGCGCGGTGAATGAGAAGGGATTATCAGCGCGACTGATCTTACAGGTACACGATGAGTTGTTGCTTGAGTGTCCTGAAAACGAGGCGCTGGAAACAGCTCGAGTGGTTAAAGAGGTGATGGAATCCGCCTATCCGCTTTGCATTCCTCTCAAGACCGAGACCCGGTATGGGAAGAATTGGGATGCGTTACAACCCTTTGAGATATAATACAATAACGGAGAGATCATGCCGGATAGCGAAGAACGCTTCCAGAAAATCCTCGATCAAGCCCATTCCGCAGCCTGGGAAGGAGAATGGGAGCAAGCCATTGCCCTCTATCAAAGAGCGATCGAGCTTGATCCAAAACAAGCCAGCGCCTGGCTGGGACTGGGATATGCCCAACTTCAATTGGGAAATCTACAGGAGGCTTATCGCGCCTATCAACAAGCTTCTCAACTTCAACCTCAAGATCCCATTCCACTGGAAAAGTTAGCCCAAATAGCTGCTCAAATGGGGTATACCGATCAAGCTGCTCGATTTGCCTTTTTGGCAGCAGAAATTTTCCTGAAGAATCGTGAGGTGCAAAAGGCATTAGATAACTTGAGCTTTGTCACCCGTTGCAAACCGGATGAGATCAAAGCCCGTTTGTATCTTGCCAGATTGTATGAAAAAGGGGGGCAGGTGAACCAGGCTGTTCAGGAATACCTGATTTTGGCTGCAGTTTATCAAAGGGTAAACCAGGCTGAACAGGCGCAGCAACTTTTAGAGAATCTTCAACAAACCTATCCAACCAGGCAAGAGATCAAGGAGGCAATCCAGAAAGTGCAACAAGGGCAGTTCCTGCCGTTCCCCCAGTTGGAACGCCCTTTGAGCAGTGAACGATTGAGCCGCAAGGCATCTTCAGGCAGGAAGGAAACCGCTGCAGAAAACGGTCTTGATCCGATTACTGAAGCGCATCAACATGCGCTCCAGGAACTGGCATCGTTGATCTTTGAAATTGAGGATCAAAATTCAAGCCAGGATGGGAAAACCCGTTCAACCTGGATGGGTGGAGGAAGAGGGTTGTTTGCCAAACAAAGCGACCCAACGAAGATTGTCAAGCATCTTGGGGCTTATCTGACGGGGATAAAAGAGGAGGCTGGAGAGCAGGCCGTCGATGAACTGGAGAAGGCAATTCTGGCGGGGTTGAGTCATCCGAGCGCCGATTTTGAGTTAGGTTACCATCGCTATCGGAAGGATGAAAACGCCATCAAAGTCTTGCAGCGAGCAGCAAAATTCCCTGGTTATACCCTTGCGGCGAACCTGTTGATGGGCGCTGCGTATAGCCAGACGGGACGGAAGCGGGAGGCTGCGCGTGCCTTTCTCAATGCTTTGCGTCTTGCCGATGCCCGCACCCTCAAAACTCAGCAAGCTGCCAGAGTCGATCGGTTATATGAGCCAATCCAGGAGGCAATCTTATCTCAACCCGATGACGAAGTCTTTGAGAAAGTGATCGATGGTGTGCAGAATTTGCTGTTGCGAAAGGATTGGCGCTCTCAAATCGAGGCTACGCGGCGACACTTAAATCCTCAGGAAGAAGCTGCACAAGAGGAACTTCGACCTCTGGGAGAGATCTTCACTCAATCGGGTGGCTATCAATTGATCGGGGCGATGGCTTCTATTCAGGCACTTGCTAGGTCAGGACATCTCCGTTCGGCGATGGAAGAAGCCTATTATGCATATGACCTGATGCCGACCTATTTGCCTTTGCACCTCACGATGGGTGAGTTGCTGATCGATATGGGGCTGACAGAAGAAGCTTTTATGAAATTCTTTTCTGTTGCCCGATCTTATGAAACCCGCGGAGAGATTGAACCAGCTATTCGTTATTATCGCCAGGCAACTGATATTTCTCCACTAAACACATCTGCCCGACAAAAACTGATTCATTTGCTAATAGAGAATAGCCGTCTTGAAGAAGCGATTCAGGAATTTATTCACCTGGGTGAGGTCTATTACAATCTGGCAGATCTCCGCCATGCGCGCGAGGCGTACTTACAGGCTTATCAACTTGCCCAGGATGCCGGTTTAGAAAAGCGTTGGTCGGTAATGCTGCTGCACTTGATTGGAGACCTCGATCGACAAAATCTCGAATGGCGTCAAGCGCTGGCTGTCTATGAACAACTGCGTCAAATTGATGCCGATGATGAACAAGCTAGACTGCAACTCGTTGATTTGAATTTACGCCTTCAGCGTGAACCGCAAGCGATTGTTGAGTTAGATGCCTATCTGGATCACTTGAAGCGAAAAGGACAACCGCAACGCGCTCAGCAGTTTTTGAATCAATTGCTTGCCGATTATCCCGAATGGTCGGTATTGAAGCGCCGCCTGGAAAGTTTAAACACCGCGCCGCGGCACATCCGCTAGGGCTTTATTTCCAAATGCGGAAAGATGTTTCGCTGGTTGCCTGAAGATCGCCGTGTTGGGCCTGGAGTTTAATGATTACCAGGCCAAGCTGTGACGATTGAAAAGGAAAGTCGAAGCGCGCCAGTCCATTTGTATCGGAGGGTTTGGGAGAAGGAGGATAAACTTCCATTCCGTCAGGCAACAGGATTTGAAGGTTAATCAGAGCATCGGCCACCGGACGATCGCTCTGGTCCTGACAGAGGACAAAGATGGATTGTATTCCACTGGGGGGCACGACTGCGTTTTTGGGAAAAGCCCGAATGTGCAGGGATTGAATGAGCTGTGGGGCATTATTATTAGAAAGGGAGGCAGCCAGTAAGCGCGGATCTTCCTGGACCAGAGAAAAATAGCGTTTCCCAAGCGCAGATACCCGAACGGCGGAAAGGGAGTTACCCGAGCCGGTCCACTCGATGCGCAATAACTGGAAGGTTTGCACGATTAATCCATCCTGGATGATCACGTCCGAAATGGGGTAGCCAAAAATGCGCACACCGCCGTTCTGCTCAAAAAAGTCCAGAAATTCATAACAGACTGAGAAGCCCGTTTCCGGGAAATATCGACAGCGCCCGAGCGGATAGGGGATATTCAGCGACGTTGCCGGTTGTTGATAAAGCATCATTTGGGCAAGGGGAGTGACACGGACGCGCAGTTCAGGGGGGTTTTCCGGGTAAAGTTCAAAACGCGCGTTTTCAAAATACTGGACAATCCGTTGCGCTTCATCTGAATAAAAAGGTTCGGTGATCGGTAACCCGTAGATTTTCTCAGGGTGTGGAGCTTGAAGATACTTTTTCAGGAATTCACCGCTTATGGAGTGACCTGTTTCGGGGTAGAAGCGAGGCTCAAAAGTTTGAGAAAGTTGTTTTGGCGACTGGGGACGTTGAAAGGTGAGGAAGATTCCCCCGAGCAAAAAGCTAAGAACCAACACCCCTACAAAAAATCTTTTTTTCATAGCTGTATTATATACAAAATCTTGTGAAAAAGCAAGAGAAAAAAAGCAACAAAATATGTTGCATTTATAAGATGAAACATAAATTATAGGCGCCCCCGGAGCGATTCGAACGCTCAACCGTCTGATCCGAAGTCAGGCGCTCTGTCCATTGAGCTACGGGGGCGGGTGTCATATATGTCCAATATGTCTAAAATTCGGCTATTTTTCCTGTATATTGGGTGTCAATTTTGTCCATTGTTTCCATTATTTCCATTGTTTTCATTCTGATTCCTACGGTTATTCCTACGGTTCGCGAAAGAGGTTGTCTATTTTGTGCGCCGCTTCTTTCTGGATGTTCGGGATCAGAGGTGAGTACGTGTCGTGCGGCTGATCGATAGAGCTGTGTCCCAATGCCTCCTGTACAACTTTCGGGTGTGTGCCAGAAAGAAGCTGAAAGGAAGCGTAAGAATGCCGTAGCGAATGGAATTTTACCCGCGGAAGCCCCACTTTTGCAAGGGTTTGGTGAAAATGATCCCACGTGTCAAGCCAAATGATAATGTTACCGAAAGCGGTAACATTTTATTTGATAGAACGCGGATGCTTGACATTTGGCGGTACTTAGAGTATCGTGTTAATCCAGATTGTAATTTATGACTGTCTTGCATGGTGTCTAAAAACTTATGAGGTGACCTGTGTTCGAGAGAATCTCTGTCGATCCAACCATCTGTGGAGGCAAACCCTGTATCAAAGGCACCAGAATACCGGTGACGATGGTGCTGGACTTATTACAGGATGGACTATCTTTTGAACAGATTTTAAGTGATTATTATCCCAATCTAACGGTAGCAGATATACAGGCTTGTATCCAGTATGCCAAGTCACTGGTGGAAGGAGAAGAAGTATACTTTGCCGAAGAAGGGTTTAGAGATTGAGATTTCTTGCCGATGAGTGTGTATATCATATTACTGTTAGGTTGCTCCGCGAACGCGGACATGATGTAGTCACGGTGCAGGAGGCAGGGTTATCAGGCAAAGCCGATCCCATAGTTTTGGCACATGCAGTTTCAGAAAGACGCGTTTTCATTACCAATGATATGCACTTCAGTAATTTACTGCTTTTTCCTCCACAGCAGCATTTTGGGATTATTGTTTTGAAGATCAGGCCTGCTACCCTGAACTACGTACATACTGTTTTATTAGGTTATCTCAGTAAAGTTGATCAGGTGAAAATTGAGCATACTTTGATCATCATTGATCGTAACAAGTATCGAATCCATCGCTGAATCCACGTTGCGGGTGTCATAGAAATAACATTCGACCAATCACAGGATTGGAACTTGCAAAATACGTATTGCAATACGGGATTAATGGTACAAAAATTGGTTCATAGATGCCTTACGGCAAAAATGCCTTTGTCACAGAAGCCCTTATTACTTGCCTCAGATATTATCTGACGATGAGCGTAAATCGAATAGGCTAACTCACCGGTTTAGAAAGCTGATTATCGCGCAATGTTGTAGTAGTTATACACTGCGCGGGAGAGGTCGGCAATCAGCTTTGAAGC
>Ga0308411_10002917_pt1 | contig 11476 bp, 6 predicted proteins | sample HotsprottomLayer_2_FD_203530 | JGI IMG/M metagenome (GOLD analysis project Ga0308411, IMG submission 203530) | Hot spring phototrophic mat microbial communities from Octopus Spring, Yellowstone National Park, Wyoming, United States -... | ecosystem: Environmental > Aquatic > Thermal springs >... | reverse complement strand
TGGCGCCGATGTAGATCGGCACCCGCTTCGGCGCGCGGTCGCCGTGGACGATGTCGATCTCGACGTCCGTCACGCGGACGAACTCGCCGTGGAAGGTCACGCGCTCCATCGCGAGCAGCCGGCGGGTGACCTCCACCACCTCGCGCATCGCCTGCAGCGGCCGCGTGCGGACGATGCCCACCTTGGCCGCCAGGGGGTCCCACCACGCGCCGATGCCGAGCAAGATGCGGCCGGGCGCCAGGTCGTCCAGCGTGGAGAAGGTCGCGGCGAGCAGCCCCACGTTCCGCGTCCAGTTGTTGACGACGCCCGAGCCGACCTTGATGCGTGTGGTCACCGCCGCGTACGCGGCCATCGGCACGGTGGCCTCGCGCACGAGCCGGCTCTCCGCCTGCCAGACCGCCTCGAACCCGCGCTCCTCCGCGTAGCGGACGTAGTCCATGCCCTCGCGGATGCCGTGTTTGTCCTGCAGGTAGAGCGCGACGCGTCCGGGCATCGGGTTCACCCTCCCGCGGGTTCGAAGGGATGCGGGGCGATCGCCTCAAGCCGACCCCAGAGCCGCTGCGCCGCCTCGCGTGCCCGCGCGGCGACCTCCCCGACATCGGCGCGCGCCAGGCGTCGGTCGACCACGACGAGTTCGCCGGCCACCATCACGTCGCGGACCTGCGCGGCGCTCAACCCGAAGGTCCAGTGACCGGCCAGGGTCTGCGGGCCCAGCGGCGTCGGCGGGGCATACTCGAGGACGGCCAGGTCGGCGGGCGCGCCCGCCTCGAGCACCCCCAGCGCCGGCTCGCCGAAGAGCCGGCCGGCCAGCCGCGCGGCCGCGGCCATCCGCTGCAGCGGCCAGCCCGCCGGCACCCGACGGTCCTCGTCGCGCGCCCGGAAGTACGCGGTCTTCGACTCCGCGAACATGTCCGCGCCGATGCCGTCGGTACCCACCACCACCGCCTCCCCGAGCCGGCCCACCGGCGTGTGGCCCACCGTGTTGTTCATGTTCGAGGTCGGGTTGTGCGCGACCACCGCGCCCGAGGCCCGCACCGCCTCGATCTCGGCCGCGTCGAGGTGGATGCAGTGCGCCAGCAGCGCCTCCGGCCCGAGCGCCCCGACCCGCGCCAGCCGGCCCACGACCCGCACGCCGAACCGTGCCAGCGCGTCGCGCTGGTCCGCGGCGTCCTCGGCGACGTGGATGTGCAGGCCCACGCCCGCGGCCCGGGCGCCGTCGGCGCAGCCGGCCAGCGTCTCCTCGGAGAGCGTGAACGACGCGTGCGCGCCGAACAGCCCGCGGGCCAGCCGCCGTCGGGCGGCCAGGAATCGCTGGTTCTCCCGCAGCCCGGCCGCGGCCCGCTCCGGACCGTCGCGGTCGCTGACCTCGTAGCAGAGGACCGCGCGCAGCCCCAGGGTCTCCAGCGCGTCCGCGATGACGTCGAGCGAGCCATCGATCGCGTTCGGCGACGCGTGGTGGTCGATGACGGTCGTCGTGCCCGCCAGCAGCGCCGCCGTGCCGCCCACCAGCGCCGAGGCACGGATCGTCTCCTCGTCGAGGGCCCGGTCCAGCCGCCACCACACGCGTTGGAGGACCTGGAGAAAGGTCGCCGGCGGCTCGAGCCCGTACGGCATGCCCCGCGCGAGCGCCGAGTAGAGGTGGGTGTGTCCGCACACGTTCCCCGGCAGGATCACGCACCCCGAGCAGTCCCGCCGGGCCCCGCCGGGTGCGGGAGGCCCTACCGAGAGAATACGGCCGCCCTCGACCGCGACATCGGCCAATTCCAGGCGCGGGGGGTCCAGCGACCGGACGACGGTCGCGCCGGCGAGCGTCAGCGTGCCGATGGCCCCGCTCCGGCGGCGGGCGCCTGCGCCTCCCGCGGCCGCGGCTGGACGCCGACCTTCGGCGCGGCCGCGCGCGCCGCCGGCGACTCCTTCATCGGCAGGCGCGTGCGGCGGATGCCGTCGTACCGGTACAGCGCGCCGGCGACCGCGCCCGCGGTCGGCACGAGCGCGATCTCGCCCACCCCCTTCGCCCCGTACGGCCCCTCGGGCTGCGGCTCCTCGATGAAGATGCACTCGACGGGTGGCATGCCGGCTGGCGGGATGATGTTGAGCGACTTGAGCGTGGTGGTCACCGGCACGCCGCCGGCCAGGACGAACTCCTCCGACAGCGAGTGCCCCAGGCCCATGTGGATGCCGCCTTCGATCTGGCCCTCGAGCAGCGTCGGGTTGATCACCCTGCCGACGTCGTGCGCGGCCACGACCCGCTCGATGCGGCCGCGGTCGTCCAGCACGACCACCTGGGTCGCCCAGCCGTAGGCGAAGTGCGTGGCCGCACCCTCGGGGCCGTGCCCGGGTTTGTGCGTCCAGTCCACGACGACCTCGCCGTAGAACTCCCGGCCCTCGAGCTGCTCCAAGCGCCGGCCGTCGAGCTCGGCCTTGAGCTTGCGGGCCGCCTCGATGACCGCCCGGCCACCCAGCACCGTCGAGCGCGAGGCCGTGGTCTGCCCGGTGTCGAGCTCGCGGATCGTGTCCACGACGACGCGCACGCGTTCCGGCGGCAGGTCGAGCTCCTGGCAGGCGATCTGCTGGAGCACGGTGTGCACGCCCTGCCCCATCTCGGTCCACGAGTGGAACAGGGTGACCGTGCCGTCCGCCTCGGGCCGCAGGATGGCCTTGCCGTACTCTCTGATGCCGTTGCCGACCCCGGTGTTCTTCACCCCGCAGGCGATGCCGGCGTAGCGCGCGCCATAGTAGGCGTCCCGCACGGCCAGCAGCGTCTTCTTCAGCCCGACCCCGGGCCCGAGCCGCTGCCCGGTCCCGAAGACGTCGCCCGTCTCCAGCGCGTTGCGCCAGCGCATCTCCCAGCCGTCGAGCCCGATGCGCTCGGCCAGGATGTCCATCATGCCTTCCATCGCGAACTGCGCCTGGTTGGAGCCGAAGCCCCGCATGGCGCCGGCCGGCGGGTTGTTGGTGTAGACCGCCGTCGCCTCGATGTCCACGGCCGGTACCCGGTAGGCGCCGCACGCGTGACCGGCCGCGCGCTCGAGCACCTTGTCACCGACGCTGGCGTAGGCGCCGGTGTCGCCGACGATGCGCGCGCGCACCGCCAGCAGCCGACCGTCGCGGTCGCAGCCCACGGTATAGGTCAGGGTCATCGGGTGCCGCTTGGGGTGGAAGCGCAGGCTCTCCCCGCGCGACAGCGTGAGCAGGACCGGCCGCCCGGTCCGCAGCGCCAGCAACGCCGCGTGCCCCTGGACGTTCAGGTCCTCCTTGGCGCCGAACGCGCCGCCGTTGGACACCTGCGTCACCCGCACCTTCGCCTGGGGCAGGCCCAGCAGCGACGCGATCTGCCGGCGGTCCTCCCAGACGCCCTGCCCCTGGGAATAGACGTGCACCCCGCCCTCGCCGTCCGGCGCGGCGAGCGCGGACTCGGGCTCCAGGAACGCGTGCTCGACCCACTGCGTGGTGAACGTCTCGGTGGCGACAACGGCGGCACCCGCCAGGGCCGCGTCCACGTCCCCGCGGACGATCCGCGAGACCGACAGCACGTTCCCGCGCTCGTGGAGCCGCGGCGCGTCCGGCGCCAGGGCCGCCCGCGGGTCGGTCACCGGTGGCAAGACCTCGTAGGCGACCTCGACGAGGCGCGCCGCCTCGCGTGCCGCGTGCCGGTCGGTCGCGGCGACCGCGGCGAGCACGTCGCCCACGTAGGCCGTGACCTCGCCTTCGGCCACGAACTGCCGCCAGTCCCTGGTCAGCAGGCCCTGTGTCCGCTCGCCCGGTACGTCCCGCCAGGTGACCACGGCCACGACGCCGGGGTAGGCCTCGGCCTTCGAGGTGTCGATGTGGAGCACACGCGCGCGCGGATGGTCGGACCAGCGGATGGCGCCGTGCAGCATCCCGGGCAGCCGCATGTCGTTGATGTAGGGCTTGTCGCCGAGCGCCAGCGCTTCGCCCTCGTAGCGCGCGGTGCGCGCGCCCACCCGGCCGGTGCGGTCCGCCTCCGGCAGCCCCGCGCCGCGGCGGGCGGCCGCGGCCAGCACGATCGCGTCGATGATCTTGATGTAGCCGGTGCACCGGCACAGGTTGCCGGCCAGCGCGCGCGCGATCTCCTCGCGCGAGGGCTCCGGCGTGCGCGCGAGCAGCGCCTCGGCCTTCATGACGATGCCGGGCGAGCAGAACCCGCACTGCGAGGCGCCGGCGGCCACGAAGCTCTGCGCCCAGAGCGCGCGGCGCTCCGCATCGAGCCCCTCCTGGGTCGTGACCTGGCGGCCGGCGAACCGCCCCGCGGGCTGGGCGCAGGAGACCACGGCCCGACCGTCCACGATCACGGTGCAGGCGCCACACGACCCTTCCGGCGCGCAGCCGTCCTTCACCGAGGTGATCCCGCAGCCGTCGCGCAGGACCTCGAGGAGCGTGGCGCCCTCGCGCACGGCCAGCGAGACGGCCCGGCCGTTGACCACAAGTCCGAGCGTCACCGTCGCCACGACGCTCCCCCCTCCCTCGTCCTCTGCCTCAATCCGACCCCGGCCGCATCAGCTCCTGCTGTCCGGCATCCAGGCCGTAGTAGTGGGGCACCGGTCGGGGGCCCGGCACGGCCGGGGCTGGTGGCGGCGGCCCCGCGGCCGCCGGCGGGCCGAGCCCGATCAGGTCGTCGGGGCGGACGGGTACCCGGTTGAGCGGCCGCCCGGTGGCCGCCCGCAGCGCCGCCACGATCGCGGGCGTGGCCACCAGCGTCGCCATCTCGCCGACGCCCTTGGCGCCGTACGGCACGTCCGGCTCGGGCTCCTCCACGACCGCGGAGACCACCGGCGGCATGTCGAGGATCGTCGGGATCAGGTAGTCCGTGAACGAGGCGTTGCGGATGCGGCCGTCGGACAGCTGGACCTCTTCCATCAAGGCCAGGCCCAGGCCCATCGCGGCCCCGCCCTCGATCTGGCCCTCGACACCCTGCGGGTTGATCGCGCGGCCGACGTCGTGGGCCGAGGCGAGCTGCACCACCCGCACCAGCCCCAGCTCCTCGTCCACCTCGACGACGGCGCGCTGCGCGGCGAAGGCGAGCGTGACGTGCACGTCGCCCTGCCCCCGTGCGTCCAGCGGTTGGGTCGGCCGGTGGTGGTACGTGCGGCGCGCCTCGACGGGCTCGTCGAGGTAGTCGGCGACCTTGCCGACGGGCACCCCGCCCGCGAGCACCAGCCCGTCGGCGAGGGTCAGCGGTCCGTGCAGGGTCTGCCCGGCGGCCGCCGCGCGGGCGCGCACGCGGCGGAAGAGTTCCTCCGCGACAGCCCGGCACGCGAGCTGCACCGCGCCCCCGGACATCATGGTCTGACGGGACGCCGAGGTCGAGCCCGCCGAGCCGATCTCGGTGTCCGGCGGGTGCAGGGTGACCTGCTCGATCCCCAGCTCGGTCCTCGCCACCTGGACGAGCACCGTGTGCAGGCCCTCGCCGACCTCGGCCGCGGCGCTGTGCACCTCCACCGCGGGGCCGTCGGCGGTGCGGTATGCGCGCACGCGCGCTTCCGCCGAGTCGTCGAAGCCACCGCTGTAGGCGATGTTCTTGTAGCCCACCGCGATGCCGACCCCGCGGCGCAGCCCCTCGCCCCGCGAGACGTTCCCCGACCCGCCGGGGAGGGCCTGGGGGTCGCGCCGGCCCGCGGGCGGCGCCTCGGGCATCGGCAGCGCCAGGCACCGCTCGATGACCTCGCGGACCGGCGCGCTCCCGCGCACGACCTGCCCGGTGATCGTGACCGACCCGGTCTTCATGGCGTTCTGCAGGCGCAGCCGCGCCGGGTCCATCCCGAGCGCCTGCGCCAGCCGGTCCATCTGCGCCTCGTGCGCGAAGCACACCTGCGGGGCACCGAACCCGCGCATGGCGCCGCAGGGCGGATTGTGGGTGAAGACCCGCGTCGCCTCGACCAGCGCGTTCGGCACCTCGTAGGGCCCGGTGGCGAACGTCGCGGCGTTGGTCACCACCGCAGCGCCCGAGGACGCGTACGCGCCGCCGTCGAGCACCACGCGCGCGTGGACGTTGACGAGTCGGCCGTCGCGCGTCGCGCCGTGCCGCATCCAGATGCGGGAGGGATGCCGGTGCACGTGTCCGAGGAAGGACTCCTCGCGGCTGTAGACGATCCGCACCGGACGGCCGGTCCGCAGGGCGAGCAGGCACGCGTGGATGTGCATGCTCACGTCCTCGCGCGCCCCGAAGGCGCCGCCGACGCCGGCCAGGTGCAGGCGCACCTTCTCCGGCGGCAGCCCCAGGCAGGGTGCGACCTGCTGGCGGTCCACGTGCAGCCACTGCGTGGCGACGTAGAGGTCGACGCCTCCATCCTCCGCCGGGACCGCCATCCCGGCCTCGGGCCCGAGGATCGCCTGGTCCTGCATCGCGGTTTCGTAGTACCCCTCCACCCAGACGTCGGCCGAAGCGTCCGGATCGCCGTGCACGATGCGGACATGGTGGAGCACGTTGCCGTACTCGTGGACCTGCGGGGCGCCGGGCCGCAGCGCCTCCTCCATGTCCGTGACCGCAGGCAGGACCTCGTAGTCCACGACGATCCGCTCCGCCGCGCGGCGGGCGACCTCCGGGTCCACCGCGGCCAGGATCGCCACCGGCTCCCCGACATAGCGCACGCGGTCCCACGCCAGGACCGGCTGGTCGGCGAACTCGAGGCCGAAGGTCTTGCGCCCGGGGACGTCCGCGGCCAGCAGCACGGCCCGCACCCCCGGGTAGCTGAGCGCCTTCGCGATGTCCACCCCGCGGATGCGCGCGTGGGCGTGCGGGCTGCGGACGGTCTGCCCCCACAGCATCTCCTTGGCCCACAGGTCGCTGCCGTACTGGAACGCGCCCTTGACCTTGGGGACGCCGTCCACCCGGCGGGCGCTCGTGCCCACGCCGCCGCGCGTGCGCCGCAGGGTCCCGACGCTCACGCCGTCCCGCTCCCGGCGCCACGGGCGGATCGTCGCCCGGAGGCGGCCGCGGATGTGCGGTCGACGATCCGCCGCGCGACGCGCCGGCCCTCGTCGGCGATGGCCTGCTCGTCGACACGCGCGAGTCGGCCATTGGTCACCACCGGCCGGCCCTCCACCAGCAGGTGCCGGACGCGCTGCGGGGCGCAGAGGACGAGCGCGGCCACCGGGTCGGCCTCGGCGCCCACGCGCTCCAGGCCCCCGGCCGCGAACAGCGCGACGTCCGCGCGCTTGCCCGGCTCCAGGGAGCCGATGTCGTCGCGGCCCAGGCAGGCCGCGCCGCCGCGCGTCGCGACCCGCAGCACCCCCCGCGCGTCCATCGCCGCGGCCCCCCCGGCGCGTGCGACCAGCAGCCCCATGCGGGCCTCCGCCAGCAGGTGGCCGGCATCGTTGGACGCGGACCCGTCCACGCCGAGACCCACCGGGACCCCGGCCGCCAGCATCGCCGGCACCGGCCCGATCCCCGACCCCAGCCGCAGGTTCGACGTCGGGCACCAGGCGACGCCGGCGCCGCCGCGCGCCAGCAGGCCGATGCCGGCGCCATCCACGTGCACGCAGTGCGCCAGCCACACGTCCGAGGTGAGCCAGCCCCACGCGTCGAGCACCTCGAGCGGCCGGCGGCCGTAGCGCGCCAGGCAGTAGGCCTGCTCGTCCGCGGTCTCCGCGATGTGCGTGTGCAGCCGCACCCCCAGCCGGCGCGCGAGCGCCGCGGAGGCCCGCATCAGGCGCTCGCTCACGGAGAAGGGCGAACAGGGCGCGACCGCGATCCGGACCATCGCGCCGGGCGACGGGTCGTGGAAGCGGCGTACCGCCTCCTCGGTCTGGGCGAGGATCGCATCGGTGTCCTGCACGATGTCGTCCGGCGGCAGGCCGCCTGCGGACTGGCCCAGATCCATCGCGCCCCTCGCGGCGTGGAACCGCACCCCGATCTCAGCCGCCGCCTCCACTTCCGCGGCCAGGAACGCGAGCGCCGCCGCGGGGTCGTCGCGCGGGAAGATGTAGTGGTGGTCGGCCGCGGTCGCGCAGCCCGAGAGGGCCAGCTCCGCCAGTCCGACGCGCGCCCCGACCCGCACCCAGGTCTCGTCCATACCCGCCCAAACCGGATAGAGCGCGCGCAGCCAGCCGAAGAGGCCCTCGCCGGTCGCCCGTACGCGCGTGAGCGTCTGGTAGAGGTGGTGGTGGGTGTTGACGAGCCCGGGCAGCGCGACGAGCCCGCGGCCGTCCAGGCGCTGCCAGGATTCCAGGCGGTCCGCGGGCCCCGGCGGCGTGCCGCGGCCCACCCAGGCGACGGTGCCGCGGTCGATCAGGATGGAGCCGCCGGGAATCTCGGTCCCGGCGTCGTTCATCGTGACGACCACGTCGCAGTCGGCGATGAGCAGCACCGCGTTCACCCCGGCCGGCCGGCCATCCGCTGCGCCGCGAGCCTGACCGCGTCGAGGATCTTGGCGTACCCGGTGCAACGGCACAAGTTCCCCGCGAGCGCCTCTCGGACGGTCGCCTCGTCCGGCGCCGGGTCGCGCTCCAGCAGGTCCACCGCGGCCACGATGAACCCTGGCGTGCAGAACCCGCACTGCACCGCGCCGGACTCCACGAACGCCTCCTGCACCGGGTGTAGGCGGTCGCCGGCGGCCAGCGCTTCGACCGTGCGCACGTCGCGCTCGTGCGCCTGGGCGGCCAGCACCAGGCAGGCACACACCAGCGTGCCGTCGAGCCAAACCGAGCACGACCCGCACTCGCCCTGCTCGCACGCGTTCTTGGAACCGGGCAGGCCCAGGTGGTCGCGCAGCAGGTGCAGCAGGCTCGCGCCGGCCCAGACATCGGCGCTGCGCCACTCGTCGTTGACCCGTACCCGAACGATCATGCGGCCCTCCGCGCCTCCAGGGCCCAGGCGAGCGCGCGGCGGGCCAGGACCCGGCAGGCGTGCCGGCGGTAGGCCGCGGTGCCGCGCACGTCGTCGATCGGCCTCGCCGCCGCCGCAACCCGCTCGCCGAACTCCCGCGCGACGCGCGCCGGCACCTGGACCCGCGGGTCGTCCCACCATCCCGCCGCTGCCAGCGCGCCAGCGGCGAACCGCTCGGCGTCCGTCGCGCGCAGGACCGTCGGACCGACCGACCCCAGCGCCACCCGCACCGTGCGGCCAGCCTCGTCCATCACCAGGCAGACGCTCGCCACGGCGATGACCATGGCGTTGCGCGTACCGACCTTCGAGAACGACCCGGGACCGCGCACGACCCGCCAGCGGGCGCCCACGATGAGCTCGTCGGGTCGCAGCACGGTCTGTTTGGGCCCGACCATGAACCCCTCGAAGGGGACCGTGCGCCGGCCCCTGGCGCTCGCCAGCTCGACCTCGGCCTCGTAGGCCGCCAGCACGGGCAGGGCGTCGCCCGCCGGGGAGGCGGTGCCCAGGTTGCCGCCGACGGTTCCCCGGTTGCGGATCTGCGGGGAGCCCACCGAGCGCGACGCCTCGACGAGGGGCACGACTCCGGACAGCTCGCGGACGATGCGGGCGTAACTGACGCCGGCGCCCAGGAAGAGGTCGCCATGCTCCCGCCGCCACTGGCAGAGCTCCGGCAGCCGGCTGATGTCCAGGAGCGCGGGTGGCCGCGCCCGGTCGAAGTTGAGCGCGACCATGAGGTCGGTCCCGCCGGCAATGGGGACCGCGTCCGGCCGGTCGGCCTTCAGGGCCAGGGCCTCGTCGAGCGTGCGGGGCGACAGGACGTCCACGGGATCTCCCCGATGGGCTTTCTCGCTTCGCCGGGGCAATGCCTGCCGCCGGCCGGAGGAACCCCGACCGTGGCCGCGGAAGTCGCCGTCGCGATGGACCTTGCGCGCCTCATCAAGGTCGCGCGGGCCAGGGAGCCCGCCGACGTCCTGCTCACGAACGCGCGCGTGATCGACCTCTACGGCCTCGAGGTCCGCGACGGCGACGTGGCCATCGCCGAGCAGCGCATCGCCGCCATCGCCACCGGCACGCGGCGCGGCGCCTACCGCGCCGCCGAGACCTACGACCTGGCCGGCGCCTACCTGGCCCCGGGGTTCATCGACGCCCACGTCCACATCGAGAGCGCCATGGTGAGTGTCCCGGAGTTCGCCCGGCTGGTCGTGCCGCGCGGCACGACCACGGTGATCGCCGACCCCCACGAGATCGCCAACGTCCTGGGGATGACCGGCGTGCGCTACATGCTGCAGGCCGCGAAGTACAATCCGCTCAGCGTCTTCGTCATGGCGCCGTCGTGCGTGCCTGCGAGCCCGCTGGAGAGCGCGGGCGCGGAGCTCACCGCCTACGACCTCGAGACGCTCATGCAGGACCGGTGGGTGCTCGGCCTCGGCGAGATGATGAACACCGCTGGCGTGCTCGAGGCCGACCCCGAGGTGCTGGCGAAGCTGATGACGGCGGGCCGGCGGCCGATCGACGGGCATGCGCCAGGCGTGGCGGGTCCGGACCTGGACGCCTACGCTGCGGCGGGCATCGGCTCCGACCACGAGTGCACGACCGCCGACGAGGCGCGCGAGCGCCTGCGCCGGGGCATGCTCGTGATGGTGCGCGAGGCCACGGCCGCCAGGAACCTCCGGGACCTGCTCCCGCTGGTCGAGCCGCGCACGGCGCGGCGCTTCGCCTTCGCCACCGACGACCGCACCCCGCTGCACCTGCTGACCGAAGGGCACATCGACGCGATGGTGCGCCAGGCCGTCGGACTCGGACTCGACCCGCTGCTCGCCCTGCAGCTCGCCAGTCTCAACGCGGCGGAGTGGTTCGGCCTGCGCGACCGGGGCGCGGTCGCGCCGGGTCGGCTCGCCGACCTGGTCGTCTTCGACGACCTGGAGGCACCGCGCCCGCGGCTGGTGTTCCGCGGCGGCCGCCTAGTGGCCCGCGACGGCGCGCTCCTCCCCTACAGCCGGCCGGAGGCCCTCCCCAGGCTGCGCGGCACCGTGAACGTGCCCGCAGGCGCGCTGCGGTTCCGCATCGCCGCCGGGGGCCGGCGCGTTCGGGTCATCGAGGTCGTGCCCGACCAGATCGTCACCGGTGCCGCCCTCGACGACGCGCATACCATCGACGGCGAGGCGGTCGCCGATCCCTCGCGCGACCTGCTCAAGCTGGCGGTGATCGAGCGCCACGCCGGCAGCGGACGCGTCGGGCTGGGCTTCGTCCGCGGCTTCGGGCTGCGCGCCGGCGCCCTGGCCTCCAGCGTGGCGCACGACGCCCACAACATCGTCGTCGTCGGCGCCACCGACGACGCGATGCGTGCGGCCGTCGAGGCCGTGGTGGAGATGCAGGGGGGACAGGCGGTGGCCGGCGGGGACGGCGTGGCGCGGCTGCCTCTCCCGATCGCCGGGCTCATGTCCGAGGAGCCCGCGGAGACGGTCGCCGACCGGGTGCGGGCGCTGCACCGCGCGGCACGCGGGCTCGGCGCGCGGCCGGCCGACCCGTTCATGGCGCTGTCCTTCATGGCGCTTTCGGTCGTCCCGGAGCTCAAGCTCACCGACCGCGGCCTGCTCGACGTCCGCCGCTTCGAGCTGGTCCCCCTCTTCG
>Ga0308411_10002914_pt1 | contig 11480 bp, 8 predicted proteins | sample HotsprottomLayer_2_FD_203530 | JGI IMG/M metagenome (GOLD analysis project Ga0308411, IMG submission 203530) | Hot spring phototrophic mat microbial communities from Octopus Spring, Yellowstone National Park, Wyoming, United States -... | ecosystem: Environmental > Aquatic > Thermal springs >... | reverse complement strand
TCGCATCGAACCCGGACGCCACATGGGCATCGGTAGCGATGACGACCTTCACGCCCAGGTCCTTGGCCGCGGCGCAGGCCACGTCGTCCAGGTCCAGCCGCATGGGATGGGCGTTCAGTTCCAACATTTTTCCTTCCGCAGCAGCCACCTTCATCACCGCTTCCAGGTCGATCTGGTACGGCTCCCGCCGCAAGAGCATCCTGCCGGTGGGATGGGCCAGTGCACAAACATAAGGATTCCGAAGCGCCTCGATTACCCGTCGGGTAATCTGCTCTTTCGACTGATTCTGTCCGTAATGGATGCTGGCCACCACCCAGTCGGCCTCGGCCAGAACGTCGTCGGGCAGGTCCAGACCGCCGCGCTCCAGGATGTCCACCTCGACTCCCTTCAGCACGGTGATTCCCTTTAGTCGTTGAGCCAGTCGGTCGATCTCGGCCCATTGCTGCCGCAACCGGGCGGCATCCAATCCCTTGGCCATTGTCACCCGTTTGGAATGATCCGTGATGGCAATGTATTGCCAGCCCCGCTGTTTGGCCGCCGCCGCCATGTCCTCCAGCGTATCCATGCCGTCGGTCCAAGTGGTATGCACGTGCAAATCGCCGCGGATGTCCTCCAGGCGGACCAATTCGGGCAAGTGGCCCGCATCGGCCCATTGGAACTCCTTTCGGGCCTCGCGCAGCTCGGGCGGGAAGCAGGGCAGGCCCAGCGCCCCGTACACTTCTTCCTCAGTCCGCCCGGCAATCATCTGCTCGCCGCGAAACACCCCGTACTCGTTGATCTTCAGCCCTTGGGACTTCGCCCGGTTGCGCAGCACAATGTTGTGCTCCTTCGAGCCGGTGAAGTATTGCAGCGCGGCGCCGAAGGACTCTTCGGGCACGATACGCAAATCGACCTGCAAACCGGTGCCCAGCCGGACCGACATCTTCGTACCGCCGCGGGCAAGCACCTCGGACAGGCCGCTGAATTGGGCGAACTGGTCCATGACCCTCTCGGGCGATGGGGATACGACCAGAAAGTCCAGATCGCCGACGGTGTCTTTGCCTCGTCGGTAGCTGCCCGCCGCCTCCAATTGCTTCACCGCCCCCGACTTCCACAGGTGCGACGCGATTTCCTGCACGTGCTGGTCGGCCTCGGCCCAAAGTATCCGCTGCTGCGCCAGGTCGGCAATCGACAATCCCTGAAGGATGGCTGCCTCGATTTTCGGCCCGAATCCTTTAAGCTCCTGCACCTTGTGCGCCTCGCAGGCGGCCCGCAACTCCTCCAGAGAAGAGACCTTTAGCTTGTGGTAAAGCTGGGCGGCACGCTTTGGTCCAAGGCCGGGCACGCGCAGCAACGCCAGCACGCTTTCGGGAACCTGCGACAGAAGTTCCTCGAGCAAGGGCAAAGTGCCGGTGGCGACCAGGGTGGTGATCTTCTCGGCCAGGTCTTTGCCAATGCCTTCGATGTCCGTCAGCGACTGCTGGGGATCGTTGAGGATGTCGGTTACCGAACGAGGAAGCTCCCGGATAGTGCGGCCGGCGTTACGATATGCCCGCACACGGAACGGGTTTGCCCCCTGGAAATCCAGTAGGTCGGCGATCTGCTCGAAAACGGCGGCGATTTCCGAATTGGTCATCTGGCAACCGCACCGCGGTCCCACATGCTGCGGACGATCCGTACAGCACGCATTTTACAGCCCGGAGCCTGCAACGCCACGTTCTCCTAAAGCGCCCCACCGCTGCAACCAAATGGCGCTATTGGAGGGACGCGCTGCGGTCGCGTCCGCTAGCACCGGGAACATGGCCACGACGGAGCGTGGCCCTCCAAATCAATTGAAAACATGCGCGCGAAACGCGCGCATGTTCCGCCATAAGGGACTAATCCGCACGTGGTGGACTTCAGATCAGGGCTTTGATTTCCTGCGCGGCATCCAGCGCTGCCCGTGCGGCTTCCACGCTGCCGCTGACCTTCAGCAAGGCCAGTGCCGCTTTGACTTCGGGAATCCCCACGCCCCTTTCTTTGACCACCTTTTTGACCACCTGCCGCTTCGTCTTCAACAAGTGCTTCACGTTGCTGATGTACTTGGTTGTGACTTTGATACCTTTGGCGGCCAGTGCGTTCTGTATTTCGGCGTTCCCGGCCTGGGGATTGGCCTCCAGATACTCCCTGACGGCGTACGCCTTGCTACCTTTTCCCCTTACTGCCATAAGTGCGGCTCCTTAACGTTAGAATGTGAAAGTGATGAGTTTCCCAAAGATATTCATCCGTGTCAAGCACCCGCACCAGTGAACGTAGCACCTTTTTCGTAGTTACCCTAAGAAAAATAGGGGAACAACAAACATTGCTTTCCCCGTCCATTATAGGTCAATTACTGTCATGTACTGGGAAGCCAGTTCTGGAAATAGCCGAGAGTTTTCCTCATGCACCCAACAGGCGGAACCAAATGGTGGCCTTGGAGGTATGCCTCGCTGTCACATGGAGGGAGGCGCTGCGGTCGCGTCCATCGTGTTTTCCTCGATACAGCCCAATCAGCAACTCCAAATGCGGCCGCGACGAAGCGCGGCCCTCCAACATCTGCCGACAGTTCCCTATGAGGCAGCACTGCTGGGCAAGCCAGCAGTTGTACCCCGTGGACTGTCGGCCGCGACGGAGCGCGGCCCTACACATCACAAGAGTATCACAAGAGTACATGTACCCAGCCTTCCTGATTACCCGAAATCATGTGCGAAGCCCCGCTGATCGCTTGAAAACATGGGCGTGGCCCCGCTGATCTCACAAGAACATGCACACACGACGCGCAGAAGTCGCGTCGGAGGGGACTAAGGAAGTGAAAAGGAATCGACATCCGCGATACCACCGTGACACCGACCGCTTGGAAACCGTATCTCGGCGAGTCACGATCCTTTCTTGCCGGCTCGACCACCATGCTCAGCGTAGATGAACGATTGCGCTGATGCCAGCCAGGCGGCGCGATTGGCGTTGGGCACTCTTCTATTGACATTCGCAAAGCGCGCCGACGCCGAATGCTAACAATACGTTATAGCAGGCGGTCATTGCCTTTCGCGAAACTCGATAGTTTCCTCGGGTTTTTGGCATTTGACAAGCTCTGGCGGCGCAGGAGGCTACCGGCTGACCCTCCCCCCGAATTGACGCCTTTCTCGAGCGGTTTATAATCGTTTATGGTGACGGCCGACGGCTGGATAATGCCCGGCCGGAGGGCCGGACGCAATCGTTCAAGCAGTTTCGTGGGGCGCAGGCATGTTGGAATCTCATCGGGCTGCAAATAATCCTGGCCTGCGCAAGACATCGGCGACTGCTTTACTACTGGTTCTGAGCTTGGTGGTTTGGGTTTTCCCCAGTCCGCTGGGCGCAGCAGTCGATGCGGAGCAGCCGCGGGTGATGCGGGCCATCCGCATACAGTTGCCGATTACCGGCCAGACTGTGGATCGGGTACGGCAGTTCGTCCGCCGGACTGTCGATCGCGCGGCAGAAGAAGGCAAGCGGCTGACTTTGCTATTCGAGTTCGAGGTCCCGCCCAAGCAAGCCGAGTTCGGCCGGGGCAGCGAATTCGGAGCTGCTTTGGACCTGGCCCGCTTGCTGACCAGCAAAGAATTGCAAGGCGTGTACACGGTGGCCTACGTGCCCAATTCCATCCAAGGCCACGCCGTACTGGCCGTGCTGGCGTGCGAAGAAATCATGATGGCCAAAGAAGCCAGCATAGGCATGGCCGGATGCGACGAAGAGACCATAACGGCGGCCATGCGATCTCATTACAAAGAGACTGCCGACTTGCGGAAGACTATTCCGGCCGCGGTGGTACTGTGGATGCTGGACCCGAGTCTGGAAGTCTTGGCCGTCGATATCGGCGTAACCGAATACATCCTGGCCGATGAGCTGCCGGCGCTGCGGAAAAAACACACCATTCGCTCCCAGCGAAAGCTTTACGACGCCGACAATCCGCATCTTTCGCTGGTGGCCGAGCGGGGGATGATCAGCGGCAACGAAGCCCGCACGCTGACGTTCATCAAGCGTCTTGCCGCCAGTCGGCACGAAGTGGCCAAGGCGCTTGGCTTTCCTCCCGAGCAGGCCGAGGAGAACCCGGTCTTCGTCGGCGCCGTGCGCCCTGTGCGAATCGACGTCAAAGGCCCGATAAGTCCGCGGCAGGCCTCGAAGATCCGCCGCTTGCTACAGGAGGAAGTACGGGACCGCGACGCCAACTTCGTCTGCCTGTGGATCGACAGCCCCGGCGGTTCGCTGGAGGGCAGCCTGAGCCTGGCCCGAGCGATAGCCGAACTGGATTCCACCGGCAGAATAAGCACGGTGGCCTATGTGCCAACGCAGGCCCTTTCGGATGCAGCCTTGATCGCGCTGGCGTGCAAAGAAGTGGCCGTGCACAGTGAGACGGTACTGGGCGGCCCTGGCGCCAGAGAGTTCTCTCCCGAGGAGATTGCCGACGCCCGCGAAGCCATAGGCGATCCGAATGGCCCCTTCAAACATCGGCCGCGCTGGCTGGTGGCAGCGATCGTCGATCCGCAGTTGGTAGTGTACCAGTGTAGCCGACCCGGCGAAGAGCTGTTCCTTACCGCCGAAGAGTTTCAGAGATATTTGCGCCAGCATCCCGACGCCCGCAAGGGCGAGCCGGTCACTGTACGCGGCCAGCAATTCAGGGCAGTCGGCCAACAGGCGCTCCGCTACGGGCTGGCCAGCAATCTGTTCGACAGCTTTGCCCAGTTCAGGCAGTATTATGGCATTGGCGAGCTGGATTTGCTGGAGCCGGGCTGGGCCAGCTTTTTGGTAGAGGTATTGGCGTCGCCAGGCGTGGCAGCGTTTTTGCTGATGATCGGCTTTGTGGCCCTGTACATCGAGCTGCACACGCCGGGAATCGGCATCGGCGGGTTCGTATCTTTTGTGTGTTTTGCGTTGTTTTTTTGGAGCCACTACCTGGGCGGGACCGCCGGCTGGCTGGAAGTGGTTTTGTTCGCCACCGGTGTGGCCTGTTTGTTGCTGGAAATGTTCGTGATACCCGGCTTCGGGGTCTTCGGGCTGGGCGGCGGCTTGCTGGTGATTGCTTCGCTGATACTGGCCAGCCAGACGTTCGTAGTGCCACACAACCCATACCAGTTCGCGCAACTGCAAAAATCGCTGCTGACGATCGGGGGTGCTGGCGTGGGGTTCGTCGTCGCGGCCATGGCGCTGCGAAAGTGGTTGCCCAAAGCACCGGTGCTAAGTCAGATGTTCCTCGCCCCGCCCGAAGGCGAGGAGGCCGAACGCATCCGCCGCCGCGAAGTGCTGGCCGACTACAGCGACCTGCTCGGCTCGATCGGCGTCACTACCACCCAGCTTACTCCCAGTGGAAAAGCCCGTTTCGGCAGTCGCCTGGTGGACGTGGTAAGCGACGGCGACTTGATTCCCCGCAACGCCGAGGTTCGAGTGGTGGCGGTTTACGGAAACCGGGTAGTCGTCAAACAGGCTGGCCAGTCGCAGTGACTGCGGCATCCACTGTGCCAGGCCGACCGCTAGCAGGCTCAGTGTCCGCCAGATTATCATTATAAGATGGAGGCCGCGGCGATTGCCGTGCCGGCGGCAGCCGGCCGGGCATCGATAGCGCCTTTTCAATCAGTCCTTGCGAACAATCGCCAACAGTAAATGTCGGTACCGAAATCGCCTGGTTTGCCCACCGTTTGTGCCCGGGACCGGTGCTAGATGAATTGGCTTTGGTCGATACTGCTGTTGATTCTCGGTCTGGGACTGGCCCTGATGGAAGTGTTTTTTCCTTCGGCCGGCATCCTGGGCTTTCTAGCTGCTTGTTCGATCGTGGCAGCAATCGTACTGGGGTTCATGGAAGGCCCTGTGGTAGGCGTGCTTATTCTGGGCGTCGCTGGGCTGGGGCTGCCGGCGCTGGTCATATTGGGCTTTCGCATCTGGCCGCGGACAGCCATCGGCCGGCGGGTGCTGCTCGACGTGCCCGATAGCAAAGATGTACTGCCCGAAGACCCGCAACGCCAGTTGCTGCGCAGCCTTGTGGGCAAAGTGGGCCGGGCGAAGTGCAAGATGCTTCCCGGTGGTGTGGTGGTCGTCGACGGGCAGAACGTGGAGGCTGTCAGCGAGAGCGTGGCTATCGAGCAAGGGCAGCCGGTGCTGGTGATCGACGTGCGTGCAGGCCGGGCTGTGGTTCGGCCGATCGAACCGGAAAGCCTTTCAGCCAACGCCGAGAACCCGCTGGAACGCCCCATCGATACAGTCATCCCCGATCCCTTTGCCGATCAAAAAAAGCCAGAAACCTGATCCCTGCACGCAGCCCCGACATTTTCCAACCGGCAAGCTTATTCCCGGCCGGCAAGCTGGTTTAGGTCTCTGCATATCCTGCGTCGCGCCGGGGCCTGGCTACTGTGGATATGCACCGGAAAATGCGTGCACTTTCTTCCCGCGGCTGATCGCGCCAAGATTTCTACCCACGTTCAAGATGCACACACTGGCCACCGGCTGCCGACTCGGCGGCTTGACAACTACCACCGAAAGCGATAAACCAACACTCGGCATTGCCCTGGAGTATGCAAGGTTGCCGTCGCCCGATGGGCGGCAACCCGGCGCGGCAGCAGGCGTACCGGTCGTCGGCGGCTGAGGTTCGGACCGGTGTGTAGAAGCTGACAATCACGGTACGGCTGTGCGCGTTTTGTGCGCCTCGGTCGCCGGCCAGACACAGGTGCTCTTCGGCTCCCAGTCGGTATTGATCGCCAACAACGCAAGGAGCGAGTGATGGAAGTATTCGGTCAGCTTTCACCTATTCAGATTGTCCTGTTCATCATTCTGGCGATCGGCTTCTTCGTAGTGCTGCTGATCCTGGGGGTTTTCGCCCGATACTTCCGTCTTTGGATCCAGTCGAAGACCACCGGGGCAGGGATCACCATATTCGATTTGCTGGGGATGACCTTCCGCAAAGTCAACCCGGACGTGATCGTGCGCAGCAAAATCATGGCGGTGCAAGCGGGCATCGGCGACGAGCAGGGGGTGACTTCCAAAGCGCTGGAGGCGCACTACCTGGCCGGAGGCCGGGTGCCGCTTGTCATCCAGGCGCTGATCGCCGCCAACAAGGCAAAGCTGGATCTGGATTTCAAGCTGGCCGCGGCCATCGACCTGGCCGGCCGCAATATTCTGGAAGCGGTGCAAACCAGCGTTTATCCCAAGGTTATCGACTGTCCGGGCAAGAGCATTGGGCGCGATTCGCTCGACGGTGTAGCGCAAAACGGCATACAATTGAAGGTGAAGGCCCGCGTTACCGTGCGGGCGAACCTACGCCAGCTCATTGGCGGGGCGACCGAAGAGACGATCATTGCCCGCGTCGGCGAAGGCATCGTCAACGCCATCGGCTCGGCCAAGACTCATTTGGAAGTATTGGCGCAACCCGACCGAATCTCGAAGACCGTGCTGGCCCGCCGGCTGGACGCCCAGACGGCCTTCGAGATCGTCTCGATCGATATCGCGGAGATAACCGTGGGCGACAACATCGGCGCACGGTTGCGAGCCGACCAGGCCGAGGCCGACATGCGCGTCGCCCGCGCAAAAGCCGAGGGGCGCCGGGCGATGGCCGTGGCCGAAGAACAGGAGAACATCGCCAAGATCGAGGAGAACCGGGCCAAGCTCATCGAGGCCGAGGCCGAGGTTCCCAAAGCCATCGCCGAGGCGTTCCAGACCGGCAAATTGGGCATCATGGATTACTATCGGCTGCGCAACGTACAGGCCGATACCGACATGCGGTTGTCGATCGCGCGGGCAGGGGCGCCCGGCGGCAAGAAACCGGAGAGTGCGGCATGAGCATCTGCGGCTTGCAATCAGTAGTACTATTGGCTGCCAAGTGGGCAGATCTGCTGCCGATTATGGTGATGATCATTTTCGCGCTGCTGTCGGCCTTGATTCACGCACTGGGCAAAGCAATGCAGCCGCAGCGCCAGGGCCAGCGAAACAAGCCGCCCGAGCGACGTGTCGCCCGCGACGCCCGCGTAGAAGCGGAAATCAAAGAGTTTTTGCGCCGTGCAACAGCACGTCCCCCAGCAGGAGAACCCGTCGTGGCCAAGCCGGTACAAGCCGAGCCTGTGGAGGCCGAGGTGGTCGGTCCGACTCCGGTTGGCGGGCGTGTTACCGAGCATGTCCGCCGCCGCATGGACACCAGCGAATTCCAGCAAAGAACTGCACGGCTGGGCGCAGAAGTGGCTCAGGCCGACGACCAGATGGACGCCCGATTGCAAAAGAAGTTCGGCCACGAAGTCAGCAGCCTGGCTACGCAGCCGGGCGAGGCTGCCGTAGCGCCAGTGATAGACGAGTCGGCCTTGCCGGCCGGCCCTTTGCCGGGCGTGACTCCGCTGGCCTCCTCCACGTTGGCAGCAATGCTTGCCGACCCGGACAACGTGCGGCAGGCGGTCATTCTCAGCGAGATTCTCAAGCGGCCCGATGCCAGTTGGCCATAGGCTTCCCACCTGCGGCCGGCCACCATAGTGGGCCGGCAACAGGGCGGGCATGGCGAATTGTCCGGCATCAACGGCTTCTCCGGTATCAACGGCGACAATGGAAAAAATCTCTCCTGCAAATGCACGCCTGGGATGGATCGGAACCGGCGTGATGGGCGCCAGCATGTGCGGCCACTTGCTTTCGGCCGGTTACCGATTGACCGTTCACAACCGTACCCGACAAAAGGCCGAGCCGTTGCTGGCGCGCGGCGCCCGCTGGGCCGACTCTCCCAAGACGGTGGCGGAAAACTCCGATGTGATTTTCACCATGGTCGGCTACCCGGCCGATGTCCGCGCCGTCATACTCGGCCCGGAAGGCGTGCTGGCCGGTTGCCGTGAAGGCTGTGTGATCGTGGACATGACCACCAGCGAGCCGTCGCTGGCGGCGGAAATCGCTGCTGAGGCATCGCGACGCGGGGTACATGCCATCGACGCCCCGGTCTCCGGGGGCGACGTGGGGGCGCGCGAGGCGCGGCTTTCGATCATGATCGGAGGCCAGAGCGATGTCGTCGACGCCCTGATGCCCTGCTTCGAAGTGCTGGGCAAGACCATCGTCCACCACGGCCCGCCCGGCGCAGGTCAACACGCCAAGCTGGTCAACCAGATACTGATCGCTTCCAACATGGTGGGCGTCTGCGAAGGGCTGTTGTACGCCTACAAGGCCGGTCTGGACCTCCAGGCCGTGCTGCGATCGGTCTCATCCGGCGCGGCCGGCAGTTGGTCGCTGGCCAACTTGGGGCCGAGGATCATCGCAAACGATTTCGCCCCCGGTTTCTTCGTCGAGCATTTCATCAAGGATATGGGCATCGCCCTGGCGGAGGCGAAACGGATGGGCCTGGTCACGCCGGGGCTGGCCCTGGCGCATCAACTCTACCTGTCGCTCCAGGCGCACGGCGGCGGGCGCAACGGCACTCAGGCGCTGCAACTGGCGCTGGCTGCGCTGTCGAAGATCGATTGGCCCAACCGCGACGGTTCACACTCCGCCAGCAGGCAATAGCCGGTAGCCGATAGCAGCAGGTGGTTGAAGCCAGCGGTTGCTGAGTTCCTCGTATAAATAGTTCTTCAGCGCGTGCTGGGAAGAGCCACTTGGTGCTACTTCCCGAGGCAAGCGCGCATCACAGTTGTCTTGTACTTCTTACGGCGTAACTTGTGCGCCTTTTGCGCGCATGTTTTCGGGTGAATGCGCGCATGTTTTCGGGTGATCTGGAGGGCCACGCTCCGTCGTGGCCGAGCACGGCGTGTGATTTTGGAGGGCCACGCTCTGTCGTGGCCGTCTGCCAAGTGCTAACGGACGCGACGGAGCGCGTCCCTCCATTCCTACGCCGTGTTCCCGGTACTTGCGGACGCGACCGCAGCGCGTCCCTGCATGTCGCGTAGGGATTTTCGCAGCGTTAGGGGGTATCGCAGCGGGCTTTGGCCGCGGGCCGTTGCGGTCGGCTTAGCGCACCCGGCAACGGAAGCGGATGATGCCGCCTTCACCCGGCTTCAACGGATCGGCCAACTCCCAGCGCAAGATCAGCGACTCGCCCTCGTTTGGCTGCGTAGAGAACTGGGCCTGGCGGCTGCACTGGGCGCTTTCGGGGACGTATTCCAGCCGGGCGCTGAGGTTGTCGATGATGGTGACATTGCCGATCGTCTGATTGCCCACGTTGTCGAACCGCAGCGTGAAGTCGATTTCCTCGCCCGGGGCAGCGTGCGCCGTGGAGGCCACTTTGACGATCCGCAGTTTTGGTTGCGGCGTGGGACTTTTGACGGTAAACAGCAGGTGCAGCTTGTCGTTGCTTACGGCGGCCGCAGCAGTCTGATGATCGAGGATCACTTGCACCGCCTGGTTGTGCGTCCAGGTGTTGGCTGCCTCTACGGCCTGGGCAAGCCAGGCCATTTCCGACATCTCCATTACGCCCTCGCGAATGATCGCCAGGTTCTCGTGCGGCTTCATGGCGTCGCTGAAGCCTCGCGGGCCAACAGCCTCGGACAATACGCCGTCGCCCTGTCGCGTGCGGACGATCACCGGCGGGCGCGAGGCCAGATGCCCAACCGCCTGATAATGCTGTTTTGCCGTCCACGGCGGCGTGCGGTCGTCGTGCTGAGTAAGCTTCAGCGGTGTGTGAACGTTGCCCGGCTGCTGGGCCATTTCGTGCGCCACCAGGCTGCGCACCGCCCGGACTGATCCGAACCGCGGCGCGTAGATGCATACCCGGTTGCTCGGCTCGACGACGGTCTTGCCATCCAGCGTATCGTAGTGGGCGATGGTGTCTTCGACTTCCAGACCGTGGATTTCCCAATCTCTCGTAACACCGGCCGGTCCGCCGGCATCGCCGCCGTCGCAGATGTACTCATCCTCGGGCCAGGGAGCGGGCAGCCCTGGTGGTCGCCAAGGTCCGACAGGCAGATTTGTCGGAAACGCCTCCGCCGTGTTTGCCATTATTTGCTGTTCCTCGTCTGCCGCCAGCTCCTTTGCATCATCCCCGGCATCCTCGGCCACCGCTACCGCCCGACCGTAGCGCGCTTGGGCGCCGTACGGCGCTTGATTACTGTCGGCTGCTCCTGTATAGGCCTCGGCCGGCAGAGTGCGGTGAGCCGCCGTCCGATGCTCAGGCTGCCGCGCAACACCTGCCCGGCGCACGGCGTACTCCGACCGGCAAGAGCATAACGCCAGCATGCACAAGGCCGCCAGCAGCGCTGGTCGCAGCGATGTGCGGGCGTGGAGCAGGCCGAGAGATTTCGCCGACTGGGTCATAGCTAGTAGCACTTCGCAAAGCCGGGTTGACCTTGGAGACGCACTGATATTCGCGTTTATCTCATCACTACCCGCGGATGCCACACTCCAAACTGATATTCACCTATGTTCGCGGAAAACTGATATTCGCCTAGGCTCACTGCAATTCCCGGTTGACCGATGTCGGTACGACCTTCCGGCCCGGAGGCGGCGGCAGCACTCGCACTTCGGGCCTGGCTCGCACTTCGGGGCTGGAGTGTGCAGCGTCGGACGATCCGGCC
>Ga0308411_10002912_pt1 | contig 11482 bp, 9 predicted proteins | sample HotsprottomLayer_2_FD_203530 | JGI IMG/M metagenome (GOLD analysis project Ga0308411, IMG submission 203530) | Hot spring phototrophic mat microbial communities from Octopus Spring, Yellowstone National Park, Wyoming, United States -... | ecosystem: Environmental > Aquatic > Thermal springs >... | reverse complement strand
CCAGACGCAACACCTTGAACAATCGCCCAGAAGGCATCCAGTTTAGATTGAGCCGATTCCAAAACGTCGTCAACAACAACGAAGGGGATCCCTCTAAGATTGGCCAGGTGGCGGGCATCCGCCAGGGCGGCGGGCCAATCATTGAGCCGCTGCCCCAGGTCGCGTTCCACATCCGTGCGAACAGACACATCATCTTCGTGATGTAGATATGACGTCTGCCCAACTCGTTCTGTCCGCATCAGGCGGCCAAGGGTCTGCACCTGATCGCGTCGAAGGCGGGTGAGTTCCCGACCCGCAACATAGGCGATAAATAACATCCAACTAATTCGCTGAAATGGGTTATCCGAAGATGGTAACGGCTCTGGAAGTTCAAACATCGTCAGTGATTCCCTTGTGCCAGGCCGTCGGGCATGATCACCCGGTGAATGTATTGAATAACCGCCCCTTGTTCAGCCGATGCCCCGGCCGGCTGTGTCACTTCGTCGTATCGCAAAGCCAATTCCAACATCTTGCAAGCGGCAGTGCAACGGACGCGCTCGTCTTTCGATGTCAGCAGATCGCGAAGCGTTTCGACGGCGGCATTCAACGAGTTGACAAGTCGGCCCATCGTTGTCTCAATCGTCTGAGCGCGGAGCTGGGCGACACGGGCGCGAAAATCCGGTTGTCGCATGCGGCGTTGCACGGTCGAATAGGCCACCTTGCATGCATCGGCGGCATCCTGAATCGTCGCGCCCTGGCTCAATGCCACGGCCAGCAACTCGTCAACGTCGCGCCGTCGGGCGGTCATTGTTGGTATCCTTCGGTCTTGCTTGTTGGTTGATGCGCTCTCGAAGGTCAGCCAGTATTTCGGGCGGCCAGGTCGGCCATGCTAGTTTCATGACCGGCAACTCATCTTTCAGCCCGCTGATGTCATCGTCGCCGTTTTCTTTCATGGTGAACCCCTTTACAGATTATACCCTTCGAACACCGAAGGGGCTATCGCGCTCCCCTTCGCCCTTCTACTGCCCCGATGCGGCCCGTACCATCGTCAGGACGGCGGCCCGGATCGGCGCGGGCAGCGTCGGCCAGAGTCGAGCCAGTTCGGCCAGGTCGGCATCATGGGCCAGTGTGCTGCTTTTTGTACTGCTATGAGCTTTACTGCGTTGCAACGTCCGCGCTGAATGGGATTTACGTTGCGAGCTATTGAGATTTTGGCGTCTCTTTGTCCAGGTTCGAATCCTAGCCGGGTAGCTTCAACCCAACCGATGCAACCTAGTTCAGGCTAACGCCGGGTTGTAACACTGCTAGGGGTTGCCCTATTGTTCACCTCGCGCGAGTTCGACGCCGAGACGGGCTCGTATCTCAACCGTGCCCGCTAGCTCGACCTCTGGACATTAAAACATTAAACTGTTTGAAGATGCCGCCGTACCTCGCCTTGGGGGATAGCGGCTCACTGGTTGGGGGTCGGCTCACTCGGCTGTGTATCTGGTTGCCTGGATTACGCTGCCATTCTCTGCCACCGAACCGACCTTACTTGCGGCTCGATACTGACCCGCGTGACGATCTCTTCCATTGCCCGGTCGTTGCGTTCCGGTGAGTAAATGGTCGCCACCACGATGGTTCGGCCGCCTTCCTCATCTTCTGTGGCAATCCCTTGAAGAGTGAGTTTCTCGTGGCTGTTTACGTGACGCATGAGAATATGCCGAATCTGGGCGTCGTGATTGTCGACCGACTCAACACGGAGCCGATAGAGGGTTTCCACGTCGGTCGCCGTTTTGGTGCGGGCGTCGATCCACTTGGTGAGGGGCCGTAGTCCCAGATGAACAAACAGGACACAGAGGGTACCCAGGAGAGCTTCCAGAGGGTAGCCAGCCCCGGCTAGGGAACCCACCGCACCGCTACACCAAATGGTGGCAGCGGTATTCAGGCCACGGACGTTCAACCCCTCACGCAGGATCACCCCGCCGCCCAGAAAGCCCAGCCCGCTGACCACCTGGGCGGCGATCCGGGTCGGGCTGGCCTCCCGGTCGATTAACGTCGAGAGGCCGACGAACAGGGCCGCGCCGAGAGCGACCAGGGCATTCGTCCGCAGTCCGGCGGTGTGCTGCCGCCACTGCCGCTCGACGCCGATGGCCGTTCCCATCAGCAGGGCGGCGGTCGTGTTCAGGGCGAACGTCCAGAAAATCACGGCCCACCTCCTTCGGCGTTCACAGCCACATGCCGAAGCGGCGGATGTACCAGCGTTTCACGACCTGCGTCAGCAGGCAGTAACAGATCAGCGTCCCGGCCAGCCACGGGAAGTAGGCCAGCGGCAGTGGAACCATTCCGACTGCGGCCCCGAGCGGAGTGAACGGGACGGCGATGCCGACCGCCATCACGCACAGCGTCAGTACCATGAGCGGGGCGGCGGCCGTACTTTGGAAGAACGGAACCTTCGCCGTGCGGATCATGTGGATGATGAGCGTCTGCGACAGCAGACCCTCGATGAACCAGCCGGATTGAAAGAGCGACTGCATCTCGGGCGTGTTGGCGGCGAAGACGAAATACATCACACAGAAGGTGGTGATGTCGAAGATCGAGCTGATCGGGCCGATGCACAGCATGAACCGGCCGAGGTCATTCACCTGCCACTTGCGAGGTTTTTCGAGGTACTCATCGTCCATCCGGTCGAACGGAATGCCGATTTGCGAGATGTCGTAGAGCAAATTTTGGATCAGCAAGTGGATCGCGAGCATTGGCAGGAACGGGAGCCACACGCTCGCCACCAGCACGCTGAACACGTTGCCAAAGTTGGAACTCGCCGCCATCTTGATGTATTTGATCGTGTTGCCATAAGTCTGCCGGCCGAGCAACACTCCCTCCTCCAGAATCATCAGGCTTTTTTCCAGCAAGATGATGTCGGCCGACTCCTTGGCGATGTCAGCGGCAGTGTCTACAGAGATGCCGGCGTCGGCTTCACGCAAGGCGGGAGCGTCATTGATGCCATCTCCAAGAAAGCCGACCGTGTGGCCGCGTCGCTTCAACGCCGCTATGATACGCGCTTTTTGAGTCGGGTTAAGTTTAGCAAAAAGGGTCGTCTCAGCGGCGGCCTGTTCCAATTCTGTGTCGCTCATCTTTTCGATCTGCTGTCCGAGCAACATTCGAGGCGCGGCCAACCCCACGTCCCGGCACACCTTGCGGGCGACTAACTCGTTGTCGCCGGTCAGAATCTTGACCGCGACTCCATGCTTGGCGAGTGCCGCAAGAGCTGGGGCCGCCGACTCCTTCGGCGGATCCAAGAAGGCGATAAAGCCAACCAGCGTCAGCCCATCTTCGTCGGCGACTCCGTATTGTTTGTTTGGCTGACTCCATACCTGTTTCACAGCGACGGCGATTACCCGGAGTCCGTCTTCGTTCATGGCGGTGCGGAGTTGAAGCACCTCCGCACGAACCGCGTCCGTCAGCGGAATGACTTGATCGCCGACGCGAGCCTCGCTGCAAACAGACAGTATCTCCTCGACGGCCCCCTTGCAAATGAGCAAATCGCGGCCCTTGCATACCTCATGAACGACGACCGACATTCGCCGACGGTGAAAGTCGAACGGCACTTCGTCATATTTGACATAGCGTTTGGTCAGTTCGCGAGTTTCGGTCAGGTCTTCGTGATCCAGCACCGCTCGATCGAGTAAGTTCTTCAGCCCCGTTTGGAAGTAACTGTTCAGGTAGGCGTATTCCAAGACCTCCTCACATTCCTTCCCTTCGAGGTCGAGGTGTTGGATCAGTGCGACTTTATCTTGGGTCAAGGTGCCAGTCTTGTCGGTGCAGAGAACATCCATCGCACCCATGTTCTGGATAGCCTGTAGTCGTTTGACGATCACTTTATGGCGAGACATGGCCACGGCCCCACGGGCCAGGTTGGCGGTGACGATCATCGGCAGCATCTCGGGTGTCAGACCGACCGCGATCGCCACGGCGAACAGGAATGCTTCAGTCCAATCTCCCTTAGTCAGACCATTCAGGAAGAAGACGATCGGCACCATCACCAGCATGAACTGGATCAGTAGCCAACTCACGCCCCGGACCCCTTGATCGAACGCCGTCTCCGCGCGTTTACCGACAATATGACCGGCCAGGGAGCCGAGATAAGTCCGGCTGCCCGTGCCGACCACCACGGCCTTGGCCGTGCCGCTGACCACGGTCGTACCCAAAAAGCAAACATTCGGAAGTTCCAGGGGCGAGACGTGGAGGTCCAGCAGTCGGCGAACTTCCGACGGGGAAACATCCGACTTCTCCACGGGAATGGACTCCCCTGTGAGCGCGGCCTGGCTAACGAACAAATCTTTCGCACTGAGGATGCGAACATCGGCAGGGACAAGGTCGCCGGCTGAAAGGTGGACCACGTCGCCCGGAACCAATTCTCGGATTGGTACTTCGACAAGCTGCGGTGTCAACGGCCGGTCGCTGAACTCGTAGGCTTTTAGGACTTCTTCCGGCACCTCAACGCGGGGATCTGGTCGCGACACGGTCGCGGTCGTCCGCACCAATGATCGAAGCCGTTCGGCAGCTAGCCCCGAACGATACTCCTGCCAAAAGCGCAACAAGCCGCTCAGGGAAACCATGACACTGATCACGATCGTGGCTTTGAGATCATCCGTGAGGAACGAAATCACAGCGAGGATCAACAGAAGATACGTGAACGGGGTATGGAAGGCGGCGAGTAACTGGACGTACCAGCGAGGCGGCCGCTCACTGGCAATCTCGTTGAACCCGTCTCGTGCCCGACGGACCAATGCCTTCACTCGGTCCAGGCCCTCGGGAGTTGCTACGAGGGAAACGAGCAAATCCTGGGTCGAACGAACCGCCGCGTCGGTGATCAAGTCCATACCAGGGAGGCCGGGTCGCGGCAATGAGGTGGTTTGGACTTGGGGTTGAACTTGGGTCGTCATTTCGACTCCTCCAGGGCGATTCGGAATCGCGAGCATAGTCCTGTTTCAAGGAGAAACCTTGAACGCAGCTCCCGTGCCAACCTGGCACGGAGCTTGAAATGAAGCTGAAATGTGGGAGATTGGCCTTCGATTCAGCCACTCGCCGTGAGATCGTCCCGGCATTTTGCCTGATGACGACAGCTCGTTACCGGCAAAATGCCGGGACATCCTCCTAGGGCTTCAATTCGATGTCGAAGCTTTGATTTCTGCCTCGCACGGGGCAGATCAGATCAGTCGTCGCGGGGTCCGTGTATTTCGCGGGGATCAGCGGAACTGGAGCAGCGGCCTTCTTCGCCCCGGTGTACGGTTGGCCGCGAGACGTCCCCTTGGCCCTCGGCGGCAGCGGTTGCACAGTAACTTTCACGTCCCCGCTCGGGCAGGCGTAAACGTGGTAGGTGCCGTCCGGTCGGATGTCCGCGATGACGTTCCGACCGGGTCGGTCGGGGTGGTAAAACGTGACTTTGCCGGCCTGGAGTGGTTTACCGTTAAATGTCACTCTGCCGGTCACTTCAGCCCCTGCCCTGTCGCCACAGCCGGCCGCCAGGGTCAGAACGACCAGTGAGCCGAGCAACGACAGCAGCGGGCGAAGGATTCGTGTCCGTCGCATCTGAGAATCACCTCCAGCGTATGTGGCCTAGAGAATCCTGGCCCGCTCCCTCAGGCCGAGGTTCGCGGACGGTTACCAGTCAGAGCCAAGCGGCAGCCCATCGGCGGGGTTGATCGCCCGTCGCCAAGTTGCAAGCGAGATGGAGGCAGCGACGTTCCGCACACTCCCATCCATCATGGCCACCGTCATGGTGCCGGGGTGGAAGCTCTGGCAGGTATCCGGGTTCACCTCCCTTGGAGTCGAGCCGATCTGAGGGGCGGGATACATGCCGAACACTCCTGCACCTGCCGAGGCATCCAGAAAGTCCGGATTCGGGTAGTGCGGGCCATAGGTGTTGAAGTACGCCGGGTAGGGCCACGATGTAATCGCTTGGAATTCATTGCTTGGCTGGGTCGGGTCGTAGCCGGGCGCTTGCAAGTAAGCAAACGGGTAATAGGCGGCTTGTTCGACCAGAGCGATCGTGTTGGACGAACCATCAGGGATCGTGGCGATCTTATAGCCACACGGCTTGCCGGACGGGTAAGTATCGGGAGTATCCCGTTGAGACAACGGCCGGTCGTCGTAGGCTGTGCCCGCCCCGAACAAGGCCAGATTGTAAGAGTAATTGCAGGTCGCAATTGGGGTGGTCAAATTGTCATCCGGCACCAGCGGAGTGCGATAGCCGCCGACCGGGGTCATCCCGTTCTGATGCGTCGGATCGGTGGGGCATTGGAAGACTTTCAGCGGAACGAACCGGGCACCGAGGTAACCGCGGCCGTCTGTGACAGTCGTCGGGATGTTGGCATCGTAGCGGCGGAACACATTGTCCTGTTCCAGGAACGGCAGCAGGGCGAAGTGGGCACTGCCAACGACTGGCCGACTGCTTGGTAGAAGGCGGACGTAGTTGACCGGCGGCAGAGCGTTGTACGCCGACTCGTAATTGTGGACAGCAAGGGCAATTTGCTTCTGGTTGTTGGCGCACGTCATCCGCGCGGCGGCCTCGCGGACCTTCTGGACGGCCGGTAGCAGCAGGCCGATCAGGATGGCGATGATGGCGATCACTACTAACAGCTCGATGAGTGTGAACGCGCGACGCGGCAGTAAGTTGCGTGTCATAGGCTTTACCTCCGGTTGGAGTTGGTGACTACTTCGCTCAGTGACTCGGAGCGATTGGTCCTCGTGATCGAGCTGGCTTCAACTCGCCGGAAGTGTAATTACAAATCGCGTGCCAGTGCCGCCGTCGCCCGCTTCGCAGGTGATCGTACCGCCGTGCGACTTGATGATTTGACGGCACAAATACAGGCCGATCCCCGTGCCACGCACGGTGTTTCCGCGAGTGACGAGTTGATGCTCCACGCGGAAGAACTTTTCAAAAATCCGCTCGCGAAACTCAGCCGGTACGCCCGGCCCCTGATCTGTCACGGTGATTTGCACAGCCTGTCCGTTGGGCAGCTGGGCACTTTGCCCGGACGACACGGCAACGACCACCACTCCCCCCGGCGGGGAATACTTCAGAGCATTCGTCAGGATGTTCGCGAACACACTTTGCAGTCGCTTCGCGTCGCCTTTGATCACTAAAGGCGATGACGGTGGCTGGAGGTCGAGCCGAACACCGGCATCCTCGAACCGTGCCAGCAACAGCTTACTCACCGAGGCAAACAGCGTTCGCAAGTCCAAAAGCGAGGCATTGAGCCTCAGCTGTCCCGCTTCGATCAGGGTCAAATCCAGTAATTCGTCGATGGTTTGCCGCAATTCCTCGCAACTGGCCGCCGCCGTGTCAAGGCTCTGTCGCAACCGTTCCGGCCAATCCACGGCAGCCTCGCGCAGCAGCAGCAAATTCATCTGCATAGCAGTTAAGGGCGACTTCAATTCGTGCGAAGCTGTCCCAATCAGTTCGCTGCGTAATTCGTCGAGCCGAGCCAATTCCGTGATATCGTCCAAGACCACGACGGCACCACAGCGATGCGGGGCAAATTCGGGGACTGGTTCGGCTTTGAGCAGAAATCGCCTCGCTTGACCCTCCAAAACAATATTGAATGTCTGATCCAAATCGAGCCGGGGGGCATCGGAGGCTTGGCCGGCCAAAGCCGCTGTGATGATCTGTTGATGGGTCTCGCTCAGTGGTAATTCCGCCAGTCGAGCGCCGATATGAGTTTGTTTGGCGGCTAGGATTCGCTGGGCTAGCGGATTGGCATCGACCAGGTTGCCATCGGGGTCAAACACTAGCAAGGCTTCGGGCAGAGCCTTGAGGGTGGCTTCCAGCGTCATCTTGATCGTAATCAGTTCTCCCAGGCTAGAACGGCGATATTCCCCCAGAGTTTCGGCCATGCGATTAAACTCCGCCCCCAGTTGGCCCAGTTCATCGTCGGAGGTGAACCCGACTCGGCGGTCAAAGTCCCCTTGCCGAATGCTTTCGACCGACTGCATCAGCTCGCGGATCGGTCCGAGAATTGATCGCGCTAACCAGACCGCCACTCCTATTCCGACCATCAGGGTCGCCAGCGCGATCACCAGGACCAATCGGGTGCCGAGTGCGGCTTCATCCCGGGCACGAACACCGGCTTGTTGCATGGAGCGAAAGTTCGCCTCGCGGAGTTGGTCGCAGATGGCGACCGCCTGCCGCAGTAACGGGTTGACCCGTAGGTGGTACTCTTCCAATCCTCCCGGTTTGCCGTTCGCATCCAGTAGGGCATCGCCGGCCGCCCGGTAACGCTCGATGTGCTGCCGCAATCGAACGACGAGCCTCTGTTCGTCCCCCTGGACGACCAACCTCGTCAGCCGCTCAAACCCCACATCGCCGCGTCGTCTCTCAGACTCTAAGTCGCGCCGAGCCTGTTCGACATTTCCACTAAGGTAGAGCAACAAAGCATCATCCTCACGTTCCAGCGAACTGTGAAGTTCTGCACTAAGGTCAATAATCCCCTGACTGTAGCGCAGAGTCTCATCCACAGCTTGGTTTAGTCGCAGAAACGTCCAAGCGCTCCAAATGCTGCTACCTACCGTGGCCGCGACGAGCAGGCAACCGCACAGAAGAAAGCGAGTTTGCAGACGAGAGTTCATGCCAGGCCGTACTTCTTGCGTTTGCGCTGCAGAGTAGTGACATCGATTCCCAGGATTCGTGCCGCCGCTTCAAAGGATTCAGCTCGGGAGACAACGCGGGCAATGTGTTCGCGTTCGATGTCTTCCAAGGAAATATCTGCCCCAAGAACCGGGCTGCTGCCGTGGTTGACATGGGCGGGCCGAGTCGCAGCCAAGCCCAGATCACTCGCTTCGATCACCGAAGAGGGACAGAGTATCACAGCCCTCTCGACGGCATTTCTTAGTTCTCGCAGATTCCCAGGCCAAGTATGTGCCAGGATGGCCGCTTCACAAGCTGGGGAAAAACTAAGATTGCGCCGACCTTGCCGTCTCTCAAAGTAACTGAGGTAATGACGGGCCATGGGCAAAATGTCTTCCCGACGTTGTTGCAAAGAGGGTACTGTCAGGGTTATGACGTTGAGACGGAAGAACAGATCTTCGCGGAAGCGCCCGGCCTTTACGTCATCCTCCAAGGAGCGGTTGGTAGCGGCGATCAGGCGCACGTCGGCCCGCCTCTCCTTAGCCTCGCCGACTCGCTCATAGGTCCGGTCGTTCAGGAAACGCAAAAGCCGGGCCTGGGCGTCGGTGTTTAAATCCCCGACTTCATCCAGAAACAGGGTGCCGCCCTCAGCCTCCTCCACCTTGCCCACCGCATCGGTCACCGCCCCGGTGAACGCTCCCTTCTTGTGGCCGAACAGCACACTCGACATCAACTCGTTGGACAGCATCGGGCAATGGACCGTGACAAACGGACCATCCGGACGCCGACTCTGCCGTCTCAGCCACCGGGCTAGCACGGTTTTGCCAGTGCCACTCTCGCCGCGCAGCAGAACTACCGCGTCCGAAGCCGCCGCCCTGGCCGCCGTCTGCAGAAACGCCCCATAGGCCGCGCTGCTCGTCTCGAAGCTGCTTTCGCCCTCTGTCTCATCCAGCCGCTCTTGAAGCTCCGTTAGCCGCCGTCGCAGAACCCCAGCCGTCACCACCCGTCTTGCAGCATTGCGAACTTGCTCAGGAGTGAACGGCTTGGGCAGATAGTCCACCGCTCCGAGTTTCATCGCCTCCACCGCTGACTCATAGGTGGCGTAAGCGGTGACGACAATCACCCCGGCCCCCGGCTGCCGCCGCAACATTTCAGGTAACAACGCCAGCCCAGACTCTGACCCGAGCCACAGGTCCAGGAACACCACATCAAACCGCGAGCGCTCTAGTGCGTCCAGGCATCCTGCCCACGTGCCGGCCTGTTGCACCCGCACATTCTCAGCCTCCAAACACAACCGAAGCGACTGACGGATGGCGGGATCGTCGTCCACGATGAGTGCCGTGAAGGACAGGTCGGGACTTAAGCTCGTAGCCAAGGTTTTATCTCCCTGTAGTTGATTCCTACACAGCTTTTCCAAGCCATTTTTCACACATCCACATCATTCACAAAAATATTCTGTTGAGGATCGACGCGAGGAGCCTTTCCGCAATTTGCTCTGGGCTGAACGAGGGACTTTTTAACTCGATTCTATCCTCATCCAGATTTTACGCACTTCGAACCAAGTGGCTAGCGGTCGTCGAAAACGCTAACCATCAATCGCTAACCCTGACTAGGCTAGCCAGGTCGATGCGCAGCGCGTCTCGAACCTCCGTCCAGGAATTTTCTCCACTTGTCTTCACCTGCTTGGCCACATCAGCCCAACTCGAAATCCAGAACTCGGCCCTACCGAGGCATTTTGCATCGGCTCGGCCGGATGGGTCAAGGCATTTTGCTTGGTGAGCCAATGGGCTGATCCGGTCCAGGAAGGAACCAGTGCAGCACAGCTTCGGATTATTGTGAATTTTTCGTTAAGAACCGCCGCCCCACGGATCGTTGTTTTTTGTCCTAACATCAAACATGTCCAGCTGTTGCGTCATCAATTATTGCTCCCACCTTCCTTCTCGGATGCACAGTTGGGGTAGTTTGGCACGACGCTTGAATAGGTTTTGCTGGCCACACCAGCCACCAAGACCTTGCCTACTTCGATCCAGTTGGTGTTGTTTGGTGTAGGTCCGCTCGGCGAGAGGAATCGGGCCATTCTCGGAGGTGAAAAATGTTTGAACGCTTCGGCTTTATTCCAGCAACTCCTACTTCGCCCGCAACCAGGAACCTTTCCGAAAGCTTGGAGGTGATCGTCTCCCATTGCCGCACGATCGCGGCCGCCCACATGGCCTTAGCAGAAAAAGTTGAGGGGCTGATGACAGAGTTTGTAGAAAACCGTCGTTTTCGCACGGGGCTACGGACCTTCGCCCGCTACCATCGGCGAGCGGCCTGGCAAAACCTCGAAATGGCTAACCGAGCCGAGGCTGCTCGCAAGAACGGTTACGATGAACTCGAAATGGCTGATGTGGTATCAGTCTAAACCGGAAACCTATCTCAGAGGGAGGTGCAAACCCATGTTGGAAGACCCTGCTAGTTGTGATCTATCAACGAATAAATTCACCAATTTCAATCCATCGACCATTCCACGGATGTTAGGAGATCCATTATGAATACAATTACCAAGAAATCTCGTCTGGCTTTTACTCTCATCGAATTGTTGGTGGTCATTGCCATCATTGCCATCCTGATTGGATTGCTGTTGCCCGCGGTGCAGAAAGTCCGGGAAGCTGCCGCGCGAATGTCCTGTAGCAACAATCTCAAACAACTCACCCTGGCGTGCCACAACTTTGAAAGCTCGATGCAGTATTTTCCGGGTCCTACCGCCCCGCTTGGGGCAATGATTCTCGGACCGGGTGGCATGCAAATGCCCCTTACTCAACAGTTGGTTCCTGCCTTTGCCTACTCTACTCACACACAAATTCTGCCACAGATAGAGCAAGAACCTTTGGGCAGAGACATCGATTTGACAATTCC
>Ga0308411_10002907_pt1 | contig 11491 bp, 9 predicted proteins | sample HotsprottomLayer_2_FD_203530 | JGI IMG/M metagenome (GOLD analysis project Ga0308411, IMG submission 203530) | Hot spring phototrophic mat microbial communities from Octopus Spring, Yellowstone National Park, Wyoming, United States -... | ecosystem: Environmental > Aquatic > Thermal springs >... | reverse complement strand
CGGAGCCAGCGGGCCAGCGGTCGCATCGGCAGCCGCTCGCCCCTCGTTGAGCAGACTGGCCAGAGCCATGCTGCCCAAACCAATGCCGCAGTCTTGAAAGAAGTGTCGGCGCGTTCGCTGTAGCAGAGCGTCGTTGTTCACGGTTCAACTCCCTGATGGACTCTCAGGATCAATCCACTTCCTACGAGTCTCTGTCCCCTCTGTGTCCTCTGTGGCTCTCTTCTCTTCCTACGCCGTCATTCACGAGTGATGAACTCATCGACATTGAGCAACACGCGACTGAGTTGCACCCAGACGGCCTGCTCGGTCGCATGGTTCGTCATCGTGTCGCCAACCAGAGCCTTGACCTGAGCAAGATCACCGCTCAGGGTTTGCCGCTGTCGGGCTAGAAGATTGCTCAACACCTGCCGCTCGCGCGAGGAGGGCGACCGAGACACGGTCAGACGGAAGGCCCGCTCGATCCGCTCCTCGTCGGACTCCTCGCCGGTGAGCAATCGGTTCGCCAGGGCGCGGGCACATTCGAGATACGCCGTATCGTTGAGGAGCGTGAGTGCCTGTAAGGGCGTGTTGGAGCGATTGCGTCGGGTGCAAGTGGTCGTGCCATCGGGGGCATCGAAGACGGTCAGTCCCGGATGCGGTGCGCTGCGCCAGAAAAAGGTGTACAGGCCACGCCGATAGCGATCTGGGCCGACGCTCGCCACCCAGTTCTTGGGGATTTGCGTCAGGCTGTACACACCTTCGGGTTGTGGCGGAAAGACGCTCGGGCCGCCGATAGTCGTGGTCAGCAGGCCGCTGGCCGCCAAAGCCACGTCCCGCACCACCTCGGCTTCCAATCGCAGCCGGTTCTGTCGGCCCCACAGCAGATTGCGTGGATCGCGTGCTTGCAGGTCGGCCCGCTGCTGCGACGACTGGCGATAGACCGCACTGGTCACGATCAGCCGATGCATCTGCTTGAGACTCCAGTTGACGCGCACCACCTCGTCGGCGAGCCAGTCGAGCAGTTCGGGATGGCTGGGCTTGGTGCCCTGGGTGCCAAAGTCGTTTTCTGTCTCGACCAGTCCGACACCGAAGAACTGTTGCCACAATCGATTGACCAGTACCCGACCCGTCAAGGGATGCTTGCCATCGACCAGCCAGTGAGCCAGGTCGAGCCGTGTGGGAGGCTTGCCCTTCGCGGCAACTGCTTCGCTGCCGGGCAGAGGCGGCAGCACGGCGAGGGTGCCGGGCGACACCCTGGCTCCCTTGCGGAGGAAATCGCCGCCCAAGTGAATGAAGGTGGGGCGAGGCATTTTTCGCTCGTTGAGCACCAGCGTCGTCAGGGCAGCAGGCACCTGCTTGTTCAAGGTGTCGATTTGCCGCTGAAGGCTCTGACGACGAACCAGCCAAGCGGTTTGGCTGGCCAGTGCCCACGGCCCGGCTAGGCCGGCGGTGACGTGGCGAACCTGATCGGCCTTCTGATAGGCGGCCCACAGCAATTCCTGCTGGCGCGGCGTGCGACCGTTGGGAGCCAGGGCCAGCACGGTCTGCACAGCCGCAGGCAGTGACTTGCGAGCTTGAACCGACAAACTGCCCTCCCAGGCTTGCAGCGTCTGCTCGCTCAGGCCGTCGAGTTGCTTGCGCTGGGCCAACAAGGTCTCGAGTTGCCGTTGCCGATCGGCACGCAACCGCATGGCCTCGGGGGTCAGCAGATCGAGTTTCGGGTCATCGCTGTTGTTGAAGAAGGCGTAGATCTGATAGTACTCTTTCTGGCTGATCGGATCGTACTTGTGATCGTGGCACTGCGCGCAACCCAGCGTCAGGCCCATCCAGACCGCTCCGGTGGTGTTGACGCGATCGACGACGGCCTCGACACGAAACTGTTCGGGGTCGATGCCGCCTTCCTCGTTGATCTGCGTGTTGCGATGGAATCCCGTGGCGATGCGTTGCTCTTGCGTCGCATTGGGCAGTAGATCGCCGGCCAGTTGTTCGATGGTGAACTGATCGAAGGGCAGGTCGGCGTTCAGGGCGGCGATTACCCAGTCGCGATACTTCCAGATGCTGCGTGCTGAGTCGATGCTGTAGCCGTTGGAGTCGGCATAACGGGCCTGATCGAGCCAGTGTCGGCCCCAGCGTTCGCCGTAGTGCGGACTGGCCAGCAGACGATCGACCAGACGCTCATAGGCATCGGGACGACGGTCGGCCACGAAAGCCGCTACCTCCTGTGGCGAGGGAGGAAGACCGATCAGATCCAGATGCAGCCGACGAATCAGGGTGACACGATCCGCTTCTGGCGACGGCTGGAGGTTCTCGCGACGTAGGCGATCGTAGATGAAGCAGTCAATGGGCGTTCTAGCCCACTGCAGACCGCTGGCCGGCGGTTGGGGGCGACGAACTGGCTGGAAGGCCCAGTGGGACGACTGCGTCCGTGCAGCTGCGATCACCTCGTTGGCCGGCCGTTTCGCGCCGGCATCGATCCAGCGGCGCAGGACAGCCACCTCGGCATCGGCCAGACGCGGTCCCTTGGGAGGCATGAGCTTGGCCCCGTCGCTGCCGAGGACGGCATGTACGAGTAGGCTACGGGCGGACTGGCCCGGCACGACCGCAGGGCCGCTACTGCCTCCTTCCAGAATGGCCGCTACGCTATCTAGACGAAGGCTGGCCCGTTGTTTCTCGGGGCCGTGACAACTGACACAGTGCTTGACCAGAATCGGTTTGACATCCTGAGTGAAGTCAGCGCCGCGAGCGACAGTGGCTAGCAGAGCGATCAGACACGCGGTTAGGCAACTTCTCATGCTTCGCACGATCCGGTAGGGTACACAGGGCAGGATCTATCTGCCCTTCACGATACCTGCTGCGATGCCGATTGGCAAAGGGAAACTGTCAGCAATCCGGCTCCGTGGCGAACCGTTCGTCGCAGAGCCAACCTTCACGGCAATCCGACCTGCTGGGCAAAGGCTGCTGCATCCATCGGCCCAGCTTCGGTCAGCACCTGCTCATCGGGATGATCGACAGCGACAGCCAGCCTAGCCCGAATGGCCAATGGGTCTGGTAGGCGAGGGCTTTCTCCCGAATCCCACAGTGGGCAATTACCCCACGCTGACTTTTTTCGATGGAATTTTCTTCTGGTGGCACCTAATACTCTAGTGCCTGGTATGTATGTACCCCCCAATGACCAATAGTCACGAACACTTCTGTTCACACACCAAATCAGCTTGCACCGAGCTGATCCTTTTCCACATTGCGCCAGGCTTCACCTGACTTCGGTGAGCCATTCATGGCGTGACCATTCGTTCTCAAACCACCTTTAGCATCCGTTGTGGTTCCTCTTGTCGATGGGAATCGACAGGATATATCAATGTGTTAACGAAAGAGGTGACATTTTATGCGTCAATTGTGGCGTGCCAAAGCGTTTACGCTAATTGAATTGCTGGTGGTGATTGCCATCATCGCCATCCTCATCGGTCTGTTGTTGCCGGCCGTCCAGAAGGTTCGCGAAGCGGCTGCGCGAATGGCCTGTAGCAACAATCTCAAGCAGATGGGATTGGCTCTGCACAACTTTGAATCGACCTATCGACGCTTGCCCAGTGCTGGTCAAGCACGCAATGCGGCAGGAACCGCGAATGTTTTCATGACAGACAACGGCATCACGGAAGCCAACCCGCCCGTTTACGGAGCGGCTTCTCATTCTTTACATACTCGCTTGCTGCCCTACATGGAACAGGAGGCGGTCTATCGTCTGTTCGATCTCAATCGTCCTTACAACGATCCGGCAGCTCCCAGCAACATCACCGCCTCGCAGACGGTGATTCGATCTTTCCTGTGTCCTTCCACGGCTAACCGATCGAGTGATCGGGACTCTGCCGGTTTTGCCTACACCGACTACAGCCCGCCGGTCACCGTGATGGTCAATGCCTCGACCCCCAACAATATGCCGATGCCCGTGCCCAATCCTGCCTTCGCTGGACCGCGGCGACCTTGCGCGCTCTTGGGTAGTGGACCTCTGTCCATCCTGGCCATCACCGACGGGACGAGCAACACCATCGCCATTGCCGAGGATGCTGGTCGCAGCGATGCCATGCCGTTCTCGCCGTTGACCTCCAATTCTCTCAATCCCAATGGCCGACGTTTCTGGGCTTGGGCGGAACCCGACAACGCCTACAACGTGGATCAATTGATTAACAACAACGCGACTCCAAGAGGCGGCCCCACTTCCTGTCCTTGGACAACTCTCAATTGCGGGCCGAACGAGGAAACCTTCAGCTTCCACCCAGGTGGAGCTAATGTCGTGCTGTGCGATGGCAGTGTGCGTTTCCTCCGCGACTCGCTCAATGGAGCCGTTTTCCGGGCCTTGCTGACCATGGATGAGGGCGACCTGCCGCCCAACTCCGATTGGTGATCCAACCTTTGTCTTTTGCCGCAAAAGGAGTCCACCTGATGCACTTGCTGCTACCGATTCTTACGGCTGGCTTACTGGTTGCTAGCGATCCTGTCGCTACACCGAGTCAACGAACTTTCGAGTTCAGCTACTCTGCGAGTTGGCAAGGACTGCCTGTCCACAAAAAGGTAAGAATCTGGATACCAGTTCCGGCCAATTCCACAGTGCAGCAGGTTCGACTCCTACGCGGCGAATTCCGTGGTGCTACCCAGGAAACGGGCCGAGTCGCTGTCGAAGCAACCAACGGCAATCTCATTCGCTATGCCGAATGCCTGCCGGATGCTGATGGCAAGATTTCGCTACAGTTCGATTATCGCATCACCCGACGGGAAGTCTTGGGATCGATTCCTCTTACCGAAGAAGATACCAAACGACTGCCCCGTTTGCTCCAAGCAGATACACTAGTTCCCATTCGTGGCAAACCGCTGGATTTGTTGGTTGGCAAGTCCATCCCTGAGAATCCTCTTGAGCGGGGCCGAATGCTCTACAATCTGGTTCTGGGCCACGTTCGCTATTACAAGCAGGGCCAGGGATGGGGCCGAGGAGATAGCGTATGGGTCTGTGATAGTCGCTTCGGAAACTGTAGCGATTTCCATAGTCTGTTCCTGTCACTGGCCCGATCACAGAAGTTACCAGCCCGTTTCGAGATGGGCTTCTCCATCCCTGAGCAAGCGGGTGAAGGGGAAATAGGCGGGTATCACTGCTGGGCTTTCTTCCGCCCCGGCGAAGGCGGCTGGGTGCCGGTGGACATTTCCGAAGCCAGTAAGGAACCCAAGCGACGCGAATACTATTTCGGCAACTTGACGGCCGATCGTGTCACGTTTAGTCATGGACGTGACATCGAATTGATACCTCGTCAAGCAGGAGCCCCGTTGAATTATTTCATCTATCCCTACGCAGAGTCCGACAACGAACCCGTCTCGACTGCCCGGATGAGTCTCCGCTTTCGGTATCGAGACCTCAAGTAAAATCAATCGTTCCACAGCGAATTAACGGACGCGGTGCTTGACTCGGATGGGTTTGACATCCGGCGTGAAGTCAGCGGCTCACGGCAATCCGATCTGCTGGGCAAAGGCTGCTGCATCCATCGGCCCAGCTTCGGTCAGAACCTGCCCGTCGCCGACTCGAGCGAAGGCCCAGGCTAGAGCATTCCAGAGTTTTTGTGCTTGCTCATCGGCATTGCCCCAGGTGACCAGGATGATCTCCTGCTGACCACGTCGCACCGTTGCCATCGCGCCGGCGTGGGCGACTCGCAGTTCGCGCCAGGTTTCGGGCGGTGTCTCGTCGGGGAAGGCCAATTCCCCATCGATCATCCGCATCTGCACCGGAAGGCCGGCCTCCGCCAGCGCGGCGACGACCGCCGACCACTCGGGGAGTCGGCCCCCCACGAATCGCACGCGTCGATCCATTCCCATGACGAGTTTCCTTTTCAATCCGACTCAGGTCAATTTCCCGGATGCCTGGATGGGCCAGACGGCAACGACCCGCTGGTTTTCATGAACGATCAACTCTCGATGGAGGTTGCAGGTCGTGCAGGCATGGGTAGGAATCAGATGCAAGAGTTGCCCAATAGGCCAGTTCGGGACACGATGCACCACCGTGTGTTCCTCGGCGAGGAAGAACGGGATTTCCACTTCGGGATAGTCGCGGATGCAGGGCACTCCAAACTCGGCACCGGCTCCCTTGACTCCAACATCGAGAACTGCTCGATCGGGGCTGGGCCGACTGATGACTCGAACCAGCAGCGTCAGGGCAATCTCGAATTCGGGGAGCAAGCGTTGATATTGTCGATCCATCGTGGCATAGGTGCCGGCCTGCACCTCATCAACCCCCTCCAACGTGCCGGTACTGTCGTAGGTCGCGCTGGAACAGCCAGTGAGGCAATCGACGGCGATGCCCGCCTTTTCGATCAGCCGACGCGTCTCGACCGCGCGTTGCATCGCCTCGCGAGCGCGGGATCTCCGCTCCGCACGATCCAGCACGTTGACGATATGTCCCTCGTAGGCTTGCAAGCCGGCAAACCGAACTCCGGGTCGGCGTTGCATGGTTCGCACCAGTTCCAGAGCCGGCATCCCTGGAGCCACACCGCACCGCCCCATGCCGATGTCGATCTCGACGAGCAGATCGACGACACTGCCGACCTGCTCGGCCGCTCGCGCGATGGCCTCGATCTGATCGGGATGATCGACGGCGACGGCCACCCTGGCGCGACTGGCTAGTCGCGCTAGTCGCGCCACCTTGATCGGCCCAACTACTTGATTGGCGATCAACACGTTGTCGCAGCCGTGGTCAACGAGAATCTCGGCCTCGGCGAGTTTGGCGCAGGTCAGGCCGACCGCGCCGACCGCCAATTGCCGCTGGGCCAGGGCGACACACTTGTGATTCTTGAAATGCGGACGCAACTGAGCCGGCCGACCGCGAAAGAAGGTCGCCATCTTCTCCAGATTGCGTTCGCAGGCAGCCCGATCGAGCAGCAGACAGGGCGTGTCGAGTTCGTAGATCGACCGACCGATCCGGGGATCGTCGTTCACGACAGCAGTCATTCCGGCCAAGGGGACTTCTCCGTCGCCAGGGAATAGAGAACCGCTTTGGAACTGGTGTATTCGTGGACGGTTTCCTCGAAGCCCAGTTCCGCGCCGATGCCGCTCAACTTGTAGCCAAACACCGGCACGTTGGGACGCAGGGCACCGCCACCGTTGATGGCGATGCGGCCGGCTCGCAATTGACGGGCGACTCGTAGAGCGCGAGTGCCGTCGCTCGTCCACAGGTTGGCCATCAGTCCGAAGTCACAGTCGTTGGCCAGTCGGATGGCCTCAGCCTCATCGCGATAGGTCAGCACGGCCAACACGGGGCCGAACACCTCCTCGCGGGCCAACGTCATGTTGGCCTGCACACCGTCGATGATCGTAGGCGGGAAGAAGCACGAAGAAGGAACGCCCGCGCCCTGATAGACGCATCGTCCGCCCTCTTGTTGAGCGGTGCCGACGTAGCGTTCGACCACTTGCCGATGCTGAGCGGTGGCCAGGCAGCCCAGATGGTTGCTCGGATCGGTGGGATCGCCTTGCCGCAAGCCGCGAGCCTTGGCGATCAGGCGTTCCATCAGTTCGTCGTGCTGCTTTTCGTGAACCAGCAAGCGCGAGCCGGCCACGCACACCTGCCCGAGATTGTAGAAGATGCCGGTCAGGACTCCGTTGACCACCAGATCGAGCGGCGCATCGGGAAAGACGATGCTGGGCGACTTGCCGCCTAGTTCGAGCATCACGCCTTTCATGCCGATCTGAGCCGCCTGCAACATCTGCACGCCGGTCTGGTGTCGGCCCGTGAAGGTGATTTTGTCCACACCACGATGACGAACGAGGGCAGCCCCAGTGTCGGCTCCGGTTCCTGGCAGCACATTCAGCACCCCAGCAGGCAAGCCGACCTCCTGAGCGAGTTGGGCCAGCATCAGAGCCGAGAGCGGCGACACCTCCGAGGGTTTGAGAACCACGGTGTTGCCACAGGCCAGGATGGGTGCGAGCTTGATGGCGGCGTTGGTCAACGGAAAGTTCCACGGCACGATGGCCGCGATCACCCCCATCGGTTCGCGGAATTGCATCGTCACATTATCGGGCAACGTGCCATAGCAACGACCAGCGATCTTGTCAGCCAGCCCAGCATAGCTCTCGAAGAGGTCGGCGGCACACGGTACATCAAAGCCGCGTGTGTCGCGGATCGGTTTGCCGACGTTCAGAGTGTCCGTGAGGGCGAAGTCATCGAGGCGAGCGCGGATGCCCTGGGCGAGTTGATACAGCATTCGCCCGCGCAACAGCGGATCGAGTCGCGGCCAGGGGCCGTCATCGAAAGCTCGACGCGCCGCACTCACAGCGCGATCCACATCGCTGGCATTGGCAATGGGCACCTCGGCCAGAACCTCTCCTGTCGCAGGGTTGGTCACCGGCCAGGTCTTGCCACTGGAGGCATCACACCAGGCACCATCGACGAACAGTTGCGTGGGCCAGCGATTCATGATGTTGTCATCCTCCGGTCAGCCAGTTCGAGCCATTGCGAAACTCCGCCCGCTGACGCGGGGCGGTCGCTAGTTACGCAGCATCCTAGTGATGCTATGCGGCTCTGGGAAGCCTCCAGGGACGCTCTCAGAACTTCTGGATATCCTGGGTGCGTGGCAGGTCTTCGAGATCGCGTAGGCCGAACAACTTGAGGAAACGTGGCGTGGTGAGATAATGAACCTCCTCTGCTCCCTTCAGACGCTGAATGGAGACCAGTCCCAATCGCACCAGTTGCCGCAATTGCGTCTGGGAGTCGGCCCCACGCAGGCTGTCTATCTCGGTGCGAGTGATGGGCTGACGATAGGCGACCAGAGCCAGGGTATCGAGAGCAGCCTGCGACAGCCGCGTCTCGCGTGGGCCGCCTTGTAGGCGTTGCCGGATGTCCCGAAAGGTCGGCCGCAAGGTCATCGCGTATCCGCCGTCGCAGTACTGGATGCGGTAAGGTCGGCCCTGCTCGCGATAGTTGCGGTTGAGGTCGGCGATCAGTTCGACAAATGCCTCTTCGGTGAGTCCTTTGATCACCTCACAAGCCCGAGCGGCACTCAGTGGCGCACCACCGACGAACAACATAGCTTCGACGATCCGTTCGGCCGGCGGGGGAGAGTCCGTCGCTTCTGGCACCTTGTCGCTCATTCGGGATAGCTCGTCGGCAAAAAGAAGATGCCCGTGACGAACGTCCCCGCCCAGGCGATCGCAAACAACGTTGCCAACGTCAGATGCAGACCACGCTTGCGGTTCAAGCCTGTGTAGAGCATCGCCGGCATCAGCAGCAGCGACGGCACCGCGAAGCACAGATGGACGCGCAGGTTGGCGTTCAACTCCGGGTTCGACTTGATGTAATCGAATACCTGCGGATCGAAAAAGCGGATGATGACCTCGAAGCCCAGCACCGCCGCCAGAGTGAGGATGAAAAACGCCAGGTTCAGTCGCCCGTGCAAGCGATACTTGCCCCGAGCCAAGGCGACCAGCGAAGCCAGCAAGATCACCGTCACCACAGCGACGGCGATCTTGAGTAGCAGTATGACGAGCGGGCCAGTGATCAAGAGAACCTCTCCGAAAACCTTCCGGGGACGATCAATAGTGCTTGGGCATCGTGGCACTGCGTAGCCAGGCCGTCCACCACAGATCCATCGTGAACTGAGCCGCCACCCGGCAGCGATCGAGGATGAACTGTCGGCTCTCGCGTGTCGGACGGTCGAATGCGCCGGCGCGATCCAATTCATAGCAGCGATCAACGAGCCGATACGAATCGCGTAGCTGCTCCAGCACATGCTCCCAGACGTTGTCGATCTGGCGAGCCTTCAGCCCGCGTGAAATCTCTTCGGCGGTCAGGCCGTGCCGTTCGGGAAAGGCGTCGATCTTCAGATGGATGCCTTTTTGCAGCTTGTTGCCCTGAGCATCGAACTGATCGTAGCGGCCATCGAAGTGCCGCGTGGTGTGAAGCGGCATGGCAGTATCGCCGGTCAGATGCGATAGGATGCCGGCGTAGACCAGACACTTGGCCTGGATGGCGGGATTGTTTCGGTCAGCGCGATAGTCGTAGAAGGCACAACTGAGGCGGTCGTAGTTCTCCATCAAGGCGTAGGGCAAAAAGCCGGCCCGGTCGGGTGGGATGCCGAGCTTTTGCAACAGGGCAATGGCCTTCCAGCGATCTTCAGGCAGTTCCTCGTCGCCGAAGTCTTCCAGATCGATGTAGTGATCGGGTGACTCGGCAGCGCGTAGGTGTTTGCACGAGGGGTTCTTCCAACGATCGGGATCCCCGGCCAGATGTCCCAGTTGGGCAGCGGCAACGCGGAAGAAACGCGGCATTTCCTCGGGCAATCCCGTCGTCGCCGCCTCGGCAACGCTGGCATGTCCGTTGACCCACCAAGCACGACACAGACCGACCGCCAGCAAGGCAGACAGCGAGACGACGAGCAGAAAACGACTCATGCAAGTAACCTCGGCAAGAAGGGCCATCTGGGGAAAGAACGGCAAGCCGGCAAACCTTGCCAGCTTCGACGCTGCAACGACCTTCTCGTGGATGATTTTAGCACTTTGCCGATTACCTCGGGAGATCCGTTTGGCCGAAACCATTCCAGAGGAAGGATCGCCGCGAACAACGCGGTGGTGCGTTCGCTCCTGCCGATCAAGGAAGAGAGGCCAGCGATGACCAAGCGGCGATGGCTGATGGCCCTGAGTGTGGGGCTGTGGCTGTCCACGACGGCGACAGCCCAGTCGATATTCTGGCGAGCAGCAGGTCGTCCACCTGCGCCACCCGTTGCCGTCCGAGAACCGGAACCGCCCACTCCATTGGTGACGTTGGGTCGGCCGGTTGCCTTGACACGGCCTGCCCCTCTGCAAGTCACTGCCGTGAACGCCACTGCAGGGCAGACGACTCCGTCCGTCATTCGCGCTCTGTCGGCAGAGAGTGATCCTGGGCAGATTTTTCCGCCTCCGCCGCCCTCGCTTCCTCCTTCGCCACCGTCATCGGCCCTACCAGTGTCGCGGCTGCCCGATCCACTGCGTGGCGAAGATCCTCTCTCGCACTATCAACCGCCGCCGACCGCTCCAGTGCAACCGAAGGAGCCAACCTCGTCGATTCAGTGGGCCACTAAGTTGAGCCAGCCGATTCCGACGGGTTCGGGCAACACCGAAGAAGGCATCACCATCCCCCTGCTACAGGAGCCGCAGAGCGATACCCCTGCTTACCCTGTGGTGCCGGCCGGAGTGGGCACGGCCCCGCCTCAGCCACAGAGTCCCTTCTCGCCACTGACTCCGCACTTGGTATCTGGCCCGCCCGACTCGGTGCCGCCCCCCTCGACGGCACCGTTCCCGCCGCCCCAGATAACTCCAGGGGTGGTGACGGATCGTCCGGTCGCTCCAGGGTTTTTCGAGAAGTGCTACAACATGATATGTCTGGGCGATCAGAACGCACCAGGTCGCCATGCTTTTCAGAGCGATACCTGTTTTCGAGGGCTGATTTCGCCAGTGACGCAGCCTTTCTTCTTTGAAGATCCGCGAGCGTTGACTGAGGCACGCCCTTTGTTCA
>Ga0308411_10002905_pt1 | contig 11493 bp, 10 predicted proteins | sample HotsprottomLayer_2_FD_203530 | JGI IMG/M metagenome (GOLD analysis project Ga0308411, IMG submission 203530) | Hot spring phototrophic mat microbial communities from Octopus Spring, Yellowstone National Park, Wyoming, United States -... | ecosystem: Environmental > Aquatic > Thermal springs >... | reverse complement strand
GGGCGAGGGCAGCCCCCCGGGGTTGGTGATCGGCGAGCGGCAATACGCCATGGGCGTGCGCGGCATTCCCGAAACCGTGGTCGACTTCCAGGACCTCGAGGTGCCGGCGGAGATGGTGCTGCCCGCGCCGGGCGGGTTCCGCCGCGGCTTCGGCGCGCTGATGGACGCCTACAACGCCCAGCGCGTCGGCGCCGGCACGGTCGCGCTCGGCATCGCCGCCGGGGCGCTTGAGGAGGCAATCGGGTTCGTGAAGCGGCGCGAACAGTTCGGCCGGCCGATCGCCGAGTTCCAGGGCCTGCAATGGATGATCGCGGACATGACGGTGGCGGTGGAGGCGGCGCGGCTAATGCTCTGGCGCGCCGCGCGCAGCGCCGGGCCGAACGGGTTCCCCGATCCCTATCTCGCCGCACAGGCCAAGATCCTCGCCGCCGAAACGGCGGTGAAGGTGACGAACGACGCGTTGCAGCTCTGGGGCAGCGCCGGCTACGGGCGGGACGCTCCGATGGAGCGGCACGTGCGCGACGCGCGGATGTTCACGATCGCGGGCGGCACGGCGCAGATCCTGCGCAATCTGGTGGCCGGGCGGGCGCTGGGGATGAAGCTGCCGCAGACGCGCGACGGGTATCTGCGGGAGGCGGAGAAGCGGCTGGCGGCGGACTGACGGCGAGGACGCTCCCGGCCCGCGGGTGCGCCGCTCTCCTCCGCGCGGCGGGCGGGCCGTTCAGGCCGCTCTCTTCGGGCCTGACGGTGGCGCGGGCGGCCTTCCGGAGGGTCGGCATCGCGCTCCGCTGCCGGGGGCGGGCACCGGGGCGGGCCTCGCTCGGACGGCGGCGCGGCGGACCCGTCGCCGGTCCTCCGGTCCTGCGAGATCGACTGCCGATCCGCCGATGGTGCGTGGACGCCGGGCCCCGGCGACACGGTCCGCATGCCTGCCCGCGGCCCGGACGGCCTCAGGGCCGGCGCGCCGGCGACGGGCCGGTCCGCTCGGTGCCGGGCCGGTGCGGGCGATCCGCTGCCGCTCCTCGCCGGACTCCCGGGGTGTTAACGTCACGCCAACCCGCACCTGCGATACGGCCAGAAGGAGGGTTCGATCCGCATGCGCGGTAGCCTGGCCCACGTCATGAGCTGGTTCGGCACGCCCGCGCGCGACCGCCGGCCGGACGCACCTGTTGGCCGGGTGCTGTTCGACGACCGACCCGCTCCGCCGTCGCCCCCCAGCGTCCGGCGCCAGCGCCTCGATCCCGAGCCGCTACCCCCGCCGCCCGTCCGCTGGCCCGAAACCAAGCTCAAGGTGCTCGGCGCGATCTGGGGCGAGGGGTTCCTTGGCCCCGGCGGGGCCGAGGAGACGCTGACGCTCGCCAAGCCGCTCGGCCTCAACGAGGCGCATTCGGTGCTGAACCTCGGTGCCGGTCTCGGCGGGGCGACGCGCGCGCTCGCCGTCGCCTCGGGCGCCTGGGTCACCGGCTACGAGGCCGACCCGGAGCTCGCCAAGGCCGCGCAGGCGCTGTCGGAGAAGCACAAGGTCGACAAGAAGGCGGAGATCAGGCATCTCGACCTCGCCAATCCGCAGATCCGCAAGGGCTACTACCATCACGCGCTGGCGCTCGAGGCGCTGTGGCGCATCCCCGACAAGGCGGCGGTGATCGGCGCGCTGGTCGGCGGCGTGAAGCCGCAGGGTCAGGTGGTGCTGACCGATCTCGCGCTGGGTGCGCCCGCGCCGTCGGCCGAGCGCGCCTTCAACGCCTGGGCGGAACTGGAGGGCGTTACCCCCTGCCTCACCGGCGAGAAGGCGATCGCCACGCTGCTGGCGAAGGAGGGGCTCGACATCCGCATCTGCGAGGAGATCACGCCCCGCCACATCAGCCAGACCGTGGCGGCGTGGAGCGCCTTCGTCGAGGAACTGCAGCGCGACCGGCCGTCGCGTCCCTTCGCCCTCCAGGTCGTCGCCGAGGCCGAGCGCTGCCTGCGCCGGCTGGAGCTGATGCGCGCCGGCCGGCTGCGCCTGTTGCGCTGGCACGCGATCCGGCGCTGAGGGCAGGGCAGGGCGGTCGCCGTTGACACCGGCCGCGCGAGCCTCTACCTGCGCCGACCTGATCGAAGGGACACGACGATGCGCATCCGCAACTCGCTCCGCTCCGCCAAGGTGCGGGACAAGAACAACCGGCTCGTGCGCCGCAGGGGCCGACTCTACGTGATCAACAAGAAGAACCCGCGCATGAAGGTGCGCCAGGGCTGAATCGCTCTACGCCCCGGCGTCAGGCCGGAAGCCGCAGCGACCATCGATTCAGCCCTGGCTGACGAGGAGGGGCGCGCGTTCGCCTTGCGCGCGCCGGTCCGGCTCCTCGGACGTCGGCAGCGGCGCCATCCTGCCGACCTCCGGGGCGATCTCGATGCGGTTCCGCCCTGCCTCCTTGGCGCGATAGAGCGCCGTGTCCGCCGCGTGCAGGAGCGTCTCCAACGGCACGGTTCCGCCGCGGTTCATTGCGACCCCGCCGCTGATCGTGACTGCGCCGGCCGGCAGCGGCCCGACAGGATTGGCCTCGATCGCGGCGCGGATGCGCTCCAGAGCCGCCGCCGCCTCGTCCGCGGTCTGATCGGCAAAGACGATGCAGAACTCCTCGCCGCCGATGCGCGCGATGTAATCCCCCTGCCGAAGGTGTGCCGCGGCCTCAGCGGCGAGGTGCTGCAGCACGACATCGCCGACCGCGTGCCCCCAGCGGTCGTTGATCTGCTTGAAGAAGTCGGCATCGAACACGCCGATCGAAAGGGGGCTTGCCCGTCGGCGGCTGCGCGCGAGCGCGGCCCGCCCATGCATCTCGAGCCAGCGCCTGTTCCAGAGGCCGGTCAGCGGGTCGATCAGCGCCCGCTCCTCGGCCGACCGGATCGATGCCGCCAGCACCCACGCGAAACAGACGCACGCGAACGTCACGGCCGCGGGACCGAGGAGGTGATTCCAGGGGTGATAGGGCGTCACGTCATGCACGCGGAGATACAGGTGCAGTGTGGCAAGCAGCCCAGGCCCCCAGCCCACCGCCGCCGCGCCGGCATGGCGCACGCCGCGCCGCCAAAGGAGCAGGACCGCGAACAGGATGGCCAGCGGTCCGATCCCCGCGGCCACCGCATACGCCAGCATGCTGATCGGCGTGGGCAGCGCCATCGCCCCAGCGGTCAAGGCGCCGATCGCGATCAGTCCGACCATGACGCGGTCGATGTTCGGCTGCGTCTCGGCCGGCCGCAGCAGGATGCGGAGGAACAAGACCCCCGAAGCGAGCAGCCCTGCCTGCGCCACCCCGTACAGGCGCATCGTCTCCCACCCGTGTTCCGGCCAGAACCAGAGCTTGGCGTAGCCGGTCGCGAGGGCGACGTAGAGCAGGGCGGCAGCGGCAAAGCCGACGAAGGCCAGGAAGACGGACTGCCGCAGCGTTGCCGCGCAGACCAGCGCGTACAGCAACGCGGCAGCGATCAGGCCCAGCATCGCCGCCACGAGGGCGGCATCGACCATGGCGGCGGACCAGAACTGCGGCTCGTTGAAGATCCGCAGCGGAGCGATGATGATGGTCGAGGAACGAATGCAGAGTAGGACCTCCGCCGTCCCGTGCGGCGGCACATCGACCGCGAAGGCGGGCACCGGCGAGGGCAGGGCGTCGGCCGGGCGCGCGATCGAGGCGCCGTGGCGCGCCTCGACGATGCCGCCTCGCGCGTCGCGGAGGAGAAGCATCACTTCGTCGAGATAGGGGAACCAGACGGCGACGACCCGGCGCTGCGCCGCCGATGTGGGGTTGCTCAGCATCGTCCGCAGCCAGAGCGGGCCTTCGCCATGACGGCGATGCGCGGCCGCGGAGGTGACGGGGACGAAGGCGAGCGTGGTCTCCGCCGGACGGTCCGGCCGGCAGGCTCCGTCCGGGTCGTCCGCGGCAGCGACCGTCCAGGAAAGCTCCGCGCTCGGCGCCGCCCAGCCGGGCTGACCCGTCGCCACCAGGGCGCAGAGCGCGAGCAGGGCCCCGACCGCACGCGCGGCGCGCCGGATCGATGGCAGGGCGGGACGCATGGCGCCTGCCTCATAGGCGATGAGGGTTAAACGGCGGCGAAGACGGCGCGTCGGCCGCTCGGCGCACGCGCGCGGGGGCCTCGGGCGGCGGAACCGCGCCAACGGCGCGTATCGGCTTGCTTGCGCCGCTGCCTCGGCAGCCATAGATCACCGTCATGGCCGTTGCGGCCAGGGAGGATGCCATGCTCGCGATGCCGGAGCCCGATCCGAAGGTCCTCGCCCGGCGCGAGGCGATCGTCGCGGCGCTGCGCGAGCGGGCCGGGGCGGCGAATGTCATCGCCGAGCCCCTGCGCCTGAAGCCCTACGAGACCGACGGGTTCACCGCCTACAAGTGCGTCCCGCTCGCGGTGGTGCTGCCCGAGTCCACGGCACAGGTGGCCGCATGCCTGCGCTACTGCCATGAGCAGGGCATCCGCGTGGTGCCGCGCGCGGCCGGCACCTCGCTCTCGGGCGGGGCGCTGCCGCTCGAAGACGCCGTGGTGATCGGCGTGGCCCGCATGAACCGCATCCTCGAGGTGAGCCTCGAGGACCGGCTCGCCCGCGTCGAGGCCGGGGTCACCAATATCGGCATCACCAAGGCCGTGGAGGGCGAGGGGTTCTTCTACGCCCCCGATCCCTCTTCGCAGCTCGCCTGCATGATCGCCGGCAACGTCGCGATGAACTCGGGGGGCGCGCATTGCCTGAAATACGGTGTGACCGCCAACAACCTGCTCGGCGTCACCATGGTGACGATCGAGGGCGAGGTGATCGCGCTCGGCGGCGGGCATCTCGACACCCCGGGCTATGACTGGCTCGGCCTGATCACCGGCAGCGAGGGCCAGCTCGGCATCGTCACCGAGGTCACCGTGCGCATCCTGCGCGCAGCCGAAGGCGCGCGCGCGATGCTGGTGGGCTTCGCCGCCACCGACGTCGCCGGCGCGGCCGTCGCCGACATCATCGCGAGCGGCATCATTCCCGTGGCGCTGGAGTTCATGGACAAGCCCTGCATCCATGCCTGCGAGGCCTTCGCGCACGCGGGCTATCCGCTGGATGCCGAGGCGCTGCTGATCATCGAGGTCGAAGGCAGCGCGGCCGAGCAGGACGCGCTGCTCGACCGGCTGAAGGCGATCTGCGCCCGCCACGCCCCGACCACCGTGCGCGTGGCCCGCAACGCCGAGGAGAGCGCAGCCATCTGGAAGGGGCGCAAGGCCGCGTTCGGCGCGATCGGGCGGATCAGCCCGGACTATCTTTGCATGGACGGCACGATCCCGCCCGGCGCGCTGCCCGAGGCGATGCGCCGGATCGGCACGCTGGCGGCGCATTACGGGCTTCAGGTCGCGAACGTGTTCCACGCCGGCGACGGCAACCTGCATCCGCTGATCCTGTTCGACGCCAATGACCCCGAGAGTTTCCGCCGCGCCGAGATGCTGGGCGCCGACATCCTCCGCCTCTGCGTCGAGCTCGGCGGCTGCCTCACCGGCGAGCACGGCGTCGGGATCGAGAAGCGCGACCTGATGACGGCGCAGTTCGGCCCGGCGGACCTCGATCAGCAGCGGCGGGTGAAGCGCGCCTTCGATCCGCAGTGGCTGCTCAACCCCCACAAGGTGTTCCCGCTGGAGGCGGCCGGGACGGCGTGAGGTGAGCGCGGAGACGATCGCGCCCAGCGACGAGGCTGGGCTCGCGGCCGCGATCGCCTCGGCGCATGCGGCCGGCACGCCGCTCGCCGTCTGGGGCAACGCCACCAAGGCCGCGTTCGGCCGGCCGGTGCAGGCCGCCGGCGCCGTCAGCGCGCGCAACCTGACCGGCATCACGCTCTACAGCCCGGCCGAGCTGGTGATCGCCGCGCGTGCCGGCACCCCCCTGGCTGAGATCGAGGCGGCGCTGGCCGCCCATGGCCAGCACCTCATCGCCGAACCTCCTGACCTTTCCGCATTGATGGGTCCGGGCGAGGGGCCGCCGACGCTCGGCGGGGCGGTCGCCTGCAACCTCTCCGGGCCGCGGCGGATCGCGCTCGGCGCGATGCGCGACCATGTGCTCGGGGTGCGCGCCGTGAACGGCGCGGGCGAGGTGATCACCTCGGGCGGGCGGGTGCTGAAGAACGTCACTGGGCTCGATCTCGCCAAGCTGCTGACCGGGTCGCGCGGCACGCTCGCGGTGCTGACCGAGGCGACGCTGAAGGTGCTGCCCGCGCCCGAACGGACCGCCACCGTGATGCTGCGCGGGCTCGATGCGGCGCGCGGGGTCGCCGCGCTGTCGGCCGGGCTCGGCAGCCCCTACGGGGTGACGGCGGCGGCGCATCTGCCCGAGGCGGCGGCTCCGCGTGCCGGTCTCGGCGCGGCGGCGACGCTGCTGCGCGTCGAGGAGTTCGCGGACTTCGTCCCCTACCGCACGGCACGGCTTGCCGAGGCGCTCGCCTCCTTCGGCGCCGCCGAGGTGCTGGATCACGACGCGAGCCTCGCGCTCTGGCGGTCGGTGCGCGACGCCCGCCCGCTGGGTGCCGCGCCGGAGGATGCCGTGTGGCGGGTGTCGGTCCGCCCCTCGGCCGCGCCGCAGGTCGTCGGCGCCCTCCGCCGCAGCTTCGACGCCAAGCTGTTCCTTGACTGGGGCGGCGGGCTGATCTGGCTGGCGGGTCCCGCCACCGAGGACGCGCACCGGGCGGTCGCGGCGGCGGCGCGCAGTGCGGGCGGCACCTACTGGCTGATGCGCGCCGATGCCGGGTTCCGCGCCGCCGTCGCGCATCTGCCCGACGAGCCGCCCGCGCTCGCTGTCTTGACGCGGCGCGTGAAGGCCGCGTTCGATCCCAAGGGCATTCTCAATCCCGGCCGAATCTTCGCCGGCATCTGATGATGCAACGAACGAGGGGGGACGACGTGACGCTGCTCTTCCTGATCCTGCTGCTGCCGGTGATCGCGCTCGGCTTCACAGGCCTGACCATGGTGTTCATGGACGCGATCCGCGGCGACGCGACGGAGCGCGACCGCGTCGGCTTCGCCCGCGGCGCGCTCGGCTATCTCCTCGGCGCGATCGGCCTCCTCGGCCTGATCGTCGACCTCTTGTCCGGCGCGCTCTGGCGCGTCGAGGGTTTCGGCGCCTATGTCGGCGCCTACGGGCCGCATTTCGCGCTGATCGGGCTCGCCGTGCTGCTGGTCGCGCCGCCGCGCGCCCGCCCGGCCTGAGCGCCGGCCGGGATGCAGACCGCCTTCACGCCCGAGCAGCTGCGCGACGCCGACACGGCCGAGGCGAACCGCATCCTGCGCAGCTGCGTGCATTGCGGCTTCTGCACCGCCACCTGCCCGACCTTCGTGCTGCTCGGCGACGAGCTCGACTCGCCGCGCGGGCGCATCTATCTGATCAAGGACATGCTGGAGAACGGCCGTCCCGCCACGGCCGAGGTGGTGCCGCACATCGACCGCTGCCTCTCCTGCCTCTCCTGCATGACCACCTGCCCGTCGGGCGTGCACTACATGCACCTGATCGACCACGCGCGACGGCATGTGGAGGAGACCTATCGCCGGCCGTTCGGCGAACGGGCGCTGCGGGCGGTGCTGGCGACGGTGCTGCCGCGCGTCGGCCTGTTCCGGCTCGCCCTGCTCGGCGCGCGCGCAGCCAAGCCGCTCGCGCGGCTCGTCCGCGGCCGGTCCATGCTGGCGCAGCGCCTGCGCGCGATGCTGAGCCTGGCGCCCGCGCATCTGCCGCCGCCGTCGGACCTGGAACGGCCGCGCATCCATCCCGCCGAAGGCGAGCGCCGCGCGCGTGTTGCCCTGCTCGCCGGCTGCGCCCAGCAGGTGCTCGCCCCGGAGATCAACGCGGCCACGATCCGGCTGCTGACCCGGCTCGGTGTCGAGGTGGTGGTGCACCCGGCTGCCGGCTGCTGCGGCGCGCTCGTGCACCACATGGGCCGGCACGAGCCGGCGATCGCGGCCGCCAAGCGCAACGTCGCCGCCTGGATGGGGGAACTCGAGGGCGAGGGGCTGGATGCGGTGGTGATCAACGCCTCGGGCTGCGGCACGACGGTGAAGGACTACGGCTTCATGCTGCGGGGCGAGACGGCCTGGGCCGAGTCGGCCGCGCGCATCTCGTCAATCACGCGCGACATCACCGAGTTCCTCTCGGCCTTCGGCTACTCGGCCACGCGGCCGCCCACGGGGCTGCGCGTGACCTACCACTCCGCCTGCTCGATGCAGCACGGCCAGAAGATCACGACGCTGCCGAAGGCGCTGCTCAAGTCGGCCGGCTTCGCGGTCGCCGACGTGCCGGAGGGGCATCTCTGCTGCGGCTCGGCCGGCACCTACAACCTGCTCCAGCCCGAGATCGCCGCCCGGCTGCGCGCGCGCAAGCTGGAGACCATCCGCTCCACGCGCCCCGACCTGGTCGCGGCCGGCAATATCGGCTGCATCGCTCAGCTCTCCGGCGAAGGAATCCCGGTGGTGCACACGGTCGAGCTCCTCGACTGGATGGCCGGCGGACCGGTGCCGGGGGCGATCGCGCGGCTTGTTGAACAACGCGGGCTTGCGGCTGAGGCCGACGCGGCGTGAGGATTCCGGCATGGTCACGCGCCGCGCCCTGGTCGTCGCCCTCGTCCTGCTGCCCGCTGGCGGGCTGGCGCAGCGACGGCGCGACCTCTCGATCGACCAGCTTTTTGAGGCGCTGAAGCTCGCGCCGACCGACGAGGCGGCGCGCGCGGTCGAGGCGCAGATCTGGCAGGCCTGGCTGCAGCAGGGCAGCCCCGCGGTGCAGTTGCTGATGCGCCGCGGCATGCGGCATCTGCACGCCCGCTCCCTCGACGACGCGCTCGAGGACTTCGATGCCGTGATCGCGCTCGCCCCGGAGGTCGCGGAGGGGTGGAACAAGCGGGCGACCGTCTATTTCTTGCGCGGCGAGCACGACAACGCCGCGCGCGACATCGCCGAGACGCTCGCGCGCGAGCCAAGGCATTTCGGCGCGCTGGCCGGTCTGTCGCAGGTGCACGAGGCGCGGGGCGACCTGATGGCTGCACTGCGCGCCTTCGAGGCGGCGATCGCCATCCACCCCCGCCTGCCCGGGGCAGAGCAGCGGCTGAAGGACCTGCGGCGCCGCGCGCTCGGCGAGGGCATCTGACGCGCCTGCAGGGGGCGATGGAAGGATCGGGGACCACACGGGTTCCCGCGCGCGCCCCGCATCTTCGGCAGCCGGGGCAAGCGCGGGCCACGCGGCTCAGGCCCTCGCTGACAGCAGGCTTTCGACGATCCTGCCCCTGAGCCACGGCTCCGCCGGGTCGCCATCGGTCGCGCCGCGCCAAGCCAGCAGCACCACGTTGGGCGGCGCCGGGAACGGCGTCGGATCGATCCTCAGCCCGCCTTGCGCGGCCAGCGGCTCGGCGACGAGGTCGGGCACGGTGGCCAGCATGTCCGTGCCTGCGGGCACGAGCGGCAGCAGCGCGAAGTCGGTCAGGCCGAGCACCACCCGGCGCGACCACCCCATCCGTTCGAGTTCGTCATCGACAACGCCCGACAGATCGCCGCGATAGGTCACAAGCGCATGCGGCCGGTCGCAGGACGCGTCGAGCGTGATCGGCTCGGACGCCGGATCGGCGCGCAGCATGACGAAATGCCCCTCCACCAGCCGTCGCCGCTTGGCTTTGGCCGGCAGGTCGTCCTCGACATAGCCCACCACCATCGAGACGTCGCCCGCGGCGAGCAGATCGGGCGCGGACCGGTAATCCGCACGCCGCACCGTCAGCGTGCAGTGGGGCGCCTCGCGCCGCAGCACGCAGTTCAACTCCGGCAGCAGCGGGATCGCGGCGTCATCGGAGCAGCCGATGCGGAAGTGACGCGCGTCCGTCGCCGGATCGAACGGGATCGAGGGCGCGAGCGCCGCCTGCGCGGCGGCGAGCGCGGGGCCGACCCGCTCCATGATCTCAAGGGCACGCGCGGTCGGCTGGAAGGCGCGACCGGTCGGGATGAACAACGGATCGCGGAACACCCCGCGCAGCCGGTTCAACGCGCCGGATGTGGCCGGCTGGCTGAGATTGAGCCGCTGCCCCGCCTTGGTGACGGAGCGCTCCTCCATCAGGGTCGCGAACACCGTCAGCGGGTTGAGGTCGATCCGGTTCAGGGCGAGCTCAGGCATGGCCGCATCCGGCGCCGATCCGGGCGGCGGCGGAACGGCCCGATCAGGAGAAGACCGTGAGCTCCGGCACGGCCTCGGGGTCGAGCGCGAGGCCGAGGCCTGGCGCGGTCGGTACCGGCAGCATACCGTCGCGCGGCATCAGCGCCGCCGGGTCGAGCCGGTCGAGCAGTGCGCGGTGCAGCATGTGCACCTCGACGCAGTCGAGCCGTTCGGCGGCGGCGGCGACATGCAGGCTCGCGAGGAGCGCGACCGCAGTTGAGGCGTGGTGCAGCCCGATCGGGACGCGATGCGCCGCGGCGAGTGTGGCGGCAGCGAGCGCGCCAGTGATGCCGCCGCACAGCACCGGCTCGGCGTGCAGCACCGCGAGCGCATCGAGTTCGAGCAGCCGGCGGAACTGGTCGGCGCCGAAGGCGTACTCGTTGCCGGCAATCGGCACGCCCCCCTCGCGTGCCACGCGGGCGAGCCCGGCGAGGTCGTCCGGGGCGACCGGCGTCTCCAGGAAGGCCGGCTCGAAGTGCGCAACCCGGCGCGCGAAGGCGATCGCCGCGGCCGGTGTCATCGCATAGGTCGCATCCAGCATCAGCGCGACCTCCGGCCCGATCGCCTCGCGTGCGGCCGCCACGCGCGCGACATCCTCGGCGATCGGCGCGCCGCCGACCTTGATCTTCACCGCCCGGAAGCCGGCGGCAACATAGCCCGCGAGTTCGCGGCCGAGCGCGTCCGGCGTCCGTCCGTCGGCGTACAGACCGCCGCTGGCATAGGCGGGCACCGCCTTGCGCCGCGTGCCGATCAGCCGATGGATCGGCTGGCGGAGCGCTTGGCCGGTGAGGTCCCAGAGCGCGATGTCGGCGGCCGACAGCCCCGCCGTGACTAGCCCGGGCTTGCAGCTTACCAGCACGAGCCGGGCGATCCGGTCGAGCAGCAGGCCGCGCTCGAACGGATCGGCGTCGCGCAGCAGGGGCGCGACCTCCTGCTCAAGGAAGGCGACCACTGGCGTCGGCGAGATGCCCTCGCTCCAGGCCTCGCCGACGCCGGTGAGCCCGGTGTCGGTGCGCAGGAACAGTAGCGTCGCGGCCTTGTCGCGCCACACCGAGACGGCATTGCGCGGCGGGGTGTCGAAGCGCCAGTGCGTGACCCGGACCAGGACCTCGACGATGCGCACCCGCTACTCCGCCTTCAGCCCGGCGGCGCGGACCAGTGTGCCCCAGCGATCCGCCTCCTCGGCGACGACGCGCTGGGCGGCGTCGCTGCGTGCTTCGGCCGGCTCCAGCCCGGCTGCGGTCAGCCGCTCGCGCAAGATCGGCTCCGCGAGCGCGGCGTCAGTCGCTTCGGTGAGACGGGCAAGAATCGGTGCCGGC
>Ga0308411_10002904_pt1 | contig 11494 bp, 8 predicted proteins | sample HotsprottomLayer_2_FD_203530 | JGI IMG/M metagenome (GOLD analysis project Ga0308411, IMG submission 203530) | Hot spring phototrophic mat microbial communities from Octopus Spring, Yellowstone National Park, Wyoming, United States -... | ecosystem: Environmental > Aquatic > Thermal springs >... | reverse complement strand
GGACGGCGAGGAGTTCGCCCTTGTGTATTCGATGATCCAGAAACATTTCGAGTACACCCAAAGTGTTCGAGCCAAACAGGTGTTGACCGAATGGGCCCGGTTCGCACCCAAATTCTGGAAGGTTTATCCGAACGATTATCGCCGGGTCATCGAGACGCAGCGGCGGTTCCGCGAGCAGGGATTGTCGGAAGAGGAAGCGGTAATGGCGGCCTTCGAGGCCAACGCCCACGATGCGGCTCGTGTCGGCGGGAAATGACACCTACTCGCCCCCTCAATCTCTCCGCCCCCGTTCCGCCATCGAAGAAGGAGACCAACGCATGGGCAAGCCGACTGGGTTTCTGGAGTATCCCCGACAACTGCCGCTGGCCATGGACCCTCGCGAGCGTGTGAACCATTGGCATGAGTTCCATGGTCATGCCGATGCCGACGCCCTGCGGCAGCAAGGCGCTCGATGCATGGATTGCGGCGTGCCGTTTTGCCACACCGGAACTCTGCTGGCCGGCATGGCATCCGGCTGCCCCATCAACAACCTCATTCCGGAATGGAATGATCTGGTCTATCGGGGTTTGTGGCGGGAGGCCTACGAGCGGCTGCGACTGACCAATAATTTCCCGGAATTCACCGGCCGTGTCTGCCCAGCTCCTTGCGAAGGGTCATGTGTTCTGGGCATGACGGAGCCACCCGTCACCATCAAGAGCATCGAATGCGCGATTATCGACCATGCCTTTGAACAAGGTTGGATTGTGCCCCAACCGCCCGCGCGTCGCACGGGTCGCAAAGTCGCCATCATCGGCTCTGGTCCTGCTGGGTTGGCCTGCGCCGATCAACTGAACAAGGTCGGTCACGACGTCACGGTTTACGAGCGAGCGGACCGCATCGGCGGCTTGCTCATGTACGGCATTCCCAACATGAAACTCGACAAGCGTTACGTTCAACGCCGTGTCGATCTGCTCGCCGCCGAGGGCATTCGTTTTGTCACGCAATGCGAGATCGGCAAGGACGTGCCGGTGGAGAAACTCCTTCGGGACTACGATGCCCTGGTACTCTGTTGTGGGGCGACCAAGCCCAACGATTTCTTCGCGAAGACGCCCGGACGAAATTTGCAAGGCATTCACTTCGCAATGGAATTTCTCCATGCGAACACCAAAAGCCTGCTCGACAGCGGCCACCAAGACGGTCGCTATATCTCGGCAAAAGATAAAGACGTGGTCGTGATCGGGGGAGGTGACACCGGCACGGATTGCGTCGGGACCGCGCTGCGCCACGGTTGTCGCAGCATTCTACAGCTGGAAATCGTTCCCAAGCCGCCCCTGTCGCGTGCGCCCGACAATCCCTGGCCGCAATGGCCTCGGGTCTACCGGTTGGATTATGGCCAGGAGGAAGCTGCCGCTCGCTTCGGCGATGATCCACGCCGCTATGCGATCCAGACCACACGATTCGAGGGCGATGAACAAGGGCGAGTTTGCGCGGTTCATACGTCCCGAGTGGAATGGATACGGGACAATGGGCGATCCGTGCCCAAGGTCATCCCAGGAACCGAAGAGATTTTCCCAGCTCAGTTGGTGTTACTGGCACTGGGATTCAGCGGTCCGGAACAATCACTGCTTGAACAGCTGGGAGTTGAACGAGACGAGCGCACCAATGTGCGAGCTCAGTACGGCAAGTTTGCCACGAACGTACCCGGTGTTTTCGCTGCGGGCGACGTTCGTCGCGGTCAAAGTCTTGTTGTTTGGGCCATCAATGAGGGCCGAGGTGCCGCTCGGGAGTGCGACCGCTACTTGATGGGACATTCCGATTTACCCTGATTCTCGACTGATCGTTCCGGTTATCCATCGCCCTTGGTCCAGCTGCCGGGGATGGTAAGACAAAAATTGTTTAGAAAAATCGTGAATATTTCTCGACACATGCCCGTCGCTTCTGTTAAAAAGAAGATGAAGAGGCGATGAAAAAACGATACGGGTTTCTCAGGCGCAATGATCTGATCGTGTTGGAAAAAAGTAACAAAAATACAGAAATTACAAAATTTGCTCTTGAAGTTGGCAGCTAAACGGTTTACGCTCACAATGTTTTCATACGGCGACGTCCGAGAGGAATCTTTTGGAATATGGTTTATTCGTCAGCCGAGGCAAAAAGGTTCGCCCTGGGTGTCTGTGAAATTTGAAGCAGGCTTTTAACTCAGCCGCGTCGCATTATTTGTTCTTGTCGCGGCGGAGTGACTCTCTCCCTTGTTTTTTGTTTTGTTCCTTTTTTTCACAGGAGTTCGTCACATGTATCGAGGGAAACGTCAAGGTTTCACTCTGATCGAGCTGCTGGTGGTGATCGCCATTATCGCGATCCTCATCGGCTTGCTGCTACCAGCAGTGCAAAAGGTGCGTGAGGCCGCGGCGCGGGCCAAGTGCCAAAATCACCTGAAGCAACTGGGTTTGGCGGCTCACAACTACGAGTCGACGTTCCAAACCCTGCCCCCGGGCTATCACGGCCCGAAGCCCCATGTTGATTACCCCAACACAGGGCACCTCAATGAAAACGGTATGGATGGTCCGTTCGCCAAATGGGTGGGGAGTATTGTCTACCTGTTGCCGTACATCGAGCAAGACAACCTCTATCGGCCCTTGCGCACGATGAACGACAAGACCTACCTCGGCGCCTGGTGGGAGACCAACCCGGACTGGACCTTGGCCCACGCCACCATTCCGATCCTGCTCTGCCCGGCCGATCCGTCAAACCCTGGTGAGATCACGGGCGGCTGTGCGGCCTTGATCCACAGTTTCGATGCAGGCCCTCCCGATGGCATTGAAGGCGTCGTGATGTATTACTTCCCGGGTTACTTCGACTTGGGCAAGACCAACTACACCGGCGTGGCAGGCCCTGGCTTCCAACGTGGATCGCTTGCCGCTCCCGCCTCATTGGGTGCCAATTACCGACCCTACACGGGCGCGTTCACCAACCGCTCGAAGGTCAAGCTTTCCTCGATGGGCGATGGTACGAGCATGACGCTCTTGTTTGGCGAACTCCTGGGTGGTGCCGACCCCGGCCAACGTGACTTCCAACAAAGCTGGATGGGCACTGGCACCATGCCGACGTTCCGTGGTTTGTGCAACGGCCTGCCCGGTACCGCCAACCAAGCAAACTGGGCTGGCTTCAGCAGCCGTCACCCCGGCATCGTCCAGTTCTGCTTTGGTGATGGTTCCGTCCGCGGTGTGAAACACGGCGACACCTACGTGCGCAACCCCGCGACCGGTGCTGTCGGCTCGCCCTCACCGGGTTGGTGGGCTTTCCAAGCAGCCGCTGGCTACAACGACGGCGATACTCGCGCTGGGAATATCCAGTAGCATTGAGCATCAAATATCTTTGAGGGGAGGCTCGGCTCGGTTGCCTCGGGTCAGCCTCCTTTTTCGTTCCGCATTCTTTTGTGAAGGAGACCGAATCTTATGCGTCAGATCCTGAGAGTGGGTGTCGCGGGCCTGTTCATCTTGGGGTTGATCGTTGGCTGTGATGGCAGCAAAGAGGCCAAAGTGCCCCAGAAGACGATCGAAGTCAAGAAAGATGAAGGTGCCAAGGCATCGGGCGGGGGCGAGGGTGCTGGTGCCAAGCGCGACAAGGCAACCGTTGATTGATCCCTGTTTCCCCGAAGCTGATAATTTCGGAGCAAGGACTGTCTCGTGGATACGTTCCTTGCTCCATTTTTTTGTTAGACCCGAGATATTGGGATGCTGTGTTCTCTGAACTGATTTCGGTCAGGTTGTTGATCTCAACATGTTTAAGATTATCCCGTGCTTAAGTTCGCCCCTAACCGATACGTGACGAAAGAGAGAGTGAATTCGGATGCGTCGAGGTTTCCAAGCCACCTTGATGGTTTTGCTGGTTGCCGGATGGATGGTCGGATGCGAGCCACCAAAACCCAAACCTGCTCAAACGCCGGCCAAGATGATCGATCCGCCGAAAGACGGACCTAAACCGGCCGGCGGTTGAACCCACCACTGTAAGTCCTTACCGTTGTTGCCGTTTCAGATGGTGCAAACGCCAGTCTCATGGAGTGCCCATGGACTGGCGTTATCGCTTGGTCATTGATGGATCGGTTCCGTCGGTGCCCCGATGATAGGCCGTTTCGTTCAGCAACGAAGGATTGGTCCGAGCCGGTCGGTAATCATCGCCTCGTCGTAGACACAGCCGCCCCAGACTCCGCCGCTGGCGTGTTGCAGCACGGCCCAGAGGCGTGTGTCGGCAGGCAAATCGGGATCTGGAGCCAAATCCGGTCGGGCAGCCCGCCGAGCCAATTCCTCGCTGCCCTTCTCGGCACTTCCGTCGATGACCAGATCGACCCGTCCCTCCAGGCGGTTGCGATCAATTTGGATGCGGACGAGATCACCATCACGCAATTTCCCGATCGGTCCACCAGCGAGAGCTTCCGGGCTGATGTGGCCGATACACGCGCCTGTCGAGACGCCGCTGAAACGAGCGTCGGTCAAAACCGCGACGTGCTTGCCCCAACTGAGGTGTCTGAGTGCGGAAGTGACCTGATAAATCTCCTCCATGCCCGCGCCGAGAGGACCGCGGCAGCAGAGGACCAAGACATCCCCTGGCTGAATTTTCCCCGACTTAATGGCGGCTACTGCGTCTTTTTCTCGGGTGAAGACTCTGGCGGGGCCTGTTTTTCGATAGACGCCATCGGCATCAACAACGGTGGGATCGATGGCGGTGCTTTTGATAACGGAACCCTCTGGCGCCAGGTTCCCGGTTGGGAATGTCACGGTGCTCGTGAGACCTCGTTGCTTAGCCTGCTCGGGGGACATGATGACCGTATCGGGGTCGATTCCCTCGCAACGGTGCAAAATGTCACGGAAACGAAGTCGACGTTCGCTTCTCTCCCAAGCGTCCAACACGTCGCCAAGCGGATAACCAGAAACTGTGAGGGCCTCCAAATCGAGCAAATTGAGTCGGCGCAGGTGCAACATGACTTCGGGAACCCCACCGGCCAGAAAGACCCGGATGGTAGGGTGCCCCACGGGACCATTGGGTAGAGCATCGACCAGGCGAGGGACCCGTCGGTTAATATCGATCCAGTCGTTCAGGGTGGGCCGCGGCAAACCAGCGTGGAAGGCAATAGCTGGGATATGCAACAACAGGTTGGTGCTGCCGCCGAAAGCGGCATGGACAGTGATCGCGTTGCGGAGGGCTGCGGGTGTCAGGATATCGTGCAGCGTTCGCGCTTGTCGAGCTAGGTCCATCAAGGCGCGGGCGGATCGGCGAGCGAGATCGAGCCAGACGGGCTGGCCCGAAGGGGCGAGGGCGGAGTGAGGCAGAGCGAGTCCCAGAGCTTCGCCGACGACTTGAGCCGTGGCCGCCGTGCCGAGAAACTGACAGCCGCCTCCGGGGCTGGCACATGTTCGGCAGCCAGCTTCCATGGCATATTCCAGAGAGATTTCGCCTTGGCTGTAACGAGCGCCAATCGATTGCACCTTACCGGTGTCCTCGCTGCCTTCCCTACCGGCGAGCATGACACCCCCGGGCACCAAGACACAAGGGAGGCCCCGGGTGCCGGCCAGGGCCATCATCATGGCCGGTAATCCCTTGTCGCAGGTCGCCACGCCGAGCACCCCACTCCGGGTTGGCAACGAACGGATCAGTCGCCGGAGTACCAAAGCGGCATCGTTGCGGTAGGGCAAGCTGTCCATCATGCCGACCGTTCCTTGGGTTCGGCCATCGCACGGATCGGTGCATGCCCCGGCAAAAGGGATCGCCCCGAGTCGCCGGAGTTCCTCGGCAGCGGCCCGCACGAGCAGTCCGACCTCCCAATGCCCCGTGTGATAACCCAAGGCAATAGGGCTGCCGTCCTCTGCTCGCAATCCGCCATGTGTCGAGAGGATTAAGAACTCTGGGCGGCCCAGCTGCTCCGGGTTCCAACCCATGCCGACATTTTGACTCCAGCCGAACAGATCGCCGCTGGGAGCCTCGCGCAACAATTGGTCGGTGAGAGGCAAACGCCCTTGCGGACCAGGAGACTCAACTTGGATGTCGTAAATCGTCGGGTCGTCCGAATCGAAAAGTTGATCAGGTGGCATGAGAACCTCTTCCTTTATCCAACCGGCCACATAGGGAAACCCTCGGCCGACTAGTTCGATCTCGAACCATGGCCCACCGACGGCAAGATGCGGGAATTGGCATTTTAGCTCGGACGGACGATTGCGGTCGCAGGGTCGCCGAAGTTCCTAAGAGAATGCAGGTCGGGTGTAGGCTTCGCGTTGAACGTCGCTATCATACCCCGCAATTCCCGAACGACGATTCCATGAGGTGCTCCCATGACGTTTTTCCCCGAAGTGACCCAAATTGCCTACGAAGGTCCCAACTCGAAAAATCCACTCGCTTTTCGACATTACAACCCGGACGAGATCATCGAAGGCAAGTCGATGCGCGACCACTTCCGGTTTTCCGTGGCATATTGGCATACGTTTCGCGGTACGGGGAGTGATCCATTTGGACCGGGTGCCGCCATTCGTCCTTGGGAAGACGGCACGGATTCCGTCGAGATGGCCATCAAGCGTGTCCGCGTCGCCTTCGAGTTCATGCAGAAGCTTGGTGTGGGCTATTACTGCTTCCACGACCGCGATGTGGCACCGGAGGGTTCCAGTCTCAGGGAGACGAACGCGCATCTTGATCGGGTCGTCAAGGTGATGAAAGAAGAACAGCAGCGGACGGGCATCAAGCTGCTGTGGGGAACCGCGAACCTTTTTAGCAACAAGCGATTTGTGCATGGGGCAGCCACGAGTCCAAATGCCGACGTGTTTGCGTATGCGGCTGCCCAAGTGAAGAAGGCCCTGGAGGTCACGCATGAACTCGGGGGCGAAAATTACGTCTTCTGGGGCGGCAGGGAAGGCTACGTCAATCTCTACAACACCGACATGAAACGGGAGCTGGATCACCTGGCCCGTTTCTTCCATATGGCTGTGGATTATAAGAAACAGATCGGCTTCCGAGGGCAGTTTCTGATTGAGCCGAAGCCGAAAGAACCCACCACGCATCAATACGATTTCGATGCCGCAGCCGTGGTCGCGTTCCTCAAGACCTATGGCTTAAGCGAGCATTTCAAATTGAACATCGAAACGAACCACGCGACCCTGGCCGGTCACACGATGATGCACGAACTGACCTATGCGAGCATGCACGGGATGCTGGGCAGTATCGACGCTAACCGAGGCGATCTGCTGCTCGGTTGGGACACGGACCAATTCCCGACGGATTTATACCTGACCACGCAATGCATGCTCGTCATCTTAGGTCAGGGCGGTCTCGCGCCGGGCGGGGTGAATTTTGATGCCAAAGTCCGCCGCGAAAGTTTCGAGCCGATTGACTTGTTCCATGCTCACATTGGGGGGATGGACGCGTTCGCGCAAGGGCTGAAGATCGCGGCGCAGATTCGTGCCGACGGTATTTTGCGGGATTTTGTCCAACAACGTTACGCCTCGTGGGACAGTGGTATCGGTGCCCAAATCGAAGCGGGAAGTGTTAGTTTCACCGATTTAGAGAAATATATGCTGGAGAAAGGTGAAGTCGCGGCTAATGTTTCCGGCCGACAGGAAATGATCGAGAACATTATCAATCGCTACCTTCGCTGATTCGCTGGCTTGTCTCGAAATTTTCGTTCTTTGGAACGGGGTCACGCAGTGAGCAACGACGCCACGAATCCGGAAGGGACATTTCAGCAACGTCTGACCATGGCGACCCATGGTCTGCTCTTCGTCGTTCTGGTCATTCACCTGCTGCAGCTTTTCTCCCAGATTCTGGTACCTTTGCTCATTGCGGGCCTGATTGCCTACGCGCTGTTACCCGTGCATCGTCGGCTGGTGCGACAAGGGATGAGGCCAAGCATCGCCTACTTCGCACTCGTGAGCCTCTTGCTTGCGGTTTTCCTGTTTTTGGGGCAAGCAATTTACGGCAGCATCAGTTCCCTCAGTTCCGACCGACTGACTCAGTACAAGACCCGAATCGATCTCCTGGCAGGACGAATCATGCATCTGACCGAGGAAATTGGTCTTCCCGGTGCCCGCGAGCGGATGCAACTTCTCATTCGTGATTTCACCCTATCCAACGACGATTTAGTCGCCCTGGCGCGTGGCATGGTCGCGTATTTTTTGAATTTCCTGACTTTCGCTCTCGTCGTTTTTGTCTACTTGATCTTCCTGCTGGCGGAGAAATTCTCTTTTCCCAAGCGGATGGCCTTGGCCTTCGGCGATGTCCGCGCCGACAATATCGTGCGGTTAGCCCAGAGCATCAACGAAGCGATCGTCAATTACATCGCCGTGAAAACGTGGATTAGCCTGCTAACGGGTATACTTTCGCTGATCGCCTTCCTGCTGCTGGGTGTCGATTTCGCACTCCTGTGGGCGTTGTTGATCTTCCTGCTGAATTTTGTCCCGTATTTGGGCGGCGTCGTGGCAATGGCTCCCCCAGTCATCTTGACCTTCATCAACAGCGATGCCCCTTGGGAAGGCTTGGTGCTGATTACTGTCCTGACCCTCATTCAAATTATCACGGGGCAAATTATCGAGCCGCGTTTGGCAGGTAGTCGACTCAACCTCAGCCCGCTACTGATTCTCTTGGCGCTTGGTTTTTGGGGTTCCCTCTGGGGCATACCCGGCATGCTCCTAGCCGTACCCTTGACGGTTCTGTGTAAGATTGTGTTGGATCACATCGACGAGACGCGGCCGATCGGCACCTTGATGTCCCATATTTAAGCAACGGCTTCATCGGGCCTACGTCATGTTGTTTTTGAACCACTCCAGCGTTTGGCGCATTCCCTCGTCGAAGCCAACACGTGGAGCATAGCCCAACTCGCGGCGGGCTTTGTCGATGCTGAAATCGAGGTCCAAGCCCAGGAATTTCAAGCGAGCTTGTGTCAGGCGTGGAGCATCGGGTTTGCCGATCCGTCGGGCCCGGCCTTCCAACACACTGGCGACGAGACGCGCGATGAAGAGTGGCACGCGTTTCTTCACACGGGGAAGGCCCAGCCCATCACAGATGGTGTTAAAGAAGTGAAGTTTGGTAACTTTGTCCCCGTCCGTTAGATTGTAAACCTGCCCGACAGCCTTCGGTTGATCAAGGGCGAGAAAGACAGCATCGACCAAATTGCCCACGAAAATAGTATTCATGTGCAATCGAGCCGGGTCGCCGATGAAGCGAACCACTCCCCGACGCAGATTGTCCACGAGTTTGGGCAAGACGGTGCGATCACGCGGTCCATAGACGAAACCCGGTCGCAGCACCACAACGGGCAAACCATGCAGTCGGTGGGCATCCAAAGCCAGATGTTCGGCCTCGACCTTGGTTTGAGTGTAGCCATCCATATGCCGTGGCGGTAACGGTTCGCTCTCATCAGTCCCGCGATGATGCCTCGGCGCGTAGACGCCCAAGGTACTCAGGTGAACAAACCGTTGCAGCGGTTTCTGATGGCAGGCTTCGAGCAGGCCGCGCAACGCATCGACGTTGACCGCGCGATAATCTTCGACCGGCCCCCAATCTCCCACCTTGGCAGCGCAATGGATGACCGCGTCGATACCGTCCACGGCTTTCCGAACCGTCACCGGATCGGAAAGGTCCCCGCGATGGATGGTGACTCCCAACGATTGGAGAAGCGATGTGTCACTCGTTTCGCGTGCAATAGTTGCCACAGCATGGCCACGTGCGACGGCGGCTTCCGCGACATGCCCGCCCACAAACCCCGTGGCGCCGGTGATCAGCAGTCGAGGGGCCATCCCGTCGTTTCCCTATGGCGAATTGGACAAGTAATGCGGTTTTCTTGGAAGTTCATCCGTTGTTCGGCAAGGGGACCTGAGAGGTGTGAGCTCGTTTCCTTTTCCAGCAACGGAGCATCGCATCGGCCACAACTTTCCTTTCGTCGCGTTGAACCAGCAACACTCAAGCCCAAGGTGCCAGTCAACCGTGAATGAACGCGACGACAATTGGATCGATGATTCGCCGGCCTATCCCAAGCCGACGGCTTTGGTCGTCGCGATTTCCCCAGTGCAACTTCTCGAACCGCCAACCCAGCCTGACAATTTCCAAGGACTTGAGGAATTCGGGCACACTAATTACTATAATTAGGCGCGGCGAATACAACGTTGGAGGTTCCACTATGAGGCGAAGTCGTTCGGGTTTCACGTTGATCGAACTCCTGGTGGTGATCGCCATCATCGGCATGCTCATCGGGCTGCTCTTGCCCGCTGTCCAGAAAGTGCGAGAGGCCGCCGCCCGGATCCAGAGTTCCAACAACTTGAAGCAGATAGGGCTAGCTCTCCACCAGCACCACGATACGTTGGGTCATTTCCCTGCGGGTTATGTGGCAGACACGCGTCACCCGGCGGCCAATCCCGACACTCTCGACGGTCCACCCGGCTGGGCCTGGGGCACTTACCTGTTGCCGTTTCTCGAGCAGGAAAACCTCTTTCGGCAACTCCGACTCGACCTGCCGGCTTGGCACCCATCCAACAACGCCTGGGTCAAAACCGAATTGAAGGTCTTTCTGAACCCCGCTGCTCCTCATTACACCCCAACCATGCTGGTAAAGACAGGGACCGGCAGTATCCTCGCTGAGTGGGGTCGCTCGCATTACGTGGTGAATAATGGGCAGGACGAGTCATGGGCCTACCGCCTGCATGATGTGTCGAACCTGCCGGGCACTGGTCCGTTCACGCGCAACTCGCGAACGCGCACCGCCGATGTCACGGACGGCCTGAGCAACACCATCTTCGTGGGTGAGCACACCACAATCAGCGACAAGACATGGGTCGGCGTCCACCCGGATGCTGTTTGTTGCCCCATTGATCCTCATCGTTTTCCGTTCACCCGTTGTGACTTACCCGCAACTCTGGTCATGTCCCATAGTGGGCCAGCCCCAACGGAACCGGGGGTCATTCACCCGCCGAGCTTTCCAACGTGTCACGTTTGTCAGATGTACGCCCCGTGGTCAGGTGGCGGGGGGTTGGTGCTTTTTGGAGATGGCAGTGTGCGATTTATTCCCACGAGCATCCACCTCGACACGTGGGCCGCCTTGTGCAGCATGAAGATGGGAGACATTCCCGGTGATTTTTAACGCAGACGAAACATGGGATCGACGGCGACTCCATTGGCTCCTCGCAGGAACTGGTTTACTAGCTGTTCTCCTGGTCCTCATTTGGTGGCCCGGGTGTCGTCAGTACCCAGTTGTTACCAGCGAGGAATCGTTGAAACTGATCAAGCAACTGTACACGGCCTGCAACACGAAAGACAGCGTGCGGCTGGCAAAGGCTGAGCAAGATTTTGAAAAAGCCGTCCAGGACGGCAAAATGACCACCGCGGAGAAAAAAGCGTTTACCCAGATCTTGGGGCTTGCCAAGGCGGGACAGTGGGAACGAGCGGAGAAGGCTGCTTTTCGTTTCGCGCAAGACCAACTTGGTAGGGGATCGGCAGCCACTCGGATGCACCAATCGATGGACCACCATCCGAAATCGAAAACCACTGA
>Ga0308411_10002901_pt1 | contig 11500 bp, 10 predicted proteins | sample HotsprottomLayer_2_FD_203530 | JGI IMG/M metagenome (GOLD analysis project Ga0308411, IMG submission 203530) | Hot spring phototrophic mat microbial communities from Octopus Spring, Yellowstone National Park, Wyoming, United States -... | ecosystem: Environmental > Aquatic > Thermal springs >... | reverse complement strand
AGCAGGGTGGCGTCGAGCCGGCGCGCGATGATCCGCCGGAACGGCTCCGCCGCCGCTGCCCAGTCGGTGCCGCTGTCCAGGTTCGGCACCGGCGCGAGCGCGTAGAACGCGTCGCAGCCCGGCGGCGCCAGCGCGGGATCGGTCGCCGTCGGCCGGTGCAGGTAGATCGAGACGTCCGTCGCGAGCCGCTTGCGGGTGAAGATGTCGGCCAGCAGCGCGCGGTAGCGCGGCCCGAGCAGGATGGTGTGGTGGCCGACCTCCTCGTAGCGCCGCCGCGTGCCGAAATACCAGACGAACAGCCCCATCGAGTAGCGCGCGCGCGCGAGCCGCCGGTCGGTCCAGCGACGCCGGTGCGACGGGGGAACGAGCTTGCCATAGGTGTGCGCCGAGTCGGCGTTCGAGACGACGATGCGCGCCGAGATCGTTTCGCCGCTGGCCAAGCGTACGCCGCTCGCGCGGCCGCCGTGCACGGTGACCGCGGCGACCTCGGCGCCGAAGCGGAGGCGCCCGCCCTGGTCCTCGACCAGCCGCGTGAGACCGCGCACCAGCGCCCCCGTGCCGCCGATCGCGTAGTGCACGCCCCAGCGGCGTTCCAGCGCCGCGATAAGGCAGTAGATGGAACTGGCCGCGAAGGGGTTGCCGCCGATCAGCAGCGGATGGAACGAGAGGGCGACGCGCAGCCTGGGGTCGCGCACGTGGCGGGCGACGGTCGCATGCACGCTCCGCCAGGCGCGCAGCCGCAGGAGATCGGGGGCGACGCGCAGCATGTCGGCGAGGCGCCCGAAAGGCGCCGCGCCGAGCTGCTCGAAGCCGATGCGGCAGGTCTCGGCCGAGAGCCGCATGAAGCGCTCGTAGCCGTCCAGGTCCGCGGGGCTGAGGCGCGCGACTTCGGCGCGCATCGCCGCCGCGTCGCCCGAGCACGCGAACACCGTGCCGTCGTCGAAGCGGATGCGGTAGAAGGGATCGCAGGGCACGAGTGTCACGTCATCGGCGAGACGCCGTCCCGCGAGCGCCCAGAGCTCCTCGAACAGGAACGGCGCCGTCACGATCGTCGGGCCTGCGTCGAAGGTGAACCCGTCCTGGCGGAACACGCGCGCCCGCCCGCCGGGCTGGTCGAGCCGCTCGAGCACGGTGACGCGCCAGCCGCGCGCGCCGAGCCGCACCGCGGCCGCGAGGCCGCCGAAGCCGCTGCCGATCACCACCGCGTGCGGACGGTCGTCGGTCGCCGCGGGCGGGCGCGGCGGAGCCTCTGTCAACGTCAGCATCGGCGCCAAGTGTAACGGCAGACTGACAGGCGAGGCCAGCGAATCCGCGCGGCGCCGGGGCGGTTCTCGTGCGCAGCGAGGCCGTTCTCGGCATGCCGTGCGCGCATCGTCACGCCCTCGGCTCCGCGCGGCCCGGTGCGATCCGCCCTACGGTCCGGCAGGCGCGAGGGCCGTCTCCTCGATCAGGGCGGCGACCAGATCGGGCCGCTCCTCGTGCGCGAGGTGGCCGAGACCGGGCAGGCGCACGATCCGCGCCGAGGGCACGAGCGCCCGCACCCGCTCTGCGTCCGCCGGCGGCACGGTGCGGTCGTTCGTGCCGACGACCAGCAGCAGCGCCGGCTTGAGCCGCGGCAGGTCGCGCGCCAGCCCAGGCAGGTCCCAGGCCGCCATCATGTTCAGCGCCGCGGCGACGTGGCCCGGCCGGCGCAGGAGCCGCGTGTAGAAGCCGACATTCTCCGCCGGCAGCGCCGAGCCCGTGCCCGCGAGCAGCCGTTCCACCGTGGCGCGGTCGGCGGCCTGCCAGGAGAGGATCCAGGGCACCACCGGCAGGCTCACCATGAAGCGCGCGAGGCCGGAGAACCAGGGCAGCTCCCCCGGGCCGTTGCGGATCGGCACCAGCGCGCCGTTGAGCGCGACGATGGCGCGCGGCCGAAAGAGACCGTCGAGGCTCATCCGCGCGAGCACGGCGGCGCCCGCGGAGTGCCCGACCGTCACCTCCGGCGCATGACCGAGTGCGGCGAGCAGCGCCGCGACACGCCGCGCCATGCCGGGCAGCGTGAAGCCCTCCTCGGTCGGCGCCTCGGTGAAGCCGTGACCGGGCAGGTCGGGGGCGATGACGGTGAAGCGGCGCGCGAGCAGGGGCAGCAGGCCGGCCCAGGAATGCGTCGCCGCGCCCGTGCCGTGCAGCAGCAGGATCGCCGGCCCCTCGCCCATCACCTGGACATGCCAGACGATCCCACCCGCCGGGACGAACTGGCTCGCGATCCGGTTCGGCCAGTCGCGCCCGTCATGCGCCCAGTCCGGGCGGCGCGTCATCGGGCCGCCTCGATGCCGGCGCGCACGGCGCGGCTCAACGCGGCCGCATCGGCATGCGGCAGCGCGAGATAGCGCGCGCCCATCTCGCGCGCGAGCCGTTCGGCGGCGGCCTGCGGTCGCGCGGCGGTGTCGATCAGCAGGCACGCGAGGCCCGCGGCGCGCAACCGGCGCGCGGCATCGAGCGCGTCCTGCTCGGCCCGCGCCCGCCCCGGCGTGCCGTCGCGCGCCACGTTGGCGCGGCCGTCGGTGAGCAGCACCGCCACCGGCGTGCGGCCCTTGCGCGCGACCCCGTCGGCCACGCCGGCGATCATGTCGAGCGCGGCGGCGAGCGGCGTGCCGCCGCCGCCGGGCAGCCCGGCAAGGCAGCGCCGCGCGCGCGCCAGCGAGCCGGTCGGCGGCAGGACGAGCTCGGCGGCGGCGCCGCGGAAGGCGATCAGCGCGACCGTGTCGCGGCGCACGTAGCAGTCGGCGAGCAGCAGTTCGACCGCGCCCTTGGCCTCGGCGAGCCGCGCGAGCGCGGCCGAGCCGGAGGCATCGACCGCGAAGATGGTCGTGGTCTGCGCCGGCGCCTTCAGGCGCACGAGCCGGACGTCCTCGCGCCGCACGATCACCCGGCGCGCGGGCGTCGCCGCCTCGAGCCGGCGCAGGGCCTGCCAGGGGGCGGCGGCGCGCAGGGTCTCGACCAGCGCGAGCCGGTCGCCGCCGCGCAGCGGGCCCGGCCGCGTCCCGGCCGGGCGGCCGCGCCAGAGCGTGCGCCGCGCCCCGCCCGCCCGGCCGGCGGCGCTCCGCGCGCCGCGCGGCGCCGGGCCGGGGCGCAGACCGGCCAGCAGCCCCGCGGGAAGGGCCGCCGCGGCCGCCGCGAGCAGCAGCTCCTCGAGCGGCGCCGGGTCCGCCTCCCCGTCCGCGCGCCGCTCCCCGGCGGCCGGCGCCGGGTCGGGGTCGGCGGGCGCGTCGGGGGCGGCCGTCTCCGCCGGCGGCAGCCGTGTGGCGCGCGGCGCCAGGACGAGGCGCGCGGCAAGCGCGAGGTCGGGCTCCTCCACCCGGTCGCGGCCGGCGAGCGCGGCGGCGGCGCGTGCCACCCGAAGCGCCTGCAGCGGCGCGCGCAGGGAGGCGATGCCGAGCGCGGCGGCGACCGTGCAGACCGCATCCACGGCCGGCGCGTCCGCTGCCACCGCGTCGAGACGCGCGCGCCCCGCGGCGGCGGCGGCCGCTGCCGCCGCGGGCAGGGGCAGCGCATCGGCGGCGAGCGCCAGATGCATCGCCAGCCGCTCCGCGATCGGCCGCGGGGTGTGCTCGTCCTCGGCGAGACCCTCGTCGAGCGCGACCACGCCGAACCGCGACGGCAGCCTGAGGTCCATGCCGTCGCGCTGCACGGCGACCTCGCCCGCGTCCATCGCCGCCGCGATGCGCCCGGCCGTGGCGGACGGCAGACGCTCCGACATCGCGAGCACGAGCGCGCCGCCGTCGCAGGCGGCGAGGATGCCGCGCTCGGCGACCGGCCGGCCGGCGGCGAGGGTGGCGGCGAGATCGAGGCCGCCCAGCAGCCGGTCGTCCGGCACGCCGGCGGGCACGCGCCGGAGCGGCGCCTCCTCCGGCCAGAGCGCGCGCAGCCAGGCGAGCCACCGCTCGCGCGCGGGCCCCGGCCCGGCGCGCAGCAGCACGCCGGTGCCGACGGGATCGGTCGCGAAGATCGCGGCCGCGGCCAGCGCATCGGGCAGCGGCGAGGGAAGCGCCCCGCCGGGCATGGTCAGGCGCCGAACAGCTCGCCGAGCGCGCGCTCGATCCGCGCGGTCGATCCCGTCTCGTCCAGCGGGTTGCGGCGCAGCCGGTGCCTGAGCGCCGAGGCGGCGACGGCGCGGAGATGCGCCTCGCGGAGGACGGCCTCGCCGTCGAGCGCGGCGAGCGCGCGTGCGGCGCGGACCAGCGTGAGCTCGCCGCGCAACCCGTCGGTGCCGAGCGCCATGCAGAGCCGTGCCGCGCGTTCGAGCACGGCATCGCCGACCGCGACTTCGGCGAGACGCGCGCGCGCGGCGACGATCTGGCGGCGCAGCCGCGCCTCGGCCTTGCGCCATGTCGCGACGAAGCCCTCCGCGTCGCGCTCGTAGGCGTCGCGGCGCTTCACCACCTCGATGCGCGCGGGCAGGTCCTCGGGCGTGCGCACCTCGACCGAGAGCCCGAACCGGTCGAGGAGCTGCGGGCGGAGCTCCCCCTCCTCGGGGTTGCCGCTGCCCACGAGCACGAACCGCGCCGGATGGCGGATGCTGATCCCCTCGCGCTCGACCACGTTCTCGCCCGAGGCGGCGACGTCGAGCAGGAGATCGACCAGGTGGTCCTCGAGCAGGTTCACCTCGTCGATGTAGAGGAAGCCGCGGTGCGCGCGCGCGAGCAGGCCCGGCTCGAAGGCCTTCACGCCCTCCCCGAGGGCGCGCTCGATGTCAAGCGCGCCGACGACGCGATCCTCGGTCGCGCCGAGCGGCAGATCGACCACCGGCACCGGAACGGTGGCGGTCCGCACCGGTCCGCCGCCGCTGCAGGCGGCGCAGAGCCCGGCGGGCGCGGCGGGATCACAGCCATAGGCGCACCCCTGCACGACCTTCATCGGCGGCAGCAGCGCCGCCAGCGCCCGCACCGCGGTCGACTTGCCGGTGCCGCGGTCGCCGAACACCAGCACCCCGCCGATCGAGGGATCGACCGCGGCGATCAGCAGCGCCCGCTTCATCTCCTCCTGGCCGACGATCGCGGCGAAGGGGAACGGCGCGCGGCGGGCGAGCGCGGCCGGGCGGGCGGCGTGGGCGGCGTCGTAGGGCAAGGCGGCGTGCTCAGGCGGCGCGCTTGAGGTGCAGATCCGACCAGATCTCCGCCAGCGCCCCGACCAGACGATCCATGTCCGCCGCGCTGTGCAGCGGCGATGGCGTGATGCGCAGCCGCTCCGTGCCGCGCGGCACGGTCGGGTAGTTGATCGGCTGCACGTAGATCGCGTAGCGGTCGAGCAGGATGTCGCTGATGCGCTTGCACTGCACCGGATCGCCGACCATCACCGGGACGATGTGGCTCGGGTTCGCGAGGTGCGGCACGCCGATCGCATCGAGCCGGCGGCGCAGCTCGGCGACGTTCGCGTGCATGCGCGCGCGCTCCGCATCCGACCGCTTGAGGTGCCGGATCGCGGCCAGCGCCCCGGCGGCGACCGCGGGCGGGATCGCGGTGGTGAAGATGAAGCCCGAGGCGAAGCTGCGCACGAAGTCGATCAAGGAGGCCGACCCGGCGATGTAGCCGCCCACCACGCCGAAGGCCTTGGCGAGCGTGCCCTCGATCACCGTGACGCGGTGCGCCACGCCGTCGCGCTCGGAGATGCCGCCGCCGCGCGGGCCGTAGAGCCCGACCGCGTGCACCTCGTCGAGATAGGTCATCGCGCCATGCGCCTCGGCGACGTCGCAGATCTCGGCGATCGGCGCCACGTCGCCGTCCATGGAGTAGACGCTCTCGAACGCGACCAGCTTCGGACGGTCGGGATCGAGCCCGGCGAGATGGCGGTCCAGGTCCTCCGGATCGTTGTGCCTGAACACGATCCGCTCGGCCCTGGAGTGGCGGATGCCCTCGATCATCGACGCGTGGTTCAGGGCATCCGACAGCACGACGCAGCCGGGCAGCCGTGAGGCCAGCGTGGACAGCGTCGCCCAGTTCGACATGTAGCCGGAGTTGAACAGCAGCGCCGCCTCCTTGCCGTGCAGCTCAGCGAGCTCCTGCTCGAGCATCACGTGGTAGTGGTTGGTGCCGGCGATGTTGCGCGTGCCCCCGGCGCCCGCGCCGCAGCGGTCGATCGCCTCGTGCATCGCGGCCAGTACCGCCGGGTGCTGGCCCATGCCCAGATAGTCGTTCGAGCACCAGACGGTGACGTCGGCTGTGCCCTTGGCGCGGTGGTGTGTGGCGCGCGGGAAGTTGCCCGCCTGACGCTCCAGGTCGGCGAAGTGGCGGTAGCGCCCTTCACGGCGGAGGCCGTCGAGAGCGGAGCGGAAGAAGGCCTCGTAGTTCATGTTGCCTCCGGGTGTGCGACGGGGCGCGGCAGCGGCGCCCGCCGGTGGGAGCTCGCGGGGTGGCACTCGCCGGGAAGCGCTGCGGCACGCCCGCCCAGGCTCCAGGACCAGAGCGCCTCCGAGCGGATCGGCAGGACGAGGAAGGCGTGCTCGAGCGCGCCGAGCGCCGCCAGCGTGCCGAGGATCGCAAGGCCGGCGGCCGCGGCCGGCGCCGCATCGGCGGCGGCGGCGAACAGCAGCGCGGCCGCGAGCAGCGCCGCCGCGAAGGCCGGCGGGAAGAGCGGGTTCACCCGGCCGGCGGCGAAGTGGCTGGCGAGGTAGCGCATGTGCTCAGGCAGCAGCCCGGCATAGGTGTTGCGCACGCCGAGGAAGATGTTGAGCTTGGTGCTGGTGCGCATCGCCCAGAGCAGCAGCATCGTCCAGGCGCCCGTCATCGTCGCGCCGCCCCAGGAGAGCGCGAAGACGAGCGCGGTCAGCGCGAGGATGGTCAGCTCGTGCCAGAGGATCGCGCCGAGGGCGAGCCGGAACCGCGCGGCAAGCGCGAGCCCGGGCGCGGCAGGCGCGCGGTTCGGGCCGGTGATCAGCCCGGTCAGGAAGGTGAGTTCCACCCAGGCCCAGACCGTCAGGCCGCAGGCGAAGGAGAGATAAGCCGCGGCGATGGTCGTCGCCTGGGCCGTCGCGGCGATCCCGGCGAGCGCGGCGAGGAGCGCGAGCGTGGCCGCGGCGACGCTCACGTGCCGTGCGCGGCGCGGCAGCCCGTTCAGCCAGAAGATCGCGCCCGTGCCGAACCACCACGCGAACAACGCGCAAGCGACGGCGGGCGCGATCGCGGCCACGGCGCGCCTACCAGGCCGGGCTCAGCCGCACCTGCGCGGGCAGGGGCGCGTGCTTGACCGGCAGCAGATAGAGGCGCAGGAAGGTCGCGGCCGCGGCGAGGCCGAGGCCGAAGCGGCGCAGCCTGCCGCCGATCCCAACCTGCTTCTTCGCCTCGCCCAACGCCTCGGCGATGCGGAACATGCGCGCAAGCCCGCGCAGGAAGGCCGGGTTGTCGATGTCCAGCGTCACCGGGAAGACCTGCTTCGCGATCTCCGTGGTGATGCGGAACACCTGCATGTCGTACTCGGTCGGGTCGAGGCCGAGCGCCTTGTGGAACTCCGGTCGCGCATGGTCGCGCACGAACATGGTGGCGAACACGGCGAGCTGGAAGAAGCGCACCCACAGCTTGTTGAGTCCCGTCAGCATCTCGGGGTTCGCCCGCATCAGCAGCGCGAAGGCCTCGCCGTGGCGGAACTCGTCGTTGCACCACTTCTCGAACCATTTGAAGATCGGGTGGATGCGGTTCTCGGGGTGGCGCTCGAGCTGGCGGTAGATCGAGATGTAGCGCGCGTAGCCGATCTTCTCGGAGAGGTAGGTCGCGTAGAAGATGAACTTCGGCTTGAAGTAGGTGTACTTCTTGGCCTTGGTGAGGAAGGAGAGATCGACGCCGACGCCGCAGTCCTTCAGGCTGTCGTTGATGAAGCCGGCATGCCGGCTCTCGTCGCGCGCCATGTAGCCGAACAGCGCCTTCATGTCGGGGTTGGAGGCGCGCTTCCTGATCTCGGCGTAGAGCACGCAGCCCGAGAACTCGGCGGTGACGGAGCTGACCAGGAAGTCGAGGAACTCCTTGCGCAACGCCTCGGGCAGGTCCTCGAGCCGGAAGGCGTCGAACTCCTCGGTGCGGGTGAAATGGCCCTTGTTCGGGTCGGACTCGAACTCGGCCATCAGCCGGTCCCAGTCCTCGCGCACCGCCGCGACGCTCATCTTGTCCATGGCGTCGAAGTCGGTGGTGTAGAAGCGCGGCGTCAGCACGGTGTCCTGCAGCGCCGCCCGCGTGGTCTCATTGAGCGGCCGGCGTCCCGTCGCGCGCTCCGCGGCGACGTCGGCGATGGTCTCGTTCAGCGCCTTCTCCGGCGCCGGGGTCACGTCATACATGCGCCGCCTCCTTCGGCTCGAAGCCGACGTGATAGAGCTCGGTGAGCTGGAAGATCGCCGCCATCTCCGTCTTCCAGCGGTCGAACCAGCCGGCGCGCACCACCGTCGCGCGGCACGTCATGACGCGGCGCTCGTTGTAGCCGATCCGCGTCGGCACGCCGTGCAGGTAGACCGTGTCGCCGGGGTTGATGTCGATCCCCTGCGGGATCGCATAGGCGTGCAGGCTGTCGGGCGACTGTTCGATGTCGACCTCGCAGGTGATCTCGACCGTTCGCCGGCCGAGCAGGCGATCGATGATCATGGCGTGTTCCTTCCTGCCGTGATCAGCCGCGCGAAGGTTGCGACCTGGGTCTGACCGAACGCACCGAGATCGACGAAGCGCCCCGTCGCCGGATCCTCGAGCGTGAGCCTGCCGTCGCCCCACACGGTGAGGCGGAACGGCGTGTCGCGGCCGAGGTCCTCGCGCTTGCGCTCGCGCGCGAGCCCGCGCAGCGTCGCGCGCACGAAGCCGCCCTCGCCGGGGGCGATCTCGCTCACCGTCGTGCCCGCGCGCGCATCCAGGATCGCCACGCCGCCATCCGCGCGGTCCTCGAAGCGCAGATCGCGCACGGCGACCGGCCCGCCGGTCGGCCTCTCCTGCGGCTGGTCGAGCCCGCCCGCGGCCAGCACGCCGGCGAGCGTGACGGCGATCATGGTCCCGCCGACGACCAGCGGGTCGGCGACCAAGCGGCGGGGCGACAGACGGCTCACCGCTGCCTCACGCGACCGCGGGTTGCGGCTGCCGCACGCCGTCGCGCGCGTCGGCGGGCTCCGCCGCGGCCGGCGGCGGCATGCCCGCCGCGGCGGCGAGCGCGCGCGCCAGGATCTGGGCCGCCTCGGCCGGCGCGCGGATCGCCCGCAGGCTCGGCTGCGGCGCGCTGAAGTGCCAGGGGCGGACATGCGGCCACATCAGCAGGTAGGATACCCGGTGCGGCGGCGCGAGCGAGAGGGCGATGTCGCCGGTGCCGTCCGCGTGCGCCCGCAGCGCGGCCGCGGCGATCGCCGCGAAGGGCAGGTTCACGCTCACCGGCAAGGCGGCGCCGCCCTGGATGACCACGCGCCGCGTCGTCACCGAATAGACCGTCGCGCGCGCCGACAGCCAGGCGAGCAGCGCCAAGGTGCCGAGCGCGGTGAGCGCGAGCAGGACCAACGGCACGAGGCCGTGGAGCGCGTCCGCGGGCGCGAGGCCGTCGCGAAGGCCGGCGGCGAAGCCGAAGGCGGTGAGGATCGCGAAGTAGATCGCCGCGGCGCGCACGCGGTAGGCGCGCAGCGCGAGCGGCCACCACGCCGGCGCGCCCTGCCAGAGCAGCCGCTCGCCTTCCGGCAGCCGGCCGGGGATGCCGCGGATCTCCTCGCGCGCGTGTTCGAGGAGCGCGGGCGCGGTCACAGCAGCGGCCCCAGCCGGTCGGGCGTGGCATACAGGTTGCCGCCGCCGAAATAGGCGCTGATCCGGTCCTCCTCGCGCAGCGTGATCTGCTCGGGGTTGCGCAGCCCGGGCGCGGCGGGGAAGTGGCGGGCGAGCACCGAGGCGACGTTCACGCGGCGGCGCCGCGCATCGACCGTGACCAGCGTCATCGGCACCAGCACTTGGCGCGGACCCGCCGGGGTAGGCACCTCGACCTCGAGATAGCGCAGGATCACCTCCGACTTGTCGACCCAGACGTCGCGGCAGATGCCGGCGACCTTGCCGTCGGCGGCGACGACCTCCATGCCGCGCGGATCGGGGTCGTCGGCGTCGATGTGGAAGCCGGGTGCGGCGCGCAGCGGCACGATCTTCGGCGTGTTGTCGTCGAAGGTGCGCTCGGGCTCGTCGGCCCGCAGCGCATAGGCCGCCGGCCCGACGCCGTCCTGCATCGGGTCGCCGGTCGGTGTCAGCGGCGAGCCGGGCGCGGCCGAGACCGGCACGGCGGCGAGCGGCGGTTCGTTGTCCGGCCGCGGCTGCACCGCCGTCGAGCCGTCGGGCAGCAGGAAGGTCTTCTTCCCTGGCATCGCCGGGAAGCCCTGCACGACCACGCGCCCGTCGGTGCGGTCGGTGACGAGCGGATAGCCTTCGCGCTTGCCTTCGCGCAGCAGGTAGAACACCAGCCCGGCGAAGAAGATCCAGAACGCGTAGAGCACGACCTGTGCGACGTCGATATGTCCGGTGATGGCGCCGGTCTCCATGGTCTCACCTCGCTGTCAGGGCGGCGGACGACGCGGGCGCGTCGGGCCGCGGCGTTGGCCGCGTCGGCGCCGTCCGTGCAGCGCGCACGAGCGGGCCGACCGCGGCAAGGGTCGCGAACAGCAGCACGATCTCGATGACGTAGACGGCGCCGTAGCCGGTCTCCGGCCCGGTCAGCGCCGGGCCGAGGCGCCCCGCGGCCGCCAGCGCCGCGACCGCGTCGCGGATCAGCCCGCCGAGCGCGATCGCCGCGCCGGCCGCGGTCGCCTGCACCGCGCCCCAGGCGCCGAGCGCGAGCCCGGCCTTGCCGGCGGGAGCGGCGTCCATGCAGGCGCTGAGCATGCCGACCGTGAAGAGGCCGGCGCCGAACCCGATCAGCGCCGTGCCGGCGGCGAAGAACGCCGGCGACGCGAAGGGCGAGGCGGCGAGCACCAGCACGAAGGCGACGATGCCGGCGAGCGCGCCGTGGGCGGCGAGCCGGTGCGGATCGAAGCCGCGGCCGAGCGCGCGCGCGGCGATCGCGAAGGCCGCCACGCCGCCGGCGGCGAAGAGCGCGGTCAGCGTCGTCGTCGTGCCGACCGCCAGCCCGAGCACCTCGCCGCCATAAGGCTCGAGCAGGATGTCCTGCATCGCGAAGGCGCCGGTGCCGAGCCCGACCGCGACCAGCCGGCGGTCCCACTGCCGCTCGGCGCAGAGCTCGCGCCAGCTGTCGCGGAACGAGGGGATGGCGCGGTCGGGCCGCGTGCGCTCGGGGTCGCGCGCCTCCTGCTTCCAGAGCGCGATCACGTTCAGCGCCATGGTCGCCGCCGCCGCGCCCTGGATCACCTGGATCAGCCGCAGCTGGCTGAAGTCGCGCAGCAGCGCGCCGAAGCCCAGGCCCGCGACCAGCATGCCGACCAGCAGCATGAGCGACATCAGCGCGACGACGCGCGGCTGGGTCTCGCGCGGGGCGAGGTCGGTCGCGAGCGCGAGCCCGACCGTCTGCACGGTGTGCAGGC
>Ga0308411_10002899_pt1 | contig 11504 bp, 16 predicted proteins | sample HotsprottomLayer_2_FD_203530 | JGI IMG/M metagenome (GOLD analysis project Ga0308411, IMG submission 203530) | Hot spring phototrophic mat microbial communities from Octopus Spring, Yellowstone National Park, Wyoming, United States -... | ecosystem: Environmental > Aquatic > Thermal springs >... | reverse complement strand
TTCGCCCAGGCCGCGGGGTTCGAACTCGTGCACGTGCCCTATCGCGGCGGCGGACCGGCGGTGCAGGACCTGCTCGCCGGCAACATCCATTGGCACATGGCGACCGTCGCCTCCGCGCTGGGCCACATCCAGGCCGGACGGCTGCGCGCGCTCGGCACGACACACACCGCCCGCCTCGCGACGCTGCCGGAGGTGCCGACCATCGCCGAGAGCGGCTATCCGGGCTACACGTTGAACGAGTGGAACGGGCTCTACGCCCCCGCCGGCACGCCCGAGGCCGTGCTCGACCGGCTGCACGCGGCCGCGCTGCACGCCCTGGCGCAGGATGCCGTGAAGAGCCGGATCGAGACGCTCGGCGCGCTCACGGTCGGCAGCCCGCGCGCCGAGTTCCGCGCCTTCGTCGCGGCATCGCGCCTGCGCATGGCGCAGCTGGTGGCCGAGGCGAGGATCGCGGTGGATTGAGCGGTTTGCGCGCTGCCCCGACCTGCGGTTAGCTCCGCCACGCCAGGAGGAGGGGAGGCGAGCAGACCGCGATGGTGACGATCGAACGCGTCGAGGCCTTCGCCATCCGCTCCGATCTGGTCGGCGGCCCCGGCACGACGCCTCCGCGCCGGCCCGCCTGGACCGCCGATGCCGAGGTCGCCGGGCCGATGTCCCGCCACCCGCGCTACAAGCGGCTGCGCGCGACGTGGCGGCCGACCTGGCCCGGCGTCGGCTGTCTCGTCACCGCCTCGGACGGCACGTGGGGCTTCGGCATCACCCGCTACGCCGATCCGGTGACCGCGATCATCAACACCCATCTCGGCCCTCTGCTGGTCGGCGAGCCCGCCCTCGCGACCGAACGCCTCTGGGACATGATGACGCGCATGGCGTCGCCGTACTCGCCGGCGGGACTCGCCGCCTATGCCGTCAGCGCGATCGACCTCGCCCTCTGGGACCTCAAGGGCAAGCTCCTCGGCGCGCCCGTCTGGAGCCTGATCGGCGGCCCCTCGCGCCCCTTCATCGACTGCTACGCGACAGGCAACGACACCGACTGGCACATCGAACTCGGCTTCCGCGCCACCAAGCTCGCCTGTCCGCACGGCCCCGCCGACGGGCTCGCCGGGCTCGACGCCAACGAGGCGCTGGTCGCGCGCACGCGCGACCTGGTCGGCCGCGAGGTCGAGCTCATGCTCGATTGCTGGATGGGGTTCGACCTCGAATACGCCGTGCGGCTCGCGGAACGGCTCCGCGCCTACGGCCTGCGCTGGATCGAGGACTGCCTCGCACCCGAGGACCTCGACGGCCATGCGGCGCTGCGCCGGCGCCTGCCCTGGATGGGCTACGCCACCGGCGAGCACTGGTACATGCCGCACCCCTTCCTGCACGCCGCCGCGCGCCGGCTCGCCGACGTGCTGCAGCCCGACATCGCCTGGGTGGGCGGGCTGACCGCAGCCTTGCGCATCGCCGCGATCGCCGATGCCGCCGGCATCGCCGTCATTCCGCACGCCGGTATGAACACCCCCTACGGCCAGCACTTCGCCTTCGCGGCGCCCGGCGTGCCGATGGGCGAGATGTTCATCGGCACCCCGCCCGGCGTGCCGCTTGCCGAGACGCGGCTGTTCCCGGGCATGGCCGTGCCGGAGAACGGCCGGCTCGTTCCTTCCGACGCGCCTGGCTTCGGCCTCGGCGTCGATCTCGACGGCGTGGCCGCCATGCGGCCTTGACCGCGCGCCGGCGCGGTCGTCCGATGCGCGGCACCAAGACGGAGGAGGGAACGATGAGGATCGGCAGGCGCAGCGTGCTCGCGGGCCTGGGCGGCGGGGTGGCGGCGGCGGGGATCGCCCGCGCCCGGGATCTGCCCGACGGCGCGACCCGCATCGTCGTTCCGGCCCCGCCCGGCGCCTTCAACGACGCCTTCGCCCGCCTGCTCGCCGAACGGCTCGCGCCGGTGATCGGGCATCCTTGCGTGGTGGAAAACAAGCCCGGCGCCGGCGGGTCGATCGGCACGCGCGAGGTGATCCAGGCCCGCCCCGACGGCCGCACGCTCGGCATCGGCAATACCGCGACGCTGGCGGTCAACCCGACCGTCTATCCGACCGCGGGCGACCCGCTGAAGGAGCTGACGCCGATCGCGCTCTGCGCCCGCATCATGACGGTGCTGACCGTCAGCCCGGATCTCGGCGTCGCTTCGGTGCGGGAGCTCATCGCGCTCGCCAGGTCGAAGCCGGGCCAGCTCAACTACGGCATGCCCGGCGTGGGGAGCTCCGTGCACCTGATGTTCGAGACGTTCAAGCTGCAGACCGGCACGGACATCGTCGCCATCCCGTATCGAGGATCGGCGCCGGTGGTCACCGCCTTCCTCGCCGGCGAGGTGCCCATCATCTTCGAGGGTGTGGGCACCATGGTGCCGCACATCCAGGCGGGCAAGGCGAAACCGCTCGCCGTGTCCGCGCGTGAGCGCCACCCTCTGCTGCCGGACGTGCCGACGATGGAGGAGGCCGGCGTGCCGGGCTTCGAGATGATGATCTGGTTCGGCGTGATCGCGCCCGCCGGCATCCCGGCGGCGATGCGCGACCGGCTGTCGCGCGAGATCGTCGCCATCACCGAGAGCGCCGAGGTCGCCGCGCAGATCAGGCGCCTGGGCGGCGAGGTCTGGACCGGCGATGCGGCGCGCTTCGCGGCGCTCATCGCCGCGGAGATCGAGCGCTGGGCGCCGGCCGTGAGGGCCGCCGGGATCACGCCGACCTGAGGCGGCCGTTATGCTTGCGTAAGGTGCCGCGCAGCCGCTTGAGAGGGTTCCTCACGGGGGGAAACCGCTCCGGACATCCCGGGCAAGCGTCTTCACGCTCCCGGCTGATCCCGCCGTGGGCGATCTGCTCCGACGATCCGGGGGAGGAGGCATGTCCGTGCCCGGAGGCTTCCGGTGACCGTTCCGCCAGCCCTGCCGGCGGTGATCGGGCCGGATGCCGAGGACGTCACGCAGGTCCGGTGCTTCCTGCCCGGACGGATCGTCGGGCGGACGGCGGCCGCGATCGCGCTCCTGATCACGGTGGTCGGCATGGCTGGCGCGCTCGGGCACGCTCTGGAGACGTGGCCCGGGGTGCCGCGCGACGCCTTCCCGCTCCCCCTCTGGCAATGGCTCTGATCGCCGGCGTCGTGATCGGCGGCGCGCAGGTCGGGTGGGAGTTCTGGGACCGGCGGCGGAGGCGCTCGGGAAACCGAACCAAGCGCGCCGCGATCGCGGCCTGTCCGCGGTCATCAGGCCCGATCGACGCGCCCCGCTCCCCTCCCATCGCGGCAAAAAATGGCGAAGGGGGCCGCAAGGCCCCCTTCGCGCATCCCCCGGGAACCGCGGCTACGCCGCCTGCTCCTCCTCGGCCCCGTCCTTCGCCTCGGGCTTCGGACCGCTGTCCTGACCCTTCGCGTCGCGGTCGCGCTCGACCAGCTCGATCACCGCCATCGGCGCCATGTCGCCGTAGCGGAACCCGGCCTTCAGCACACGGCAGTAGCCGCCCGGGCGGGCCCGGTAGCGCTCCGCCAGCGGGCCGAACAGCTTCGCCACGATCGCATCGTCGCGCAGCTGCGCGTAAGCTTGGCGGCGCGCATGCAGGCCGCCCCGCTTGCCCAGCGTGATCAGCTTCTCCGCCACCGGCCGCAGCGCCTTCGCCTTCGGCAGGGTGGTGGTGATCTGCTCGTGCTTGATCAGCGCCACCGCGAGATTGCGGAACATCGCCGCGCGGTGCGTGCTGGTGACGCTGAGCTTGGTGCCGCCGACACGATGGCGCATGATCGTCTATCCCTCTTCCCCCAGGACGGTCGTCAGTAGGGCTCCTCGAGCTTCTTCGCCAGCTCCTCGATGTTCTCCGGCGGCCAGCCCGGCACCGTCATGCCGAGGCTGAGGCCCATCGCCGCCAGCACCTCCTTGATCTCGTTCAGCGACTTGCGCCCGAAATTCGGCGTCCGCAGCATCTCCTGCTCGGTCTTCTGCACGAGGTCGCCGATATAGACGATGTTGTCGTTCTTCAGGCAGTTCGCCGACCGGACCGAGAGCTCGAGCTCGTCCACCTTGCGCAGGAGGTTGCGGTTGAACGGCAGGTCCTCCTTGTGCTCCTCGGCCGAGACCAGGCGCGGCTCCTCGAAGTTGATGAAGAGCTGGAGCTGGTCCTGCAGGATGCGCGCGGCGAGCGCGACCGCATCCTCGGCCCCGATCGTGCCGTTGGTCTCGACAGTCAGCAGCAGCCGGTCGAAGTTCGTCATCTGCCCGACCCGCGTCGGCTCGACGCGATACGCCACGCGCCGCACCGGCGAGTAGATCGCATCGACCGGAATGAGCCCGATCGGCGCATCCTCGGCCCGGTTCTCGGCCGCCGGCACATAGCCCTTGCCCGTGTTCACCGTGAACTCCATGCCCAGCTTCACGCCGTCATCGAGCGTGCACAGGACAAGCTCGGGGTTGAGAATCTCGATGTCGTGCCCGGCCTCGATCTGGCCCGCGCGCACCTCGCCCGGGCCGGTCGCCGACAGCGTCATCCGCCGCGGCCCCTCCGAATGCATGCGGATGGCGAGCTGCTTGATGTTGAGCACGATGTCGGTGACATCCTCGCGCACGCCCGGAATCGAGCTGAACTCGTGCAGCACCCCGTCGATCTGCACCGCCGTCACAGCCGCGCCCTGCAGCGAGGACAGCAGTACGCGGCGCAGCGCATTGCCGAGCGTCATGCCGAAGCCGCGCTCCAGCGGCTCGGCCACCACGGTCGCGATCCGGTGCGGGTCATGCCCCGGCTCGATCTCCAGCTTGCTCGGCTTGATCAGGGCCTGCCAATTCTTCTGCAGCACGGGTGAACCTCTTGCCCTAGTCCTGCGATCCGCTGACGGCACCACGCCCGGTGCCGCATGTCTCTCCCCGCGCGGGACCGCCTCACGGGGACAGGGCGCGGGTCCCCGCCGCGCCCCTGGGCGTGCGTTTCAGACCCGCCGGCGCTTGCGCGGCCGGCAGCCGTTGTGGGGAATCGGGGTCACGTCCTTGATCGCCGTGATCTGGAACCCGACGGCTTGCAGGGCGCGCAGCGCGCTCTCGCGGCCCGACCCGGGCCCCGACACCTCGACCTCGAGCACCTCCATGCCGTGCTCGCGCGCCTTGCGGCCCGCATCTTCGGCCGCGACCTGCGCCGCGTAGGGGGTGGACTTGCGGCTCCCCTTGAACCCCATCATCCCGGCTGAAGACCAGGCGATGGCGTTCCCCTGCGCGTCGGTGATCGTGATCATGGTGTTGTTGAAGGACGCGTTCACGTGGGCGACACCCGACGTGATGTTCTTGCGCTCCTTCTTGCGCGGGCGCGCGGCAGGCTTCGCCATGGGTCTCGTCTGTCCTCGATCTCTGGTCCCGGCCGGTGAAGAGCCGTTACGGCTACTTCGTCACCTTCTTCTTGCCGGCGATCGGCACGGCCTTGCCCTTGCGGGTGCGGGCGTTGGTGTGCGTGCGCTGGCCGCGCACCGGCAGACCGCGGCGGTGGCGCAGGCCGCGGTAGCAGCCGAGATCCATCAGCCGCTTGATGTTCATCGCCACCTCGCGCCGGAGGTCGCCCTCGACGCGGTAGGTGCGGTCGATCAGTTCGCGGATGCGGAGGATCTCCTCGTCCGTCAGCTGGTTCACTCGGCGGTCGTCGGGGATGTTCAGGGCCTCGCAGATCTCCCGCGCCTTCGCCGGGCCGATGCCGTAGATGTAGCGCAGCGAGATCGTCACCCGCTTATTGGTCGGAATGTTCACGCCGGCGATGCGCGCCACGTCCCCGCTCCACGTCCTGGCCCGTCCGCGCGCCTCCGGGGAACGCGCCCGACCCTGCCGGCCAAGGGCCGTGGCGGCAGGATGCTGTCGGCACAAGAACTATGGCGGCCGACCCGGAGGGCCGCCGAAGACCGCGTACTATACGCCGGGCGGCCCCCCTGTCAACGCCGCCCTGCACAGGCGGGCTGTCCTGCGCCGGGGCGGAAACCCGCTGTCATCCGGCAAGCGCAGCCTCGATCTCGCGCGTCACCTCGTCCATTTCGGCCATGCCGTCCACGCTGACCAGTCGCCCCTGCGCCTCATAGTAGGGCAGCAGCGGTGCGGTCTGGCGGTGATAGGCATCGAGACGGGCAGCCACCGTCTCCGCCCGATCGTCGGCGCGGCGGGTGAATTCCGTCGCTCCGCAGACGTCGCATACCCCCTCGACCTTCGGGCGCTTGAAGCGGTCGTGGTAGCCCTCACCGCACCTGCTGCAGGTGAAGCGGCCGGAGATGCGCTCGATCAGGGCAGCGTCGTCCACCTTCAGCTCGATCACGCGGTCGAGCCGGCGCCCCTTCTCGGCCAGCATCCGGTCCAGCGCCTCGGCCTGCGCCACCGTGCGCGGGAACCCGTCCAGGATGAAGCCCCTGGCGCAGTCCTCGGCCTCGATCCGCTTCGCCAGCATCTCTGTGATCAGCGCGTCCGGCACCAGCGCACCGGCCTCCATGATCGCTTTCGCCTGGCGGCCGATCTCGCTGCCCGAGGCGACCTCGGCCCGCAGCATGTCGCCGGTCGAGATCTGCGCGATGCCGTGCTTGGCCTCGAGCCGCTTCGCCTGCGTGCCCTTGCCGGCGCCGGGCGGGCCGAGCAGGATCAGGTTCACTTGCGCGCCCCCCGCAGCCTCGCCTTCTTGATCAGTCCCTCGTACTGGTGCGCGATCAGGTGCGACTGGATCTGCGCCACCGTGTCGATCGTCACCGTGACGATGATGAGGAGCGAGGTGCCGCCGAAGTAGAACGGCACCGCGTAGCGCGAGATCAGGAACTCCGGCAGCAGGCAGATCGCCACCAGGTAGATGGCGCCCACCGTGGTTAGCCGTGTCAGCACGTAGTCGAAATACTCGGCGGTGTTCTGGCCCGGCCGGATGCCAGGGATGAATCCGCCGTACTTCTTCAGATTGTCGGCCGTCTCGGTCGGGTTGAACACTACCGCCGTGTAGAAGAACGCGAAAAAGACGATCATCGCCGCGTACAGGATCATGTAGAGCGGCTGGCCGTGCGCCAGCGCGGCCGTGACCGGCTGCAACCACTCCGGCCCGCCCTCGGCCGAGAACCCGGCCACCGTGACCGGCAGCAGCAGCAGCGAGGAGGCGAAGATCGGCGGGATCACGCCGGCGGTGTTGATCTTCAGCGGCAGATGCGTCGAGTCGCCGCCGAACATCCGGTTGCCGACCTGGCGCTTCGGATACTGCACGATGATGCGCCGCTGCGCGCGCTCGATGAACACCACCGCGCCGATCACCAGCACCGCCATCACCATCAGGAACAGCAGCACGAAGGTGCTGATCGCACCGGTCCGGCCGAGCTCCAGGGTCGCCGCAAGCGCCGAGGGCAGGTTGGCGACGATGCCCGCGAAGATGATCAGCGAGATGCCGTTGCCGACGCCGCGCGCGGTGATCTGCTCGCCGAGCCACATCAGGAAGATCGTGCCGCCAACCAGCGTCACCACCGCCGAGAAGCGGAAGAACAGCCCCGGCTCGGCCACCGCAGGTCCGGCCGTGCCGGTGATGCCTTCGAGCCCGACGGCGATGCCGTAGGCCTGCACCGTGGCGATCGCCACGGTCAGGTAGCGGGTGTACTGGTTGATCTTCTTGCGCCCCTGTTCGCCCTCCTTCTTGAGCTGTTCGAGCGTGGGGCTCGCCGCCGTCATCAGCTGCATGATGATGGCGGCCGAGATGTAGGGCATGATGTTCAGTGCGAACACCGTCATGCGGCCGAGCGCGCCGCCGGTGAACATGTCGAACATGCCGAGGATGCCGCCGCCATGCGTGCGCACGAGCTCGGCCATCACCGCCGCATCGATCCCCGGCACGGGAATGTAGGTGCCGATGCGGTAGACGATCAGCACGCCCAGGGTGAACCACAGGCGCTTCTTGAGCTCGGTCGCCTTGGCGAAGGCTCCGAAGTTCAGGCTGGCGGCAAGCTGCTCGGCGGCCGAGGCCATGGATGCTCCGATCGATCAGATCTGCTGGGGCCGGCTGCGACCCTGCCCGCGCGGTGCCGGTGCAATCAAGCGCCGATGGACCGCACCCGCCATGAGGTGAACGGGGCCGCGCCCGGCCTGCCCGCCCGCCCGGCTCAGCCTGCGGCCGGCCCGGCCGCCGCCGTCAGCGTCACCGTGCCGCCGGCGGCCTCCACCGCCGCCACCGCCGCCGCGGAGGCGGCGGTCACCTTCAGGGTGAGCGGGCGCGACACCGCACCCGTCGCGAGCAGGCGCACGCCGGCCACACGGCCCTTGCGGACGAGCCCGGCCGCGCGCAGCACGGCCTCGTCTATGGGCCGTTCGGCATCGATCCGTCCCGCCTCGATCGCCTTCTCCAGCCGCGCGAGGTTGAGAGGGCTGTACACGGTCCGCGCCAGCGGTCGGAAGCCGCGCTTGGGCAGGCGGCGATAGATCGGCAGCTGGCCGCCCTCGAACCCGTTCAGCGCCACGCCAGTGCGCGCCTTCTGACCCTTCACGCCGCGCCCCGCGGTCTTGCCCTTGCCGGAGCCGATGCCGCGCCCGACGCGCTTGAACCTGGTGCGCGCGCCCGGATTGTCGCGCAACTCGTTGAGCTTCATCGCACTCTCTCCCGGAGCGATGCGGCGGGGCTCAGCCCGCCACCTCCTCCACCTTCACCAGATGCGCCACCTTGCGGATCATCCCCCGCACGGCGGGCGTGTCCTCGAGCTCGCGCGTCCGGTTCAGCCTGTTCAACCCGAGCCCGATCAGGGTCTCGCGCTGGCTGGCATGCCGCTTGATAGGGCTGCCCACCTGCGTCACGCGCAGACGCTTCTTGGCGTCAGGCATCGGCTGCCTCCCGCGCCTCCGGCGCCGGCTCGCTGCGCCGGCCGATCAGATCGGAGACCTTCTTGCCGCGCCGCGCGGCGACGCTGCGCGGCGAGTTCACGCTGCGCAGCGCCGCGATGGTCGCCTTGACCATGTTGTGCGGGTTGGTGGTGCCGAGCGACTTCGCCACCACGTCGCCCATGCCCATCGTCTCGAACACCGCGCGCATGGGCCCGCCGGCGATGATGCCGGTTCCCGCGGGCGCGGCACGCAGCAGCACGCGGCCGGCGCCGAAATGGCCGATCACGTCGTGATGCAGGGTGCGGCCCTCGCGCATCGGCACGCGGATCATCGACCGTTTCGCCGCGTCCGTCGCCTTGCGGATCGCCTCCGGCACCTCGCGTGCCTTGCCGGTGCCCAGGCCCACGCGGCCCTTCTTGTCGCCGACCACGACGAGAGCGGCGAAGGCGAAGCGCCGCCCGCCCTTCACCACCTTGGCGACGCGGTTGATCGCGACCAGCTTGTCGATCAGGTCCTCGCCGTCCCGGTCGCGCTCGCGCCGCTCGCCGCGGTCGCGGCCCTCCCTCGGTTCCCGTGCCATGCCTCAGGCCCCCGCGCTCAGAAGTCGAGCCCGCCTTCGCGGGCGGCATCGGCCAGCGCACGCACGCGGCCGTGGTAGAGATAGGCGCCCCGGTCGAACACCACCGCCGAGACGCCGGCGGCCTTCGCGCGCTCGGCCACTGCCTTGCCGACGGCCGCGGCGGCGGTCTTGTCGGCGCCGGTGCGCAGCACGGCGCGCAGCTCCGGATCGCGCGAGGAGGCGGCGGCGATCGTCACGCCCGCCGCGTCGTCGATCACCTGCGCGTAGATGTGCTTCGAGGAGCGGAACACCGACAGCCGCGGCCGCCCGCCGCCCTTCCGGCGCAGCTGGTAGCGCAGCCGCTTCTTGCGCCGCTCTCTCAGATCGAGCTTGGTCGCCATCGCTACTTCTTCTTCCCCTCCTTCCGGAGGATCGTCTCGTTGTCGTATTTCACGCCCTTGCCCTTGTAGGGCTCGGGGCGGCGGAAGGCCCGGATCTCGGCGGCCACTTGGCCGACGCGTTGCTTGTCCACGCCCTCCACCCTGATTACGGTCGGCTTCTCGCAGGTGATCCTGATCCCCGCCGGAACGGGATAGCGGACCTCGTGGCTGAAACCGAGATTCATCACGAGATCCTTGCCCTGAACCGCGGCGCGGAAGCCTGTGCCGCTGATCTCGAGCGTCTTCGAGAACCCCTCGCTCACGCCCTTGACCATGCCTGCGACGAGGCTCCGCGTGGTGCCCCACATCGCGCGCGCGCGCTTGCCCTCGTCGCGCGGCTTGACGACGACGCCCCTGTTCTCGACCGAAGCGTCGACCTCATCGGCGAGCGGCAGCTTCAATTCGCCGAGCTTGCCCTTCGCCGTCAGCACGCGGTTCGCGATCGCGACCGTGACCCCGGCGGGCAGCGGCACCGGATACTTGCCTACGCGGGACATTGGGTCCTCCACCCGCCTCAGAACACGCGGCAGAGCACTTCGCCGCCGACATTGGCGGCGCGCGCCTCGACATCGCTCATCACCCCGCGCGGCGTCGAGAGGATCGACACGCCGAGCCCGTTGTAGACGCGCGGCAGCTCCTTGATCTTGGAGTAGACGCGCCGCCCCGGGGTGGAGACGCGGGTGATCTCCTTGATCACCGGCTCGCCCTCGGAATACTTGAGCTCGATCTCGAGCTCGCGCACGCCCGGGCGCACCTCCACAAGCTTCCAGGAGCGGATGTAGCCCTCGCGCTTCAGCACCTCGCAAACATTCGCGTGCAGCTTGCTCGCCGGCGCGCGCGTGGACGAGCGACGCGAGCGCTGCGCGTTGCGGATGCGGGTGATCAGGTCGCCGAGTGGATCGGAGATGGCCATCGTTCCTCGCCTCCGGCTTCTACCAGCTCGCCTTGACCATGCCCGGGATCTGCCCGGTGGAGGCGAGCTCGCGCAGCGCCACGCGGCAGAGCTTGAACTTGCGATAGTTGCCGCGCGGCCGACCGGTCAGCGCACAGCGCAGCCGCACCCGCGTCATCGAGCCGTTGCGAGGCATCTCGGCGAGCTTCAGCATCGCCGCGAAACGCTCCTCGGGGCTCGCGTCCTTCTGGCGCAGCACGGCCTTGAGAGCCGCGCGCTTGCCTGCGTCCCGCTTCGCCATCCGTTCGCGCTTCTTGTTGCGCTCGACAGCAGACGTCTTGGCCATTCTCGTGCAATCCTCCGAACCTGCCGGCACGCGCCGGTGGTCTTCCGAGCCTCTCCTCAGTTGGCGAAGGGCAGCGAGAACGCCTTGAGCAGCGCCTTCGCTTCCCGATCGGTCTTCGCCGTGGTGCAGATGACGATGTCCATGCCCCGGACCTTGTCGACCTTGTCGTAGTTGATCTCGGGGAAGACGATCTGCTCCTTCAGCCCCATCGCGAAATTGCCGCGCCCGTCGAAGCCCTTGCCGGTGACGCCGCGGAAGTCGCGCACGCGCGGCAGGGCGATCGTCACCAAGCGGTCGAGGAACTCGTACATGCGCGCGCGCCTGAGCGTCACCTTGGCGCCGATCGGCATGCCGGCACGGATCTTGAACCCGGCGATCGCCTTCTTCGCCCGGGTCTTGACCGGCTTCTGCCCGGCGATCAGCGTCAGGTCGGCGACCGCCGCGTCGAGCTT
>Ga0308411_10002898_pt1 | contig 11510 bp, 9 predicted proteins | sample HotsprottomLayer_2_FD_203530 | JGI IMG/M metagenome (GOLD analysis project Ga0308411, IMG submission 203530) | Hot spring phototrophic mat microbial communities from Octopus Spring, Yellowstone National Park, Wyoming, United States -... | ecosystem: Environmental > Aquatic > Thermal springs >... | reverse complement strand
GAACCCGCCGAGCAGTCGGGCATCGCGGCCTTGACCGGGGCGATGCTCGAAGAAGGGAGCGATCAGCACAGCGGTCCGGAAATCGCGGCCATGATTGAATCCGTCGGCGGCAGCCTGGTGTTTAATGTCAGTGGCGGTACCGTGAAAGTCTTAAGCCCGGATACCGCCCTCGGCCTGGATTTGCTTTTTGCCAGTCTGATGCGTCCAAGTTTCCCTCCCGACGCTTTGGAACGAGTCCGAGAACAGCAACTTTCCGCCATCGCCGAGGCGGAAACACAGCCACGGAATCGGGCACGCAACCGGATTCAGCAATTGATTTACGGCGAGCATCCACTCGGCCGGCCATCCTCGGGTCGGCGGGAGATCGTGGAAAAGTTAACCGTCGCCGATCTGAAGCGATTTCATCAGCAGCATTTTGCTCCGAACCGGGCGACCGTGGTCGTTGTCGGTGATTTTGATACTCCCACGATGCTGAAAGCAATTCAAAAACGGACGGCCGACTGGAAACCGATGCCGATCACGAAGCTGACGCTGGCGACGCCCCCCGTGCGAAATCGACCACTCCAGGAGTTGATTACCGATCCGACAGCGGCACAAACCCACATTTATCTGGGTCATCTTGGCATCACCCGAAATCATCCCGATTATTATGCCCTAGCCGTAATGGATAACGTTCTCGGCACCGGCCCGGGTTTCACGGATCGTCTGTCCGCAACACTCCGCGATCGCCAAGGGCTGGCTTACACCGTGACGGCGCAAATCACCGGCTCTGCCAGTGATCAACCCGGAATGTTCCTCGGCTACATCGGCACCTTCCCCGACAAATTTACCTGGGTCCGCGACAGTTTCCTCCGGGAAATCGAACGAATTCGTAACGAACCCGCGACGGTTCAAGAAGTCGAAGACGCGAAAAACTATTTGCTCGGCAGTTTGCCATTTCGGCTCGAGACAAACGCACAGATCGCCGAGCAACTCCTCGCCGCCGAGCGCTACGGCCTCGGATTCGAGATGCTCGAAGACTATCGCCGCGAGATTGCAAAAGTTACCCCGGCTGAGGTTCAGCGGGTTGCAAAAAAATTTCTGCGACCGCAATCCGTGGTGATCGTCGCGGTCGGGCCGATTGATGCCGAGGGACGGCCTCTTCCAAAAAACCGTGCCACAGCGGGCCAGTAACGGCGACGAACCATCAGCCTGATTGCTGATCCGTACTACCGCAAGAACAGCGGCTCGAGCTTATCCGGAAAAAGGTCTTTCCGAGGATCGGCCTGTTTCATCCTTGACAGGAAGCACAACTGGCTGCCGTTCAAAAGTCCGGATCGAAAGGATTTTTGCCCTTCATGGCTGGCTTTGCGTGTCACGATCAGGCGGAGAATTCGCACGGGCTCGGGGCACGATTCCGATGTTGCCGATGTGTGGTAATCCCAAGAAGTTCACCTGATGAACGGCAGCGATCCGAATGCCGTATACTATTTTTGGACAGAGCACCGGTCCTGAACAAAATTTGCCCGATCGAACTTGCCGAGAGAGCCTCCGATGGGTTCCACGCTGAAAGTGTTTATCCCGATCGTGCTCGTGTTTGGCGTGGTCTTCACGCTCACCGTCGTGAAAAAGCTGGATACCACGCCGCCCAGCCCTTCCTCGGACTCGAAGACGCCCGCAACGGTGATGCCCTTGCGATTCACATACACGGAAGTTCGCTACGATCCGGCTGCCGACGAGCCCTTGCTGCGGCATTTCCCCGGCTACTTTGAGATCAGCGATCAGGAAAATACCGCATCGTTCTGGTTCCGCAACACAAACTCGACAGCGACCGAAGTTCAGGTTCTCGGCCGCAGTTGTACATCCTGTACGGCAGCACGGCTAGCGGTTGTCCCTCCCACCGGTGTTCCTGAGCTTGTTCGCCTGCTGCAGTCGGAGTGTTTCCCGCTTCGCCCTACCCGGTCCCCGATCTGCTCACAGCGATTGCCTTCGCACGACTGAATCAGACACTCACCTGGCACGAATTCAACTTCGATGCCCTCGGAGATACGGCCGTCGTACCCCCCGCAGAATCGCCGACCCAGCCGACTTGGGGTGTTTTTCAGATGGGGGTGAAAGTCACCGGCCTGGGGCCGAAGTCGCTGACCGCCAGCGTCGGCATGAAAACGGGGGCGATGACGGTCCCGGCTCGGATCCCCCTGACCGTGAGCCTGCATGGCATCAATCCGTTTGAAATCTCGCCATCGGAAGTGAATATCGGTGCCTTCCCCGAAGGCGCTTCCCCCAGAACGATCGATCTCTATTACTGGTCGGCGACACGAACGACCGATTCAGCCGCCGGAACCCGGCCGTTGTTGCCGCCACCGACTCTCCAAATTCCCGATGACGATCCGTTTCTCTCGGTCAGTACTCCGGTCGTCTTGACAGCCGCGGAACGCCTGCAACTGGCGCTGCTATTGCAAGCAAACGCGGGAACAGCCGTGCCCGTACATGGTGCCTACCGCATTGCAGTAACACTCTCCCGCTCGGTCGAGAACGGAACAGAACCGGACATCGGTCCGTTTGAACGGCACCTGGCCATCAGCGGTCCGGGGGCGAACGGTTCCCGGCGCTTGACCATCAAAGGGCAAACAGTCGGCGTGGTCGCCCTGGCCAATGGAGACGTGCTGAAACTAGGCAAAAATGGCGAGTGGAACGTCCTTTATGGCAACACCACCGATGCCGAACTGGTTTCCGATCGCGAGAATTTGCAACTCGAACTTGTTCCCGAAGAAATCACTCCAAGCTTTCTCAAAGTCACCCTCGGGGCACCAGAAGTTCGTTCAGGACGGACGTACTGGAACTTGCGGATTGTGGTTCCGCCGAACGCCGGCTTTGGCAGCCTGCCGCGTGACGCTGCGGTAGTGCTTCGCACGGTCAGCCCAAAACCGCAAAAAATCCGGATTCCCGTACAAGGATTCGGATTTCGCCGGGGATAGCAACAAGGGCTTCCCGGTGCTTTCGCCACGGGAGAATCTGGGCTCCCCGGCAGCCGGAAAATCGGGTATCCAGTAGACAGAAGGGCACGGTGACTCATTCGCACGAGGCGATTGCCGATGCAAGAAAATTTTATCAACCCGGCCAATCTTGATCAGCCCCGTCACGACCGGCACCCCGAGCGGCGGCTTGACTGGCAACATCGTGGCTTCGCTTGGCAAAAACTGCTGGCGGCGTTCGCCATTGTGACTTGCCTGACCGTGGCCACCGGTTTCTGGGTCATCTCCGAGCATCATCCCCGCCGGCATTCCGCCTCCGACGCCGACGAAGCCGGCTCGAAACCGGCCACGATCGGTGGTGTCCCGCTCTACAAGACTTGGCCGAAACAAGCACCCGATTTGGCTCTCGTCATTACCGGGCAAACTTACGGTTATTTGTCGCCTTGCGGTTGCAGCCGGCCGCAAAAAGGGGGGCTGGAACGCCGCGCCAACCTGATGAACAGCCTCCGCGACAAGGGCTGGACGGTGGTCGGGCTCGACCTGGGGGATGCAGCGCCGGCGAAAGGCCTCGCCAAGCAAAATCTGCTGAAATATCGCTTCTTAATGCAGGCACTGGCAGCGATGGGGTATGCCGCGATCGGGCTCGGCGAGTATGAATTTCATACACCGTTGTTCAATCTCCTGGCGGAATATACGTTGCAATTCAGCAATCAACGACCGATTATCCTTGCGGCAAACTTGCTCGGGGTCCAACGCGATAGCCAAGGCCAACCCCAGCAAATTTTTCCCCGTGATGTCTATTTTTCCGCAGGACCGAACAATCGCCCGATGATCGAGGCGTTTGAAGTGATTACCACGCCCGAGAAACCGAGCATCGGAGTGGTCGGCGTGATCGGGAAAGATGCTGCCAGTAAGGTGGAAAAACTCGACCCGCAGTTCGGTTTTGCCGACAACAGCAGTGTCATCAAAAATGCCCTCCAGGCTCTTGCCCAGCACCCCGCCAAGCCAGAAATCCGCGTCTTGTTATACTCTGGTTCGCTTGCCCAGGCCAAAGCTGCCGCTGAAGCGTTCCCACAATTTCAAATCGTGGTTTGCCAGTCCGAAGAGGCTGAACCGCCACAGTTCCCCACCGTGGTGAACAACGGTCAAACCATGATTGTGCAAGTCGGGCAGAAAGGACAAAATGTCGGCGTCGTCGGTATTTTCAAGTCAGCCAACAGCTTCGATTTGAAATATCAACTCGTACCGGTCGGTGAAGAATATCTGACTCCGACCGATCCCGATCCCATGAAGAATGCCGCCATCGAAAAAAATCACAAGGTGCTGGCTCTGCTGGAACAGTATGCCGTCGAGGTGAAAAAGAATGATCTCCTCGCCCTAGCTCGCAGCAAACCGCTGCTGCATCCGGCGCAGATTCAGCAACCCCAGGCGAATCTGACCTACGTTGGTGCGGACACCTGCGGGAAATGTCATGCGGCGGAATATGCCGTCTGGAAGGCCAGTAAACACAGCCACGCCTATGAAGCTCTCGAAAAATACGCCACCCGCCCCAGACTGCGGCAGTATGATCCCGAGTGCGTGATCTGTCATACGACCGGCTTTGAATATGTCAGTGGCTTCGAAAATGAAACAGTTTCGCCCCATTTAAAGCATAATGGCTGCGAAAACTGCCACGGCCCAGGGAGTGCTCATGCGAAACAGCCATTCAACAAAGATTTTTACGCGGCCTTGATGCCCTGGAAAGCGAACGCTGGCCCCGAAGCCAAACTTCCCAGCCTGGAATTCATGAAGGAAATGGCGGCCAAAAAGCCACTGGAACGTGGCAGCGTGGCGATGAACCCGACCCAGAAATTGCTCGTATCCGCGGTCACGGCGATGTGCATGAAATGCCACGACGGTGAAAATGACCCGAAGTTTGAGTTTTACGAATATTTCCCGAAAATCTACCACAGCGGGCTGAAGAACGCGGGGCTCCCCCCCGGCGCGAAATAAGCAGGAGCAGTTCACACACTCTTCCTGGTGCCACGGGGAGATCAACGCGCTCAGCAGCGGACACCGTTCTTAACGTAACTGGATCGATAGATCACGGAGTTGTCGAGGTTCGACCGGGGCAGGGGCACCGGTCATTAGATCCCGGGCTTTCTGATTTTTGGGGAAGGCGATCACATCGCGAATGTTGCTGGTTCCCGCCAGCATCATGCACCAGCGATCCAGCCCCAGCGCGATCCCGCCATGTGGCGGTGCCCCACTCTGCAAGGCATCCAGCAAAAAGCCGAATTTTGCTCGTGCATCCTCGATCGACAGTCCCAGAATTTTGAAAACTCGGTTTTGCACATCCTGGCGGTGAATCCGGATACTGCCGCCGCCGACTTCATAGCCGTTTAACACCAGATCATACGCTTTCGCCTTCACCGAGCCCGGGTCCGATTCAAGTCGGTCCAGATCGTCATCGCGGGGAGAAGTAAAAGGATGATGCAAGGCGACCCAGCGTTGTTCTTCTTCGTCGAAGCCGAACATCGGGAAATCGACAATCCAGGCGAAGGAAAAGTGCTCGGGCCGTAGCACAAACGGTATCGGAGCGTATTTTTCTCCGCGTTTCTCGGCCGCTTGCTTCTTCGCATCCTCGGCGGCGTCGTGTTCGGCTTTCTCGTCCCACCAGTTCCGAACTAGACGCAACTGATGGGCGAGATGGATCCGTAACGCTCCTAAGGCGTCGCAGACCACCGCTTCTTTGTCGGCAATGAACAGCACCAGATCGTTTTCCTCGACCGCCAACGCCTGCTGCAGTTGTGTTTTGAGTTCGTCCGAGAAGAATTTTTCGATGGAACTGACAAATTTCCCGCCTTCGAACTTCATCCAGGCGAGTCCGCGAGCTTTATACTGCTCGACGAATCGTGACAGTTCTCCGCCGGGTTTTAACGCCGTGTTTGAAAATCGGCTGGCTGCCCCTTTTGCGTTCAAGCCGCGGACCACCCCGCCGGCAGCAACAGCATCTCGGAAGACTTTGAACTCCGAGGCGGCGGCGAGTTCGGTAATATCGACAATCTCCATGCCGAATCGCAGGTCGGGTTTATCACTGCCGTAACGCCGCATCACCTCGGCATATTCCAAGCGGGGAAACGGCGTCGGAATGGTGATTCCCAGACACTGCTGGAAAATTGCCACCGTCAGCCCTTCCATCAGGGTTAAGACATCCTCTCGTTCGACGAATGACAGTTCCACGTCCAGCTGGGTGAATTCCGGCTGACGGTCCGCTCGGAGATCCTCATCTCGCAGGCAGCGAGCAATTTGAAAGTAGCGGTCGTAACCGGCTACCATCAGCAATTGTTTGTATAATTGTGGGGATTGCGGTAGGGCATAAAATTCACCCGGGAATATCCGACTCGGCACCAAATAATCGCGGGCTCCCTCGGGGGTCGACTTCCCGAGCAGGGGGGTTTCAATTTCCAGAAAATGGTTGGCATCCATGTAATCCCGGATCACTTTGTTCATTCGGTGCCGCAACTGCAAAATGTCCTGCAAGCTTCGCCGTCGAAGATCGAGATAGCGATGTTGCAGGCGAATCTCCTCGTTCGCCAATTCTTCATCCGGGAACTCTGTAATACTGAAAGGCAAAGGCGGGCAACTGTTGAGAATCTGTAAGCGTGTGGCTTGAACCTCGACCATCCCGGTCGGGATGTCAGTGCGTTCTTTGCCGGGCAGCCGTTTTCGGACTCGGCCGCTGATCGACAAGCAAAATTCGCGACCCACCCGATCAGCGGCAGCGAATAACTCGGGGTTATCAGCTTCGAAGACAATCTGGGTGAGCCCGTAGCGATCCCGTAAATCCACGAAGACTTGATGGCCATAATTCCGAGTGGTCAGAACCCAGCCGGTCAGGGTCACCGTTTGCCCGATGTGTTGCTCGCGAAGCTCACCACAGGTATGCGTACGCTGCCATTCGGCCATGAGAACACGCCCCGATACGAGAACAAAACCCGGCTCTGAAGCAGATTATAGGGAAACGGCCAGCAGCCCCGGAGATCGACTCAAGGACCGTGGCGTGGCATGATTTCGCTTGCGATTTCCGTGGCGATGGCGATGGGGGACGCAGCGAGGTCACGGACTTTCCAGTCAAGTCATCGAATCGACCGCGATTTCGCAATCGGGATCGTTGATGGCGGTCAAGGACAGGAGAAATCCCTGCATTCCGCGGGGCGATTTCCAAACGCGGGGAATGAATCCGAGCGGCGGGGCGGGAGGGGGTGTCGCCCCGCCGCCAGCGGGAGGACAGACGGGGGATCAGTCCTCCCGCTTGGCTTCAGCAATGGCGCGAATCTTTTCTGCCAGCAGCGCCACATCGAACGGCTTTTTGAAAATGTCATTGAAGCCGTATTCTTTCAGCTGATCGGGATCTGCTTCGTCTTCGCCCGCCAGGCCGATGATCAGCGTGGCGGCATAGATCTCATTTTTCCGCAGATTCGAGGTGATCTGGATCGACTCGCTGCGGCCGAGGCCTAGATCGATCACAATCGTGTCCGGGTGGAAGCTCTGTGCCAAGGTGCCCGCTTCGAAGCCGCTGTGCGCGATTTCAAATTTAAAATCATCCGATTCGGGAAGGAGTTCTTTGATCCGATCGGTGAACAGCTTTTCGGTGCCGATCAACAGCACCTTATGCCATTCTTCTTCTTCGAGTTCCCCCAGTGGCATGCCATGTTCTTTCAGGAACCGCAGCAATTGTTCACGGGGAATCCGACGATCCTGGCTACCGGGGATGCGATAACCCCGGAGACGACCGCTGTCGAACCATTTACTCACGGTTCGGGGGGCCACTTTGCAGATTTTGGCGACCTGGCCGGTGGTAAACACCTTTTTCATGGAAGGCACTCCATTACCAATTCGCTTGCCGTCGGCAGGGGGTCCGAAGGCAAGACGACCAGTGCGGCGGCGAACCAGCAGGAAACCGGAACCGGTTCGCGGCCGGGGGCTTGGGGGTTGACGGCAAAGCCTGGGCAGATGCCGCTGAGTGACAGCTCCGGGTTGTCGGGATAAGCCGCCTTTGCTAGGCAAGCCCGGCTCTGACGACAACCATGATCGACCAGATGAGACCCGAGAGTTTGGAGATTCCGCGAAGTTCAGCAGGTCTATCCGGTTCCCGTAAGCCTGACTCAGCTTCTCCCCCGGCACCGACCATCGGCACCATCGGGGGCATCTGCATCTCAACTGATTCATCGTGCTGAAAACGCATGTCGCTGCAGTCCTCCCGGCGAAGAGAATCGCGACGGTGCTCCCACGGCTACCGAACAGTCCGGTCAAAGCGGTTATTCCGGCGGCCGCGCTGCATTTTATGCCGCTGTTCTCGACAAATCGCCGAATCGGACACTTAAAATGGCCGGCTTGCGACAAACAAGTTCCAGACAAGCTCGCCGGCTTGCCAGGTATTTGGCCGGTACGCCTCACGGGATCCACTATGGTAAAAATGCGTCGGTCTGATTCGTTCGACATCTCGCTTCACGGGTGCTAGGGTGAAGGTCGTCGTGATTCACAATCCCCGGGCCAGTGGCACCGGCAGCCTCGATGCCGTTTGTACGGCCTTGCGTCAGCTTCGACGGGTCCGAACTCTGGACGTTCGCACCGGAGAGAACCTGGGTGAAGTCGCAGTGGCCGCGATTCAAGACGGCGGTAATCTGCTGGTGGTCGCGGGTGGCGACGGCACCATTCACGCGGTCCTGAACGGGCTGATGCTGGCATCGCCTCACCTTCGCCGCGTTCCCGTGGCGATTGCCCCGCTTGGAACCGGCAACGACCTGAGCCGAACGCTGGCAATTCCGGCGGAACCGGCGGCCATTGCTGAGCTTCTCCGCCGCGGGCGATTGCGGATGTTGGATGTGATTCAAATCGACACCCCCGGCCGTCCGACCCGGTATGCGGCGAATGCGATCACCGGAGGATTCAGCGGCAAGGTAAGCAGTGGCGTGACCCCAGCGCAAAAACAATTCTGGGGGCCGCTGGCGTATCTACGTGGAGCGATCGGACCGATCACGGCCCGACCCAGTTACCGGATCACGCTGACGTTCGATGATCAGCCCCGCCACGAATTGGATGCTTTGAATCTGGTGATTGCGAACGGCCGAACCGCGGCGGGGGGATTCCCGGTTGCCCCCCAGGCCAATCCCGAGGATGGCTTGCTCGACGTGGTAATCGTGCCAGCGGCACCCTGGACTGATCTTTCGATCATCGCGGCTCGGCTCATGGAGGGGGATTACACCGCGGATGAAGCCGTGCTGCACCGCCGCGCTCGCCGGATTCAACTGCATTCCGAGCCACCGATGCCCTTGAGCATCGACGGAGAACTCGACGAAGGAAGCCAGTTTTGCTTCACGGTACGACCTCGCGCTTGGCGGGTGTATGTCGGCCGGGATTATCATCGCAATCCTCGAGGCGGTAGCCGACTTTCATTCGGGGTGACAACCGTTTTACGCCGGGGATTCGGGCTGATTGCCATGGGATTGGTGCTTCTGCTCCGCTTGCCACGAGACTATCTGGCCGGGCTGATACTTTGCTGGCTCGGTGTGATTGGCTTTTTGCTCATGGTTCGGGGTCTCGGGGCGGATTCCTGGACGATCCTAGATCAGCAGGTTCGGCAGATGCTGCAAAACAATTCCAGTCACTGGCTGGATGCGGTGGCGGTGTTTTTTCATGGTCTTGGTCACTGGCTATCGACGAATCTTCTGGCCGGGGGAATGGCCAGCTACTGGCTGATTCGGCGGCATTATCGCGACGCCCTGATGATGCTGGTTCTTTGCCTGGGCAGCGATGGCATTGAAGTCGTCTTGAAAGAATTGTTTCAGATCGAACGGCCGCAGCCGGTCGGCTGGTTCCCCCGGCCCGAGAGTTATGGCTTTCCCAGCGGTCATGCCTTGCGGGGAGTGGCATTGTCGGTCTACCTTGCCGGGCTGCTGGGGCGAAGCCGATTCTCGGGCAGGGTTCGCGTTCTGGGAATTCTCGGGTTGATCGCCGTGGCCGGGGGACTGGGCTGGAGCCGCTTATACCTTGGCGTGCATACCCTGATGGATGTGCTGGCTGGCACCATCGCCGGAGCTACCTGGGCCACCTGGTGTTTGCTCGTGCGTAACTGGCTGCGTCGGCGTCGCCGAGCCCGGCTCAACATGCCTGTTTCCGAGGGGAAAGCCGGCGTGTCTTCAAGCGGGGAGCCATCTCCCGCGGAGCCGGCCAGCAACGTCAGTAGCGTTCCGCTGCGGCACGATCCATGAGCCAGGTAACGGTACCATGTGACGGCTGAACCCCGGCGGCCGGGATTTCCGTGACCGACGGCGATTCCCGCAGAACTTTGTGAACAATGGCTGCCTTCTGCTTCCCGGTGACCAGGAACAGGACCGCTCGAGCCGCGTTTAATACCGGGAATGTCAGGCTGACGCGGTCGACTGCCGGCGGTAATGCTCCGGGAGGGCAGCCGACAGTCCAAGCTGTTGTTTCTTGCAAGCTCGGCTGACCCGGAAACAGCGAGGCGGTGTGGCCATCCTCTCCCAGTCCGAGCAAAATCAGGTCAAAGCGTGGCGGAGGTCCGGGTCGTGTGAGGTGAAATTGCTCGGCCAGGCGATTCGCATATTCCTCGGCACAGGCCGCGGCTGAGCCTCGGTCCGTGGCTACGGGAAAAATGTTTTCTGGCGGGATGGCCACGTTGCACAGCAACGACCGCTGGAGCAACGCAAAATTACTCCGCTCATCATCGTGGGGAACTAGCCGTTCATCGCCAAACCAGAGTTCTGTTCGTGTCCAGTCGATCCGAGCAGACTGTTCCGGGGTGGCGAGTTGATGGTAGGTCCGTTCGGGTGTGGAGCCGCCCGCCAGCGCGATGCGGAAACGCCCACGTTCACGCAGGGCATCATTGGCCGCAGCAACGATTTTTTCCACAGCGGCATCCGCAACTTCTCCCGGGTCGGCGCGAATCTCGATCTCGGGGGTGGTGGCTGGGGGCATCTGATCCTCCGTGGCTTGACAAGCGGTGAACAGGGCTGGCGTCGTTCATGAAGTGGCCGTCGGTGCCCCAGTCGGCGGCTGAGGATTTGCTTCGAGCGCCAGAACCTTGGCCAGTCGGCGTGCGTGACGCTCTTCACCACTGAAACTCGCGCCGAGGAATGCCTTGACCAGTTCTCGTGCCAGTTCCGTGCCGATAATTCGAGCCCCGAGGACCAGGACGTTCATATCATCGTGCTCGACTCCTTGACGCGCCGAGTAGGTATCATGGCACAAGCCAGCGCGGATGCCCCGCAGCTTATTCGCCGCGACAGAAGCCCCGACACCGGAGCCGCATATGAGAATGCCCCGCTCGGCTTGCCCCGACTGAAGCACTTGACCCAGGGCCGCGGCAAAATCCGGATAATCATCGGCAGCTTTCGGGTCGAAGCTGCCGACATCATGAACAGCAACTCCCTGTGCTTGGAGTGCCGCTTTAATGAACTCTTTCAACTCGTAGCCGGCGTGGTCCGCACCGACGACAATCCGCATCATCACCTCCGGCTGCGGCGTTGACAGTCAGAATTTTACCCATCAGGC
>Ga0308411_10002897_pt1 | contig 11511 bp, 15 predicted proteins | sample HotsprottomLayer_2_FD_203530 | JGI IMG/M metagenome (GOLD analysis project Ga0308411, IMG submission 203530) | Hot spring phototrophic mat microbial communities from Octopus Spring, Yellowstone National Park, Wyoming, United States -... | ecosystem: Environmental > Aquatic > Thermal springs >... | reverse complement strand
GGCTGGTCAAGCGGTGGATTCGCCCGAAAACCCTAAATCTACTGGTCGGTCCAAGCGGTGCAGGCAAAAGCTTTTTGGCGATTGATTGGGCAGCCTCGGTTGTCACCGGTCGGGAGTGGTTCGGCTGCCGGACAACAGCCGGGCAAGTGCTCTATCTTGCCGGAGAAGGACACTACGGACTGAGAATGCGCCTCGCGGCTTGGCAGCAGTACCACCAAATACCGGACGACGATTTTGCCTGGACAACGCGCGGGCGCGTCACCGCGTCTGGCTGTGACCTGAACACCCCGGCTGGACTGGAAAAGGTTTTCCGCGAGCTTGACGCCACGCAACTCGCTCCCGACCTTGTGTTTGTGGACACCCTGCATCGGTTTTTCGCCGGTGACGAAAACTCGGCTGAAGACGTGAAGACAATGCTCACGGCGTGCGCTGCGCTGATTGATCGGCTGGGCTGCGCGTTGGTGCTCGTTCATCACACCGGCTGGGGACAAGATGCCCAGCGCCGGGGACGTGGGTCGTCTGCCTGGCGCGGCGCGGTGGACGCTGAGTTTCTGGTTTCGCCTTTGGACGACAACCAGAAGACCTTCGAGTTGGCACAAGTCAAGATAAAAGACGCCCGCGAAGCTCCGCCGGTCTATGCCCGCCCTGAACCGGTCGTACTGGAGACTTGGCGCGATGAAGACGGCGAACCAATGGAATCGGCTGTGCTTGTGCCTGCTGGGACGCCAGAAGAGAAGAGAAAGAAAACTAGGGAAGGTAAACTCGAAGCCCACCTGGAAACTATCGAGTCCGCTTGGTGGGCAACCGGCGAACAGGTCGTTGACGGTGCGCCGTTTATTCCGCGTGACGCGCTGCGGCAATACCTGGTTGAGCAGCGCGGGATTTCGCCCGACAGCGCTGACGTGTACCTCCGCCCGTCCAGCAAGGGCAAGCTGATTGCCGAGCTGACTGCTGCCAAAGTCGTTGAAACGGTACAGGATAATGCAGGCTGGCGGATTGTGGACGCGGGGTTGGCGGCGTCTTTGTTATTGCGAAAGGCGGGGGACAGACTGAAGTGAAACTTACCTGCGAACAAATCCAAGCCGCAGCCGCTCGGCTGAAGGCGTCCGAACCAGACCCGATTCTGCAAGCCTATCTCGACGCTATTGCCCGCCGTGCCGAAGTGTCCGAACACTACGCGCAATACGAACTCGAACGCTATCTCAAAGAAAAAGAAAACCCGTCTGGCGATTGGCACTGGCGTTGGTGGGCGGAAGTGGACGCCCACGGGGGCGACGCCGTGGCAGCGTTTCGGGCGCGATGGGAGGTCACGTATCGCGCCCATCCACACGCTGCTGATTGGCTGTGGCGGCTGCTTCCGTTGGCGGACACCACGCCTTCCGCAACCTGGGCGGCACAGCAGCTAGACCTGATTTGGCGCGGACTCGTCTAACTCGGCCAAAAGTGAGTCCATATAACGCGCCGCGTCAAGATATTTCCGGCGCGCTGCACGCCAGGCGTCAAGCAACTCAATAGCAATCTCGTCCGCTGAGTGTTCTCGTCTTCCGCGCAACGCTTCCTGTGCGTCAAACGGGCGAACAAAGCCAAGTCGGTCGGCTAGCACCTCGTGCGAGACGCCCAAGGCGCGCGTTATCAGACGTAGGTAAGCAAAGTGTTCCATCTCTTCCGCCGAGCGCGCGGCGGCAATCTTTTCCCATCTACCAGGCACTTCCACAGTCTCCTTAATTAAGAAGGAAGATAGCCGGGCTATCCGGCGAAGGGAGTATTGCCTGAGACGGCTTTCCGGCGCAAGCGAGAAAAAACTTGAAACTTTTTGCTTGACAGTGCGTATAAGAGAGTGTAGAAACGAATTATGCAATGGCCGGCGGGCCTAAAACGCAGGGGACACGACAATGGCAAACTCTCAGCTTTTGACCCTCGATTTGGTTTCCACACCTGCAACTATTACGCGTGTGCTAATTCCTGAGGGCACGATTTTGCCTGCAGCCGGAATTTGGCGGCGGAAAGAGTGTGGTAGAAAAATCACCTATATACTGGACACCAGTCAGTCGCGTGACGGCTGGCTGGCTTTGACGACCACAGGGCGCATCCTGCGCGCCATTCCAGATGATGGAATAGACCCCGTTGAAGTAGTGTTCGGGGATGACTGCAATCTCTTTGTCGGCTACGCACGGACAGGTTCCTGGCTGTTGCTTCACTTCAAAGAAAGCGGGAAAACCCCTGTTCGCATCCTTCCGCATAAATAGACGCTGCTATCCCGTTTATTGAACACGCGCCACGCCTTCGGGTGTGGCGTTTTTTTTTGGCGCAATCAGAAAAAAGTTGAAACTTTTTTCTTGACAAGACGTTTTAGTAGGTGTAGAAACGAAGTAACTCAATGGCCGGCGGGCCTAAAACGCAGGAGAACAGCAATGAAGGTACGGGCTTATGTTCCAGTCCGGGAGTACACGCGGTATCTCCCTGAGTACGTTCAGTTTTACGCCACCCAAGAGCGTGCCCTACGCGCCGGAGAAATTCTGTGGCGTCGTGGAGCGCGCTACCTGGTAGTGGTTGAGGCAACCCTGGATCATCCATTCAACCAGTCTCACTTTGAGAAATACGGGTGGGAGTACCTCGGCCGGGATGCTCTCCGAGTTATCAAGGTACGGGCTGCCCGTCCGTAGCCCCCGTCAAGGGGAAAGTTCCGAAAAAAAATCGGAACTTTTCCCTTGACAATCCGTATAAGCAGGTGTAAGTTCAAATCAACCAATGGGCGGCGGCCCTAAAACGCAGGAGACACGACAATGGCCAAGACGATTGAAATCCCTTCCTCTCAGGTTCCTGCCCGGTTTGGTTCTTACCAGCTTCACGTTCTATGCAAGGGCCACATCCCTGGCGTTCTGTCTGGCGCGGAGTTAGCCGGACGGTCACGGGAATACGGCGACCGCTACGCAGCGTCACGTGATGCAGTGCGCCGGTTCGTCGCCCAGTACGGCGTGACAGACGCGATTGTGTGGACGCTTCCTGGGTGTCCGCGCGTATGGGTGGATGCCGAAGGTCAGCCGGTAAGAATCAAGCTGGTCTAGACTTTCAACTTGGCGCGTCAGGCACTTGCTTGGCGCGCCTTACCTTGCCGAAGGGAGAAGAAAAATGACGGAACTAATCAACCTCACGCCGCATCCGATTACAATTCAGCCAACCGGCGCGCCGCCGGTCACTATCCCGGTTTCCGGGCGCATTGCCCGGCTGGACTCATCCCAACAGACTGACGCCAGCGTTGCCGGTGTCCCTGTCGTTACCACCCGGTTCGGGCAGGTTATTGGGCTGCCCAACCCCGAACCAGGCAAGGTTTATATCGTGTCGTCCATCGTTGCGCAGCACGTCCGCCGTCCCGACGTGCTGGCGCCCGACACCGGCCCGACGGCCATCCGGCAGGATGGCCAGATTGTTGCAGTCACCCGGCTGCAACGGTTTGTCTAACCTGAAACCCGCGCTACGCCTTCGGGCGTAGCGCCTTACCGAAAGAAAGGAGAAGAGAAAAATGTCGGAATTAGTTGACTTTATCATTTGGACAAGCAGCAACTCGCCCTACGCACCTGTTACGCGGGTGCGTGCGCCGGAAGACACCATCTTCCCGGCCATTGGCGTCTGGCGGCAAGTAAAAGCCGCCGGCGAGACAATCCTTACCTTTGACCCCACCCAGCCAGTCGAAGGCTGGCTGGCGTGGGCTATAAAGGGCTGCCTACGCCGAGCCAACCCGCAGGACGGGGTAAAACCCGTCTATGAGATGGCCGGCAACCATTATGATATTTGGGTCGGTTACGTCCGCCCAGGAGCGGCAGCTTCATTCGGCGTCGGCTATAAGCGACGCCAACGGTTCAACGTCAAGTTCCTTGGCCTTGGTGAGGCGTGCGACGCCCACGCCGATGACTTTGCTACGCCGGAGATGCTTCTGCCGTAGCGCAAACGAAACCCGCATCACGCTCCCCGGTGTGGCGCATTTTTTTACCGAAAGGAGAAAGCCATGGAACTTTCACATGACGAATTCGCCGCCACCTGGCTGCACCACTTCAAGCAACCCGTCCACCCGCTCGCCGCAAAGCTGCTTGCGGCAACCAAGTATACCGTTACGCTGAAAGAATACGACAGCGAATACACCGCTTGGCATCTGACTTCCAGCTACGTATCTTTTACGATTGGCTTCATTCTGCCCTGTGATACCGACAAGTGGCAGATACACCTGCCGTCCGCTCTTTACGTATGGGCGACTGGCTTCCCCAAGTCACAGGCTTGGATTCATGAAGCCGAGCCACCCGGCTCGGACTTCACGCGCGAATACGCCAAATTGACGCGCCACCCCCTCTCAGACCCGTTCTGCGCGTTGGACGTGACTCTTTACCCCGACGGCGTTAGGCTTGCCGCGTTCTTTGGAGGTGAGCCATGCAACTAGCTATCAGGGCTGACGTTTTTCATCGCGCGCTAAAAACGACCACGTTCGCCGCGTCACGGGATTTCGACTTCAAACGCCCGGCGTTTTCCGGCGTCCTTTTGGACGCTTCCCCAACGAAGTTTCGCGTCGTTGCTACGGACGGCTACCGTTTGGCTTTGTTCGAGACAGACGACGGATACGATTGCCAAGAGCCGGTAACCGCCATTTTGAGCGCGAGAGAGCTTGTCGAGCTGAAGCTTCCTCGTGCCTCAAACGTCATCTTCAAGATTGCTATCAACGATGCCGAGGCGGTCATCCAGCACGAAAAGGCAGGTCTTTCCGTGCCTGTCATTCAGGCACAGTATCCGTACTACTTTTACGTTTTCCCGCCAGTGCAGGGTTCAATCACTCTGCGTTGCGAAAAAGCCGAATTCCTCAGGGCGTTGATGGACGCCAGGCGGGAAACCACGCGCCAGAATCGAAACGTCTTTTTCTGGACTCGCCCCGGCTGTGTAGCTTTTGCCGCTCAAGACAAAACTATTCTTTCGCCTGTCAGGATAGCGGCACAGTGCGATTACTCGGCATCTGGCGTGGTCAACGCCAATTTCCTACGCGACGCCGTCCAAGCTATCCCGTCCAAAGGCGTGCAAATCCGGTTTGCCAAGCCAGAAGCAGAGCGTCCTATTTACGACGCTATAGAACTATCTTCGGCTGACCAATTGGGCAACGTCATCCGCCAGTTGGTGATGCCTTGCCGTCTCCCCTTTATTCCTGCCTTGCCAGGGTTTGATTCCTGACCGGCTTGTGTCCGCCCGAATGTTGCCCAGCTTGGGGTTTCCCAGGCTGGGCTTTTTCACGGTGTCAGATACAACTTCGCTTCCGCTGCACGCCGACGTACCAGGCCGGGCAATACCTTGCCGCCTGCCTTGCGCCAGTTGGCAAAGGCTTTGGCAGCTTCCGCTGTTTTTCCCGCGTTGTGGAAAGCCAAGACCTTTGACCGGCGAAATGCGCCAAGCCCAATGTTGTATGCGAGGCTAACCATTGCCGAAAACTGATTGCTTGTCGTTGGCGCGCCACCAAGCGCGTCCAATACCCCCTTCTCGAACGCACGCAGGTCTTCGCGTAACAGCCGGTCGGCTTCGGCTTCGGTAATAATCTGCCCCCGTTTCGCCGTCTTGGTGTGACCGTAGCCGATTGTCCAGACGCTAGCTGGACAGCGATACGCACGCAGGCGTAAGCCCTCGAATTCCTTGATCAGTTTAAGACCGGCTTCGTTTACCTGCACGACATGCCCTTTATAACGCCCGGCTTGATAATCTATAAGCCTACGTCAGGTATAGCCTTGCCTCGGCTTCGCGTCGCCGTATAAGTTCCGGCGGAATTTTACCTGTCGGGTTTTGGAATTCGGTGAAGGCACGAGCAGCTTCAGCCGTTCGTCCTTCCTTGTGAAGGGCCAAAACCTTTGACCAGTAAAACGCGCCGAGACCGAAATTAAACGCCAAGCTCACCATTGCGCTGAACTGGTTCTCGGTCGTCGGCGCGCCATCAAGCGCTCCCAGCACTCCCTGCTCGAAAACGCGCAAGTCTTCACGCAACAGCCGGTCGGCTTCAGCTTCGGTGATAATCTGCCCCGGCTTTGCCGTCCGGGTGTGTCCGTAGCCGATTTCCCAGATGCCAGGCAGATATTCATACGCGCGCAAGTGCAAGCCCTTGAACTTTTTGATCAGATTGATACCGGCTTCGTTTACCTGCATAACGCGCCTCTCGAAAAAGTTGACCCAGCGGCATACCAAGGTCATCCTTCACGGGCAATGGAATTCACCTTTTTACCGCCGAGCCTGCTGATAGCTTAGCACATCACGGCGCGTAAAGCTTCCTCTACGCTTCGCACCACGTGGACAGCGCCGGACTCCACAAGCGCCGATTGCCTAGCTGTGAGCCTCCCGTCTGGCGATTTCACTTCCAGCGCTGTCCATACACCATTACGCCACACAAACAGGTCAGGCGTTCCCGGCGTGTTCGCCGTGTGCCTCCGGTTGCTTGTCACACACACCAAGCAACCCGCCTCGCGCAGCGCGTCAACAATCTGACGCTGGGTTTCCCGCTCTGTCATGGCATCGCCACCTTCCGGCAGCCCAGCACGAGTAGCGAGCAGTGCTGATTGCTGTTCCTCCATAAAATCGTGCCGCAGTGCGTCATGGCGGCATTTGTCATGCCATATTGGCTTACGCGGTTCCACACCGCCCCTTCCATTGACCACCAGAATTCGATATTACTCCCGCTGCGCCGAAATCTCACCAGCGTTACCGGCTGTGGACGGCTGGACGGATACGACAGATCACCGCCGTCTTCAAAACTGCCGTAGGAAGACAAGCCGAACCCGCCACGCCTTTCTATCTGAGTGTTTGCAATGTCCCCTCGCTCGGTGAATACCACCGCCTGCCCGGTGGCGTCACGCCGAACGTAAACGCCAAAGTGCGCGTTGTCGGTAAAGGACATCCCGATAAACGCGAACTCGACCGCTTCCGTATCAGCCAGCTCGCCGCCTTCAATCTGCCAGTCACGGCGCGTTCGCAGCCCGGTTGTGTCGCCGCCGCTGCCAGGGTGGGGAATCTCGAATCGCCAGTAGGGACGCGGCAGCGCGGTCGAGACAGTCTCAACCACAGCGTCGTCTCCGCTTCCCTGCTGCCCCCAGGCAAGCCCGGCGCGTGCCATCAACGTCCCGGTTACGTTATCAGCCAAGTGCGTTTGCGGCACGGCTGCGGCAGCGCCGCGCGGGTCAGCAATCCACGCTGTGCCGTCGTAAACGACAAACTCGTTGGCGTCCTGATCGTAAGTCCGGTCACCTTCAACCGGTGGAATAAACTTCCACCCGTCGCTACCGCGCCAGACGGCGAATTTATTCGCCTGACCAGCCCACGCGCCAGTTGGAAACGCGCCGACAATCCAGCGCTGCCCCGGCGTCGGGCTGCCCGGTGGTGTATTTTGACGCGCGATAATCGGAAACCGCATGTTACGTCCCCCGCGTCAACTTCAGCCAAGTTACAGAGCAGTGCTGGTTTGCAGTGCGGGAAAGCTGCGCACCAATCCGCGTAAACCCACTGGCGTCACTGCCGAAGTCGTGAACGTGCTGGCGGGCGAAAACAGTGCCTTCGCTGCTGGCCCAAATCTCAATGGACGTTCCGTTTCGCTTCAAGCGGAAATACGTCAGCGGCTGCCGCACAAGGCGCGGATAGGCTATTGACACGTCGTCCGTTATCGTGCCGTTGTTTGACAGGTCGAATCCGGTCAGGCGTTGGAAATTGTACGACCCCACCCCACTGCTTTCCCGGATTCGGCAGCCAACACTGGACGATGGGTTGCGCAAATAAAAAAACGTGTCGTGCGCCCCCTGCGGTATCGTCGCTACTTCGACAAATTCGCCGTCGCCCAGCGCGCCTCCTTGCAAGTCCCACTCCCGGCGGGTCTGAAGCGACGTGGTGCTGCCGCCTGATCCGGGGTGCGTTATCCGCCAGTTCCAGTACGGACGCGCGCCCGTATTGACAATTGTTTCGATTACGGCGTTGTCGCCCGTCCCCTGATTCCCCCAGTCGAGATTTGCCCGCGTCAAAAAAGTCCCCAGCGAGTCAGGCGTCAGGTAGGTTGCAGCCGGCGTTCCTGTGGACGAAAACGGGTGCGTTACCCACGCCGTGCCGTTGAAGAACAGCCACTCGTCGGTGTCTTGAAGGTAAGTCTCTTCGCCTTCGACGGGCGCGCGGAACGACCAGAACGACGTGTACCAGATCGCAAATTTGTTCGCTTGACCAGCCCACGCGCCAGTTGGCACTGTGTCCACCAAGTAACGGTCGCCGTTCGCCGGACTCCCCGGCGGTGTGTTCTGGCGGGCTTTGACCGGAAACGCCACTTTTGTGCCCCTCCCTTACTGAACGTACTCAATTGTCAGGTCGTGCGCCTGCCACGAATAAATCGAGCTTGTGAAGTCTCCTTCAATGGTAACCCGCAACTCGTCAGGAACGTACCCGAAGTCAGCGGCCATATCGGCTTCAGTGTAACTCAGGATTGTGCCAGCGTAACCGGTGAAAGTTCGCACCAGTGTGTTTGTCTCGTCGTATATCCTCACCCGCACCAGCGTATTTGGCTCGTCAATTGACGCGCCGGCGTCGGTTTGCGGCAATATCTCGGACTCCAGAAATCGGTTGCGGTTTTTCCACGTCAGCGTAAGGTGTCCGGCAGCGTGTGGTGTGCGGTAGTTTCCGTTGACGCGGATTTCACGTGGTGCGGACGGGCGTGCAGCGCGCGTTGGCGACGGGATAGTTTCGGTATCCGTAATCCCGGTGGGAATCGGCTGAACGTTACCTCCTTCACGCGCCCGCACTCGGATATTCGTTGGATTCCCTGCTGGATTCGTCACGGCGAACGAATCGTTATTTGCCTGCTCAACCAGCCAGATTTCCGTGCCAACAGCGTGTGGTTGCGGCACGGTGTCCAATAGCCCGTGACGCAATCCGTTCAGTCGTAGCCCGCCCGTCACCGGCGTCACCGAGTCGAACTGCACCAGCTCGTCGCCCAAGTAGGCCAGATACGCCCCGGCGCGTAGTTGCGCGTCCGTTCGGCTGGTCAGCGCCGCCCATTGCGGTGTGGACTCAACCACCAGCAGGTTGTGACCGTCCGCTTCGTATCCGCCCAGCGCGGTGACCGTCGTCGTGCGCAGCGCCAACTTCCTGTCCTGCTGTACCTCAATCAGCGGGTCAGACGCTATTGAAAAGTCAAGGTCGTATCCGGTGTGGGTTGCAGCGCCTCGCACCGCCAGCACAGAGACTCGTGGTGCAACGCCTTGTGCGTAGTAGTAGGGCAACTGGTCAGTACGGACGGCGGCAAGGTTCTGAATCGAAGCCCCACCGCCGCCGCCACCGCCACCGCCACCACCGCCGCCGCCGTCGTCGTCCAGCGGTGGCGCAGGTAATGGCGGTGCGCCAATCGTTGCCGAAGCAATCGAAAACTTATCCTCGACCGCCTCGACAACCACCACGCCGTCAGCCGGAGAGCCAAGCCGGATTGACGTAACCCGGAAAATTGCGTTTGTGGCGTAATCGTCCCAGATAAAGCGAAACACGTCACCCGGACGTAAGTCAGCAGCCTGCCGCGTTGCCGTCAGGCGCAACCGGCGTAGCGGGTACGAGTACCCCAGCGCTTCACGCTCAGCAATCCGTTGTGCAACACCGGGGTCGCGCACCATGGGGAAGTCCAGCTCAGCCGCCGAAGAATACCCCTGAATCGCACGCACCGCCGGATTGCGGAACGTGGCCACAGAGTCCTTGTACTGCTTGGTGCGGTCAACGAATTTGATGCGCACCACGTCACGCAGCGCGCCGCTTACGTCCACACCGAATTCCTGAACGTCAATCACCTTGGTTTCGTCCAGAACCGGTATCGTCAGCGGGTCGTAGTCGTCCCGAATCAGCTTCACCGTCCACTTGCCGTTTGTTGGTTCACGGTACAAAACCGCGTCAACGTGGCGCAAAATCAAATCGGCAAAGCGCGGGAACTGCATTGACTCCTGAAGGATATATGACGCGCCCAAGCCTTCAGCTTCCACCTGATCGGCAGCCTCTTGGAAAGAAGTGTCGTCAATCCCCTCAAAGCCGTCCGCCGGGTCAACGCCGCACCCCCACACGTTATTGGTCAGAGCCTCATACAGAATCCAGATCGGGTTTGCATCGCCGCCAATCCCGCCGCTTGGCGGTGGTGGCGCATTCGTCTTGTCAAACCAAAATTGCTTGATACGTGCCGTAAAGTTTCCCTGCGGCACGTTCAGCATGTCGCTGATTACGATTTTAATTCCTTGTATTGCGTTCAGTTGTTTTGCTCGCGCGTCAATTTCCGCCTGCGTTGCCAGCGGCCCGGTGTAGGCGTCATCCTTGCGCCAAGGCCATTGCGTGGTTAACGGAATGGTAATCTCGCTCCAGCTGTTTGCTGTTAGAAGTTCGTTCGGGATAACGCACATTATTGCGCCAGCCCCGGAAGCAAGTTGCAGCCTAACGCGCCCGGCGTGCGGAGGTAGGTAGCTTACCCACAGGTCAAAGGTGATTGTGTTCGGACGAGACGACAGGCCAGCGTACGGCGAACCGAGAACCGTAAAGAAGCCGTTTTCAGGTGTTGCATCAGAAAGGCTTCTAGTGGCCTGAAGGTACTTATCAACATTATTCCAGCCGTCGGTTGACGAGTAACTATCGCCGCGCGCGCGCCAGAAGTCGCTGGTCTCCCATTCCGGCGGTGCTGCAACCGTTTGCGTCGTGGAAGCGACCAGCGTTCCAATGGGTCCGCCAGACGGCGGTGGCGGTGGCGCAAGCGCGTTAGGAAAACGCTGCAACTCGAATTCCACCGTTGGCAGGTTTGGCGAGTTGCCAATAAAGCCCTTCCAGTTGCTGTTTGATGTCCACTCCGCCGGGCCGCGTGACACCAAGTAGGCAAAGCGCCGGTGGTCGGGGTAGTTCGGGACTCGTGACGCGATATAGGGGTCAGCGCCCGTCGTGCCGTTGCCTTGGTAGTATTTCAAATCCCACACGATTCCGCCGCCGGTCGCGCCGAACAGATTTGACCTGTCCAGAAACAGCGTCTGCCCGTGTGTCAACGTCCCCGTCCAGATGACCTTTTCGTTGACGATGATCGCCCGCAGCGTCGGCGCGCCGTGCGCCAGCGCCCACGCGATCCCGGTGAAGTAGCGCCAGATATTGTTCCGTTTTACTTCGCGCGTATCGCCCCACCAGATGATATTAGGTGACCGCTGAAGGTCTGTCCCCCACACAATCGGGATGGAGCGTCCTTCTGTCGCCGTCGGGATGTCCCAGTCTTTTTCCGGGCGGTCGTTCGTTTTGGGGCGCAGCAAAGCCGAGATCACGTTCAGCGCGATTGACGCGATTGCGATAATTACGGCAATCAGTGGGAACGGCATCAGATTACCCCTCCCCGCTGTGGGTTGCGAATCGGGATGCGGAACCCGCCCCACGCCAGTCCGTTGTTTGTCTCGCTGCCGAATCGGTTTTGGCAGGTCGCAAATGCCCCGTCACAGCCAGCAACAGCCGTTACGCTATCATCTACGGCGA